>Ga0114129_10003555_pt1 | contig 21933 bp, 17 predicted proteins | sample RhiMetdeltSRZDD1_FD_80071 | JGI IMG/M metagenome (GOLD analysis project Ga0114129, IMG submission 80071) | Populus rhizosphere microbial communities from Tennessee, USA - Rhizosphere MetaG P. deltoides SRZDD1 (version 2) (version 2) | ecosystem: Host-associated > Plants > Roots > Rhizosphere >... | reverse complement strand
TACGACGCGATCGCCCATCTCTCCAGCAACGAGAACTGCTGGGGTCCGCCCGAGTCGGTTATGAAGGCGATGAACAACGCCTGGAAGTATTCGAACCGCTACGGCTACCCAGACGCCAACATCGTGGGCGAAATCGCCAAGCACCACGGCGTGAAGCCCGAGAACATCCTGCTCGGCGCCGGCTCCGGCGAAATCCTCGACGTCGTCGGGACGACGTTCCTGATCGGCGGCAAGAAGGTACTCGGCGTCGAGCCCTCCTACAGCTCCGTCTACCAGCACGCGACGAGCATCAAGACGACAGCCATCAAGCTGCCGCTCGGCAAGGATCATCGGCAGGACATCCCGGCGATGATCAAGGCTGCAAACCAGCGCGCCTCGGAGATCGGGCTCGTGTATCTGTGCAACCCGAACAACCCGACCGGGCTCGTCGTCAGCAAGCAGGAGGTCAAGGAACTGCTGGACGGCATCCCGAAGGACATGCCGGTGCTGATCGACGAGGCGTATCACCATTTCGTCGAGGATCCGAGCTACGCGACCTCCGTGCCGTACGTGCTCGAGGGCCGGCCGGTCGTCATCGCGCGGACGTTCTCGAAGATCGCGGCGCTCGCCGGCATGCGTCTCGGCTACGCCGTGGCGTCGGCGGACACCGTCCAGAAGATGCGACCGTACAGCATGGGCAGCATCAACGCGCTGGTGAAGTGGGGCGGCGTGGCGTCGCTCAAGGACACGGCGTCGCAGGCCGAGGTCAAGAACAAGGTGGCGTCGCTTCGCAAGAAGACCAGCACCGAGCTCCAGGCGCTCGGCTACGACGTGATCCCGTCGGAGACGAACTTCTTCATGGTGCACATCGGCCGCGAAGTGGTGCCGGTTATCGAAGAGTTCCGGAAGAGGGGCGTCGCGGTCGGCCGTCCGTTCCCGCCGATGACGACGCACATGCGCGTATCGATCGGGACCGCCGACGAGATGGCGCGGTTCATGACGGCCTTCAAGGAGATCTTCCCCGCGAAGTCGAAGACCACGGCAGGCGTGTAGCCATTAGGAATTTGGCGAATTAGGAATTAGGAATTAGGAATTGGGCGCTGGTCGAGAGATCAGCGCCCTTTTTTTGTACAGAGATAGGGGCGCTTCGTGAATTCTTCGTGCCTTCGTGGTCCCATGGTTCGTCCAACCGAAAAGTGCGTATGCTTGCGAGCATGACATGTCGTTTTTCATCCGCGGTCTCGCTGACGCTTGCTCTCTGGGTGACGGGTTCCCTCGCGACGCAGACTCTGGCGCGCCAAAGCGCTGTCAGCGCGACGGCGGCACAAGGCGGCGTCGAATCCCAGGTCGATCGCGTGTTCGCCAAATGGTCCGAGACGATGCCCGGATGCGCCGTTGGCGTGGCGACCAACGGCAAGCCGTCGCTCGCCAAGGGCTACGGGATGGCGGATCTCGAGCACGACGTGCGCATTACGCCCGATACGATCTTCGAGGCAGGGTCGGTGTCGAAGCAGTTCACGGCGGCGGCCGTGCTGCTGCTGGCCCGCGAAGGCAAGCTATCGCTCGACGATCCGGTGAAGAAATACATCCCCGAGCTTCCCGAATATCCGGCAAGCGGCGTCGTGACGATCCGCCACATGCTGAATCACACCAGCGGCCTCCGCGACTGGGGCAGCGTCGCCGCGATTTCAGGCTGGCCGCGGACATCGCGCGTCCACACGCATGCGCACGTGCTCGAGATCGTCAACCACCAGCACGCGCTCAACTTCCCGCCGGGCACACGCTGGTCCTACAGCAATACGGGCTTCAACCTCGCCGCGATCATCGTGCAGCGCGTCAGCGGCATGCCGTTTCCGCGGTTCACGAAGGAGCGGATCTTCCAGCCGGTCGGCATGACACAGACGTCCTGGCGCGACGACTACACGCGTGTGGTCAAGGGCCGCGCCGTCGCCTATCGCACGGGGCCTGAAGGGTTCCAAGCCGACATGCCGTTCGAGAACGTGTACGGCAACGGCGGTCTCCTGACGACGGTAGGCGATCTGCTGAAGTGGAACGAGAACTTCACGGAGCACAAGGTCGGCGACGCGGCGTTCGCGGCGGAGCAGCAGACGAGCGGCACATTCAACGACGGTCGGCCTCACGGGTACGGCCTCGGGCTCTTCCTCGGCACGTACAAAGGACTGAACGAAGTCGATCACAGTGGGTCCACCGCCGGCTACAGCGCGTTTCTGACGCGTTTTCCGGATCAACGGCTGTCCGTGGCCGTGTTGTGCAACGTTGCCACCAACGCGACGCAGCTCGCGCACGCGGTCGCCGACGTCTACCTCGGCGATCGTGTCAAGGCGACGGCGACGAAACCGACGTCAATCCCGGCGGACGCGGCAGGGCTGTATCGCAGTACGGCGACTGGTCTGGCGCTGACCGTTGCGCCCGAGAAGGACGCGTCGGGCGGCAATCGCACGTGGACGTTCGAAAAGGATGCCGTGCGTGCGATCGACCAGTTCGGAACCGTCGAACAGTACGTGCGGGTCGCGCCGGCGAAACCGACCCCGCAGGATCTCGGTGCCTACGAAGGCGTGTATGCGAGCGCTGATGCGGAGGCCGAGCTGACCGCCGTCGTCGAAGGCAGCATCCTCGTCCTGAAGCAGCGGCCCGACCACGTGTTCAGGTTGACGCCGACCTATGCCGACGCGTTCGGCGCCGCCTCACTCGGGACCGTGATCTTCCGCCGCGACAACGCCGGCCACGTGATCGAGCTCAGCGTGGTGCAGGACAGGGTGTGGGACATGCGGTTTACACGGACGGCTAAAGTTAAAGTTAAAAGTTAAGGTTTTAACTTTTCTCTTTTAACTTTTAACTTTAAGGTAGTACTGCCGTGATATTTCTCTTCGGCACCTGGCCGACCGGAATCTGCGTAATTTCCTTCCGCGTCGCAACATCGACCACTGAAACCGAGTTCGACCCGGCGTTCGCGACGTAGGCGCGCGCGCCGTCGGGCGTCAGCGTGATCCAGTCCGGGTGATGGCCGACTTTCGTTTCGCCGACGATCTTCAGGTCGGGCAGCGACACGAAGTACACCCGTGAGTTCATCTTGCTGAGGACGGCGAGCGTCTTGCCGTCGGGTGTCACCGCCAGACCATGACAGGGTGAGCCCTGCAGGCCGGTGGTCGTTTTCTCCGATGGCGCGACTTCGGGCATTGGGATCTTGTCGACCACTTTTCGAGTGGCGAAATCGACGGTGACGAAGCCGTTGAAGTTCGAGAGCTCGACGAAGATTCGTTTGGTCGATCCATCGGGATTGGTTTCGAACGCCATCGGCCGGACACCTTCTTCAGTCGGCAGCGTCCACACAATCTCCTCTGTCTTCTGATCGATCACGTTGATCTTCTTTCCAATGATCGATCCGGCGACGACGAATTTGCCGTCTGGCGTGACGTAGGTATTGTGGATGCCGCCTTCCGTACGAATGCTCTTCACGCGCGTCAGCGACGTCGTGTCGATCACGTCGACCGCGCCGGCCCCGCCGACGATGGCGACGTAGACGCGCTTGCCGTCCTTGCTCACCGTCACGTTGTTCGGGTGGTTCGTCAGCGGGATGTGCTTCGTCACCTTCAGCGTTTTGGCGTCGGCGACATCGAGCGTCGTTTCGGCTTCGTTGGTGATGTAAAAGCGGCTGCCATCCGGCGCGACCGCGGCGCCATGGTTGACCTCGATCCCCGTGATTTCTCCGACCACTTTGTTCGTGGCCGGATCGATCAGCATCACGCTGTCGCCGGCAGCATTGGTCTGGACGATACGGATCGTCGCGGCCTGGCCGGAGAGCGTCGCGAGGAGGAGCATGACGGGCAGCACGAAAGATTTGGTCTTCATAGCCACACACTTTAAACTACGCAGCCATGTGGTTGATCCTCTTTTTCATCATCTGGGCCCAGACCGCCCCCGCGGTGCCCTCGTCCTCTTCCCTCGACTACCAGGTCTACAAGGCCAAAATCGAGCCGCTGTTCCTCGAGAAGCGTCCCGGCCACGCCCGCTGCGTGGTGTGCCATTCGAGGGGCACGACGTTCCGGCTGCAAGAGCTTTCCCGTGGGCAGACCACGTGGACTGAGGAGCAATCGCAGAAGAATTTCCAGATGGTGAGCCGCTTCGTGCTGCCCGGCGTGCCGCTGAAAAGCCGGCTGCTGGTGATGGCGCTCTCACACGAAGCGGGCGGCGTCGAGTTCCACCCTGGCGGCAAGCATTGGGAGTCGCAGGACGATCCGGAGTGGAAACTGATGGCGGACTGGGTCAAGGGCACGAAATGACGACCGTCGGCCACGACAACACGAAGACACGACGCGTATCCGTACAGGGTGGCTGACCCGTTTCGGTACTACCTGCGCGTTCGCTACATCGAATGCGACGCGCAGCGCGTCGTGTTCAACTCCCGGTACAGCGAGTACGTCGACGTCGGCATCAACGAGTTTCTGCGCGCCGCCGGCGTGCTGGCCGATTTCATCGCCGGGCCCCTCGATTTCCAGCTCGTCAGGCAGACGATCGAATGGAAGGCGCCCGCGCGCTTCGATCAGGTGCTCGAGTTGCGGATTGCCGCGTCGCGCCTCGGCACCACGTCGTTCACCATCGGCACGGAGTTCCGCATCGCCGGCGACGATCGCGTCATCGTGACCGTGGAGACCGTCTACGTTCTCGTGGACGCGGGCACTCTCACCAAGCTGCCGCTTCCTGATTCGGTTCGCGCGGCGCTGCAGGAAGGCGCGGCCGGTCGTGTGGTCGATCACGCGGCGTATTTCGCCGCCGCGACTCCCACAGCGAACTCCTGAACGGCAGGACCTTAAACCTCGGGTTCTTCGTGTCTGCGTGTGTTCGTGACGTTCGTGATCTTCGTGATACGCCTTTTATGCGATCAAGACGTCTGACGAGTCGGGCCACCTCGAAAAAAATGACGTTTTCTCCTATGAGAGTGGTACGAAGTGCACAGTTCGGCATATACTTCTCCAGCGGCGGGCCGCCCACTGGCGCGTCCTTTACAGAGGAGTTGACATGGCGAAGAGCAAGAGGAAACCGAACGCAGCGTTCATGAAGCCGGTCCAGCCGGATGCGGCGCTGGCGGAGGTCGTAGGATCGAAGGCGATACCCCGCACCGAGGTCACCAAGAAGTTGTGGGCCTACATCAAGAAGAACGGCCTGCAGGACAAGAAGAACAAGCGTCAGATCAATTCCGACGAAGCACTGAAGACCGTGTTCGGCGGGAAGAAGAACGTGAACATGTTCGAGATGACGAAGCTTGTCAGCAAGCACCTGAAGTAAGAATTACCCCGCCATGTCCGGTGGCTGATGGCTGTTGGCTGTGGAGTCGTGGTTGCGGATCAACCACGTAACCGCTAGCCGCTGGCCATCAGCCAAGACGATCGCTCTCCTCACGTATACTCGCTCCATCCATGAATCCACGTCGTTATCTGCCTGCGCTTTTTCTATTGTTCATCGGCAGCGGGTGCGCCGCCCTCATTTACGAGATCGTCTGGTTCCAGCTGCTGCAGCTCGTGATCGGATCGTCGGCCATCTCGCTCGGCATTCTGCTCGGGACGTTCATGGGCGGCATGTGCCTCGGAAGCCTTGCGCTGCCGCGGATGATTTCGGCGCGGCGGCATCCGCTGCGCGTGTATGCGGCGCTCGAGATGGGGATCGGCGCGTTCGCGCTCTTGATCCTCTTCGGCATGCCGCTCGTCGGTGGCGTCTACACGGCGTGGGCCGGCGGCGGCGTGGCGGGCATCGTCATGCGCGCGATCGCCGCCGGCATCTGCCTCCTGCCGCCGACCGTCATGATGGGTGCGACGCTGCCCGCCATCTCGCGCTGGGTGAAAGCGACGCCGGAAGGTGTGTCGTGGCTCGGCTTCTTCTACGGCGGCAACATCGCCGGGGGCGTGGTCGGCAGCCTCGCGGCCGGCTTCTATCTGCTGCGGCAGTACGACGTGACCATCGCCACGCTCGTCGGCGTGGCGATCAACGTCGGCGTGTCTCTTGTCGCGTACCTGCTCGCGAGCCGGACCGAGTATCAAGCCGAATCGATCGCGGTCCGCGGCGTCACGGCACACGGCACGACGTCGGTGTACGTCGCGATCGGCCTGTCGGGCCTGACGGCGCTCGCGTCGGAAGTGATCTGGACGCGCCTCCTCTCGCTGCACTTCGGAGCGACGGTCTATGCCTTCGCGTTGATCCTTGCGGTGTTCCTGATGGGGCTCGGCATCGGCAGCACGATCGGCGCGTCGATCGCACGCGATGTCGCCAACGCCCGCCGCGCCCTGGGCTGGTGCCAGCTGCTTCTGTGCGGCGCGATGGCATGGGCGGCCTACGAGCTCACCGAGTCGTTGCCGTACTGGCCGATCAATCCGTACATCGCGACGACGCCATGGTTCACGCTGCAGCTCGATCTCGCGCGATGCATGTGGGTGGTGCTGCCGGGCGCCATCTTGTGGGGCGCGAGCTTCCCGCTCGCGCTCGCGGCGGTGGCGACGACCGAACAGGATGCCGCATGGCTGGCAGGCGGTGTCTACGCCGCAAACACAGTCGGCGCCATCGTCGGCTCCTTGGCGATGAGTTTCGTTTTGGTTCCGTGGATCGGCAGCTCCCACTCGGAGCAGGTCCTGATCATCGTGTCCGCGTTGTCGGCCCTCGTTCTGCTCGAGCCGTCGTTCGCCGGTGCCGGCGACGGCAAGACACGATGGAACCTGGCGGGTACGGTCGTCCTCGCCGCCGCGATGGTCGTGGCGGGACTCCTCGCACGCACGGTGCATCCGCTGCCGGGTCTGCTGGTGGCTTACGGACGCTATTCAGCGACGCGCGTCGGCCAGGCCGACATCATCTACGTGGGTGAAGGGCTGAACGCGTCCGTGGCGGTGTCGCAGCTCTCCAACGGCGTCCTGAACTATCACAACGCCGGCAAGGTGCAGGCGTCCAGCGAGCCTCAGGACATGCGCCTCCAGCGCATGCTCGGGCACTTGACGACACTCATCCCCGAGCATCCGCGAAAAGTCCTCGTGATCGGCTGCGGCGCGGGCGTGACCGCCGGCGCCGTGTCGATCGATCCCGCCGTCGAGCATGAGACGATCGCGGAGATCGAGCCGTTGGTGCCGAAGGTGGTGTCCACCTATTTCAGCGAGCACAACTTCGACGTCGTCCGAAATCCGAAGGTGCAGGTGACGATCGACGACGCCCGGCACGTGATTCAGACCACGAATGAAAAGTTCGACGCGATCACCTCGGACCCATTGGATCCCTGGGTGAAGGGCGCGGCGATGCTGTATACGAAGGAATTCTTCGAGACGGCAAGGGCTCACCTGAACCCCGGCGGCGTGATGACGCTGTTCGTTCAACTGTACGAGAGCAATACCGAGGCGGTGAAGAGCGAGATCGCGACCTTTCTCGACGCGTTTCCCAACGGCATCGTCTGGGGCAACACGAACGAAGGCAAGGGCTACGACCTCGTGCTGCTCGGACAGAACGAGCCGACGAGGATCGACGTCGACGCGATTCAGGCGAAATTGCAGCGCCCGGAGTACGCACCGGTGAGGAACTCGCTGGCGCAGATCGGCATGCATTCGGCCATCGATCTGTTTTCGACATACGCCGGGCGCAAGCCGGATCTCGAACCGTGGCTTCGCGACGCGGCGATCAACCGCGACCGCAATCTCCGCCTCCAGTATCTCGCCGGTCTCGGCCTGAACCTCTATCAGGCCGACGTCATCTACGCCGACATGTTGCGCAGCGTGACGAAGCAACCGGAAGATCTCTTCGTCGGGTCGGACGCCACGAAACAACAGCTGTTTGCGGCAATCCTGCGAGCTCAGGGGCGCCAGCAGTAAGGTGGAGCCGGCGGAGTGATGGGGATGAATCGGAAAACGCTGTTGAAACTGCTCCTGGCGGTAACGCTGACAATGCCGCTGACGGGCGGGCTGCTGGCGCGGCTCGTCGCGCAGGCGTCAGCCCGGGTCGATCCAGGGCTGTATTCCGGTCTCCGCTGGCGGATGATCGGACCCTTCCGCGGCGGACGCGTCAACGGCGTCAGCGGCGTGCCGGGGCAGCCGAACGTCTTCTATATGGGCTCGGTTGGCGGGGGAGTCTGGAAGACCACGAATGCGGGCCGGACATGGATACCGATTTTCGATTCGCAGCCGATTGCCTCGATCGGTGCCATCGCTGTGGCGCCGTCGCGCCCCGATGTCGTGTACGTCGGAACCGGCGAGGCAGACATGCGATCGCAGATCTCGTACGGCGACGGCATGTACAAGTCCACCGATGCGGGCAAAACCTGGGCGCACATCGGGCTCGAGCCGACGCGGCAGATCGGAAGGGTCATCGTCGACCCGCGCGATCCGAACGTGGTCTTCGTGGCGGCGCTCGGTCACGTGTACGGCGCGAATCCCGATCGCGGCGTCTACCGGACGCGCGACGGTGGCGCCACGTGGCAGAAGGTCCTTTTCAAGAACAACGATCTCGGCGCCATCGATCTCGCCTTCGACCCTGTCGATGCTCAAACGATCTACGCGTCGCTCTGGAATACACGCCGTCCGCCGTGGAGCATTTATCCCCCCTCGTATGGTCCTGGCAGCGGTCTCTACAAGTCCACCGACGGCGGCGCGAACTGGCAGCAACTGACGAACGGCCTGCCGGCCGAAGGGGTCGGCCGGATCGGCGTGGCGGTCGCGCCGACGAACCGCAATCGGGTCTTCGCCATCGTCGACGCCAAAGCCGGCGGACTGTATCGATCGGACGATGCCGGCGCGACATGGCGGCTGGCATCGTCGGATAGCCGCATCTGGGGACGGGGCTGGTACTTCGGCAAGGTAGCCGTCGATCCGAGGAATCCCGATCTCGTCTACGTGTCCAATACAGGCGTCTATCGATCGCGCGACGGCGGGCGCACGTTCGGCGAACCGTTCAAAGGATCACCCGGCGGAGACGATTACCACCAGCTATGGATCTATCCGGACGATGGCAATCGGATGATTCTCGGTGGCGATCAGGGCGCCGTCATCAGCGTCGATGGCTTGAACGATCACCCTACGTGGAGCTCGTGGCTCAATCAGCCGACGGCGCAGATATATCGGCTCGCGGCCGACAACGCATTTCCGTACTGGGTGACCGGCGCGCAGCAGGACAGCGGCGCCGTTCGGGTGCGCTCGCGCGGCAGGTTCGCCACCATCACCATGCGCGACTGGGAGCCGCTGTGCGCCGGCGGCGAGAGTGGCTACACCGCGCCGGATCCACTGAATCCGGACATGGTGTACGGCGGAACCGTCTCTCGGTGCAACGTGCGAACCGGCAGAACGGAAAACATTTCGCCCGAAGTGGACCTGCCGACCCCTGCGCGCCACACGTGGACGCTGCCGCTGGTGTTCTCGCCCGCGGATCCGCACGCGCTCTATTTCAGCGATCAGTATCTCTTCAAGACCACGGACGGCGGCAGTCACTGGACCCGAATCAGCGACGACATGACGCGCGAGAACCCCGGCGTGCCGCCGAACCTGGATGCGGCAACCGCCGCCGACGCGCCTCCGCAATCGAAACGGCTGGGTGTCATCTATTCCATCGCACCGTCTCCCGTGCGTGCGCCGCTCCTCTGGATCGGGACCGACGACGGCTATATCCACGTCACGCAGGACGACGGCAAGACATGGACGAACGTGACGCCGCGCGAGCTGAACGCCTGGAGCAAAGTGGTGATGCTCGAAGCGTCGCATTTCGATGCGAACGAAGCGTACGCGGCGATCGATCGCCATCGCCTCGAGGACAACGAACCGTACATCTATCGCACGAAGGATGGCGGCAAGACGTGGCTGAAGATCACGAACGGCCTGCCGGCGGGCGTGTACCTGCAAACGATCAAGGAGGATCCGAAGCGGCGAGGATTGCTCGTCGCAGGCACCGAGCTCGGCGTGTTCGTGTCGTTCAACGACGGCGACCGGTGGCAGTCGCTGCAGCTCAACCTGCCGCCATGCTCGATGCGCGATCTGACGTTCCAAGACAACGACCTGATCGTGGCCACCCATGGCCGCGGATTCTGGGTGCTCGACGACATCAGCGCGCTGCGACAGATAGCGGGAGCGGACAGCTTTGACAATGTCATGCTCTTCAAGCCGGCCGACGCGGTATTGATCCCTCAGAACACGGACAATGGCACGCCGACGCAGAAAGACGAACCGGAAGCGGACAATCCGCCGAACGGCGCGGTGATCGACTACTACTTGAGAACCGCGGCAAGCGGGCCGGTGACGATCGAGATTCTCAATGCGAATGGAACCGTGATTCGCCGGTACTCGACGAGCGATCCGGCGCCGGCCGTCGATGTCAACACGCTCGCGGTGAACCTCGCCTGGTCGAGCCCCCCCGAGCCGCTGTCGGCCGCCGCGGGCATGCACCGTTGGGTGTGGGACTTCAAACCTGATCCATCAGGGGGAGGTCGCGGGCGCGGCGGACGTGGAGGTGGCGGCGGCGGGGGCGGCGGTGGTCGCGGCGGGCCGCCGCCGGTGGCAACCGGCAATTACTCGGTTCGACTGACGGCAAACGGCAGGACGCTTACGCAGCCGCTCGTAGTCAGGCAGGATCCGAGAGACAAATAGCAACTAGCAAGTTGCAACTGGCAACTTACAACTGGCAACTTGCAACTGGCAACTTACAACTGGCAACGTAGAAATCGGAAGTTGAAAGTTGAACGTTAATAGTTGAAAGTTGCTTACAGCAGTCACGTCATGAAGCATTTCGCGCTGATGTACGACGTGGTCGATGGGTTCATCGAGAAGCGCACCCCTGTCCGCGAGGCGCACCTTGCACTCGTGCGTGGCGCCCATGCGCGGGGCGAGCTCGTCATGGCCGGCGCGCTCGGCGAGCCGCCCGATGGCGCGCTGTTGGTCTTTCGCGGCGACGATGCCGACGCCGCCGAGCGGTTCGCCCGTTCCGATCCGTACGTGACGGACGGTCTCGTCACGAGCTGGCGAGTCCGGCCGTGGACCGTCGTGGTCGGCGTGGAGCGCTCCTGAGCCGATTGATCCGTCGCCCGCCGGGAGTAGAGAGAGAGTGATCGCACGCATCTGGAAGGCTCGAGCCACACCCGATCGGGTACAGGAATACGCCGACTACCTGAAGTCAACCGTCGTGCCGGAGTTGAAAGCCATCGGCGGTTACAAAGGCGTCTCGCTTCTTCAACGCGATCAGAACGGCGCGGTCGAAGTGACCGTCATCACCTGGTGGGAGTCGCTCGAAGCGATCCGCGCGTTCGCGGGCGAGGCGATCGAGACGGCCGTCGTCCACGACAGCGCCGCGAGAATGCTGGTCGATTTCGATCGCAACGTCGAACATCATCAAGTGGTTCTAGAGAAGCGGTGACTGTCCTCGCTCCTGGGCCGAAACCGACGCTGCTTGGCTCGCTCTCCTACCGGCCGGGCCGCGATCCGCTGGCCTTCTATACGACCCTCGTCCGGACGTACGGCGATGTCGCCTCGTACCGAATGGGCGGCGAACAGCTTGTTTTAGTCAACGATCCAGCGCTCATCAAAGACATCCTCGTCACCAACAACCGCAATTTCACCAAAGGTCGCGCACTCCAGCGGACCAAGCGGCTTCTCGGCGAGGGGCTGCTGACGAGTGAGGGTGCGACGCACCTGCGGCAGCGGCGGCTCATGCAGCCGGCATTTCATCGCGAACGCATTGCCACCTATGCCGACACCATGATCGCGTACGCCGATCGGACGCGCCGCGGGTGGCAGGACGGCACGACGCTCGACGTTGCCCAGGAGATGAACCGGCTCACCTTGTCGATCGTCGGGAAGACGCTCTTCGATGCCGACGTCGAATCGCAGGCGGCCGAAATCGGCGCCGCGCTCACCGGGGTGATTGAAACATTCTGGCTCACGATGGTGCCCTTCTCGGATCTGCTGGAGCACCTGCCCGTTCCAAAGCTCCGCCGCGCGCGCCGCGCGCGCGGGCAGCTGGACGCGATCATCTACGGCATGATTGCGGAGCGTCGTAGGAGCCATCGCGACCATGGCGATCTGCTGTCCATGCTGCTGTCCGCTCAGGACGAGGAGGCCGAAGGCGCGGCCGGCCGCATGACCGACAGACAGGTGCGCGACGAAGCGATGACGATCCTGCTCGCCGGCCACGAGACGACGGCGAATGCGCTGACGTGGACGTGGTATCTGTTGAGCACCGCGCCGGACGTGGAGGCAAGACTCCATTCCGAAATCGACCGCGTCTTGCAGGGCCGCCTGCCGCGGATGGCCGACATCGCCTCGCTGCCCTTCGTCGAGCGCATCGTCACCGAATCGATGCGGTTGTACCCGCCGGCGTGGATTATCGGCCGCCGGGCGCTTGCGGCCTATCCACTCGGCGAGTACGTCGCGCCCGCGCGCTCGATTCTCGTGATGAGCCCCTATGTCGTGCAGCGCGACCCGCGGCACTACGCGGATCCCGAGCGGTTCGATCCTGATCGCTGGACGCCAGAGTTTCGCGCATCGCTGCCGAAGTTCGCGTACTTTCCGTTCGGCGGCGGTCCACGCCAGTGCATCGGCGAGTCGTTCGCGTGGATGGAGCTCGCTCTGCTGATGACTACGATCGCGCAGCGATGGCAGCTTCGGCTGGTGCCGGGACATCCGGTCGTGCCGGAGCCGCTGGTCACCCTGCGGACCAAGTACGGCATGCGCATGACGGTGACGCAGAGAAAATAGCAACCGTGTCCTCCGTGGAGAGTTCAGAATGCCGCGTGTCCGACGTATCCTCGAGACGGCGCTCTACTGCGACGATCTCGCCTGCACCGCCGAGTTCTACCAGTCGCTTCTGGATGTGAAGCCGATGATGTCGGGCGATCGTCTGGTGGCGCTCGACACGGGTCAGCAGACGGTGCTCCTCCTGTTTCAACGGGGAAACTCCGGCGCACTCGAAACCCCTGGAGGTCTCGTCCCCGGCCACGACGGCAGCGGGCCGGTTCATCTGGCGTTCGCGGTGGACACGGGCGAGCTGCCGGCGTGGGAGACGCGGCTCGCCAAGCTCGGCATACCCATCGAGAGCCGCGTGCGCTGGGATCGCGGCGGCAGCAGTCTCTATTTCCGGGATCCGGATGGACGCTCCGTCGAGCTCGCGACTCCCGGCATCTGGGCTTGCTACTAGTGAGGCGGTCCAGACCACGAAGCCACGAAGACGCGAAGGATCACGAAGAAGAGTGAGCGGTAACCCAGCGGCCCGCGAGGCCTGGAGGACGATCGTGAAAATCGCAATGACTGTCGTCGTGCTTGCCGCCGTTGGCCTGGGTGCCTCTGCGTGCGTTCAGGGGCAGAACAGCGCCACGACGGCCGAGACGTCTGCGTCCGCCGGGAAGCCGATCGTGACCGAGCGCCCTTTTGACGCAGGCGGCCGGATCGACATGCAGCTTGATGGTGGCGCGTACGAGGTCCGGGTTGCCGCGGACAATCGCATCCGCGTGTCCTTGGGCGGAAACACGGGCAATGCGAAAGTCGAGCTCACCGCTGACGGCGCGCGCGCGGACGTCAAGGTGAAAGACACGCCGCATGGCAACTTTCGGGCGACCATCGACGTACCGAAGATCGCGGACCTCGTGATCCATCTCAGCGGCGGCGAGTTGACGATGGCTGCGGTCACAGGAAACAAGGATGTCGAGTGCTATGGCGGAGACGTCAGGATCGCCGTCGGCGATCCTGCCGACTATTCGAGCGTCGATGCGTCGGTGAAAGCCGGCGACATCGACGCCGGCGTGTTCGGCGGGACGAGGTCCGGGCTGCTCCAGCATTTCACCTGGTCCGGTCACGGGAAGTACACACTGCGCGCGAGCCTGGGCGCCGGCAATCTGGTGTTACGGGGGAAGTAGAAAACCGCGCCCCAGATTTGCCACCTTGTCGATCTCCGACCGCGTCGTTCGACGTGGATATAGAGGGCGGGAACAGCCCTAAAGGAGATGACAATGGCGAAGCAGACGGCGAAAAACATTGCGTACTGGACGACCACGGTTTTAGGCCCCGCGAGCTTCATGATCGGCGGAGTCCTCAACCTCACCCAGTCGGAGCAGGTGGTGGCCGCGATGAGCCACCTGGGTTATCCGCTCTATTTCGCGTCGATTCTTGGTGTGTGGAAGCTGCTGGGCGCGATCGCGATCGTCGTGCCAGGCTTTCCCCGCGTGAAGGAGTGGGCGTACGCCGGCTTCTTCTTCGATCTGACCGCCGCGGCGGCCTCACATGCGGCGGTGGGAGACAGCTCAGCCGATGTCATAGCCCCGCTCGTCTTCCTCGCGCTGGTGGCCGCGTCGTGGACGCTGCGTCCCGCCAGCCGTAAGCTCGCGCCGGCGCCCGCTCGAGTGAGAGAGACCGCGGCGCCGGCGGCCGGCGGCTTCGTCGGCGTGCCGGTCCAGGGTTAGCCGAGCCCGTCGATTGCTCGGCCGACGTGAAATCCTAATGCGGTTGCTCGTCAGGCAGTCCGAACGCGATGATGTTCGACCCGGACGCGACGGCGATGTACTGCTTGTTGTCGAACATGTAGGTCATCGGCGACGCCTTCCACAGCTGGCTCGTCTGAAAGCTCCAGAGCGGCTTGCCGTTGGCTGCATCAGCGGCCATGAGCGAGCCGCTGTCTTCGCCGAAGATCACGATGCCACCGGCCGTGCTGAGCGTGCCGCCCCACGAATCGACGGCGCCCGCCTGGGGCAGCTCCCACACGATTCTCCCCGTCTGAACGTCGATCGCGCGGAGGATTCGCTGCGCCGGCTCATCGGGCGCCTGCTTGAACGAACCGCCCATGAACCCTTTGCCGGCCTCCCACTCCATGGGCGTTTTCGTGAAGATGCCGCACTTGTCGTTGGTCTGCACGTAATACAGCCCCGTTGTCGGGTTGAACGACGTCGAATACCAGTTCGACGAGCCCTCGAGCGACGGGCACACGCGCCTGCCCTCTAGCGACGGCTCCATGTTCGGCACGGTCAGCGGTCGCCCTTCCGCGGTCAGCCCTCTGGCCCACGTCACATTCTTGGCGTACTGCTTCCCGAGGAGGAACTTGCCGTCGGTGCGATCCAGGACGTAGAAGAATCCGTTGCGGTTCGCCTGCACCAGAAGCTTGCGCGGGCGGTTCTGCCAGACGACGTCGACGAGCGCTGGCGTCTCCTGGGCGTCGTAGTCCCACACATCGTGCGGCGTGAATTGAAAGTACCACTTCAACGTGCCGCTCTTGGCATCGAGCGCGACGATTGAATCTGAATACAGGTTGTCGCCGCCGCGATCGTCGCCAATCAGATCGGGCGACGGATTACCCGTCGGCCAGTAGATCGTGTCGAGCTCCGGATCGTAAGTCCCCGTCAACCACGTGGTCGCGCCCGGATGCTCGATGCCTTTTCCCTGCCAGGTTTCAGACTTCGGCTCGCCGGGCCGCGGCACAGTCCAGAACCGCCACACCTCGCGGCCCGTCGCCTGCTCGAAAGCGGCCACGAAGCCGCGGACGCCTTCGTCGCCGCCAGACGTACCGGTCACGACGAGATTTCCTACGACGAGCGGCGCACCGGTGGCGTTGTAGTTCTGATGCCAGTCGGCCATCTCGGTTTCCCAGAGCGGCGCGCCGGTGAAGCGGTTCAACGCGATGACGTGCGCATGGTCGGTGACCATGAACAGCCGGTCGCCTGCCACCGCCACGCCTCGATTGATGCCGCCGGCGGCGTTGCCGACGAGGCCTTTGGTTCGCGGCCGCTGGTAGTGCCAGATCTCCCGGCCGGCGCCGGCGTCGAGCGCGTAGCATTCATTGGCGCTCGTCACGTACATCACGCCGTTCACGACTACCGGCGTCACCTGCAGGTGGGAGGTATTCGGTAGGCTGAAGATCCACTTCGGAACCGCCCGAGCGACGTTGCTCGCCGTGATCTGCGTGAGCGGGCTGTACCGACTTCCATTGGTCTGGCCGTTGTAACTCGGCCAGTCTGCCTGTGACGTGACCGCTCGATACGCGCCGCCGATTTTTCGGAACAGGTGGATTCTGCGGTCGTCGCCCAACAACTGCAGATCGGCCGCGGTCTGATTGAGGATCACGCCCTCGACGCGGCTGCCTCCAGTCGGGGTGATCGCGGTGCGAAGCGGCGCCGAACCTGACCGCGGACGCAGCGTGCGCAGGTGGCGAATCAGCTCGCTCGCGTCCGAATCGGTGAGGTTGGGAAACGCGGGCATGCCCGCGGCGGGCAGTCCCTGCCGGAAGAGAGACCTGAGCTCCTCGTCAGTGCGCGCGGGGACGCGCGCCGTAATCGCCGGACCGAGCTCGCCGCCGTTGCCATCGCTGCCGTGGCAGCCGGCGCAGCGGGTGACGAAGGCTTGGCTCCCCGCGTCCGGACTCTGACCGAGCGCGCTCGACACCGGGAACAGCGCAGAAAAGAGAAGGATTGCAGCCCGCATGCCGAGAATGTATCACTGGCGTGTCACTCCTGCCGCAAGGCCAGCATCGGATCGGTGCGGCTCGCACGTTGGGCGGGGATCAGGCCCGCCGCGGCCGACACCATGGTGAGCAGCAGCACGGTTGAACTGGCGATGAACGGGTCGTGCGCCTGGATGCCGTACAACTGCGCGGCGACATACCGTCCAAGCGCCATCGCCGCGGGAATACCGACGGCGAGACCGAGTGCCAGCAGCAGGAGCACCTCCCGCATCACGAGCCAGATGACGAACCCGGGTTGCGCACCCAGCGCAAGCCTGATCCCCAGCTCCTTCTTCCGCTGCGCGACGACGAACGCCATCACGCCGTAGAGACCGACCGAGGCGAGCAGCGTCGCGACCAAACCGAAGCCGGCCGACAACATCGCGATCAATCTGTCGGTGAGCAGCGTCTCGTCCAGCTGTCCCTCGACGGTCTTCATCTCGTACAAAGGAATCGCGGAATCGAGCTGTTTCACCTCGTTGCGCACCATCGTGTACGTGCCCTTCGACGGTGTCTGCGTCCGAATGTACACAGCCGCGCTGTTCTTGCCCCAATTGGGAATGAACACCTGTCTGCGAACGCCTTCACGCGGACCCTCGTACAATGAGTTGGCCACGACGCCGATGATCTCGATGGTGAGCTTGGTGCCCGGACCGCCGCCGAACCCGATGTGCTTTCCGACCGCGCTCTTTCCGGGAAAGAAGTGGTCCGCGAAGCGTCGATTGACGATCGCAACGGTGGCCTCTCTTTTCGCGTCGCTGATTCTGAAGTCGCGCCCATCGACAATCGGAATGTTCATTGTCTCGAAGTAACCCGGCGACAGGGCGTTCATGAACGCCTGCATGTCTTCGCCGTCTTTGAAGCTGTAGCCCTCCACGCTCATGGAGCTGTCCCATTCGTTGCCGGCGAGAATCGGTACGGACGCCAGCGCTACCGACTTCACGGCTGGCGCCGCCCGCAGGCGGTCGAGCAGCTGCTGGTAGAACAGCTGCCCTCGGCCATCGTCGTACCCACTGAGCGCCGGAGACACCTGGAAGGTCACGAGATTGTCGAGCGCGACACCGGTATCCGTGGTTTTCAGGTTCTGAAGGCTTCGAACGAACAACCCCGCGCCGAACAGCAGCAGAAAGCTCAGTGCAACCTGCGCCGTCACGAGTCCTTTCCGCAGGAACAGAGAACCACGCGTGCCGGCGATCGATCCCATCGTGTCCTTCAGTGTGGTCCAGGGATCAGTACGGCTGGCCCGTAGAGCCGGCAGAAGACCGAAGACGATGCCGGTGACGAACGTCAGTGTGAGCGTGAACGTGAGAATGCGCGGATCTGGATATGCCGAGATCAAGAGCGGTTGCTCCTGCGATGGCACCAGAGCGAGCAGCCCTCGCGTCAGCGCGAAGGCGATCCCAAGGCCGACGAGGCCGCCGGCGCATGAGAGCACCAGACTCTCGACCAGCAGCTGACCGACGAGCCGGCCTCGTGACGATCCGAGCGACAGCCGGACGGCGATTTCCTTCTGGCGCATGAATCCTCGCGCGATCAGGAGGTTCGCCACGTTCGCGCACGCGATGAGAAGGACGAGACCGACCATGCACATCAGAACGACGAGCGCGGTCGAAAAATCGTTGCGGAGCGGCGAGAAGCCGATCGCGGCGCCGGCAACCAGCAGACGACCTTTCATGAACTGTTCGCGGTTGTACGCGGACCAGTCCTTCGCGGCTGGAAGCGTCATCTCGTACGCCCGAATTTGCGTGAAAAGCCCTTGCAGCGGCGCCTTCGCCGATTCAACCGTGTAGCCCTGTTTGAGGCGACCGAACACCTGCACCCAGCGCCCGCGGCGATTGTCCATGTGCAGCCAACCCCAGTTGGGGGCCATCGCCGGCTTCATCAACACAGGCACGCGAATCTGTGGCGACTGCGCAGGAACGAGCCCCGTAAACCCTTCCGCCGACACGCCGACGATGGTCATCGGGTAATCGTTGACCAGGATTTTCTTGCCGATTACTCCAGGATCGCGTGCGAAGCGTGTGGCCCAGTAGCCGTAACTCAGGACGACAACGGGGTGGCCCTGGTACACGCGGTCGTCCTCCTCGGAATTGAACACGCGGCCGAGGGCCGGCTTCACTCCGAGCATGGAGAAGTAATTGCCGGAGACCATCTCCGCTTCGACCCGCTCCGTCTGGTTGTCCACGCTCACCGAAGCGGGCACGATGCGGCGGCACAGGACTTCCGACAACGGCTCGGCCTTTTTCTGGAGATCCTCATACAGCGGATACGAGTGCATCCGCATTCCCATGTTGCTGCCCATGTTCGAGCCCTGCTGGTAGAGCATCACCAGCTGCTCTGGATGTGCCACCGGCAGCTTTCGGAGAAGGATCTGGTCGATGAGCGTGAAGATCGCCGTGTTGGCGCCGATGCCCAAAGCGAGCGAAAGGATCGCGACAATGGCAAACAGCGGGCTGCGGCGAAGTCCGCGGAACGCCAGGCGAAGGTCCGATAGCGTGTTGGTCATGTTTAGACGTTGGACGGAATCTGGACGGCTAAGGTTGGCGTAAATTGCAGGGCTTTGATCTATTCTCGCTGACGCCGCGGTACAAGAAGCGTGGGCATCGGACGCGACGCTCGCGTCGATTCGCGACTACGTTGCGCGAACATTGAGGAAGCCGCCTACGTGAGCGAGAGGAAGAAATAGCTCAAGGCTGCGCGGCGGCGATGCAATAGAGATTCTGATAACCGCGCAGATAGATTGCGTTGTCCACGAGCGCCGGGGAGGCGTCGAACCCGTCGTCGAGCGTGTTTTTTGCCAGGACCTCGTACGCCTTTCCTTGACGGATCACGAGCGTGAGGCCGTCGCGGCCGGCGATGTACACGCGACCGCCGGCGCCGACAGGTGACGAAAAGACCTCCGGCAATCCGTCCAGGCGCTGGAGCTGATAATGAGGCGTGCCGCTGGTGGCGTCGTAGGCTGACAGGATTCCGGAATTCGTCTTGAGCAGATACAGAACACCGTCATACAGAAGCGGCGACGGCACGTACGGCGTGTCGCGGTCCAGCGTCCAGACGATCGCGTCCGTTCCCGTGATGTCCCCTTTGGCGTTGGCCAGCCGGATCGCCTTGAGGTTGTTCCCCTGGAATCCGCTCGTGACGAACACGATGCCGTCGCCGAATACCGGCGACGGGATCGGGTTCATCGTCGTCCCCTTGCCCTCCCAGAGAACCTCGCCGCTCTCGAGGTCGTAGCTTCTGATCTTCCGCATCCCGGATGCGATCACCTGGCGGCGCCCGTTGTGCTCGACGACGAGCGGCGTCGCCCACGTGTCGATCTCGTCGCGGTTCACGCGCCAGAGCTCGCGGCCGGTGAGCGCGTCGAGCGACACGATGAACGACTGTCCCTGGTGGTCCCACACGATGATGAGGCGGTTGCCGGAGAGCACGGGTGTGCTGCCTTCGCCGAACTGATTGCGCATGATCTTGTCGCCGAGGTCTTTCGACCACACGAGCGTGCCGTCCATGTCGTAGACGTACATGCCCTGCGACTCGAACCAGGCATACACACGCTGACCGTCTGTGATGGCCGAGCTCGACGCGTAGGTGCCGTTCTCCTGATGCGTCGCTTCGTGAGGTTGCTCTTCGCGCGCCGTGCGCTCCCAGATCGTCCTGCCGGTGCGGCGATCGATCGCCAGCACCGCGAAGCGATAGCGATCGCGTGGTCGAATGCCGCCGCGCGGCGCGTGTGCGGCGCCGCCTTCGAGGCCGATCGGCACGGCCGACAGGACGATCAACCGATCGCCCCAGATGACCGGCGACGACGATCCACGGCCGGCAATCTCGACCTTCCACCGAACATTCTTCGTCTCGCTCCATTCGATCGGCGGATTGGCGAACTTCGACACGCCGGTCGCGTACGGACCGCGCCATTGCGGCCAGAAGCGTTCGCCCGCCCTTGCACCTTCGACGCTTTGGCGTGGCAAGCCCGCGGCGACGACACCGGCGATCGTGACAAAGGTCAACAGCACTGAAGCGGCTGCTCGGCTCACGAGTCGTCTCCTCGGCAAGAGTGTAGTATGGACGCCGATCGGTCATCGCCTGCTGATCGTGAACGATGCCGCCTTTTGATTTCCAGTTGAGGACTCGCGTCGTGTTCGGTGACGGCGCGTTCGGACGCCTCGGCGAGCTGGCACGCGAGCTCGCATTCACGCGGACGCTGATCGTCGCCGACCCGGGAATCGCTGTGGCGGGCCTGGCGGCGCGCGCCGCGTTCTCGCTCGAAGCCGCGGGCATCGCGCCGTTCTTCTTCCACGACTTCGACGCGAATCCCGACTCGCGGATGGTCGAGTCGGGACGCGCCCACGCGGCGACGCTCGGCATCGATTCGATTGTCGCCGTGGGAGGGGGGAGCTCGCTCGACTGCGCCAAAGGGATCAACCTCGTGCTGACCAACGGCGGCACGATGCGCGACTACTGCGGCTTCGGCAAGGCGGCGCGTCCGCTGCTGCCGTCGATCGGCGTTCCGACGACCGCCGGCACCGGCAGCGAGGCGCAGTCGTACACGCTCATCTCGGACGCCGAAACGCACGCGAAGATGGCGTGCGGCGATCCGAAGGCCGCCTTCCGCATCGCCATTCTCGATCCCGAGCTCACGGTCACGCAGCCTCGGCAGGTGACCGCCGTGGCCGGCTACGACGCGATCTCCCACGCGATCGAATCGTTCGTCACGACACGACGCACTGAGGTCTCGGAGCTCTTTGCCGTCGACGCCTGGCATCGGCTCAACCGGCATTACGAGCGTGTGTTGGTCGAATCGGGCGATCTGCGCGCCAGGGGCGCGATGCTGCTCGGCGCGCATGAAGCCGGAATCGCCATCGAGCAGTCGATGCTCGGCGCGACGCACGCCTGCGCGAACCCGCTCACGGCGCGCTACGGCACGACGCACGGGGTGGCGATCGCCGTGATGCTCCCGCATGTCGTGCGGTGGAACGCGCACCACGTGGGAGATCGCTACGCGAGGCTCGAGACAGGCAACGGCGTGGGTCGTCGGCATCAGCCGGAACAGGCGGCCGAAGAGCTGGCGACGCGCCTCGAGGCGTTGCGCCGTGCAGGCGAGCTGCCGTCGACACTGCGCGCGCTCGGCGTTCCACGTGAGGACCTCGACGCGCTCTCGGCCGATGCCGCCACGCAGTGGACCGGCGCTTGCAACCCGCGTCCGTTCGATGCGGTCGGCGCGCGGGAGCTTTATGAGAAGGCGTACTGACACGTGAAGTGACTGAAAGTCCGAAGTCTGAAGTCTGAAGTCTGAAGTCTGAAGTATGAAGTATGAAGTATGAAGTATGAAGAGCGAAGTCCGCCGGCGCTGGGAACCTGTTCAGACTTCAGACTGACACTTGAAAGTTGAAAGTTGAAAGTTGAAAGTTGAAAGTTGAAAGTTGTCAGACCTTCCGCGCCCTGCCCACGAGCAGCGCCGCGAACGCCGGTAAGTACGCGATCGTCCAGTATGCGAAATGCTTGACGTAATCCAACCCG
>Ga0114129_10003554_pt1 | contig 21936 bp, 9 predicted proteins | sample RhiMetdeltSRZDD1_FD_80071 | JGI IMG/M metagenome (GOLD analysis project Ga0114129, IMG submission 80071) | Populus rhizosphere microbial communities from Tennessee, USA - Rhizosphere MetaG P. deltoides SRZDD1 (version 2) (version 2) | ecosystem: Host-associated > Plants > Roots > Rhizosphere >... | reverse complement strand
GTCCGGGAAGGCGAAGACGGGGGTCGCCACGTAACCGGCGGCGGCGACGGTGAGGGCGGTCGCCAGGCGTCGCCTTTGACCCTTGCCGCCGTGCAGGATGCACCAGAGCAGGAGCAGCCCCATGCCGAGCACCATGGCCTCGAACTGGAAGCGGGCGACGACCCCCGCGCTATGCCCCCACCCGAGCAACGTGTTCAGGAAGCCGGAGCGCGGGGCGAGCGCGGTTTGGCCGAGCCAGGACGGGAGGACGAGCGCGAGCGCCCCGATCCCCGCCATGGCCGCCCCCGCCGCCGTCCCCAGCAACACGTCGCGTCCGACGAGCGGGTCGTGGCGGCGCCCGGCCAGCACGCGTGTCCAGGAGACGATGGCGAGCGGCGCGGTGCGGCGCACGAACGGCTCCAGGGCGAGATAGAGCAGCCAGAGGTATGAGCCGAACAGCAGCCCGCCCGCCAGCGCCGTGAAGGTCAGGTCGATCTGATACTCGTGCGGGACATGATGGTTGCGGAGCGCCCAGCCAACCATCATGGAGGCGAGGACGTAGAAGGCAAGCCGGCGTGCCCCCGCCCGGTCTCCGCGGCCCGCACGCAGATGATGGCGGGCGAGCAGCGCCGGGATTCCCACGAAGATCGCCACCGACACCGCCGCAACCGTCAGTATCACCCAGCGGCCCCAGAGCGCCGCGTGCCCCGGCGAGGCTTCGGACCCGTGCCAGGGCGAGAGCATCTGGAAATTCGTCAGGCGTCCGCGGAATGCGGCCGCCTCCACTCGCAGCTTGAAGTCGGGATGCTCGGCCCGCGTCCCTTCCCAGGCCGCCCGCGTGTCCACGAGCGACGAGCCCCAACGGCGTGGACGCACAGCCTGAAAGCGCTTCGGATCGAGGCCGGCCTCGGCGAACGCGGTGTCCCACGGCGGCGGGTGGTCTGCTGCTTCGGGCTCGTCCTCACGATCGACGCGCGGCAGGATGGCGTAGAACAGCAGGAGCCGCCCCTGGGGATCGAGGCGAACGCCCACCATGCCTGATTCCGTGAACGGCGGGTCGTTCCAGTCGGCGATCTGGCGCCGGTCTTTGGGGACGAGAAGCCACGACGACTGCCGATACCAGTATTGAAAGACGTGGTTGGCTTCGGCGCGCAGAACCCCCCGGCTCCGCGGAGAGGCGTCGTTGTCCACCTGGCGCTGCCAGTAGACGTTGTCCACCGCGAATCCCGAGATGAAGTCGCCCGGCGTCGTGTCGTAGCCCAGGGCCGCCACCACGGCGTGGGCGCGGTCCTCGAGGACCGCGGGCGGTTTGTCGAGGGCCACCTGGCTCAGGAGATGGGTGCGCGGGGCCAGGGCGAGGCACAGCAGCGTGCCGAACACGAGGGTGCCGAGGCTCAGCCACGCGCCGCGGATCGACATCCCGTCGGTCCGTCCCGAGGCCGCCACCAGCTCCGGTGACGGCGTCTCCCCCGCGGCCAGCGCCGCCGCCAGCGGATCTCCTCCGGGGAGCATCCCCGCCACCGCCAGCGCCGACGGCGGGCGGTCGCGCGGGTCCTTCTCGAGGCACCTCAAGATCGCCCGTTCCACCGCGGCATCGATGTCGGCGACGACGCTCGAAGGCGTCGCCGGCGGCTCGCCGTGATGCCGGCGCGAGATCTCGTCGATGGTGCGCCCGGAGACGGCGCGGCGGCCGGTGAAGAGCTCGTACATCACGAGGCCGAGCGCGTACACGTCGCTGCGCACGGTGACCTCACGGCCCTCGAGCTGCTCCGGCGCCATGTACGCCGGCGTACCCGAGCGCACGTCGTCGATGCTGTGCGCGGCCAGCGTGGCCAGGCCGAAGTCCGTGATGCGCGCCTTGCCTCGGCCGTCGAGCATGACGTTCTGCGGTTTGAAGTCGCGATGGAGGACGCCGCGCTCGTGGGCGGCGGCCAGGCCCGCGCAGAGCTGGCGTGCGATCTCGAGGGCCTTGTCGCCGGGCAGCCGGCCGATCCGCGGGATCAGGGTGGCGAGGTCTTCGCCGTCGATGTACTCCATCGAGATGAAGTGGCGGCCCTCCGCCTCCACCACGTCGTGCACACGGCAGACGGCGGGGTGGGAGATCTCGCGCGCCAGGCGCACTTCGTTGAAGAGGCGCTCGAGGCGGTCGGCATCGTCCTGCACGGACTCGGGCAGGAACTTCAGCGCCACCGACTGGCCGAGCTTCAGGTCGTCCGCTCGGTAGACCTCACCCATGCCACCGCGGCCGATGGGGGTGACGACGCGGTATCGATCGGCAAGGACGATGCCGGCGACGAAACGCCAGCCGCCCGCGGCGGGCCCGGACGAAGGCGTGCGTGCGCGAACGGGCGCGGGCGACCGCACGGGCTGCGGGGCGGTGCCCGTCGGCGTGTCCGTGCCGTCGAGCGGCTCACCACACGACGGACAGAAGCGCCCGCCCTCGGGCGTGGGCTTGGAGCACGCGCTGCACCGGGCCATGGGCCCGGAGTCTATACCTAGGGGACCGAGATCAACTGGAATTGCTGCTGATTCACGTTCGCCCAGCCCCACTGATCGATATTGGCTCCGTCAGCCGTAGACGCGCCGGCGACGTTCAGCACCTTGCCGCTGTGCCGGACGGTGAGGCGGTGATAGCCATTGCCCAGGTCCGTGATCTGCCACTGCTGCTGGTTGGCACCGGCCCAGCTCCACTGGTCGACGTTGCCTCCGTTGACGGTGGACGCGCCCGCGACGTTCAGGACCTTGCCGCTGTTGCGATTGACCACGCGGTAGTAGCCGGTGCCGAGATTGACCAGCTCCCACTCGTCGTTGGTGGCGGTACCGCCGTACGTCCACTGGATCACGTCGCCGCTGTTGGCGGTGGACGCGCCTTGCACCACGACCGCCTTGCCGCTGTGCTTCGCCATCAGGCGGTAGTAGCCGCTGAACCCGCCGCCTCCGGGAGTCGGCGTCGGCGCCGGGGTCGAGGTCGGCACCGATGTCGGCACCGGCGTCGCCGTCGGCTGCGGGGTCGGTGTGGGGCTGGTGCCGCCGCCGAGCGGATCGACCTCCGCGAACGTGGTGGCGATGCGCGGCTTGTAGACGTAGTGGATCTCGGTGCCGTCGATCGACGAGCGGCGGTAGATCCCCCAGTGCATGTTGTTCTCCGAACCGTCCCACGTCTGGCCGTAGTGGATCGTCTGGCCGTTCAGCAGCGTCTGGAGAACGCCGTTGTACCAGAGCTGGACGTACCCGGTGGTGCGGCTCTCCGAGTAGCGGATCTTCATGACGATCGTGAACCACGTACCGGAGCCGGGCAGCGTGGTCCGCCACACGTCGCGCGAGGTCTCGGCGCCGCCGATGTCCTCGTGGTTCTCGAGGGTGAGCATGCCGCCCTTGACGCCGATGACGAGCGGCTGGTCGGCGACGTGGGTGCCGTGGCACTTGGCCTGGTAGATGCCGTTCCACGTGCTCGTGATCGGCGTCTGCACGCGCGACCGCCAGCCGACGTAGATCGTCATCCCGTCTTGCAGCGCGCCGCTGCCGCCGCCCGTGAACTCGCACCGCTCGCTGTTGCTGACTGTCGTGTCCACTTCGTTCACCTGGGTCTTGAACACCTGTCCCAGCTGCGAGTCGCTGTACCAGGAAACCGTGCCGTTGGGGCAGGTGCCGCTGCCGGGCAGCGACGTGGGGTTGTAGATGTAGCTGGCCTGGGCGACCCCGGCGGCGGCGAGCGAGACGACGAGGACAAGCAATGGACGGGCAGATGGACGCATCCGGCCTCCTCTTGATTTTTCTGGCGACGGGGCTTTGTGTAGAAGCTAGGCGCGGGTCGCAGCGGCGGCAAGAGTCGAGCTGCTATCTCGCGGTGGCCGAACGGGCCAATGCGGAATCATCAGGGGATAGACTGGCAGGATCATGAAAACGCCCGCCTACGCCGCTGCGAATCCGAAAGCTGCGCTCGCTCCACTCACCATCGACCGCCGCGAGCCCGGGCCGCGTGACGTCGTCATCGACATCCTCTACTGCGGCGTCTGCCACAGCGACATCCACCAGGCCCGCGACGAGTGGGGCGGCTCCATCTACCCGATGGTGCCCGGCCACGAGATCCTCGGGAACGTCGCCGCGGTTGGATCGGCGGTGAATAAATGGAAGACGGGCGATACCGTCGGCGTCGGCTGCTTCGTCGACAGCTGCCGCGACTGCCCGTCGTGCCGCGCCGGTGACGAGCAGTACTGCGAGAACGGCGCCAGCTTCACGTACAACAGCCGCGAGCAGGACAAGAGCACGCCCACGTACGGCGGCTACTCGAAGCGCATCGTCGTCGACGAAGCCTACGTCGTGCGCATTCCGAACGGCCTGGCCCTGGACGCCGCCGCGCCCCTGCTGTGCGCCGGCATCACGATGTACTCGCCCCTCGTCCACTTCGGGGTGAAGGCCGGCGACCGCGTGGGAATCCTCGGTCTGGGCGGCCTCGGCCACATGGGGGTCAAGATCGCCAAGGCGATGGGCGCCCACGTCACGGTGCTGAGCCATTCGCCGGGCAAGCAGGAGGACGCCCGGCGCCTGGGCGCCGACGAGTTCGTGGTCACGGAGAAGGACGACCGCAAGGGCCACCTCGACTTCATCATCGACACCGCCTCTGCCACCCACGATCTCGACCCCTATCTGGCGCGATTGCGGCGCGACGGCACGATGGTGCTGGTGGGGATCCCCGACGAGACGCCGGTGTCGGCGACGCCCCTCATCGCGAAGCGCCGCCGCCTGGCCGGCTCGATGATCGGCGGCATCCGCGAGACGCAGGAGATGCTCGACTTCTGCGGCCGGCACCGGATCGTGTCCGACGTCGAGGTCATCCCGATCCAGAAGATCAACGAGGCCTACGAGCGCACGATCCGCAGCGACGTGCGTTATCGGTTCGTGATCGACATCGCCAGCCTCGGCTAACCCGGCCGCTTGAGGTCGATGTCGTCGAGGTCGATGATCCCGCGCTCGACGGCGAGGGCCACGGCATGCGCGCGGTCGCTGGCCGCCATCTTGGCGAGGATGGTCGTCATCACGTGTTTGATCGCCGTCTCCGTCGACTCCGTCCGCTCGGCGATGAGCCGGTTCGACAGGCCGCGCGCGGCCAGCTTCAGCACCGTCGTCTCGCGGGCGGAGAGCGGCTCGTACTGAACGCGCTCCGCGAGCTTGGCCGCCACGTCCGGCGGGATGCACCGCTCACCGCGATGGACGGCGCGGATGGCGGCCAGGAGCTCCGAGGGCGGGACGTCCTTGATGAGGTACCCGCGGGCGCCCGCGTGCAGCGCGCGATGAACGGCCTCGTCGCCCTTGTGGATGGTGAGGACGAGCACCCGCGCCGACGGATCGTCCTTGCGGATCGCCGCCGTGGCTTCGTCACCGCCGAGCCCGGGCATCCGCAAGTCCATCACCGTCACGTCGGGACGCAGGGTGTGATGGAGCTCGATCACCTGGCGGCCGTCCGAAGCTTCGGCCACGACCTCCATGTCGTCCTGCTGATTGATCACGGCGGCCACGCCGGCGCGGACGAGGATGTGATCGTCGGCGAGCAGCACGCGGATGCGCGGGGGTGTCGTCATGGCACGGGCTCCTCGTAGGGCACGCGGCAGGTGACCTCCGTCCCCGCCCCGGGCGCGCTCTTGATGTGGAGGGAGCCGCCGAGCGCGCGCGTCCTCTCGTAGAGGCCGCGCAGGCCGAAGTGGTCGCCGCCGCGCGCGAGACAGCGCTCGGGGTCGAAGCCTGCGCCGTCGTCTCGCACGCGCAGCTCGAGGGCCTCCGCCTCGAACTGCAGCTCCACGGCGAGCGTCCGCGGGTGCGCGTGGCGCACGGCGTTCGTGACCGCTTCGTGGGCGATGCGCAGGAGGTGCTGCTCCGTCTCGCAGCGCAGGGGCGGCTCCTTGCCGGAGAGGGTGAGGCGGGCCTCGACGCCGCTGTCCGTCGTGAGGAGGGCCAGGCTCTGCGACAGCGTGGAGCCCAGCCCTTCCGGTGAGCGATCGGCCTGCACCCGCAGGACCCAGATCGAGCGGCGCACCTCGGTGAGGCTCGAGGAGAGCAGCGCGCGGCCGAGCTCGAGGAACCGGCGCGCGGAGTCGGGGCGGCTCTCGATCGTCTCGAGGGCGCTCTCCACCTGGAGCTTCGCGCCCGCCACTCCCTGGGCGAGGGTGTCGTGCAGCTCGCGGGCCACGCGTGTGCGCTCGTCGACGACGGCGAGGAAGCGCGCGCGCACCCGGCTCATGCGCAGCCGATGGGCCGCCCCCATCGCGGCCAGCGCGGCCAGCGCGCACGCCGCCGCGAACCAGGTCGTCTCCCAGAAGTGCGGGCGGACGACGAAGCCCAGGGCGTGGCCCTTCTCGTTCCACGAGCCGTCGCTGCGCCCGGCGCGCACCTCGAACGTGTAGCGGCCGGGGGGCACGTTCGTGTAGTGCGCGACGCGCTGGGCCGCGGCGGGGACCCAGTCGGCATCGAAGCCCAGGAGCCGATACTGGAACCGGATCCCCTCGACTTCGAGCAGGCTCGGTGCCGAGAAGCGGAACTCCAGGCGCGGGCGTCCCGGACCGAGCACGACGGGGCCGCTGAGGGCCACGGCGGCGCCGTTGGCGGTGAGGCCCTCGATCTCGACGGGGGGCGCGCCCGCGCTCGGACGCAGCCGGCGCGGATCGACGACCACGATGCCCGCGTTCGTCGCGAAGAGCAGCCGGCCGTCGCGGGCTTTCCAGGCGGATGGATCGTGGCCGGCGCTGGCTCCCATGTCGCGGATTCCGTCGTCGCGGCCGTACACGCGCCACGGGAGCGCGGCGGTGTCGCCGCGGGCGGCGGCGTCCAGAGCCGCCCGGCTCGCGCGGCACAGGCCCTGCGGCGAGCTCGTCCAGAGAAAGCCGAGATCGTCCTCGATCACCTCGTAGGCGACGTCGGTGCAGAACCCACGCGCGAGGTCGAACGTGGTCCCGGTGCCGTTCTCGAGCCGCGCGAGCCCCACCGTGCTCGTCGCCGCCCACACGATGCCGGCGGCGTCCTCGTGCAGGGCGTTGATGCGCACGCGGCCGAGGCGATCGGTGGCGTCCGTCGACCATCGCCCGTCGCGGAGCTGCGCGAGCCCGGCGTACGTGCCCGCCCACATCACGCCGCGGCGGTCCTGCATCACCGCGCGCACGTTGCTGCTCGGCAGGCCGTCCGCCGACGTGTACACGCGCGTGGCGCCGCCGCGCTTCTCGACGAGCCCCCCTTCCGTGCCGATCCACAGGCCGCCGGCGGCGTCGGTGGCGACGCAGGTGACTGTGTTCGAGGGAAGGCCATTGCGGTCGTTGTAGCGGTGGACGATGCCCACCCCCGCCTTCCAGTAGGCGAGGCCGCCCGACTGTGTCCCGATCCAGAGCCCGCGAGGATCGGCGGGATCCATGGCGATGGCGCCGATGAGATCACTCGGCAGACCGTCGCGCGTCGTCAGGGTCCGGACCTCGCGGCCCTGGACGCGTGACAGGCCGTGGCTGGTGCCGACCCACCACGCGCCGTCGGGCGCCTCGAGCACGGAGAACGCGAAGGCGCGCGGCAGCCCTTCGCGCTCGCCGACGTTGAGTACCTCGCCGTCGCGGAGCGCGGACAGGCCGGAGCCGGCGGACCCGATCCAGAGCGTCCCGTCGCCGTCCTCGAACAGCGCTCGCACGTAGCCACCGGCCGCGCCCTGCTCCCGCGTGAACGTCTCGAACGCACCGTCCTTGAAGCGAGCCAGCCCTTCGCTCGTGCCGATCCAGATGTTGCCGTCACGGTCCTCGTGAATGGCACGCACCATCGCCCCGGGGAGCCCGTCACTCGTCGTCCAGTCCGACCACTTCCCGCCGCGCAGCCGTGACAAGCCGCTCCACGTGCCCACCCAGAGGTCGCCCCCACGCGAGACGTGCAGGGCGATGACGCTGCGATGAGGCAGGCCGTCTTCCTGCGTGCGCACGACGGTGCACGAGCCCTTGTCGCACCGGCTCACGCCCTGAGCGCCCACCCAGACGGCGTCGTCCCCGGCCGCGGCCAGCGCCCACACCTCGTCGGAGGCGAGCCCCTGGCGCGTGGTCAACCGCGTCCAGCGTCCGTCCGCGTAGCGGTCCACGCCGCCGCCGCGTGTGCCGACCCATAGCGCGCCGTCCTTCGTTTGCAGGACGGGGCGCACCTCCGCCGATCCCAGCCCCGATGCGGTGGAAAACGTCTCGCGGACGCCGTGATCCCAGAGGGCGAGACCGCCGCCGTCGGTGCCCACCCAGAGCCGTCCCGCGCGATCGACGTGCAGGGACCACACGTTGTCGTGAGGGAGCCCGCTGTTCTTGCGGTCGAAGACTGTCGAGCGCACGCCGTCGAAACGGACGAGGCCCTGCATGGTGCCGAGCCACAGATAGCCGTCGGGTGTCTGGGCGATCGCCTGGATCGCCGCCGGCGGCACTTCCGCTCCCGCGTGCCAGGTTCGGGCGGCGTACTGCGTCACCGCGCGCTGCGGATCGAGCGCGAGGGCGGGGGCGGCGGCCACGAGGAGCACGGCGGCGAGGAACAGCTTCACCACGTCACGATCATCGGCCGCGGGCGCGGGCGGGTCAAGGCGCAGACCACTGGAGCTAGGCACGGAAGCACTAAAGTGCGCGCGGCGCGGGCGCGCTCCGGATTCACATTCTCTTAACTGCGAATTCACTAGACGCGCGCGCGGCCGCCGCCGATTCTCCATTCACCCCGCCGTTCGAGGAGAAGAGAAGGAGGCCGAAATGAGCCGTGCGCGAATCCGCTGTGCCGTCGTGTTTCTACTGTCGTGCGGCCTGTCGCCCGCGGTCGCCCAGGAGTTCCGCGCCACCGTGAAGGGGCAGGTGCTCGACCCCAGCCGCGCCGCGTTCGCAGGCGCGGTGGTCGCCCTGAGAAACGTCGCCACCAACGAGAGCTTTACCGCGACGACCAACGCGGCCGGACAATACACGATCCCGTTCGTGAAGCCGGGCCGCTACCAGCTCCAGGTCGCCGTCGCCGGCTTCGACAAGTACGCGCGCCCCCTCACCCTCGAGGTCGGCCAGACGGCCACCGTCGACGTGGATCTGCGGGTGGGCGGCGTGAGCGAGGAGATCACGGTGGAGGTGCCGCTGCTCGACGCGGGCAAGGCCGATCGCGGCACCGTCATCGACCGCGAGCGCATCGCGGAGATCCCGCTCAACGCCCGCAACCCCTTCATGCTCTCGACCCTGGTCGCAGGTGTGAACTACAACGGCGCCGCCATCTTCCAGCGGCCGTTCGACAACGGCGCCATCGCCGACTGGTCGATCAACGGCGGACAGAACCGCAACAACGAGTTCCTGCTGGACGGCGCGCCCAACAACGCCATCCGGAGCGGGAACAACATCGCCTACGTGCCGCCGGTCGATTCCGTGCAGGAGTTCAAGATCATGACGAACTCCTACGACGCGCAGTACGGCCGCTCGGCCGGCGGCGCCGTCAACGTCTCGCTCAAGTCCGGCACGAACACGATCCACGGAACGACGTACGAGTTCTTGCGCCGCCGCGCCCTCGACGCGAACTCGCTCCTGCTCAACGCCCGTGAAGCGGAGCGGGCCGACCACTACCTCGACCAGTACGGCCTCCAGCTCGACGGCCCCGTCCAGCTCCCCGGCCTCTACGACGGGCGGGACAAGACGTTTTTCCTCGTCCAGTACGAGGGCTACCGCGAAGGCACGCCCAACCCGCTCGTAGGCAGCACGCCGACGGAGGCCATGCGCCGGGGCGACTTCAGCGACCTGCGCGACGCCACCGGCCGCCTCATCACGATCTACGACCCGACCACCGGCCGCCTCGAGAACGGCGTGTGGGTGCGCGATCCGTTCCCGGGCAACAAGATCCCCGAAGCTCGCATCAACCCCGTGGCTCGCCGGTTGATGGAGCACTACCCGCTGCCGAATACGTCCACGGCCGGCTCGCCGTCGTGGCAGAACAACCTGGCCGACCTCGAGCACATCGCCCGGGACAAGTTCTATAACTTCCTGATCAAGATCGATCACAACTTCTCGCCGAAGGATCGCGTCTTCGCCCGCTTCGCCCACAACCAGCGGAAGGAGCTCCGGAGCCAGACGCCGGTCGTCAGCGGACCGGCCGCCTTCGGCCAGCTCCCGCAGGAGCGCGTGAACCACGCCGGTGTCGCCGACTGGGTCCACACGCTGGGACAGTCCGCCATCTTCAACATGCGCGTGTCCGTCAATCGCTTCGTGGAGGACAACCGTACCGACCAGGGCCTGGACTTCGATGCCACCGAGCTCGGCCTGCCGCAGTCCCTGGCCGACGCCCTCCCCGGGAAGTATTTCCCCCGCGTCGACGTCGACGAGTTCATCCGCCTCGGCCGCGGCGGGCGCGGCCTGTCGACGAGCCTCGTGTACTCGGCCCAGCCGAACGTGTCGATGTTCAAGGGCAATCACAGCCTGCGCTTCGGCGCCGACATCCGTCATACGCGCGTGGGCGAGCGGAACACCGGTGACGCCGGCATGCGCCTCGAGTTCACCCGGGCCTTCACCCAGCGCGAGTTCAACCGCGGGGACACGCAGTCGGGCAACGCGTTCGCGTCGATGCTCATCGGCGCCCTCTCCGGGACGAACACCGGCATCGACAACAACGTGCTCCCGAACTACCGCTGGAACTACGCGGCACCCTGGATCCAGGACGACTGGAAGGTCACCTCGCGCCTGACCTTGAACCTCGGCGCGCGCTGGGACCTCAACACGCCTCCCCTCGAAGAGGCCGACCAGATGAACTCCGTCTTCGATCCGAGCGTGGTGAACCCCGTCTCCGCGCGGATCAACCCGGCGCGGTTCCCGGGCTACTCCGTGAACGGCGGGCTGACGTTCGCGGGGGTGAACGGCCGTCCGCGCCGTCCGTGGAGCACCGACAAGGACAACATCCAGGCCCGCGTGGGGGCGGCGTTCCAGCTCGACGACGACACCGTCCTGCGCGGCGGCTACGGCCGCTTCTACATGAACCCCACCGGCGTCGGCTTCACGCAGGGCTTCAGCATCCGCACGCCCCTGGTCGCATCCCTCGACGGCGGCCGCACGTCGACGCATTCGCTGGCGAACCCGTTCCCGGCCGGCGTCATTCCGGCGCCGGGGGCGTCCAAAGGCCTCGAGACCTTCCTCGGGAGCAACATCGGCTACGCGGATCCGAGCTTCGAGATCCCGAACGTCGACCAGTTCTCGATCGGCCTCGAGCGGCGGCTCCCGTGGAGCATCGTGCTCGAGATGAGCTACGTCGGCAGCCGCACGCGCCAGGAGCAGACGACATTCGGCCAGGCCAACGAGCCGTCGCTCGCGTTCGTGGCGCGTTGCGACGCCACCCAGGGCGGCAACCGCGCGTTCTGCGACGAGCGTCTGCCGAACCCGTTCTTCGGCGTGCCCGGCTTCGAGGGCACGACGCGGGGGACGAGCGACACCATCTCGCGCTACGACCTCAATCGGCCCTACCCGCAGTTCGGCGCCATCAACGTCACCGAGCGGAACGAGGGCAAGATCTGGTACGACTCACTGCAGCTCGTCATCAACAAGCGGTCTTCGGGCGGCTTGACGCTGAACGGCACCTACACCTTCGTGCCGCGCTTCCTGGAGGAGGCGGGCTACGTCGACGGCATCGCGCGCATCGAGAACCGCAGCCCGTATCTCTCGCACCGGAAGCATCGGTTCACCGCCTCCGCCGTCTGGCCGCTGCCGTTCGGACGCGGCAAGAAGATCGCGGGCGACGCCGGCGGGGTCGTGGACCGCGTGATCGGCGGGTGGGAGCTGGCCGGCTCCTTCATCTATCAATCGGGTCGTCCGTGGGAGCTGCCCGCGAGCGTCGAGATCGCCGGCGATCCTTCCGTACCGGTGGACACCCACGCGGGCCAGTACATCACCGTGGCCCAGCCCTGCGTGGGACAGCTCAGGAGCGGCGCCTACGAGCTGACGCCGAACTCGGTGGCGGCGGGCTGCACCCAGCCGTTCTTCCTCATCCGCGAGCCGTTCCAGACGCGGACGAGCATGAACCGCGACGACCGACTGCGCCGGCCGCCGTTCCAGCAGCTCGACGTCAACCTGGCGAAGACGACGCGGATCAGCCCGCGCGTACGCCTGCAGATGCGCCTCGAGGCGTTCAACGTCTTCAATTCCGCCATGTACGACGAACGCGACTACAACACCACCAACAGCAGCGTGGAGTTCGGCAAGATCAACAAGAACACCACCGCCCAGTCGAACTTCCCGCGGTTCGTGCAGCTCGGGTTCAAGCTCCTGTTCTAACTCCAACCCCAGAGGGGGAACGCTTCCCCGGCGTTCCCCCTCGTCGTCCCCCGGTGCCGGATCGTCCGATGGCCGCGATTGCCCCCCTCATGCCCACCTCGTACACTGGCGGCGGAGGAGTTCGGCATGGACAGCGAGAATTCCCAGACGGCCCCACCCTCCCGTCGCGCCCGCCGAAAGCAGCTCGGCGAGATCCTCGTCCAGCTAGGCGTCGTCACCGAGGCACAGATCACGGACGCGCTTTCGCGGCCGCGTGACAAGGGCGTGCGCCTCGGCCGCCTGCTCGTGGAGCTGGGGATCGCCACCGAGACGCAGATCTGCGAGGCCCTGGCCGAGCAGCTCCAGATCCCCGCCGCCGATCTCGTGGCCGTCGACATCGCCAACGAGGTGCTCAACCGGCTGCCCAAGGACATCGCGATCAAGTACACCTGCCTGCCCTGGTTCGTCGAAGGCCGGGAGCTGTACGTGATCATGGCCGATCCCACCAACATCGAGGCCATGGACCGCGTCGCCTTCGCCACCGGGATGCGCGTGCGGCCGGTGGTGGCCCCCGAGAGCGAGATCCTGAGCGCGCTCGAGCGCTTCTATGCCGCGGAGGAGAGCTCGCTCGCGCAGTTCGAGAACGTCAGCCTCACCGATCAGCTCCAGGTGGTGAGCGAGACGGAGGTGGATCAAGGCCCCGAGGAGGACGACGGCAAGTCTGCGCAGCGCGAGCCGGTGGTGAAGCTCGTGAACGCGATCCTCGGCGACGCCGTGCGCGCCGGTGCCTCCGACATCCACGTCGAGCCGCAGGAGAAGCTGGTCAGCCTCCGCTACCGCGTGGACGGCCTGCTGCGTGCGATCATGACCATGCCGAAGCGCGTCCAGAACCGCGTGATCTCCCGCATCAAGATCATGTCGCACATGGACATCTCCGAGCGGCGCAAGCCGCAGGACGGGCGCACGCGCCTCATCATGTCGGGCAAGCCCTACGACATGCGCGTCTCCACGCTGCCCACCGTGGACGGGGAGAAGGTGGTGATCCGCATCCTCTCCCAGGACCGCGCCACCGTCAGCCTCGAGGACCTCGGCATGGACCCCGAGACGCTGCCGACGTTCCGCGACCTCCTCAAGCGCCCCCAGGGGATGATCCTCGTCACCGGGCCAACCGGCAGCGGCAAGACCTCCACCCTCTACGCGGCCCTCAACTTCCTGAAGGCGGAGACGACGAACATCGTGACAGTCGAGGATCCGATCGAGTACCGCGTCGGCGGCATCAGCCAGGTGGCGGTGTCGGACAAGGCCGGGCTCACCTTCGCCGCCGGCTTGCGCTCGATCCTGCGCCAGGACCCGAACGTGGTCATGGTCGGCGAGATCCGCGACCTGGAGACGGCGGAGATCGCGTTCCAGGCCGCGCAGACGGGACACCTCGTGCTCTCCACCCTGCACACCAACGACGCGCCGAGCTCGGCCACGCGCCTGGTGCAGATGGGCCTGCCCGCATACCTGGTGGCCTCGTCCGTCATCGCCATCGCCGCCCAGCGGTTGATCCGCAAGCTGTGCGACTGCAAGCTCGTGCAGCCGGACGGCACCGCCAGGCCGAAGGGCTGCGACGCCTGCCGGTTCTCGGGCTTCCGCGGCCGCGTGGCTGTCCACGAGCTGATGCGCCTCACGCCGCGTGTGCGCAGCGTGCTCCTGGCGCGCTCCTCCGACGACCTCGTGCGCCGCGCCGCCCGCGCCAGCGGGATGCGCACCATGTTCGAGGATGGGATGCGCAAGGTGGCCCGCGGCGTCACCGTCCGCGAAGAGCTCCTGCGCGTCGTGCCTCCCGATGAAGACGACGACGAGCCGATGGACGGCGTGCCCGAAGAGTCCCGACCCGCGACGCCCCTCCCCACGGCGCTCTCGACGGACATGCGGACCTCCCGCCGCTCGCGCATCCTGGTAGTGGACGACGACCTCGCTCTCAAGAACGTGCTGCACGACATCCTGGAATCGGAAAACTACGAGGTGACGACGGCCGGTTCCGGCACCGAAGCGCTGAGCGAGATCTATCGCCATGTCCCGGACCTCATCCTCACCGACCTGCAGATGCCGGGCATGGACGGCCTGCAGCTCCTGCGGAAGATCCGCGGCGACCTGTCGACCTGCCAGATCCCCGTCGTCTTCCTGACCGTCATCGATGCCTTGGACAGCGAGGCGGAGGCCCTCAATCTCGGCGCCGACGACTACATCACGAAGCCCATCGAGCGCTCGCGGCTGGTGAGCCGCATCCGCCGAGCGCTCTTCCGCGCCCACCTGTTGCGCACGTCGAGCTGATCGCGAGAGTCAGAGTCCGCCGCAATAACCACAAAGACACAAAGGGCACAAAGGATCACAAAGAAGGATCACAAAGAGCGGGCGACAAGGGAATCCCCTCTGCTGAGCAGCGGTGCTCGGTCTGGACCGAGTAACGAATCTGCCGACGCACCAGATACGTGGGTTGTTTTCGCATGGTGCGGAGGTCGAGCTGAGTCCGTACGCGCGGAGTCAGAGTCCCACGTCAGTTTGAGTCTTCAGTCTGTTCTTCGGCTCGACGGTTTCCACGCGAATCTTGCTTGGTTCCCAATCTCTTTGAGAATGCGTCCCGTTCTTTGTGGTCCTTTGTGCCCTTTGTGTCTTTGTGGTTGATTGCGGTGAGGCCGACGCCGGCGTTTCGATTCGTTCAGCCGGCCGTCGGCTCGGGGTCGCCGCCGCGGAGGTCCTCGAGGTCGATGATGTTGCGGGCCAGCGCCATGGTCACCGCATGGGTGCGGTCCTGGGCGCCGAGCTTGCCGAGGACGCTGGCGACGTCGCTCTTGGCGGTGGCCTCGCTGACGTTCAGCTTCTCCGCGAGCTGGCGGTTCGACAGGCCCTTGGCCACCAGCTTCAAGACCGATACCTCGCGGTCGGTGAGGTCGGCGTGCCGGATGCGTTTCAAGACGCGCGCGGTGATCTCCGGCGGCAGGCACGGCTGGCCCTCGTAGACACTGCGGATGCCCGCCAACAGATCCTTCGAGCGCACGTCCTTCAACAAATATCCCTGCGCGCCCGCGCGCAGCGCGCGGTAGACGGCGTCGTCGCCCTTGTGGATGGTGAGGACGATGATCCGGGCGTGGGCGTCGATGGCGCGCACGGCCTGGGTGGCCTCCACCCCCGTCATCCCGGGCATCCGCAGGTCGAGAAGCCCCACGTGCGGACGGTGCGTTTTCCAGAGGTCGACGACCTCGGTGCCGCTCGCCGCCTCCGCCACCACCTGCATGTCCGGCTGGCGATTGATGAGGGTGACGAGGCCGAGGCGGACGACGACGTGATCGTCGGCGACCAGCACGCGTATGGGTTTGGTCATGGACTCCTGTCGGTGCTCTCGCGTTAGAGGCCGATTCCCTCTCCGTCGTCGGCGGTGGCTTCGACCGGCTCGACGGGGGAATGGTACGGCAACCGGCAGGTGACCTCGGTCCCCTGTCCGGGCGCTGTCGTCACCTGCAGCTCGCCGCCCAGGGCCCGCGCGCGCTCCTTTATGCCGAGCAGGCCGAAATGGTCGCCGCGCCGCCGCGCCCGCTCATCGGCGTCGAACCCGCGCCCGTCGTCCTTGACGCACAGGCGCACGTCCTCGTCGCCGAACGAGACGTCCACTGCGATGCTGTGCGCCTCCGCATGCCGCACGGCGTTGGTGATCGCCTCGTGGGCGATGCGCAGCAGGTTGCGCTCCACGTCGATCGAGAGCGGCCGCGGCCGTCCGGTCACGGCGATCTTCGATTCCACGTCGCTCTCGGCGGTGATCTGCGACAGGCTGGTCGACAGGCTCTCGCCGAGGCCGTGCGTCCCGCGGGAGGTCTGCGCGCGCAGCACCCAGATGGAGCGCCGCACCTCGGCCAGGCTCGAGCGCACCATGGCGTCGGCCATCTGCATGTGCTCGCGGGCGGTCTGCGTGCTCTCCTCGAGGCTGTCCACCGCCGTCTCGATCTGGAAGGCGACGGCGGCCAGGCCTTGCGCGAGCGTATCGTGCAGCTCGCGGGCGATGCGCGTCCTTTCACCGATGATGGCGCCGAAGCGCGCGCGCATCTGGCCCACGCGGACGCGATAGGCGGCGAAGCCCACGGCGATGAGGCCGGCGGCGGCCAGGGCGTAGAACGTCGGTGTGCGCGTGAACGGGGGACGGATCGAGAAATGCACCTGCGCGGTGGGGCCGTTCCAGGTGCCGTCGGGGTTCGAGGCCATGACCGTGAACGTGTACGAGCCCGGCGGCAGGCTGCTGTAGTACGCGCGCCGCTTCGAGCCCGACTCGACCCAGTCGGCGTCGAGCCCGTCCAGGCGATGGCGGAAGCGGATCTTGCCGGGGGCACGGAAGCTCAAGGCCGTGAAATCGATGGCCGCCTCGCCGCGGCCGTCGGGGTAGTCGCCGGTGGCGACGGTGCGGCCGTCGACGGCGACTTTCTGGATGCTCACCGGCGGCGCGGCGTCGGTGGTGGCTACCTGCACGGGGTCGACGACGGAGACGCCTTTGCCGGTGGCGAACCAGAGACGGCCGTCCGCCGACTGGAAGCCAGGGGCGTTGCTCAGCAGGCCCTCGGTCGTGCGCAGGCCGTCGGTCGTGTCGAAGCGCAGCGGGGAGACACGCGCCGCCTTGCCGGCGAAGACGTCGTGGATCTCACTCTTCGTCAGCCGGAAGATGTAGCCCATCGACGCCAGCCACAGGTGCCCGAGGCCGTCGTCCTGCACGTAGCGCAGGTAGTTCTCGGGCAGGCCCTCCTGCGAGGTGATCTTGCGTATCGGCTGGCCGTCCTTCACGTAGGCGAGGCCGCCGATCGTCGCCGCCCACACCCCGCCGTCCATGTCGAGGCTCAGCCAGCGGACGCGGTTGTGGGGAAGGCCGTCGTCGGTGGTGTAGAGCCGCCACTTGTCACCCTCGACCTTGCCCAGGCCGGCGAGGTCGCCGATCCAGAGGCGGCCCTCGCGGTCGCGCTGCGCATGGTGGAAGTAGCGCATGGCCCGTGCCGGCGAAGGCTCCGTCACCACCTTGCCACCCGCGATGCGGGCGAGGTTGGTGCCGCCACGGCGGACCCAGAACACCGGGCCGCGCTCGTCCTCATAGGCGTACAGGATCTTCCAACCGGAGCGCGCGCCCTCGGGCGTGACTTCCGCCAGCCGCTCGTTCTTGAACTGGAACAGCCGCGCGTTGTCGAGGCCGATCCACACGCTGCCGTCCCGCGTCTCCGCCATCGTGATGACGGCCTCGCGTCCCTCGCCCGCCGGGAGCGGGTAGTGCCGGATGGCGCCGCCCTTCAGGCGCGAGATCTCGCCGTCGGCGGTGCCGATCCACACGCTGCCGTCGCTCGTTCCCAGCACGCATTGCACGGCGGTGTCACGCAGCCCCTCGTGGCGGCCGTAGGTGATGAAGCGGCCGTTGCTGACGCAGTTGAGGCCGTCGGCGGTGCCGACCCACACGTTGCCCTCGTGGTCCTCGAGCAGCGAGCGCACGTCGTCGTCGGAGAGGCCCTCGCGGGTCGTGAGCGGGCTCCATCGCCCGTCGCGGAACCGGGAGAGCCCTCCGCCCGAAGTCCCCACCCAGAGGTTGCCGTCGCGATCCTCGAGGATGGCGGTGATGCTGTCGTGGGAGAGGCCGTCCTTCGTCGTGAAGCGCTCGACCTTCCCGCCCAGCTCGCGTATCAGGCCGTGGGTGGTGCCGATCCACAGCGCCCCCTTGCTGTCGAAGCGCAGCGCGTGGATGGCGTCGCGGGTGACATTGCCCACCGTCTCCAGGCGGTCGCCGTCCGCCTTCAGCAGCCCGTGTTGTCGCGCCCCCACCCAGACGCCGCCGTCCTTGTCCTCGACGATGGCATAGGGCGCGAGGAGCAGGCGGTTCGTGGGGAACACGGTGGCCGTGCCGTTCGACCAGCGATGCATCGGCTGGCCGTGCATGCCGATCCAGAGGCTGCCGTCGCGGGCGGCCAGGAGCGAGGTGACGTACGCGGTGCCGGGGGGCATGAACAGGCGCGAGAACTCGCCGCCCTGGTAGCGCAGCACCATGCCCGAGCTCGTGCCCACGAACAGCGAGCCGTCCGCGGCCTCGGCCAGGCGATAGGCGCCGCTGTCGCCGATCGACGGGGTGTTGCGCGCGCTGAAGACGTCGAAGCTGCTGCCGTCGAAGCGGACGAGGCCGGTGGTGGTGCCGAGCCAGAGATACCGGTCGCGGGTCTGCAGCAGCGCGTGGATGGTGTTGCTGGGCAACGTGCCCGCGCCCCACTTGGTGATGACGTACTGCGAGGTGGCGCGCTGCGGGTCGAGGGCGGCCGCCGGCCCCGCCGCCAGCACGGCGGCGGCCAGCGCGGCGCCAAGACGGGCCGGGGACATGGCTCCTTATTATGGGGCCAGCGGCAGCGGGTAGACTTCGCACACCAGAGTGACGGAGCCCGTGCCGGACCACCGTGACGGACAGCTCTCGTGGCGGTGGGCCGCCGCCGCGCTCGGCGCCTATCTCGCCGCCGCCGTCGTGATGACGTGGCCGCTCGCCACCGCCCCCGGGCGCCTCGGGCTGCCGAACATGGACGTCTACGGCAATGCGTGGGCGATGGCCTCCGTCCTCCACCAGCTCCGCCACGATCCCGCGCACCTCTTCGACTCCAACATGTTCTTCCCCTGGACGGGCAGCCTCGCCTACGCGGAGAGCCTGCTGCCCCAGGCGGTTCAGGCCGCCCCCGTCCGCGCCCTCGGGGGCTCCGTTCTTCTTGCATACAACCTGGTATTCCTGCTGAGCTTTGCCCTGTCCGGCCTCGGGGCGTGCCTCCTCGCCGCCGACCTCACACGCTCGCGCGCCGCCGGCTTCCTCGCCGGCCTGGCCTTCGCCTTCTGGGCGTATCGCTGGGATCACGTCGTGCACCTGCAGTCGCTATCGACGCAATGGCTGCCCTTCGCCCTCTGGTTCGCGCGGCGAAGCCTGCGCACGGGCCCCGTGCGCCCGGTCGATCTCGCGGGGCTCGCGGCCTGTACGCTGCTGCAGGTGCTGAGCAGCGGCTACTACGGCATGCTGCTGCTGGCCGCGCTGGGCCTGACGTTCGCGTGGGACACGGTGCGGACGCGTGACGTCCGGCGTCTCGTCCGGCCCGCCGCCGCGGTGGCGCTGGCGGTGGCGCTGGCCGCGCCCGTCTTCCTGCGGTACCGCGCGATGCAGGCGCGGCACGGCTTCACGCGCAGCCGGCGCGAGGCGATCGCATGGAGCGCGCGGCCGCAGAGTTATCTCGAGCCGGGCGTGGCCGCCTCGTGGCCGCACACGGTCGCCCTCAGCCGCCTGGCTCGCGATGGCGAGCCGCTGTTTCCCGGATCGTGGGCCCTCGTCTTCGGCCTCTGGGGCCTCGTGCGCCTGCGCCGCCACGAGCACGGCGGGCTCGCCGCGGCGTGGCTGGCGCTGGGATTCGCGCTCTCTCTCGGTCCCGTGCTGCGGCTGGCCGGCCTCGAGGTGCCGGGCCCCTTCGAGCTCTTCCGCTGGCTGCCCGGTGGTGCGCTGCTGCGGACGCCGTCCCGCCTGGGCGTGCTGGCCGTGCTCGGCCTCGATGTGCTGGCGGCGATGGCGTGGGCGCGGCTCCCGCTCGACGGTCGTCGCGCGGCCGCCGCCACCGGCGCCGCCGCGATCTTCATCCTGCTCGAGGCCTGGCCCGCCGGCCTGCGCGAGCAGATCCGGGGCATGCCGCCCCCGCCGGCTTCGGTCGACTGGCTGGCGAGGGCCGAGCGCGGCGTCGTCCTCGAGCTGCCGTGGGGACGACCGGCGGACAGCGCGCTCTATCTCTACTGGTCCACCGGCCACTGGCAGCCGATGGTGAACGGCTTCGGCAGCTTCGATCCGCCGGGCAACGCCGAGCTCGGCGTCGTCGGTCACGGCTGGCCGAGCGCCTACTGCGCGCGCGTCTTCCGCGAGTACGGCGTGCGTTACGTCGTCGTGCACACCGACCGCCTGACCGACCGCCGCCGCGAGCGGGTGGAGGCCGCTTTCGAGCTGCCGGCGGGGGTGACGCTGGCGGCCACGCTCGGCGAGACGCGGGTCTACGCGATTGCCCCTTGACAATTGCCCGCCGGTCCGGGACCCTGTTATAACGTCATAACAACTAAAAGAAGGGGGCCCCACATGCGCCACGCCTGCCCGAGACCGGGTGTCTTCGTCCTCGCCTTCGCCCTGGCTGCGCTCGACCTGACGGCGATCTCCGTCTGCGCCGCCACACCCAGCGAGAAGACGATCGTCGGCTATTTCGCGCAGTGGGGCGTCTACCGCCGCAACTACCTCGTGAAGAACGTCGACACCAGCGGGTCCGCCGCGCGCCTCACCCACATCAACTATGCCTTCGCCGACGTCTCGGCTTCGCTGCGGTGCGGTAGCGCCGATGCCTTCGCCGACTACAACAAGGCGTATGACGCCGCGGAGAGCGTGGACGGCGTCGGCGATACCTCCAGCCAGCCGGTGAAGGGCAACTTCAACCAGCTCGCCGAGCTCAAGGCGAAGCACCCGCACCTCAAGGTGCTGATCTCGATCGGGGGATGGACGCTGTCGAAGAATTTCTCGTCGGCGGCCCTGCCCGCGAACCGCGCCGCGTTCGTGTCCTCGTGCGTCGACATGTACCTGAAGGGCGTCTTCGAGGCGGGCAAGGTCAAACCCGGCGTCTTCGACGGCATCGATCTGGACTGGGAGTACCCGGGGGCCTGTGGGAACACCTGCGACTTCCGCCCGGAGGACACCCAGAACTTCACCGCGCTGCTCGCCGAGTTCCGCGCGCAGATGGACCTGCTCGGACAGCAGACGGGCAAGAGCTACCTGCTCACGGTGGCGACGTCCGCCGGTGAGCCGAACATCGCCAAGCTCGAGCTGGGCAACATCCATCCTTACCTGGACTGGATCAACGTGATGACCTACGACTTCCGCGGGCCCTGGAACCCGCAGACGGGTCTGCAGTCCCCGCTCTACGGCGATCCCTCCGATCCCCTCTACGGCGACCGCCTCTGGAGCGACAACGCGATCAGCCGCTATCTCGCCGGCGGCGTGCCCGTCGACAAGCTCACGATGGGCCTGCCGTTCTACGCCAAAGGCTGGGGCGGGGTGCCGCCGGGACCTTCCGGCGACGGTCTCTACCAGACCGCCGGCGGACGTCCCCCGCGGGGCAAGTACGAGAACGGCACCGACGACTACAAGGAGATGGTCGCGCGTGAGGCGAGCTTCCAGAAGTTCTTCCATCCCGTCGCGCAGAGCGTGTACATCTACGATGGCAACCGGTTCTGGACGTACGACGATCCCGCGTCCATGACGAACAAGATGAGCTACGTCTTGTCCCGTGGTCTGCGCGGCGCGATGTTCTGGGAGCTCAGCGGAGACACGCCGTCGATCGCCTTGCTCTCCGCGGTCTACAACGGCTTGAACGGTGCGCCACCGGCGCCGACGGCCACCCCCACGCCGGCGCCCACGGGGACCCCCGCGCCGCTGCCGACATCGACGCCGACTCCGAGCCCCACGCCCCGCTCGACGTCCGGCCCCACGCCGACGCCCACCGCGACTCCGACGAGCGCTCCGCCGACCGCGACCCCGACGCCCACGTCTACGCCGACGCCCGGCGCGGGGAACAGCTTCCATGGCCCGGCGGCGCATGCCGCGGGCGCCGGCGGTGACGGCAACGGCTTCGAGACCGGCAGCGCCAGCGCCCTGGCCGACGACGGC
>Ga0114129_10003553_pt1 | contig 21939 bp, 17 predicted proteins | sample RhiMetdeltSRZDD1_FD_80071 | JGI IMG/M metagenome (GOLD analysis project Ga0114129, IMG submission 80071) | Populus rhizosphere microbial communities from Tennessee, USA - Rhizosphere MetaG P. deltoides SRZDD1 (version 2) (version 2) | ecosystem: Host-associated > Plants > Roots > Rhizosphere >... | reverse complement strand
CTCCTTCTCGAGACAGCGCGCGGTGATCGTCTCGAGGTCGGCGGGCAGCGAGGCGTCGAGACGGCGCAGCGGGGTGGCGTCGGACTGCATCGCGTCCACGATCGCCTTCAGCTCGCCGCCCTCGAACGGCGGCCGTCCGGCCAGCACCCTATAAAGGATGCAGCCGAGGGCGTACACATCGGTGCGGCGGTCGAGCTCGCGGTCGCCGCGGGCCTGCTCGGGCGAGATGTAGCCAGGCGTGCCCAGCACGAGGCCGGTCTGGGTGAGCCCGGCGGCGGCGTGCTCGCGGGCGAGGCCGAAGTCGAGGACGTAGGGGCGCCAGCCGCCGTCGACCTTCTCGAGCATCACGTTGTGCGGCTTCAGGTCGCGATGGATGATGCCGATCTCGTGGGCGGCGTGGACGGCGTCCGCCACCTGCGCCACCACCCGCACCTTCTCGTCTGTCGACATGACGGCGGCACAGTCCTCGAGGGTGTGGCCGTCGACGTACTGCATGGCGATGAACGGCCGCCCGCCGTGGCGGCCGACCTCGTACACCTTGCAGACGCTCTCGTGATCGATGCGTGCCTGGAGCCGCGCCTCCTGGAGGAAGCGCTCGACGAGCCGCTCGTCGTCGTGGAGGAGGTACTTGAGGGCGACGGAGCGGCGCAGGGCGGGATCGTAGGCCTTGTAGACCTCGCCGATCCCGCCTCGTCCGACGAACGTCGCCGACTCGTACCGCATCCGGGGCCGCTATCCTATCGCCGGCACCGGCTTCGGCCTCGGCTTGGCCAGGAAGGCCAGCGCCGCCGACAGCAGCAGCAGGACGCCGAAGATCAGCGAGCTGGGAGCGAGCACGGCGGGGGCGAGGGCGGCCGCCACCATCAAGACCGCGGTGAGCTTCGGCAGCTTGAAGACGAGGAAGGTCGCGAAGAACGACAGCCCTCCGAGCGCCGCCATCAGCTTGCCCGCCCGGCCCAGCTTGTCCGCGGCGTCCAGGCTCTGCTGCAGCTCGCGCGCCGCCTGCGCGCGCTGGGCGTCGCCGGACCTCAAACCCTCCTGGATGAGCGGCAGGATCTGGTCGTTGCCTTCCGCGAACTTCGCGTGCTGGTCGATCCAGTTGAGCCCCATGATCGCGACCAGGAACGACCCCAGCAATCCGATGAGCAGCGCGGCGACCTTCATCGTCTTCTCCTTTCGATGGCTAACGTCCGATGACCTTGGCTTCCGCCAGGGCCAGGAACTTCACGCTCGGCACCTTCGAGTCGGCGGCCTTCTTCAGCAGCGCGGGCGTGCGCGCGTCCTGCCCGAAGCGGCGGGCGCTGGTGCGGACGATCCCGGCGTGCTGCTCGGGATTCACCGAGCGGCCGTCGAGCGTCCCGTAGTCGACCTCGATGGCCTTCACCAGGCCGTCGAGCGCCGCCGCGTCCGTCATGTCGGTGAGCGCCTCCGCCGCGCTCGAGCGCACGGCCTCCGAGCCGTCGTCGAGGAGCGCGATGAGGACGGGCACCACCTCGGGCTTGTCGATGCGGGCCAGGGCGTCCGCCACCGCCATTCGGGTGGACTCCGGACCTTCGGGGGCGCGGCCCAGCGCCAGGTTCGCCAGCGATTTCCCGAGGCTGGGTGACTTCATCATCTGCTCGAGGACGGGAACCCCTGCGAGGTCGCCGCTGCGGCCCAGCGCCACCGCGGCGTCGATCCGGGTGCCCGTCCAGTCCTTCTTGGCGAGGGCGGCCTCGACCGTGCTCTTCCCCGTCGCGTCGCCGAGGTTCAGGAGCTGGATCGCGATCACCGCCGTCAGCCATTCCTTCGGCTTCTGCGCGGAGAGGGCCGTGCTCAGTGCCTGCTTCGCCGGGTCGCCCCCCTTGAGGCCGAGGGCGCGCACGAGATCGAGGGCGAGCGTGAGCTCGTCGTCCTTGCGCTTCTTCGAGAGGAATTTGGCCGCGAAGTCGAAGCCGGCGGCGTCTCCGCCCTCGATGAGGATGGTGGCGGCGCCGACCTGATCGGCGGGGATCGCGAGCAGGCCGCCCTTCAGCTTCTTCTGCAGCGACTCGGTGGCCTCGGCGTCGTGGAAGACGAGGAAGAGTCCGCGCGTCGCGATGCGGCTCGCTTCGACGTCCTTCAGCATTCCCTTCGTCATCCCGCGCAGCGGCTCCACCGCGCGCGGGTCGCGGGTGGCCACGAGGCCTTCCGCCGCTGCCGCCTTGTGCGTGGTGTTCGAGAAGCCCTTCGTCCTCTTGACGAGCTCCTCCACCGCGCGGTCCTTCTGCTCCTTGGCTACCGTCTCGCCGCCGGCCATCGCACCCAGCAGGCGCAGGCCGAGGTTCACGACCTCGTCGTCGTTGGGCACACCGTTCGGCTTGTCGTTCACCATCCCGAGGACGAGGGCGAACGCCCGCTCGGGCTCCTGGGCGGCGAGGCCGACGGTGCAGCGCGCGCGCAGCTCGGGCAGCGCGAAGTCACGGATGCAGGTCTCGAAGAACGCCGCCGACTCCGCCTTGTAGCCCGCCTTCTGCAGGATGAAGGCGGCGTCGACCCATTCCGTCCAGACCTCGGCCGCGCTCTCGGAGACGGCGCGTCCCACGTCGCCGCCCACGATGGCGCCGAGCGCGGTGGCCACGTGCGCCACCGCCACCGACGATTTCTCGACCTTCACCGTCTGGCGGAATCCCGCCACGAGCTGCTCGATGGCCGCCTTGCGCTGCGCCTCCGGCAGCTTGCCTTTGGCCTCCTCGGCGAGGAAGCCGAGCAGCACGGGGTTGTAGGAGCCCTTGAGCTCGCCGCCGTTCAGCATGGCCTGCACGGCGTCGTTGGCCGGTGCCGCCGCCGCCGGCTTCGTCTTCGGCCCCGTGGCCGCCATCAGCACCGCGAGCGCGATCAGGACGTTCATCGATCTCCTCCCAGTCGACGCGCCATTGAGCACGGGTCGTGCCACGAGCGGGACGCGCCGTTGTCGTCTGAAAATCAACACGATGCGGCGGAATGGGGCGGCCGCCGGTCTTGCGTCCGAGACGGCCGGTCTCACTTGCGAGACGGGGTCAGGTCTGTCGTATGGCCTATAGCCCGGCTATAAGCCATAAGACAGACCTGACCCCCAACGGTGTACGATCCGAGCTTCAGTGAAGTACGAGACCGCCGTACCCCTCGGCCGCGGCGCGATGGGCGAGGTCTTCAAGGCCTGGGACCCCGCCCTCCAGCGCTTCGTCGCCCTCAAGTACCTGCGCCGCGACGATCCTGCGCTCGCGGAGCGCCTGCTGCACGAGGCACGGCTGCAGGCCCGGGTCGACCACGACCGCGTCTGCAAGGTCTACGAGGCGGGGCTCGACGACGGCCGGCCGTTCATCGCGATGCAGTACATCGACGGCCGCAACCTCGAGGAGGAGGCGGCGGCGCTCTCGCTGCGTGAGATCGTCGCTCTCGTGGCCGACGTCGCCGAGGCCGTCCACGCCGCGCACGAGACCGGTCTCATCCATCGCGACCTGAAGCCGCAGAACGTCCTCGTCGAGCGCACGGCATCCGGGTTGCGCCCGCACGTCGTCGACTTCGGCCTCGCGCGGGAGCCGGGCGCGGCCGGCTTCACCGAGACGGGCGCGATCGTCGGAACCCCCGCGTACATGTCGCCGGAGCAGGCGGCGGGCGACGTGCGCCGGCTCGATCGGCGCACGGATGTCTACGCGCTGGGCGCCGTCCTCTATCGGCTGCTCGCCGGCCGTCCGCCGTTCGTCGGCAACGACCTCGACGTCGCCATCCAGGTGGCGCACGCGGAGCCCGTGCCGCTGCGCCGCGTGGCGCCTTCGGTGCCCGCCGACGTCGAGACGATCGCGATGGCCTGTCTCGAAAAAGCACCAGGGCGGCGCTACGCCACCGCGCACGCCCTCGCCCTCGATTTGCGCCGATTCCTGGCCGGGGAGCCGATCGAGGCCCGCCCGGTGACGTGGTCGTATCGATGGGCGCGCGGCGTCCGCCGGAACCCGACGTTGTCGGCCATCATCGCCGCGGCGGCGCTGTGGGTCCTCGTGCTCGGCGGCCTCGCCCTGCGCTCGCAGCAGCAAGCGGCCGAACGCGCGCGGGTGGCCCTGCGCTTCGGACAGGAAGGGGAGAGCATCGAGGCGCTGATGCGGCAGGCCTACCTCCTGCCCGCTCACGACGTGCACGCGGAGAAGGCGCTGGTGCGCGGCAAGCTGGCGGAGATCGAGGCCGAGATGCGGCGTCTCGGGGCGGTGGCGGAAGGCCCGGGACGATACGCCCTCGGCCGCGGCCACTTCGCGATGGGCGAATTCGAGGCGGCGCGCACGCAGCTGGAGCGCGCCTGGGCCGGCGGCTATCGCACACCGGAGGTGAGCCGCGCTCTCGGGCGCACCCTCGGTGAGATGTACGTGCGGGCGGTGATGGAGGTGCGCCGGCTCGATCCCGCGCCGCGCACGGCGCGCCTGGCCGAGCTCGACACGACGCTGCGACGTCCGGCCCTCGCGCGCCTGGCGGTGACGATGCCGGGCGGCCGCGAGGGCGACGCGTACTGGGCCGCGCTGGCCGCGTTCTACGACGCGCGCTACGACGACGCCCTCGCTCGCGCGCGCGAGGCGACGCGGGACGCGCCCGCCCTCTACGAGGCGCGGCTGCTCGAGGGCCACGCCTGCGCCGCGCTCGGCGATGCGGCACGGGCGCGCGAATCGTACGGGCAGGCGCTGGCCGTGGGTCGCAGCGATCCGCGCGTGCGGGAGGCGCTGGCCGCGGTGGGGGGGCCCTGATGCCCTATCGTTTGATCGGCCGCTTGCGGGACCGCTCGATCCGGCTTCCTTTGAAGCCCGGGGTGAACCGCGTCGGCTCGTCGGCGGACGCGGACCTGCAGATCGATGACCCGACGGTGTCGCGCCTCCACGCCGAGATCGAGGTCGCGGGCGACGTCGTCCTCGTACGCGACCTCAGCTCGCGCAACGGCACCTTCGTCGCCGACCGCCGCATTGCCAGCGAGCGCGTCAGCGCCGGCAGCCTGCTGGCCTTCGGCCAGGTGCGGCTGCAGCTCGACACGGTGACGGAGGCGGACCTCGTGGCGGGAATCTCTCTCGCGCCGGCAGCGGTCGAGCCGCAAACCGCGGACGAGCCCGAGTTCAGCACCGTGCGCACCAAGCCGGTGGAGTCGTTCGCCCTCGAGCGGCTGCCGGCGCTCCTCGAGCGCCTGGAGCGCGGCGCCGATCTCGTGCGTCTGGCCCAGGCGGGCGGGGCGGCGCTCTTCGAGACGCTGCCCGTCCTCTCCGTGGAGATCCGCCGCGAGGACGGCGGGGCGGGCCCCGGGCTTCTCTTCTCTGCGCGCCGCGAGGTGGCCGGCCTGGCCGGCACCCTCGTCGAGGCCGGAGACGCCCGCGCGCGCCTGCGCGTCACCTTCGCCGATCCCGATGCCGGCCTCGCGTACGAGCCGCTGCTGGGGGCCGTCGCGCGGCTCCTGCGGCTCGCCGATCGCGGTCCGGCACCAGCGCCGCCGCCGCCGGCACCGTCTCCGTCGTTGCCGGAGCCGCCGAGCGTAGTACCGGAGGTGCAGCGCCTCTACGCGGAGGCCGCACGCGTGGCCCGCGGCGGCGTCGGCGTGTTGATCACCGGCGAGTCCGGCACCGGCAAGGAGGTCCTCGCCCGCTTCCTGCATGCGGCCTCCCGCCGCGCCGACGGTCCGTTCGTCGCCTTGAACTGCGCGGCGCTGCCGCGCGACCTGCTCGAGACCGAGCTCTTCGGCATCGAGAAGGGCGTGGCCACCGGGGTCGAGGCGCGCGCCGGACGCTTCGAGCTGGCCCACGGCGGCACGTTGTTCCTCGACGAGATCGGCGACATGGCGCTCGAAACTCAGGCCAAGATCCTGCGCGTGTTGCAGGAGGGTACCGTGCATCGCATCGGCGGCGCCGGCGCCCGCAAGGCCGACGTGCGCATCGTGGCCGCCACCAATCGCGACATGCGCGCCCTGCTCGAGTCGCGGCAGTTTCGCGAGGACCTGTACTACCGCATCGCCACCTGGCCGGTGGAGCTGCCGAGCTTGCGCCGCCGGCGCGCCGACATCCCGAACCTCGCCGTCCATTTTCTCGCCCGCGAGGCGGCCAAGAGCGGCGTGCGCGTGCGCGGCATCTCCCAGGGCGCGCTCGACCGCCTGATCGCGGCCGAGTGGCCGGGGAACATCCGGCAGCTCGAGAACGAGATGGCGCGCTGCGTCTTGTTCCTGAGCGACGGGGACCTGCTGGACACCGGCCACCTGGGTCCGGGGAGCACGGGCGCCAGCGCGGCATCGCCCGCGATCCGGCTCGAGGAGATCCTCGAGCGTGCCGAGCGTGACGCGATCGCGCAGGCGCTGCCGCTCTGCGGCGGGGACGTGGAGAAGGCGGCCGATCGCCTGGGCGTGGCCCGCTCCACGCTGTATCGGCGCATCAAGGCGCTGGGTCTCGCCTCCGACGACGACGACCGCTGATTCTCATCGCTGAGAATACAACTCTCACCCGAGAGACGTTCCCGCGATGCCGTTCGCCCCGCTGCCATCGCAACTATCTGACCCGCGAGAGCAGAGTACTCACACGCGCGGCGCCGGCGCCGCTGGCCCGCTCCGTGAAAGAGGGCGGTCGGCCCGCGAGTGGGCGGGCATTTGAGGAGGAGAGACACATGAACGTACTCGGACATTCGTGGCTTCGGCGCGCGGGCGCGCTCGCGGTTCTGACCATCACGCTGACCGCCTGCGGCGGCAGCGACAGTCCGACCGGCTCGTCGTCGGACGGACCCCAGACGTTCCCGCCGCGCACCTTCTCGGACCTGCCGCCGAACGGGACGTCGTACGCCGACTACACGGTGAGCGGCAACGGCACCCTGCAGATCTCCGCGGACTGGCAGCAGAGCGGCAACGACATCGACATCTTCATTACACGGACGAGCTGCAATACGGGCGCCTACGGCGATCTCCTCGGCGGAACCGGCAACTGTTCGTCGATGGCCTCGCAGATCGGCCTCAGCAAGCCCGAGCGTCTCAGCTATCAGGCGTCTTCCGGCACGTATCGCGTCTGGGTGGCCAGCTCGTTCCTGTCCTCCACGCGCGAGTCCGGCACCCTCAACGTCACCTTCAGCCGCTGACGACGTAGAACCGGCGGCGAGAGGACCACGTTCTCGCCGCCGGCAACATCGGTTGCTGCGGTACAGCTGTCGACGTTTTCGGGCTTGACCGAGGCGTATTATTTGTGTTCTAGTCGGACCCGCAAATTGAGCCGTCACTGACGGCGGCAATTGATAACTGTTACGGAGACGCCCCATGTCCTGTAAAGGTACTCTGTGCCGGCTGGCGCTCTGTCTTCTGCCCGCGATGGCGGCGGTCGGGGCCCGCGCCGAAGACTGGAAGCCCGTCGATCCATCCCTTCTCGCCCTCAAGGAGCCGCAGGTCGAGAAAGACGCCGATGCGGAAGCCGTCTTCTGGGAGATCCGCGTGGCCGACGAGGTGAACGAGAACTTCGCCCGCGCCGTGCGCCGCCACTACGTGCGCGTGAAGATCTTCACCGCGCAGGGAAAAGAGGACCAGGGCAAGGTCGATCTCGTCTACGGCTCGCGCGCCTTCATCAGTGACATCGAGGCGCGCACGATCCGGCCCGACGGACAGATCCTCGAGCTCAAGAAGGACGACATCCACGAGCGCGTCGTCTTCAAGAAGCGGCGTGGGGTCGAGGTGAACGCGAAATCGTTTGCCCTGCCCGGCGTGGAGCCCGGCGCGGTCGTGGAGTATCGCTGGAAGGAGTCGTACCACGACCAGATCTCGAGCTACGCCTCCCTGTTGCTCCAGCGCGAGACCCCGACGTGGCTGGTGAAGCTCTCGATCAAGCCTCTCTCCGGCTGGTATTTCCCGTTTCCGATGCGGGCCCAGACCTTCAACGCGCCCAACCCGACATGGAAGAAGGAAGACACCGGCTACTACACCACCACCTTCGAGAAGCTCCCGGCCTTCAAGGAAGAGCCGTACATGGCGCCGGAGAACGAAGTGCGCGGGTGGATGCTCGTCTACTACACCGAGGAGAAGGAGCAGACCCCCCAGGAGTTCTGGAAGACAGTGGGGCGTGAGTTCTACAAGCTCTTCAAGGACGACCTCAAGCCGAATGCGGCCCTGGCGGCGGCGGCGGAGAAGGCGACCGCCGGCGCGACCAGCACCACCGACAAGCTGACGAAGCTCGTCGACTTCTGCCGGACGAGCATCAAGAACGTTCACGACGATGCCGCCCGCGTCAAAGCCGAGGAGACCAAGAGCGCGGGCAAGAACCGCACGCCGAGGGACACGCTGGAGCGCGGCGTCGGCACCGGCTGGCAGATCGACATGCTCTTCGCGGCGCTGGCCGCCTCCGCCGGCTTCGACGTGCGTATCGCGATGGCGCCGGACCGCAGCGACATCTTCTTCGGCCCCGACCTCATGCACCCGTACTTCCTCCGCTCGTATCTGGTCGCCGTCCGCGACGGCGAGACCTGGCGGTTGTACGAGCCGAGCACGCGCTATGCGTCCTCGGGGATGCTGCGCTGGCAGAACGAAGGCGCCAAGGTGCTGATCACGGACTCCAAGGAGCCGGTCTTCATCGACTCGCCGCTGGCGCCCCCGGAGAAGTCTCTGGCCAAGCGCGTCGCGCGCCTCAAGCTCGCCGAGGACGGGACGCTCGAAGGCAACGTGCGGCTCGAGTACTCCGGACACAGCGGCTCCGTCCGCAAGGAGCGTTACGACGGCATGAGCCGCGAGCGGCGCGAGGAGTCGATCCGCGAGGGTGTCAAGGAGCACCTCGGCAACGCCGAGCTGACGAACATCGAGCTCGACAATGTGACCGATCCCGAGCGCCCGCTCGTCGTGACCTATCACGTGAAAGTGCCGGACTACGCGGAGCGCACGGGCAAGCGGCTGTTCCTGAGGCCGGCCTTCTTCCAGAAGGGGCGCGAGGCGATGTTCCCCGCGCAGAGCCGGCGCCACGGCGTCTGCTTCGACTATCCGTGGTCCGAGCACGACGACGTGCAGATCGAGCTTCCGGTGGGCTACCAGCTCGATCATCCCGACGCACCGGCGCCGATGACGGCGCTGCCCGTGGCCGACTACGCCGTCGACATCAAGTACGCCGGACCGACGCGCACGGTGATGTACGACCGCAAGCTCCTGTTCGGCGGCAACAACAAGATCGGGTTCGCGGCCCAGCACTATCCGGCGGTGAAGAGGCTGTTCGACGCCGTCCACACCGGCGACGGGCACATGCTCACCCTCAAGCAGGACGTGGCACCGTCGGCGTCGGCGAAATGAGACGGGCGGCGCTCCTCGCCGGCATGTTCACCCTCGCGGCGGCGGCGCGCGTCGCCGCCGCCGACGTCCCAGCATGGCTCCTGGCCGCGTCCGCCGAGGCCGTGCCCGCGTACGACAAGAAGGTGCCGGCGGTGGTACTGGTCGACGAGGGGGAGCTCACCGTCGAGGCCTCGGGCCGCCTGCGCCGCGTCGCACGCTTCGCGGTGAAGGTCCTGAACGACGACGGCCGGGCGGCGGCGGCGGTGACGATCGACTACGGCACCGACGCACGGAAGGTCGTGTCGCTCGAGGCCTGGCGGGTGCCGGTGGACGGCAAGGTCAAGAAGTACGGCAAGGCGGAGACGAGCGACGTCGCCCTCAGCAGCGACGACGTGTACAACGAGGCGCGGGGCAAGGTCGTCTCCGCGAGCGGCGACGTCGAGACCGGCGACATCTTCGCTTTCGAAGCCGTCACCGAGGAGCGGCCGCTCTTCGCCCAGGACATCTGGTACTTCCAGCACCGCTACCCCGTCCGCGCGAGCCGCTACACGCTCTCGCTGCCGGCGGGATGGCGCGCGGAAGGTCGCCTCTTCAATCACGCCGCCGTCGCCCCGTCCGTGGCGGGCACGCAGTACCGCTGGGAGCTGCGCGATCTGCCGTACATCGGACGAGAGCCCCTCGGGCCGCCGGTGACGCTCCTGGCGCCCCGCCTGGCCGTGAGCTACTTCCCGGCGGACGGTGGTGCGCCCACCGGCCTTTCTTCGTTTGCGGGCTGGGCCGACGTCTCGCGCTGGTACACGGGTTTGTCGGCCCCGCAGGCCGAGCTCGACGAGGCGCTGCGCGCCCGCGCGCGCGAGCTCACCCGCGACGCGCGCACCGACCTCGACCGCGTGCGGGCGATCGCACGGTACGTGCAGGCGATCAACTACATCTCCGTGCAGATGGGCATCGGCCGCTATCGGCCGCATGCGGCGGCCGACGTCCTCGCCAAGGCCTACGGCGACTGCAAGGACAAGGCGAACCTGATGCGCGCGCTGCTCGACGCCCTCGGGCTGCGCTCGCACCTCGTCCTCGTCTACGCGGGCGACCCGACGTTCGTTCGGGACGAGTGGGCCTCGCCCTCGCAGTTCAACCACTGCATCCTGGCCGTGCGGCTTTCCGGCACCGACGCTCTGGGCGCCATCCTCGACGACCGCGTGCTCGGCCGTCTCCTCTTCTTCGATCCCACGGACCCCGACACGATGCTCGGCGATCTGCCGGAGCCGCAGCAGGGGAGCTGGGCTCTCGTCGCCGCCGGGGAGAGCGGCCGCCTCGTCACGCTGCCCAAGCCGGGCCCGCAGTCGAAGGCCGTGGATCGCCGCGTGGACGCGAAGCTCACCCCCGAGGGGACGCTGACGGCTACCGTGCGGGAGGCGTCGATGGGGCAGGCGGCGGTCTCCGACCGCCGGCTCTTCCGCGGTCCTCGCGACGTGCTCGCGCGCCGCCTCGACGCCTGGGCCACGCGCGGCGCGGCCTCGGCGAAGGTCGGTGCTTTCCGCCACGAGGACGATCCGGCTACCGGGCGCCTGGCCGTGGACCTGGATCTGGAGGTGCCTTTGTACGCGCAGCTCATGCAGCAGCGCCTCCTCGTCTTCCGGCCCGTGATCCTCGACCGGCGCGAGTGGGTGTTCCCCGCCCAGGAAGAGCCGCGCACGCAGCCGGTGACGCTCGAGGACCACGCGTTCTCCGAGTCGCTGAACGTGGCGCTGCCGTCCGGCTTCGCCGTCGACGAGCTGCCGGCGCCGGTGGCCCTCGAGTCGGCCTTCGGGACCTACACCTCGCGGACCGAGGTGGCCGGCGATCGTCTGAGCTTCACCCGCCGTCTGGAGATCCGGCGCTCCACGCTGCCTTTGGAGCAGCACGCGGCCGTCCGCGGCTTCTTCGAGAAGGTGCGGGCCGCCGAGCGCGCGCAGGTGGTGCTGGTCCGCACGCACTAGCTCAAGTTATACTTGCAGGTATGACTCACCGCGTCGGACGCAAGGGACAGGTCGTCATCCCCAAGGCGTTCCGGCTCGCCGCGGGAATCGAGCCGGGCGACGAGGTCGCTTTTTCACAGGAAGGGGACGTCATCCGGGTGGAGCGGGTGGCCTCTCCCGATGCCTTGATGGGTCGCTTGGCGGGTCGGCGTCTGATGGCGATCCTCGAAAAGGATCGTCGCATCGAGCGCCTTCGGTGAAGAGCTCCCCCAGCCGCACCTACTGCCTGGATTCGTGGGCCGTCCTACGTTTTCTCGAGGGCGGCTCCGCGGCGGCACGGCGCGTGCGGCAGGTCATGAGGCAAGGGCGGCCCCTCATGAGTTGGATCAATCTGGGTGAGGTGTACTACATCGTTCATCGGGCGGCGGGGGCGGCGGAGGCCGATGCGACGGCGGCGCTGCTTCGTCCACTGCTCACGCTCGACGGGGTGGGGCCCGAGCGAGTACTGGCGGCGGCTCGGATCAAGGCGCTGCATCCCCTCGCCTACGGAGACGCCTTTGCCGTGGCCACCGCGGCCGCACACGGCGCCATCCTGCTTACAGGCGACCCGGAGATCACGGAACGCTCGCTGGGTTGCCGCGTGCAGGATCTGCGGCGGCTCTAGGCCGCGCATGCAGACACCCGTCCTCCTCGCGCAGATCGATCGCGACCTCGCCCTCTACCTCGACAAGATCCGCCACTGCGTCGGTCTGCTCGACGAGACGCAGGTCTGGTGGCGGGCCAACGCCCGCTCGAACAGCGTCGGGAACCTGATGTTGCACTTGTGCGGCAACCTGTCGCAGTGGGTGCTGCAGGGACTGGGCGGGCGGACGTACGAGCGCCGGCGCGGGCAGGAGTTCTCTGCGGACGGCGGCGTGTCCCGCGAGGAGCTCGTCGCGCGGCTCTCGGCCGTGGTCGCCGAGTGCCGGCAGGTCATCGCCGGCTTGAGTGAAACCGACCTCGCCGCGCCGCGTACCATCCAGGGGTACGCGACGGATGGGCTGCGTGCGCTGCTGCGCGTCTGGGAGCACATGAGCTACCACACCGGGCAGATCGTCCTCATCACGAAGCAGCTCGCCGGTGAACGGACGGACATCGAGTTCTACCCGCAGCACCGCACGGAGTAGCATTGGGGTCGCAGGAGGAGTGAGCCAGATGGCACAAATGCACGAGGTCGACTATCAGATCCACGGCGACGACATGCAGTTCGTCGAGGTGGAGCTCGATCCCGAGGAGGCCGCCGTCGCCGAGGCCGGCGGGATGATGTACATGGACGACGGCATCCAGATGGAGACGATCTTCGGCGACGGCTCCCAGAAGTCATCGGGCGGCGGTTTCGTCGGCGCGCTGCTCGGGGCGGGCAAGCGGCTCATCACCGGTGAGTCGCTGTTCATGACTGTCTTCATCAACAAGGGCAGCGGCAAGAAGAAGGTCGCCTTCGGGGCGCCGTACCCCGGCAAGATCATCGCCGTGGCCTTGAGCGACGTGGGCGGCGAGCTGATCGCGCAGAAGGACTCCTTCCTGGCCGCGGCCAAGGGCGTGTCCATCGGGATTGCCTTCCAGAAGAAGTTCGGCGTCGGCCTGTTCGGCGGCGAGGGCTTCATCATGCAGCGCCTCCAGGGCGACGGTCTCTGCTTCGTGCACGCCGGCGGGACGCTCCTCGAGCGGACGCTGGCCGCCGGCGAGAAGATCCGCGTCGACACCGGCTGCATCGTCGCCTTCCAGCCGAGCGTCGGCTACGACATCCAGATGGTCGGTGGCGTGAAGTCGGCCCTGTTCGGTGGTGAAGGGCTGTTCTTCGCCACGCTGCAGGGGCCCGGCAGGATCTGGCTGCAGTCGCTGCCGTTCTCGCGCCTCGCGAGCCGCATCTATGCCGCGGCGCCGCAGACCGGCGGGCGCGGCCGCGAAGAAGGCTCCGTGCTCGGCGCCCTGGGCAGCGTGCTCGGCGGCGACCGCTAGGGCGTCGAAAACGCGCGCAATGCCGTCCCGCAGTCCGCGCAGGCGTCGAAGCCGGGACGATACTCCGTGAAGCACAGCGGACAATAGGCCGCCGCCTGCTCGTCCGTGCGCGGCGGCGCCGTCGCCAGGCGTTTCACGTCGGCCTTGGCGGCGGCGGCGATGCGGTCGAGCGATTCCAGCCGCAGCCGCCAGTAGTCGGCGGTGTCGCCGCCTCCGGCGGCGGCGAGGACGACGTCGAGGCGATGGCGCTCGCGCCGGGCGAGCTCGTAGAAGTCGTCCGCGGGCAGCAGCTCCGCCGCTACCGCCATCGGATGGAAGCCGGCGAAGAGATCCCTCGTGATCACGAGCGGCGCGTGGGCCGCGTTCGGTGGGAAGAGCAGGATCGACGCCAGCGCGGACCGCGGAGCCAGGTGGTCGGCCCGGCGCAGTCCGCGGCGGGTGAGGACGACCGCGATCACGTGAAGGGCGAGGATGGCCAGGACGGCCAGCTCGAGGCCCGCGCCCACCGTCTCCGGATCATGCAGGAGCAGGGCCGGCACCACGACGAACATCGCGGCGAACAGCAGCGCGGCCACGAAGCGCCGGGCTCGCGCGCCGGTGCGCCACCCTTCGGCGTGCGTGCGCAGCTTGTTCGGATCGCCGGTGGCTTTGAGCCAGCGCTCGCAGGCCTCGAGCCGCCGGTCGGGTGCGGCCTCGCCGGCGGCAGCGAGGAGCCGCACGACCGATGCCGCCGCCCCTTCCGACGGCGCCTTCAGGACGACCCTCTTGCCGTACACCACGCTCCTGCCGTCGCGGGTGGCGCGGGCGCCGCTCTCGAAAGCGTGGAAGCTCATGTCCTCTGCGCGCGGGATGGGAAACGCCGCGCTCGCGCGAACGACGTGGAACCCCTGTGTGGTCACGATGACCGGCGGGTCGTACGTGCGCATCGCCTCCGAGGTCGGCCAGGGGGCGACGAGCTGCACGCCGCCGCGGCGCGCGCGATAGGTCCGCCAGACGCGAGCGAGAACCAGCTGGCCGGCCTCGACACGCACCAGTCCGTCCAGCACGTAGAACGCGAACAGCCAGGGGAGCGTGTCGCGGAGGAGCTGATACAAGCCGCTACTGTTGCTCGGCGATCCGCTCGTTCGAACGTCCGGTCAGCTTCTCCCAGAGCCGCTTGATGGCGGCGCCGATGGCGAGGAACACGACCACGATCCCCTTGCCCAGCTTGGCGAAGAGCTTCGCGAGGACGCCGAACAACCCGAGCTTGGCCGCCGCCGCCCCGGCGCCACCCGCGACCAGCGCGGCGAGCCCGTACGTGGCGATCTTGTCCCCGGACCGCCACTCGGCATAGGTCCGGCCGGCCTTGTAGTCGAAGCCGGTGAGGACCGCCGTCATCTGGAGCTTGGACTCCGCCATCTTCGCGGCGTCGTCGACGAGGGTGACCGACATGAATCCGCCGCGGCCGAGCAGGCGCACCTGGTAGTTGACGACCTCGCTGCCGTCGTCGTCCTTCGCACGGATCGCCCACCGGAGGTTGTGCGTGACGGGATCGTAGTTGGGCTTCTCGTCCCAGCCGATCACATGGAGCCCCGTCATGCCGTGCTCCTTGCGGACCTTGTTCTGCTGCTCGGTGCCTTCCCTGATGTTCGCGAGCAGCGCGTCGGCGTCGATCTTGTCCTTGTCGTCGTCCTTGATGTAGCCCTCGCCGTGGTACTCGAAGATCAGGAACCAGGTCTGGTTCTCGGCCAGCGGGGTGATGAGGCCGACCTCGGTGTTGTCGACGGTGTTGCCCATGCGCTCCATGAGCTTTCGCGTATCGGCGCCGTTCGCGAAACGATAGCCGTCCTCGAGCTTGACGTGGGCCTCGACGCCGAGATCGAAGGTGGCCGGGCTCGTCGCCCAGTGGATGTCGCTCTTCGGCTCGGCCGCGCCGTGAGCCTGTTCCTGCTGCGCCCAGAGGCGCGGTACCACCACCAGCGACAAAGCGACGCCCAGGGAAATCGAACGGAGGCGCGTCATGGCAATTTCTCCTTCTCTCGCGCGGTGAGGGCCGAGCGGTCGAAACGAGACTAAGCCCCGCCCCCGTGCGGGTCAAGCGAGAAACGCGAAAAACGCTGAGAAAATGCGCTTGTTTCGTGATCGCGCGCAGAGCACACTGTGGCCCCGCTTGGACCCTGCCTTTTGGAAACGCTGACTGCGACGCGCCTCCTCGCCGGCCACCGCCGCGGCAGCTCCCGGCCGATCGTGGTCGAGACCGACGGAGGTCCGCGCTTCGTGAAACTGCGAGGCGCCGCGCAGGGTACCGCCCCGCTCGTGGCCGAGGTGATCGTGGCCGCTCTGGCGGAGGCCCTCGAGCTGCGGGTGCCGGCGCGCAGCGTCGTGCGGCTGCCGGTCGGGATCCCGGCGGACTACTGGGACGACGAGCTCGCCGACCTGCTGGCGGCGAGCGTCGGCGAGAACCTCGGCTTCGTGATGCTGGACGGTGCGCGCGATGCCGGTCCGTCCGACCTCGAGCGTCTCGACGCCGCCGACAGGGCCGCCGTCCTCTGGCTGGATCGGCTCGTGCTCAACCCGGATCGCACATGGCGCAACGTCAACGTGCTGTTTCGGCGCGGGGAGTGGTGGCTCATCGATCACGGCGCGGCCCTGCGATTCCAATACGACTGGCGATCGGTCACCGAGGATGCGCCGCTGCGGGCAGCGGCGTCTCCCGAGCCGCACGTGTTCGAGTCGGCGGCAGCCTCGGCGGACTGGGCGACCTGGGATGCCGTTTTCGCGGGGCGCATCCACCGCGAGGTGCTGGAGGCGGCGGTGGCCGACGTGCCGGAGAGTTTCCTCGAGCCGCTGCTCCCGGCCGCGGCCCGTACGGCCGCCGAGCGTGAGGAGGCGCTGCGCCGCCGCCGGGCCGCCTACGTCGCGTTCCTCTGGAAGCGCCTGAAGCCGCCGCGCGCGTTCGCTGCGGTCTGAGCGTGCGTCAGTGGCAGAGCCGCGCGAGCACGGAATGCCAGATCTCGCGCGCGGCCTCGAGGGAGAATTCGGCTTCGAAACGTGGGCGCAGGGCGAGGGCGCCGCGGGCGAGCCGGGCGCGCTGCGCGTCATCATCGAGCAGGAGCGTGATGGCGCTCGCGAACGCCTCCGGCGTCTTCTCCGGCACGATCCACGCGCTCTCGCCATGGCGCGCCACCGTCGTGACGTCGCCCACGTCGCTGATCACGACGGGCACGCCGCAGGTGAGCGCCTCGATCATGGCCATGGGCAGGCCTTCCTGCTCGGACGTCATCACGAAGAGGCGAGACCGACGAAGCCACGAGGCGACCTCGTCGGCGGGCCGCGAGCCCGTGATCACGACGTCCGCCGACAGGCCGAGACGGCGCACGTCGGCCTCGACGGCGGCGCGATCGGGGCCGTCACCCACGAGCATCACGCGCACGTGCCCGCGCCGCGCCCGCACGAGGGCGGCGGCTTCCAACAGGATGTCGAGCCTCTTGCTCGAATAGAACTTCCCGACGAAACAGAGGTCGACGTCGTGCGGCACGGCGGTGTCGGACAGAAACGGCGTCACGTCGTAGACGTTGGGCGGACAGAAGATCTTCGTGCGGGGAAGCCCGAGGCTGGCCAGGCGGTCCGCGCTGCGCGGGCCGCGCACGCCGACGGCATGGGCGGCCTCGAGCGCGTTGCGGAAGAACGGGCTCGACTCCGCGCGGGCCAGGTCCTCGTCGCCGAGCAGGACGGGTATCGTCGGCACCCGCAGGAGGCGCCGCGCCCAGTCGATGTGGATGGCATGCGGCATCAGGAAGAAGGAGACGAGGACGGTGCGTTCGGGCTCGCGCGCCGCCTCCCGCAGCACCGACGCCAGGCGCCACCCCTCGGCGGTGATCGACGCGCGGCGGAGGGGCGCCGGCGGGCAGACATTGCGCACGCCGGGCAGAGGCAACGGTGTGCGGCGTACGACGACCACCTCGGCGACCTCGGGCAGGTCGAGCATCGGCTCGATCTTGGACGCGAGCTTGGCGTCGTCGAGGCGCGCCACGACGATCACACGGAGGCCGTCACGCCGTCGCGTCCCGCCTTTGCGGAGTCCGAAAGGCGCACGCCCTCGTGCGCGGGCCTCCACGCCGTTGCCGCCGTAGGAGACCTCGATGTCTTTCATGCCCGCGCGCCGGAGAGCGGCGGCGATCTGCTCGGGGTTGCGCAAGTGCTTGTGGCGGTCGGTGAGGGCATCGTGGGTGTCGAGGCGCGACCATTCGGCCAGGCGCGCGGTACCGAGCGCGGAGTAGCGGTCGTAGTAGTCCGACACCGGCGACACACGCCGCAGCAGGCGGCGGATCCTGCCGGCGACGGCGCTCGGACGCCAGAGGGCGCGATGCAGAGGGAGCACCGCGCGCGTCACGAGGGCGGCGCCTCGCGTCTCCCATGGCGGGGGCAGCCACAGCAGGATCCGACGGACGACGTGGCGCGGATGGAGCGCGACCAGGAGGCGGAAATACCAGGTGTCGCGCGGCAGGACGGTGTAGTGGTCGAGGACGAAGAGGCCGCCGGGCCGCACACAGGCCGCCAGCGCCTCGATCGCGGCTTCCGGGTCCGGCGTGTGCTGCACGACGCCCAGCGCTACCACGATGTCGAACGTGGCGGGTGCCACGGGGAGGCGCAGGATGTCCGCCTGCGCGGCGAAATGCGCCGGGCCTCCGCAGTTGAGGGCGTTGACTTCGACGGCATCGGACAGGTCGCACGCGACGACGCGCGCGCCCGCGCCCAGCAGGATCTCCGTGAAGCGGCCGGCGCCGCACCCCACCTCGAGCACCGTCTGGCCGCGCACGACGTCGAGCGATCCGCCCAGGCACCGCACGAGGCGCTCGCGCGAGATCGGCACGCCGGTGTCGGAATCGAGCTGCGTGCGCGGGTGGGCCTTCCACTGCCGGCCGAAGGCGGCGGCGTAGAGGCTGGAGTCCACGAAGCGCGGGATGCCGTCGACGACCGGCACGCGGCACCCTTGCGGGCACGAAAGCGAGGCCCCCGACACCGTGAGCGGGGCGCGATGCTCGGGGCACCGCAGCTCCGGCGGCAGGTTCACGGATGCGCCTCGTTCGCACGCAGCCAGTGCTCGGCGGCCACGAGCCGCCACAAGCCCGGCCGTCCCGCCATGGCCGCGGCTGGCTCGGACAGCCAGCCTTCGAGCGCGCGCGGCTGCAGGCGGGCGGCGACGCGTGATCCCGATCCGAGCCATTCGCGCACGTGCGGCGCGAGCTCCGCGAGCCAGCGCTTCTCCGGGGTGGTGAACCCGAGCTTGTCGCGGCGCAGGCGCACGTCCTCCGGCAGCACGCCGCGCATCGCGTCGCGCAGGATTGCCTTCGACCAGCCGCCCTTGACCAGCGCCTCCGCGGGCAGCGCCATCGCGTGCTCGACGAGCCGGTAGTCGAGGAACGGCGTGCGGGCCTCGATGCCGAAGGCCATCGAGTTGCGGTCCTCGTAGCGCAGCAGCGCGGGCAGGCTGGTCTGCCACAGGTTGGCGAGACGCTCCTCGCGCAGGGTCGCCCGCGGCACGTGGCGCTCGCCCGCCTGGGCGGGCACTTGCGCGGCGAGCGCGGGCTCGAGCATCGCCGCCGGCACGTGCGTGTGGGTCGAGAAGCGGCCCACCGCGAGCCGCCGCAGCGCCGACGGCAGCGGCAGGCGCTGGTAGGCGAGCAGGCCCAGATGAAAGGCGAGCGGGCGGCCGGTCACGCGCGACGCGGCGCGGGCTTCGCCTACCGCGCGCCAGAGGCCGGCGCGCCCGGCGACCTCGCCGAAGAACGGCCCGAGCTGGTACGGATAGCCGGCGAGGATCTCGTCGGCGCCTTGTCCGTCGAGCAGCACCTTCATCCCGTGCTCGTGGGCGAGCCGCATCACGCGCCAGTGCGAGAACGGACCGGCGGAGGGGATCGGCTCGTCCTGGTGGCGGATGAGGGCGGGCAGGTCCGCGAGCAGATCGGCGGCGGACGCGCTCGTCTCGTGCGCCTCCACACCGGTGGCGGCCACCACCGACTGCACGAACGGCCGCTCGATCATGCCCGGCTCGTCGTAGAGGATGCTGAAGGCGCGCCGGCCGCGGTCCCCCTGGCGCAGGCGGGCGGTGAGCGCGACCAGCGACGACGAGTCGAGGCCGCCGGACAGGCACGTGCCCACGTCGACGTCGCTGCGCAGCCGCAGGCGGACGGCATCCTCGAGGAGCGCACGGAACGCCTCGGGATCCGCGGCGCGCGCCTCCGCCGCGGGAATGTCGTACCAGCGCGAGAGGGCGAGGGCACCCGTACGGAGATCGAGGGTCAGCCGGTGCGCGGCCGGCAGTGAGCGGATGCCTTCGAAGAAGGTCTGCGTCCCTTCGTCGAGCTGGCCGCGGGTCAGGAATCCGGCCAGCGTCGGCTCATGGACGACGCCCGGCACGCGGGGATGGGCGAGCAGGCCCTTGATCTCGGAGGCGAAGGCGAAGAGGCCGGGACCCGCGTGGTGATAGAAGAACGGCTTCACCCCGAAACGGTCGCGGGCCGCGAAAAGGACGCGGCGCCGCACGTCGTAGATCGCGAAGGCGAACATCCCGTTGAGATGCGCGAGCGCGTCCTCGCCCCATTCGGCGTACGCGGCGAGGAGGACCTCGGTGTCGCTGGCGGTCTGGAAGACGTGGCCGCGGGCGAGGAGCTCGTCGCGCAGCTCGAGGTAGTTGTAGACCTCGCCGTTGTACGTGATCCACAGCATCCGGTCGGCCGACGGCATCGGGCCGTGGCCGCCCGGGCTGAGATCGATGATGGCGAGGCGGCGATGGCCGAGGGCCAGGTCGCTGCCTTCGGGGGCCAGGGACGGCAGGGGAGACGCGTCGATGCCGGCGGCGGTGTCGGTGCCTCGATGCGCGCAGGCGCGGGCGGCGCCGCTATCCGCGAGGAGATACCCTTCGTCGTCGGGTCCGCGGTGGCGCAGCGCCTGCATCATCGCCGCGACGGCGCCCAGCGCCTCGCGGTCGCGGCTCACGATGCCCGCGATGCCGCACACCCTACCGCTCGTAGAACGCGCGCACCTCGGCGGCGATCCGCTCCACCGTCTCGAGCGGCAGCTCGGGGTACAGCGGCAGGCACAGGACCTCCTGGCACAGACGCTCGCTGATCGGCAGGTCGCCTTGCCGCGCCCCTGCCTTCGCCATCGCCGCCTGCAGGTGCAGCGGCTTCGGATAGTGGATGGCGGTGCCGATGCCCTTCTCCTTCAGGTGATCGGCGAGGCCGTCGCGGTCCTTCGCGCGGATGGTGTAGAGGTGCCAGACGCTCTTCGAGCCGGCGCGCTCCTTCGGCGTGATGATGGCCCGGATCCCCTCGAGCCCGCGGTGGTACGCGGCCACGCGCTCGCGCCGCTCGGCGTTCCACTGGTCGAGGTGGCGCAGCTTCACGCGCAGGATCGCCGCCTGGATCGTGTCGAGGCGGCTGTTGGTGCCGGGCACGATGTTGTCGTACTTGCCCTTGCCGCCGCCGTGGTTGGCGATGCGGCGCACGCGGGTGATGAAGCCCTCGTCGGTGGAGACCACCGCGCCCGCGTCTCCGTAGGCGCCGAGGTTCTTGCCGGGGTAGAAGCTGAAGCAGCCCCCGATGCCGTGGGCTCCCGCGCGCTTGCCGTCGTACTCGGCGGCGTGGGCCTGGGCGGCGTCCTCCACGACCGGGATCCCCTTCTTGGTGGCCACGTCCAGGATCGGCCGCATGTCGGCGGGATGGCCATAGAGGTGCACGGGCAGGATGCACTTCGTCCGCGTGGTGATCGCCTTCTTCAGGCTGTTCGGGTCCATGGTGAAGCTGTCGGGGTCGACGTCCACGAAGACGGGCCGCGCGCCGTTGATGAGGATGGCCTCGCCGGTCGCGATGAACGTGTTGGCCACCGTGGCCACCTCGTCGCCGGCCTTCACGCCCAGGGCCCAGAGCGAGATGGTCAGGGCGTCGGTGCCGTTGGCCACGCCGCAGGCGTAGGGCACGCCGCAGTACTCGGCGAACTCCTTCTCGAAGGCCGCGCATTCCTCGCCGCGGACGAACTGCGTGCTCTCGACCACGCGGGCGATGGCGGCATCGATGTCGGTGCGGATGCGCGCGTACTGCGCCTTGAGGTCGACCATCGGGATCATGGCTTGGGACATGAGATTGACAAGACCTCCAACCGTCGTGAAAACTGCCCCACCTCGGCCGAGCCGATCCGGGGCGGCAGAAACAGGCATCCTATCGTTTGTCCCCGGGATTTGACAACAAATGCCCAGCCCCCAGCGCCGCGCCGGCCAGACCGTCCTCACCGTGGTGGGCGCCCGCCCGCAGTTCGTGAAGGCGGCGCCGGTGTCGCGCGCGCTCCGCCGGCGGATGCGCGAGGTGCTGGTCCACACCGGCCAGCACTACGACCACGACATGTCGGCGTCGTTCTTCGAGCAGCTCGACATCCCCGCGCCGGACCGGGACCTCGGCATCGGCTCGGGATCCCACGGCGCGATGACGGGACGGATGATGGAGGCGCTCGAGGCGGTGATGGTCGAGACGCGGCCGGACCTCGTGATGGTGTACGGCGACACCAACTCGACGCTGGCCGGCGCGCTGGCCGCCGCCAAGCTCCACATTCCGGTGGCCCACGTCGAGGCCGGCCTGCGCAGCTTCGACATGCGCATGCCGGAGGAGGTGAACCGCCGCGTCACGGACCACGTCTCGTCGCTGCTCCTTTGTCCCACGACCGCGGCCGTGAAGAACCTGCGCCGGGAAGGGGTCACCCGCGGCGTGGTGAACGCCGGCG
>Ga0114129_10003552_pt1 | contig 21940 bp, 14 predicted proteins | sample RhiMetdeltSRZDD1_FD_80071 | JGI IMG/M metagenome (GOLD analysis project Ga0114129, IMG submission 80071) | Populus rhizosphere microbial communities from Tennessee, USA - Rhizosphere MetaG P. deltoides SRZDD1 (version 2) (version 2) | ecosystem: Host-associated > Plants > Roots > Rhizosphere >... | reverse complement strand
TCGCCAGCGCCGCGACCGCGCGTCCGATGAACTCGGGCGACTCGGAGTTGGAGAGATCGAGCCATTGCGCGGCTTCCATCACTTTCTCCGTCCTGACGAGACCCGGATACAGCGACACCACCGCAACGCCGTGCGGTTTCAACTCGATCGCCATGTCCGCCGTCATCTTGTCGGTCGCGGCCTTCGAGACGCCGTAGGCGACGTTGGCGATGTGCTTCTGCGCCGCCCACGTCGAGATGTTCACGATCAGCCCGCGGCGCTGCGCAATCATCGCCGGCGCCGCGAGCTGGCTCGCGTGGTAGTGCGCGCGCACGCCGCCGGCGAACATCGCGTCCCAGCGCCACAGCGGCTGCTCCCAGAACGGCTTGCCCCACGTGAACGCGCCGTTCTCGACCATCCCTTCGTAGCCGCCCCAGACGTTGTTGACCAGGATGTCGATCGTGCCGGTCGTCTCGAGGATTCGCGTGAATGCCGCTTCGACCTGGTCGTCGTGCCGATGGTCGCACCGGATCATCGTGGTCCGCTCGTCGACAGGCTCGCGACTCTCGATCGAGCGGCCGGTCGCGAACACCCGCGCGCCGCCGTGCGACAGCTCGCGCGCGACGCCTCGCCCGACACCTTTGGTGGCACCCGTCACGACCGCAACTTTTCCGTCCAGCTCCATCTTCGTGAATGCTTTTCGTCAGAGCCCGCTGCGAAATGACGTGTGGAGGGCGGGCGCGGTTCCCTGGACGCCGGGTCCAAAGGACCCGGCCTACACTCGCCGGGTCCAAAGGACCCGGCCTACACTCGCCGGGTCCAAAGGACCCGGCCTACGCTCGCCGGGTCCAAGGACCCGGCCTACATCAGTCCCTAGAATGCTAGACAGCTCAGCCGCCGGATTTCCCCGGATCTGCCGAACTCGTTGGAGAATCAGCGGTTTCATCCGATAATCGAAACGTCTCATCACATGTCCTGTGCGCGATGCGGCAGCGGAGCTCAGTCCCTGTACGGCCGCTGTCCGGATTGCGGCGCGGCCGCCAACGACTCGGCCCAGACGGTCGTCGGCGTGGCGACTCCGATCCCGCTTCTCACGCCGCCTGACGCCGCGACGCAGGCGACGCCGCCGCGCGGACCCGTGGCGTCCGACACGTTTTCGAACCCGACGATCCTGACGCCCCCCGGCATGCAACCCGACGCGGTGACGCAGGCGACGCCACCGCCGGCCGCCACCGTCGGCACGGGCGGACTGTCAGACCAGGCGGGCGCGACGCCGACGTCGCGCGGCGTCGGCCTCAAGATCGGCCAGAACTTCGGCGCGCGCTACCACATCATCCGCCTCCTCGGTCTCGGCGGCATGGGCGCGGTCTACCAGGCGTGGGACCAGACGCTGGAAGTCGCCGTCGCGCTGAAGGTGATCCGACCGGAGTCGGCGCCCGACGCGGCGACCGCCGAGACGCTGCAGCGCCGCTTCAAGCACGAGCTCCTCCTCGCGCGGCAGGTCACGCACAAGAACGTCGTCCGCATCCACGACCTCGGGGAGATCGACGGCATCACGTACATCACGATGCCGTACGTCCACGGATCGGACCTCGCCACGATTCTGAAGCGCGAAGGACGCGTGACGGTGGAGCGCGCGATCGCGATCGCGCGCGAGCTCGCGGCAGGCCTCGGCGCCGCGCACGCCGCCGGCGTCGTCCACCGCGACCTCAAGCCGGCGAACATCATGATCGACGCCGACGGCGGCGTCCTGATCATGGACTTCGGCATCGCGCGCTCGACCAGCGGCGCGACCGCCTTCGGCGTCACCGCCTCGGGCGTCGTCGTCGGCACGGTGGAGTACATGGCGCCGGAGCAGGCGCAGGGCCAGCGCGTCGACGGCCGCGCGGACATCTATTCGTTCGGCCTCATCCTGAACGACATCCTGCTCGGACGCCGGCAGTCGAACAGCACGGGCGTGGCGGAGCTGATGGAGCGGATCCAGCAGCCGCCAGCGTCGCTGCGGTCCATCGACGCGACCATCCCGGCGGCGCTCGACGCGCTCGTCACGAAATGCCTGCAGCCGAATGCCGCGCAACGTTATCAGTCCATGGGCGAAGTGATCGCCGATCTCGACGCCATGGACGCGCACGGCGCGGTCACCGGCCGCGGACCCGCGATCTTCCGGCGCATGCCACGCTCGCGGATGGCCGCCGGACTCGCCGCGGCGGCGATCGTCGCGGTGGCGGTTGCCCTCGGCGCCGGATGGTTCGCGCGGGGCCGGCTCCTCACGGCGCGTCCAACCGTGCCGCCGGCCGCCGGAGCGAACCTCCCGGCCGTCACGCTCGCGATCGTGCCGTTCCGCAACGCGTCCGGCGACGTCACGCTCGACGCGCTCGGCTCGAGCCTCAGCGAAGTCCTGCGGACGGAGCTCGGCCAGTCGTCGCACGTCCGCACGATTCCGTCGGATCGGCTGCGTCAGATTCTTCAGGATCTGAAGATCGTTCCCAACGCGGCGCTCGTGCCTTCGGAGCTGGCGCGCGTCGCGGAGCTCGCGAGCGCCCGGCGCGTCGTGTGGGGACAGATCTCCCGGTTCGGCCAGGCGATTCGGCTCGACGCGACGCTCCAGGATCTGGATCGCGATCAGACCGTGGCGCTGAACGCGCTGGCGCCGAACGAAGCCTCGCTGCTGCCCGCCATCTCGCAGCTCGCCGAATCGGTGCGCCAGAACCTCGCGCGCGGATCCCCGGACGTGCTGAACGAGCTGAAGTCGTCGTCGTGGAAGCCGTCGACGACGTCGTTCGACGCGCTGCGCCTCTACAACGAGGGCGTCGCGCTGACGCAGCAGGGCAAACAGCAGGCGGCGCTCCGGAGCTTCGAGGCGGCGACGAAGGCGGACGGGAATTTCGCGCTCGGGTACTCGGGCCTCGCGCAGTCGTATGCGTCGCTCGGGTACGACGATGAGGCGGGGCAGTTCTCGCGGCGGGCGATGAGCCTGAGCGACGCGCTGCCGCCGCAGGAAAAGTATCGCATCGCGGCGAACCACTATCGGATCGTCAACGACACGCAGAAAGCGATCGAGGCGTACGAGAACCTCGCGAAAACGTCGCCCGGCGACGCGATGATCGCGTTCGATCTCGGCACGCTGTACGAGCAGACCGGCGCGCTCGATCAGGCGGCGGGCGCCTTCTCGAAAGTCGTGGAGATGGACGCGAAGTTCGTCCAGGGTCTGCTGGCGCTCGGCCGCGTGCAGATCAAGCGCGGCAACCCGCAGGCGTCGCTCGAGCATCTCGACAAGGCGCTCGGTCTGGCCACGCAGCTCGAAAACGACGAAGCGCGCGCGAACATCCTGCAGGCGATCGGCATCGCCTACATGCGTCTGAGCCGTCCGACCGAAGCGCTCAGGCGGTACGAGGAGTCGCTCGCGATCAAGCAGCGCATCGGCGACAAGCGCGGCATGGCCGCGAGCTTCGTGCAGATGGCGGAAGTTCAAGCGAAGCTCGGCGAGCCGCGCGCCGCCGAGCAGAGTTATCGGGCCGCGCTGAAGCTGCGCCGCGAGATCGGCGACAAGTCGGGTCTCAGCCTGACGCTCATCGATCTTGCCGCGCTGCTGAACGACTCGTTCGGACGCTCCGCCGACGCGCTGCCGATGCTGCAGGAAGCGCTGATGATTCTGCGCGACATCGGCAACCAGACGCTCGAGGCGCGCGCGCTCAACAACATCGGCAACGTGTACATGTCGAGAGGACAGTACTCGGAAGCGCAGACCTATTTCGAGCGGTCGCTCGAGATCAGGGAAAAAGCCAAGGCCCCGCAGGAAGCCGCCGACGTTCTGCACAACCTCGGCGAGACCTTGACGAAGATGGGCCGCTACGAGCAGGCGCTCCCGCGCTACATGCGCGCGCTCGACCTGCGGCGGACCGCCGGCGACAAGCGCGCGGCGGCGATTGAATCGTACGGCATCGGGATCATCTTCGACTATCAGGCACGCTACGGCGCGGCCGTGAAATCAAAGGAAGAAGCGGTCAGCACGTTCCGCGACCTGAAGCAGCGCGACGGATGGCTCGCCGAGATCCTGAGCGGGTACGCGCACAGCCTGAACCTCAGCGGCCGGACGAGCGACGCGCAGGCGAGCCTCGACGAAGCGCTCAAGGTCGCCAACGAGCTCGAGAACGCGAACCTCATCGCACAGACGCTTCGCTTCCAGGCGGAGCGCCTCTATTTTGCCGGCGACCCCAAAGGCGCGTCCCAGCTGGCGGCGCAGGCGGCGCAGGCGGCAACCCGCGCGTCCGACCGGAGCCTCGCGCTGCTGGCCCAGGCGGACGTCGCGCTGATCGCGAGCTCCACACAGCCGACCAGAGCCGTCGCCGCGAAGCTGGCCTCGCTGTCGCAGGATGCCGACACGCAGGGGCTGAAGTCGCTGTCGGTCGAGTGCGCCGTCCAGCGGGCGCACGCGCTGCTCGAGATCGGCGATCGCGCGGCCGCGCGTCAGGAGGTCGACCGTGCGGTCGCGAAAGCGGAGGCGCTGGGCCTGCGGCTGCCGCTGGCGAAGGCGCACGTCCTTCGCGCGCGCATGCTTCGCGCCACGAACGATGCCGACGCGCGGCGCGAGTACGCCGCCGCGCTGCGGCTGCTCGAAGAGATCAGGCGGGAAGACGGCAGCGAACGCGTCCTCGACCGCGCCGACCTCAAACCAATGCACGCCGAGTGCGTGACCGGGTCAGGATCCGCCTGACGGCGCGTGGCGGAAGATGTTCCGCTCGGGGAGAAACACGCCGTAGCACGCCCACTCGCTCGGCGGATCGGTCAGCGGCCCCGGCGCGATCGGAAACGAATCGGCGCTCGCCGCAGCAAGCCGCTTCGGATCGGTGAGATCGAACAGGTATCCCCAGGCGCCTTCGACCCATCGACCGTTCGTGGCCGGATGCTCGAGCGACTCGAGCCGCCGACCGATCGTATCGAGGTATTGCAGCATCACTTCCAGCTCCGCGCCGTTGTAGTGCGCGTGGCTGATCACCATCCACAGTCTTCTGCCGCGAAAGCGATCGAGCTCTCGAAGGTAGTTGCGGGGATACCCGACGGCGCAGGCGCCAACCCTGACGTCGCGATCGAGGCCGAACCTCGGCGCGTAATAGTAGAAGGCCTGACCGCCGGAGAAATGCACGTACATCGCGTCGCCCGGCTGCCGTTGCCTGGCAATCGTTTCGAAGATGGGGCGGACGTGCTGGAGCCGCCATGGAGGCAGCGCTTCGACGGCAGCGTAGAGCGGCGCTCCACCCAGAATTGCCATCGCCGCGGGCTGCAGAATCTGGAGGCGCGCAGGCCACACGCTCAGGATGAACTCGGCGCCGGCTGACACGGCGAGCAGAAGATACGGCACGAGGAAGGCGACGAGGCGCGCCGTGAACGGGTACACGGACGCGACCGAGAGGACGGCAACGACCGCGATCGGAAGCGCGAGGAACAACGCGGCATCGCGCCGACGTTTCCACAATCCCCACAACCCGGCCAGCGCCGTCAACGTGAAGACGAAGGACCAGCGGTAATTCAGGCCGCCGGTCGTGCGGGTCATCCCGGTGCCGAACTTGCCGAACGCCCATGTCAGCTTGCCGACGATCCAGAACAGGTCGGCCACGCGGTGCGGCGGCATCGGCATGAAGCCTTCGGCCCAGAACACGCGCATGAACGCGCGATCCGACGGCGGCACCATCCTCCACGTGACGAATGCGCTCACGCCCGCGGCAACAGCCCACAGCGTCAATGTGATCGCCACGCGGCGCGACGCCTCGCGATCGCGCTCCAGCCACGCCAGCAGCGCGAAGCCGGCGCCGATGCCGGCCAGCACGAACACCGCGGGCTGGGAAAACCAGACGGCCACGAGGCCGAGGACGCCGAGCGCCGACGCGCGGCGTGCCGTGATGCCGCGGCGGCGAATCTCGGTCGACGCCAGAAGCAGCGCGATCGACACGAGCACGTCGACTGAATACTGCTTCACCTGCGACGAGAAGTACACGGCCGGCGTCGCGATCGCGAAGAGACCGACGGCAAACGGCACCGTCCAGCCCGATACGACCCGCTCCGCGAGACGCCAGAACAGAAAGATCGATGCGATGCCGCAGGCGAGCGGGAAGGCGCGGAGCGCGTACTCGCTCGTGCCGAAGAGGAGCGAGACGCCCTTCTCGACCAGCAGGAAGCCGATCGGCGCGACCTGGGCGTAATCGAGCGGCCGAAACAACTGCGCGACCGATCGGTCGATGATGTTCCTCGCCAGCGCCGCTTCGTCCAGCCAGAGGGAGCTGTTCACGAGGTACTGGCTGACGCGCAGCACGACGCCGACCGCCGCGAGCACGAGGCAGGCTGTGCGCTGATGAGCGCTGGGACCTGAAGACCGGGAATCCGCCGAACGAACGGAAGGAACACGCCGGGTCGGTGCGACCCGGCGTGGATCGGCTTGTTTCTTATGTCGTACGCTTGGCAGCCGCGTTTCTCCGGCGCCGTCTACGATACAGGAACCCCGATAACCCGCTTCCGATCAGCACCAGCGTGCCCGGCTCGGGAACCTCAGTCGAAAGCGAGGCGACGATGTGGTGCTGAAAGTCGGTGTCCATGGAGCTGATGCCCGGATCGCCCGGGCCGGGAAAGTAGGTGCAGCCGAACGCCGCGCACATGTTCTCGTCGTAAATCAGATCGGGATCGGTCCCGAAGTCATGGAGGATGACGATCTGGTGGCTGCCGCCGTTCGGGAACAAGGTGTTCGAATCGAAGTCCCAGGCGATCTTGTTGTCGAACCCGTCCCAGGTCGTCGGCCCACGCTGGACGAAGGGGAAAATGCCGAAATCGACGCAGGGGTCGCCCGTGTTCTGGGGATTCAGCATGTCCACGCATTTCGCGCCGGGGAACTTCGCGAAACGTCCTTGCAAGTCCAGCGTAGTCTGGTTCGTCAGGTCTGCGCTGATCGACAGACCGAACATACTCATGACGTTGTGCAAGGTCAGGATGTACGAGAATCCGCCGAAGTCGAAATCGTTCGACGGGTTGCCCGGGCTGAACGTGCCGACGCAGCCCGAATACGAACTGGAGCAGTTGATCGTGCTCGTCTCGACGGCGACCGAGCCGAGCGGCACCAGCACGGCAGCCAGCGCAGCCGCCTGAACGACTTTCGTCAGCGTCGACGACGACCGCGCGGGCCGGTCAGGCGCCGGAGTGTCGTGCGTGGCGGTATCCGATTCATTCGACATGGAATGCCTCTCTTGTCGGCGTGCCCGAATTGACTGCTCTGGTTCGGGCACACGTCCGTCCTTTGGAAGGTGCACGTTTTAGCAAAGGATTGGCCACGTCGGCCAAGGCGCGCCGTTCGGAATTCCGAACATTTCAGCGCGTTTCGAGAGAACCCGGCCTGCTGGAGCCTGCTAGTCCGACAGCCGGCGGACTTTCATCACACGACGCGGCGACTCAACCCGCGAACAGGGGCTCGACGGAGTCAATGGCAGCGAAGTATTCGAGATAGCGCCCGCGCAGGACCGCCTCGCTGTAATGCTGCCGGGCGGTCTGCCGCGCCATGCGGGCCGCAGCCTCGTAGGCAGCCGGATCGTCCCAGAGCTCGCAGATCGCCTGGAACCATGGAACCGCCTCTGTCTCCGACGGAATCTCCCTGCTGTCCTCCGTCATCCACGCCGGCAGCGGCAGCACGCGGCCCGCGCCGCGCACGGTCTCCGGCAGCGCGCCGCGGTCGCTCACCAGCGGCGGGATGCCGTTGATCAACGCTTCGGCGGCAACGCGGCCGAACGGCTCGGGGAACACGGACGGGACGATCAGCAGACGCGTCAGCGCAAAGAAATCTGACGGACGTGGGGTCGCGGGCGCCGCCATGATCTGCGGGTACTTCCGGAAGTCGAATCCCGGAATCGCGTTCAGCGCGCCGGCGCTCGCGGCCGATTGGACGACGAGCATCGGGATGTCGGGACGACGGGATCCGATGAGGTCGGCCAGGCGCGCGAAGAGCATGGCGCCTTTGTGAATCGTCGGGTTGACGAACGTCACGAACCGCCGCGTCTCGTCCGGCGCTTCGACTTCCGACCAGTCAATCGGCGAATCGATGCCCGCGCTGTGCAGACCGATCGCGTCGTGATAGTGGCGACTGAGAAACGGGCTCGTCGTGAACACGCGATCGACATGCTCGAACCAGCGCCGCTCTTCGTAGCCGCGATTCCGCAGCGTGAACACCGTCGTCACGCCATGCTGCCGGGCGTGACGCATCGCCTCCTGAACGATCGGATGTCCGCCATAGGTCAGGAGGACATCGGGCTCGAGCTCGCGGAGCATGGCGTCGAGCAGAAACAGGAATTGCTCGCCCTCCAGCCGGTCCGCGGTCGAGCCCGGCGGCGCTTTCGTGAACAGCATCGTCACCGGGATGCCGTTCAGCGCGAAGTCGACGGTCGGCCGTCCCACTTGCATGTTTGCCGGCTTGCGTACCGAGCGGACGAACGCTTTCGACGGCGGTGAACGGTGGATCGGCACGCCGAGCTCCGCCAGATGCGCGTCGATGCTGGCCGGCGGCCGCGCGTCGAAGCGGGCGGTGGCCAGTACGCGGCAGTCGTGGCCGCCCTGAAGCAGCCACTGCATAAGGATGCGCATGCTGTGCGCCGCACCGCTGGTCGAGTCGGTGTACGCGTTGTGAATCGCGAGGAGGATGCGCATCACGGTCCGGCTAAAAGCCGGACACATATAAAGGTCCGTCTAAAGGCGGACACTACGTACGAGAGGGTCCGCCTAAAGGCGGACACTACGTACGCGGCGAACTTGATCGACGGCCATCGCGCCGATGACGAGGCGCAGCTGGCTCGATCGATCGGTCGAATCGGCGTCGCCGCGCGGACCGACGAGCCACGCTATGCCGATGCTGACGATGTACAGCGCGAGCATCGGCAGCGCGAAGATCGTTTGATTCCACGGATCGCCGGACGGCGTCAGGACCGCCGCCAGCACGAACACCGCGAGGACCGCGTACTTGATGTGCCGCCACAGCATCCGCGCCGTCACGACGCGCATCTTCGCGAGAAAGAACGTCAGCGTGGGGATCTGAAACACGATGACCATGCCGATGAGCATCATCTTGTACAGATCGAACGTGTCCTCGACGCGCGGCATGAACGTCATCGCGCGCGAGTGGAACGACGCGAGGAACGCGATCGTCGCGGGGAACATCACGTAGTGCGTGAAGAGCGCCGCGCCGAGGCTGCCGCCGGCCGTCAGCGTGACGAACGGGATGACGAAGCGTTTCTCCTTCGCGTACAGCGCCGGCGCGATGAACCGCCACACCTGATACATCACGAACGGCGCGGCCAGCACCACGCCGCCGATCAGCGCGATGTCGAAGTAGAACGCGATCCCTTCGCCGGGTCGGTTGATGAGGAGCGATTGACCTGGCGGCAGCACGTTCAGCGTCGGCCGCAGGATGAAGTCGCCGATCCGGTCGACGAACAGGAACGACACGAGCATGCCGCCGCCGATCGCGAGGCACGAGCGGATGATGCGCGTCCGGAGCTCCTCGAGGTGCTCCAGAAATCCCATCCGTCCCTCGCGGACGTCGTCAGGCTCCTCGACGAGGCGAAATGATCCACCCATGACGCGAGATCCTAACGCGACTCACGTCTGGCAGTACTATTCAGCATCTTTCTAAGGATTTCGTCGCGCCGGCGCGTGGTCCTGTATGTGCTGGCGGCCGTTCTCGCCGGGCTGCCTGCCGCGGGGTGTCTGTACGAATCGATCGCCGCGGCGCGCGCGGTGCGCCGCTTTCCACCTCCGGGTTCATTCGCCGATGTCGGCGGCGGGCGCCTTCACTTCATCTGCATCGGCCGCGGCGCGCCGACTGTGGTATTCGAGCAAGGCGGCTTCAACAACTCCGTGAGCTTCGAAACCGCGCGAACGACGCTCGCGGCCGAGACGCGCGTCTGCAGCTACGACCGGATGGGCACGGGGTGGAGCGATCCCGGCCGCGGGATCGTATCTGCCGGCGTGCTCGCGGACGACCTGCGCCGGCTGCAGGACCAGGCCGCGTTCGGCACGCCGCTCGTCATCGTCACGACATCGATTGGCGGGCTGACGACGGAGATGTTCGCGCGGCGGTATCCGGATCGGGTCGCGGGGCTGCTGTTCGCGGATGCGGCGAACAGCGACACGCTGCCGATCGCCGAGTCGATGATTCCCGGCGTCGACATCACTGCGGCGTGTGTGGCGATTGACGCGGCGAGCCGCATCGGCCTAGTGCGCCTGCTCGACCCGTTCGGCCTGCGTCGCACCGCCCTGAGCGAGCCAAGCGAGTCGAACGGGCCGCAGTCCAACGCGGCTAATCGCTCCGCGGCACTCCTGTACGGATCGAAACCCTGGCGGACGTTGTGTTCGCTCGCGCGCAACCGGCGGATCACACAAGAGGAATTTCTGCACGCGCCGCCGCTCCGGCCCGATGTGCCGCTCATCGTGCTGAGCGCCGACAGCGCGGCAGGCTTCCTGCCGGCGCGGCTGGAAAGTACGCCGCTCGGTCGCCTCGGCTCGCTGAAGACGGCCGTGGCATCGTTCAGGGAGTCGCATCGGCGGCTTGCCGGCCGTTCGACGCGCGGCTCGTGGCGCGTCGTGCCGGCGAGCTCTCACCAAATCGCGAGCAGTCAGCCCGACGCCGTCATCGACGCTGTGCGGCAGTTGCTGCGGGTTGCGAGAGGCGGAGCATGACGTTCACGTCCGCCTGATCCCGGCGTGCAGTTGTGTTGACGTAGCCGCGCCGCGAATCCGTGTCCGGTCGCCGGACCGCGCTCCGAGGACGCGGAGACCGCTGGCCGGCCAGCTCCGTGAGCTGGCCTGGTGCCCCGAGTCTTCTCGCGCGGTCCTGAAATGCGACGGCGACCTACCAACGGATTCACGTCGCAGCTACGTCAACACAAGTGGCGACCGGGATTAAAGGCGGACACTACGTACGTTTGCGGATCGTGACGCCGCCGTTCGTCGTCACGGCGCGCACCCGTGCGCCGCCCGATCCGAGCGTGGTCGTCAGGTGGCGGTTGTTGATGCGGCCCTGCACGGTCACCGGAAAGTCGATGTTCACGCGGCCGTTGACGGTGCCGGTTTCGAGCGACGCCGAGTAGTTGTCCGGCAGGTCGAGCTGCACGCCGCCGTTGCGCGTTTCGACGTCGAGGCCGGCGCCGTCCCACCGATCGCCGCTCAGCCTGACGCGGATGCCGCCGTTCGTCGTCTCGCCGCGGATGTCGCCGCCCACGTTGGTCAGCGTCACGCCGCCGTTCGTCGCGCGGAACGTCGCGGTGCCGCGGAAGTCCGCGATCGAAATGCCGCCGTTGCGCGTGTGCAGCGTCAGCATCGCGGTGCGCGGCACCTGCAGCTCGAAGCTGACCGACCACCCCGTGTCGCGCGACGCGTCGGGCCCTTCCGCGCGGATCGCGTTGCCGCCGGTCTCGATGCGCACGCCGCCGACCACGCGCCGCGCCTCGGCGGCGGAGTCGGCGTAGCCGACAATCTTCGCGCGGACGTGCACCTCGGCGCGATCCCAGCCCGAGACGCGGATGCCGCCGTTCCGGCCGGCATCGACCTCGAGGGGATTCAAACCCGGCACCGTCGCTTCACGGACTTCGCAGTGGTGATACTGGCGATCGTCCCAGCGGTCGCTGCACCAGTCGTCATTCGTCCGCGGCGGCTGGGCTGCGGCTCGTGAGGTGAAGGCCACCGTGGCGCAGAACGCCAGAAGCAGGGGAGCGGTCGCGGGCAATCGGCGTCGCATCGCGGATCCTCCGATGGTGTTTGACGGAGGAACCGGGCGCGGCGTTTACAAGCTCAGGATTCGGGCAGGGTAATCGTCATCACGAGGCTGAACCGGACCGGCTTCCCGTTCCGCATCGCCGGCTTGTAATGCCACGCCTTGGCGGCGCTCACGATCATCCGATCGTGAAACGCGTTGCCAGGGGTATACAGCCTGATGCTCTCCACCTGACCGGAGCGGCCGACGAGGATCTCGAGGCGGCCCGTCAGGCCGGCCGGCACGCCGCGCGGACCCGTCGCGGGAAGCTGCCGGCCGAGGGGACGCGGCGGAACCACGTCCCGATCGGCGACCGAGTAGATCTTCTCTTCGAGGACCAGTTTGGCCGCCGACGCGCGCGAGAGGAGCGTCGACACGGCGGCCTGCAGATCCTCGGGAGCACCGCCCAGATCGGCGTCCTTGAGCAGCTCGTCCGCGCGCTCGGCCTCGGCGATCGCGCGATAGAAATCGCCCGCATCGAACGCCTCCCGCCCATCGTCGAGATGACGCCGCGCGATCGTCGGCAGGATCGCGCGCTTGCTGCGGCGCAGCCCCGCGACGGAGTCCGCGGTCGCGCGCGCCGGATCGAGGTGATACGACGGATTCCTGACCACGATCGAATCGAACACGATCGCCGCTTCGTCGGCGTGGCCGGCGGCGAGCAGCGCCATCGCGCGCCGTTCGGACGCGTCGAGCGCTTCACCGCCCGGCGGATAGCGCGGGATTGCCGGAGGAGTCGCGACCGGACTGGCGATCCTTGCGTTGGCCGTCGGCGGCGGCGGCGCCGGTCTTATCACGTGGACGGCCGGCGCTTCCGCCTTCGCGGAACGGTCGGTCGGACCGGCGTAAGTTGGGTGCGGCCGATTGAACCCGCCAGGCAGGTTGCGGCCTGGATACGCGGCAGCTGCCGGCGCGCGGCTGTAGGCTTCGCCCGCTGGCGCCGCGACCGCCGGCGTCGGGGTGGGCACGGCAGCGGCAATGGGGCTGCGCCTGAGAGGAGCATCGTCGACCTTGCGCGCAATCGCAGCTGGCGCCTGCCGTTCCGTGAACGCGCCTTCGGCTTTCAGGTCCGCGGCGATCTTGCGCGCGAAGATCAGCAGGACGACCGCGATCACGCCGCCGCCGACTGCGGCGGCAGCCGTCGCATATCGCGTGTGGCGTCGCTGACCCGGGAAGAATGTCTGCGGCAGCGACGGTGTGGGCCACACCGAGTCGTCGGCGGTCGCTTTCGAAGCGATTGGCTTCGCCGGAACGGAGAACTTCGCTTCGACGCCGCGATGAAACGCGGTGCGAATGGCGTCGGACTCCGACGTCTTGCTGAACTGATGCAGCACGTTCGCGAGGTCGTCGACCGACGAGTAGAACGGAACCTCGAACGATGCCTGCGATGCGACGAGCCGCAGCTCCGCGGGCGCGACCGAATCCTGCAGCAGCGCTCGCAGCACGCGGCCGACCTGCTTCACGACCGGATCCTCCGCCGGTCCTCCGGGAAGCACACGCACGTCGCCGTGATCCGTCAGCTGGATGTTCCAGGGCTCGATCGACGATCGATGCGGGTTCAGCGCGGCGGTTCCTCCCACGGCGCTGCAGAGCGCCTGGGCGATCGCCACCGCCTCCGGCCACTCGAGCCGAACGTTGTTCTCGAGGAGATCCGCAATCGACAGCGCAGCACCGTCAGACGGGGCCAGTCTGGCAGACAGTCGCCGGGCCGCCGCCGCGGCCGGTTGTTCTGCCGCGTCTGCGTGCGTGCCGGGAATCGATGCCGACGCGGTTTTCTCCGGCTTCTCCGGTTCCGGCGCGAAGACGGCATCGATGTCGAAGTCCTCGGAGAACGGCACCAGGCCGAAGTCGTCGACAGGTTGTGGCGGATGCTCGTTCACAACAACGCTCGATTCGCTCTTCAACGAGCCGGCGCGAAATAGCCGCCGCGGCTGCTTACGACGATGTCGGCCGACCGCGATCGAATCTGGACCTCGCGCCACGCGCCGTCGCGCGCGGTGTTCGTCGACGTGTAGCTCAGCACGTACCGCCGGCGGAGATTTTCGATGATGCGCCTGTACTCGTTCTGCAGCATCGAGACCTCTTCGGGGAAGTACGCCATTCCACCCGAGAGGCGCGCGAGCTGCTCGAGCGGCGATCGATCGACCTTCGCGCCGAGGCCAATCGTGAAGACGGCCGCCTCGGTCTCCTTGAGCAGCTTCAGCACGTCGTTCAGGGTGCGCACGCTGCCCGGCGCAGTGCCGGGGTTGTTCTCGTCCCGGCCGTCGGTCAGCACGACGATCGCGCGCCGCCCCTCGACGTACTTCAGGCGCGTCAGCGCGTCCGCCGTGGCGTCGTACAACGCCGTGCCGCCGACGGCCTGATAGCTGTCGATCGCCTTCAGCGTCGCCGTGCGGTTTTTCGTGAGATCGTGCGCGAACACCGACTCGTCGGCGAACAGCAGCAGCGCGAGGCTGTCCTCGGGCCGGAGCGCATTGACGAATTCGTGCGCCGCCTCGACCATCGCCTGCGCGCTCCGCCGCATGCTGCCGCTCTGATCGAGCGCCAGCACGACGGACACCGGCGCCACCGCTTCGTGGAACGCGTCGATCTTCTGCTCGACGCCGTCCTCGATGACGATCAGATCCTCAGGGCTCAGATCGACGAACCGCTGCTGCGGGTCGGTGATCGTGAACTCGATTTCCGGGTGGACGGGCGGCGGCTTCGGCGCGAGGTAGCCGTCGCGCGTTCTGACCTTGTAGTCGGGCGTCGTGATCAGCTTCACCGATCGCCAGGCGCCGTTGACCGCTTGATTGCTCGGCGTGTACGTGACCAGATACCGGTTCTGCGCGTCGGCCGCGACGCGCTCGTGGACCGCGACGATGTCTTCTTCGCGCGGCGGGAAGAACACCTGGCCGCCGGTCTCGGTCGCGATGCGCTTCAGGAGCCGCTCGCCCCTGTTCGAGATGCCGGCGATGCCGCCGATCCCGACGACGTACACGGTGACGCGTGAAGTCTTGACCGCCGCCAGCGCGTCTTCGACCGAGATTGTGCTGTTCTCGTCGTACCCGTCGGTGATGAGCACGATGGCGCTGCGATTCTGGTCCGCCGGCAGCTTGTGAACGACCTCGACCAGGCTGTCGAGGATGGCCGTTCCGCCCGACGATCCAACGTGGCTGACCGCTTCGAGCACCGTCTTCTGATCGTCGGTCGGCCCGGTGATCGCGCCGATGCCGCGCGAGAACGGCGCGACGAGAACCTTGTCCTTCGGCCGCAGGTACTTGATGAAGCGCCGGGCGGCGTCGCGGACGAAATCGATGCGCCGCGACATGCTCTGGCTGCTGTCGATGAGCAGCGCGAACGTGGCGGGCAGCGCCTCCTGGTTGACGAGATCGATTTCCTGCGGCACGCCGTCTTCGGTGACGGCGAAGCTCGACTTCGACAGGCCGCCGACGAAGCGTCCCTGCTTGTCGTAGACGCCGGCTTCGAGCAACACGCGGCTGACGCCGGCTTCCTCGACGATCTCGAACGGCTTCAGCACCACCGAATCGCGGGCCGAGTGGCCGAGCGAGTCCTCGACCTCGATCGAGATTTCACGCCGCTCGTACGGGTTTTCGTCGAACCATTCGATCGCGTAGGGCGGGCCGTCCTCGTCTTTGCCGAGCAGCACGCCGTCGACGTAGAACTTCACCGGCCCGAGCGTCGCATCGGCCGGGGCCTGAATCTGGCCGACGATGCGCACTTTCCCTGACGTCGCCATACGTCCAAGCGGGGACGTGATCCTCACGGTCAACGCCGGCGGGTGCGACGGCGCCGGCGCGTGCTGCGCGGCGACGCTCAACGACGCCGCGATGGCAGCGACGATGGCGGCGGCGGCGCGGCGGCAGGGAAGCAGCGTCATGGGCGACGTCTATCGACTTCCCGCGGCCTCGGCGCGCGCGAGGTTCGCGCGTGCGGGTGCGCTGTCCGGATCGATCGCCAGGGCGGCGCGGCATTCTCGAACGGCTTGCGACGTATCACCCTCCAGCAGCGACAGGAAGCACAGGTTGTTCAACGCGTAGCTCGCGCGCGGGTCGAGCGTCAGCGCGCGCTCGTACTCCCGGCGCGCGTCGGCGCGCTGGCCGATCGCGGACAGGATCGTGCCGAGCGTGTTGTGCGCGGCCGCGGACGTGGGCGCGTAGTACACCGCTCGGGACGCGTCCGAGACCCCAAGGTGCGGAAAGCCCCAGTCGCGCCAGATGCGCGCGACGCCTTCGTACGCCGCGCCATCGGTCGGGTCGAGCCGCACCGCCCGCGAAAAATGATCCGACGCGGCGTCGAGAATCCCCAGCGCGCGATACCGCTCGGCGACGCGGCGCTCGGCCGCGGCGCTCGGCGCGATCACCAGCGCCAGGAGCGCTGACGAGAGCGCCGGGTCGGACGCCTCCACGGTCGGCAGCGAGCTGCCGGACGTCGCCGTCGCCGGCGGCGGCTTGCCGCCCGGCGGTTTCACCGGGTGGCGAGCGCTTCGCCGAGGATGCGCCGCGCAGCCGACCGATAGCGACACGACGAGCACGATGGCGCAGCGCGCGCAGCTGGATCGCCAGTGCGGGGCCACAGAGCCGCCGGTCACGTGCGGCGCGGTTACCGGGCTTCGCGGTTCAGGCGCGAACGGCGACGCACCACGTAGAGCACGACGAGAACGGCGGTGATGGCGAGCAGAACGGCAGTAGATGTGGGCACGAGAGTCTCCTTCACATGAGAGTTAGAACAACGACTTGAGCATCGCGACGACGACGGGTCCGAGACACACGACGTACAGCGCCGGCATGAGACACAGCACGAGCGGAAACACCAGCTTCACGCCGACCTTTCCCGCGCGCTCCTCCGCGCGCAGACGGCGGTTCGTCCGCGACGTCTCCGCATGCGTGCGCAGCGCCTGGGCGATGCTGGTGCCGAATCGATCCGTCTGCGTGAACATCGCGACGAGCGCCCGCACGTCGTCGACGTTCGTGCGGCGCGCGAGATCCTGGAACGCCTGCAGCCGCGGCTTGCCCGCGCGCGTTTCGGTCGCGAGCGTCTTGAACTCGCGCGCGACCGCCGGCAGCGCAAGCTCGAGCTCGTTGCTGGCCCTGAGGATCGCCTGGTCGAGGCTCGAGCCCGCCTCGACGCAGACGACGATCAGGTCCAGCGCGTCGGGGAGGCCGTCCTGGATGGCCTGCCTGCGGTTGGCGATCTTCCGCGACACCACGAAGTCTGGAATCGAGAAGCCGACGAATGCCGCGATCCCCGCGAGCGGCCAGCCGGTCCGCACGCCGAAGATCAGCAGCGGCACGATGCCGCAGACGACCGGCAGCACGAATTGAGCCGACGAGTAGAGCACTGCCGCGCCAAGCGAATCGCAGTCGGCCGCCGTGAGGCGGCGGCGCAGACGCAACCGGCCGTCCGCGGAGCCGGGCAGCGCGCCCGACAAGCGTTTGAGCACCGGGCCCGGCGCATCGGTCAGCTGCAGCTTCTCGCGCACCACCGACGGCTCGCGCGGCGTCGCCATCTGACGCAGGCGCCTGCGCTCCGGCGCGCTGCGCGCCAGGGCAAGCGAGGTCATCGTGCCGGACACGAGCGCGACCATCGCGAAGACGGCGCCGAGCGTGATGACGAGGCCAGCATCCATGAACGTGCGCCTTCAGAACTCGATGTGAACGATGCGCCGGATCGACAGCGCTCCGACGATCTCCAGGACCGCCGCGCCCGCGGCCAGCTTCTGGCCGAGCGGATCCTGCAGCAGCGACAGGATATGACTCGGGGCGACGATGTAGAGGAGGAGCGCCAGTACCGCCGGCAGCGCGCCGAGCACCCAGCCGCTCATCCGGCCGTGCGCGCTCAGCGCGCGGACGTGGCGCCTCACGCGAAAACGTTCCCGGATGACGCCGGCGAGCTTGTCGAGGATCTCGGCCATGTTGCCGCCGGTCTCGCGCTGCGTGAGGACCGCGGTGACGAAGATGCGCGCGTCCAGCAGCGGCACGCGATCCGCGAACTCGCGCAGGACGTCCGGCAGCGGTTTGCCGTAATTCTGCTGGTCGTAGACGAGCCGGAATTCCGCTCCGAGCGGGTCGGTGAGCTCTTCGGCCACCATCAACAACCCGGTCGTGAACGCGTGACCGGCGCGGAGCGAGACCGCGATCATGTCGACCGCCTGCGGCAGCTGCTCCTCCATCTTCTTGAGGCGCTTCGCGGCGCACAGTCGGACGAAGGCGTACGGCAGCGGCACGACCAGCGCGGCGACCAGCGCGGCCATCCACGTCGCCGGCGCGATCAGCCGTAGCGCGAGGAAGGCGACCGACCCGACGAAGACGCACGCGAGCACCAGCACGCCGACCGACACCGACAAGCCCGAATGCGCGACTGCGGTTTTCAACGGATCGGCGAGTCGGCCCGATCGTTCGAGCGCAGCGTCGAGCATCTTGACGGCGCTCAGCGGCGCGTCTTTCTTCATCAGGTCCGTGCGCGCCGGCTTGTCCGCGGGCGCCGACTCGAGGCGGCGGCGGATCGCCGCGCTCGTCCTTTCCTCCATCCGCACGACGAACATCCAGTACGTGCCGAGGATGATCGTCGTGCAGAGGGCGAAGGTGGCCGCAACAGCTATGAGCATCGGTTATCTCACGCGACGGCTTTCATGTGCTCGAACATGTCGACCGGCAGCTGGATGCCGAACGACAGCAGCCGATCCGCGCACTTCGGACGGATGCCGGTCGCCCGGAATCGCCCGCAGACCTTGCCGTCGCGGCGCAGGCCCGTGCGATCGAACACGAAGATGTCCTGCATCGTGACGATCTCGCCTTCCATGCCGACGACCTCGGTGATGCCCGTCACTTTCCGCGTGCCGTCGGACACGCGTGTGATCTGGATGATCAGATTGATCGCCGACGCGGTCTGCTGACGGACCGCGCGTTCGGGTATGTTCAACGCCGACATCGCCACCATCGTGTCGAGGCGATACAGTGCGTCGCGCGGGCTGTTCGCGTGGATCGTCGTCAACCCGCCGTCGTGGCCGGTGTTCATGGCCTGGAGCATGTCGAGCGTCTCGTCGCCGCGGACCTCGCCGACGATGATGCGGTCGGGCCGCATTCGCAGGGCGTTGACGACCAGGTCGCGCTGCCGAACGGCGCCCCTGCCTTCGATGTTGGCCGGCCGCGTCTCGAGCCGGACGACGTGGCGCTGCCGCAGGATCAGCTCGGCGGCGTCCTCGATCGTGACGACCCGCTCGGTTTCGGAGATGAAACCTGACAGCACGTTCAGCAGCGTGGTCTTGCCGGCGCCGGTGCCGCCGGACACGATGATGTTCAGGCGGCACGCCACGGCCGCTTCGAGGAAGTCGAGCATCGGCTGGCTGAGCGTCTCGCGCTCGACGAGGTCCTGCGCCCCGAGGCGTGCGGTCCGGAACCGCCGAATCGACAGCGACGGACCGTCCAGCGCGAGCGGCGGGATGATCGCGTTCACGCGCGATCCATCTTTCAGCCGGGCGTCGACCATCGGGCTCGACTCGTCGATGCGGCGGCCGACCGAGCTGACGATTCGCTCGATGATGCGCAGCAGGTGCCGATCATCCTCGAACACGATGTCGGTCTGCTCGAGCCGCCCGTTGCGCTCGATGTAGACCGAATCGAACCGGTTCACGAGGATGTCGGAGATGTCCGGGTCGCGGAGCAGCACTTCCAGCGGTCCGAGGCCGAACAGCTCGTTCAGCACGTCGCCGACGAGCGTCTCCCGCTCGGTGAGGCTCAGGGGCGTCGTCTGCGTCTCGCGCGCGATCATCTCGATGATGACGTCGCGGATCTCGGGCTCCGCATCCTCGCGGCCGACGCGCGTCAGGCGCTCGAGGTTGAGGCGGTTCAGCAGCTCCTGATGGATCCGGGCCTTCAGCTCCTGATAGTCGATGCGCGCGCCCGTTCCTGTCAGCCCGGGTGCGCTCAGAATCGAATTCATCGAACGCGTCTCCTCTTCGCCGTCGTCACGATCTCAGTCCGAGCCGCCCGAACAGGCTCCTCGGCTTCGCCGGCGCTTCCGGTTCGGCCGACGGTGTATCCGACACGAGCCCGCGGGCGAAGTTCTCGTACGCGGACGCGAGCTTGTTGTGGTTGTCGAGCACCATCGGGCGTCCCAGGTTCAGCGCGCCGAGCGCCAGCCGGTAGTTGCTCGGGAAGACCTGCGCTACCGGCCCGCCCATCACGCGCTCGAACTCGCGCCGCCCGATTTCCGCGTGCTGATCGAACCGGCTGACGACCACCGACACGCGATCCTTGCCATACCGCTGGCGCAGCGTCGCCGCCATGCGGCTCGCGCTGCGCACGGTCGGGAGCTCCTGGTTGGCCACGACGACGATCGTCGTCACGAGCTCGAGCGCATCGAGCATCATCGAGTCGGAGCGCGGCACGTCGAGCACGACGTACCGGTAGTAGCGCGCCGCGCACTCGATCAGCGCGCGGACCGCGCGAACCTCGACCGGGCCGACCATCGCGCGATCCGAAGAGGCCAGGACGTCGAGGCCGAACTTGGTGCGGCCCACCAGGCTTCGGAGAAACGACTCGTCGATCCGGTGGACGTTCTCGATCGCGTCGGCGACGGAAAACCTCGGCTCGGTGCCGACGAACAGGGCGGCATCGCCGTACGCGACGTGGAGATCGATGAGCAGCGTCGGCGATGCGTCGAGGCGCGCGAGCGTCGTCGCGACGTTGACGGCCAGGGTGGTCGTGCCGACGCCGCCTTTGCCTCCGACGAACGCGAACAGCTGGCCCGGCTCGGTCGCCGGCCGCTTCGCGGCGACGCGATCGATGGCGGCCTTCAGATCGCTCTGGGTGATCGGCTCCGTCACGAACTCGGTGACGCCGGCGCGCATCGCCTCGAGCATCAGCGCGGGATCGAGCGACGACGCGACGACGACGACGCCGGCGGTGGGATGCTGATGCGTCAACATCGCGACGCTCGCCGGCACGGCCGATCGTTCGCGAAGGTCGAGCACGACGACGTTCGGCTGCAGCACCGGCTGGGCCGCGAGCGCGGCGACGTCGTCGAGGGAACACAGCATCGTCCGGAGGCCGCACGCGTGCAGCAGTTCCTCGAGTTGACGATTGACGGCGCCGGCCAGGTACAGCTGCATATCAGGTCTTCACCGCACGAGCGTGACGGCCTTCAGGAACGACGATTGCGTCGAGACCGTCGGAGCCGTCGTCGACACCAGACCGGGGTAAGCGGTCAGATAGCCGGACACGGCCGCCACTCCCACCGTTGCGTCCAGAAAAAATCCCAGCATGTTGACGATGCGCACGCAGGGAGCGCCGCCGGGACAGGCGCTCCAGTCAGCGGTCGCCAGGTTGAGTTGATACTGGTCCACGTCGTACAGAGCGATTGCGACCAGCCGCGGACTGACGGCCGCGCACGCCGGTGCACAGCTGCCGTCGATGTGTTTCAACCCTGCGTTCCAGGTTGCGCCGGGGTCGCTCGCGATCAAATTGCTCATCCCCGTGTCGGTCATCGCCGCCGTCGCCGCCACTGACAACGGCACGAGATCGCCGACCGCTACGCTCTGCCCGTTGCACGACGCGATGTTCTGGGCGTAGTCGTTCACGCCGGGCAACTGGAGCGGAAACAGGTCGCCGGTGTTGATTGGCGTGCCCCCGAACGGATCCTCGAAAGTGAGCGTGATGCCCGTTCCGATGTCAGCCGGCCATTGCCATCCCGTTCCCGGGCCGACGGCATCAGGCGGCGTGTAGGTATCCTGCGGAGTGAGCACTGCACCGCCGCCCGCGGGGACGTACTTATCGAACTCGTCGACCGGCGGCCGGCCTTCGACCCACCTGTCGGGAATCGCCCACGGCCTCAGGCAGTTCGTCACGTTGCCGATGCGCACCTGCGCGGTCGCCGACGCCACGACTCCCTGTGTGCCGACGGCGCCGAGAATCGGACCGAAGAACCACGGAAGCGCCGTGCTTCCAAATTCGCCGTTTCGATACACGGCAACACGAACGCATTGACCGCCGGCCACGTCAGGCGGACACACAAACGAGATAACCGGTGCGCCCGCCGCGGTCCAGACGAGATTGGTTTCGGTGAGACGAGTCGCACTCATCCCCACCGGTCCCTCCATTGGCGGCGGATCGGAGAAGTCGTCGTACGCCCGCGATATGGCACCGGCCAGCGCGGCGGAGTCGGCCGTGTTTTGCACCTGATTGC
>Ga0114129_10003551_pt1 | contig 21951 bp, 20 predicted proteins | sample RhiMetdeltSRZDD1_FD_80071 | JGI IMG/M metagenome (GOLD analysis project Ga0114129, IMG submission 80071) | Populus rhizosphere microbial communities from Tennessee, USA - Rhizosphere MetaG P. deltoides SRZDD1 (version 2) (version 2) | ecosystem: Host-associated > Plants > Roots > Rhizosphere >... | reverse complement strand
CGCCTACGGGTCTTCTCTTTGCCCTCTGCCACGGCGGTCACTTCGCCGTAGCCTCATGTGCTCCTCGCGGGGGCCAAAGCACTCCCGGTCGGCGGCCGGAGGTCGATTCACTCCCCCAGAGGCCAAGTAGGCGTCCGTGACGTCAGCGCCTAGGAAGAGGGGGCACATGGGGGAACCTCGTTGGTTCCCCCATGCTCCTAGGCGATATCGACCTTGATGACGTTCGTGGAGCCGGGGATGTTCACGGCGGTGCCGGCGGTGATGACGACGGTGTCGCCGTCTTCTACGAAGCCGTTCTCCTTCGCGGCTTTGATCGAACGGGTCCAGAGATCCTCGACGTTCTTCGCTTCTGGAATCCAGAGCGGCGTCACGCCCCACTCGATCGCCATCTGGTGCACGGACCAGCGCTTGTGGGTGAGCGCGACGATCGGGCGCCGCGGGCGCAAGCGCGCGACCGCCGACGCGGTGCGGCCCGTGAACGTCGGCACGAGAATCGCTGCCGCACCGAGTGCTTCTGCAAGGTCGCACGCAGCATTCGACATCGCGTTGCCGATCGTCGGGTCCTCGGTGGCTTCCGGGATCTCGTGCCGGTAGCCGAGGCTCGGTTCGACCGCGCGGGCGATGCTGTCCATCGTCCGCACCGCCTCGATCGGGTACTCGCCGACGGCCGTTTCGCCCGACAGCATCACCGCCGACGTGCCGTCGAGGATCGCGTTCGCGACATCGCTCGCCTCAGCACGGGTCGGCTCCGGGTGGTGGAGCATCGACTCCAGCATCTGCGTCGCGGTAATCACGGGCTTCCCGCGCTCGAGCGCCTTGGCGATGATCCGCTTCTGCAGGAGCGGCACGAGCGCCGGTCCGATCTCGACGCCGAGGTCGCCGCGCGCGACCATGACCGCGTCCGTCTCGAGGAGGATGTCGTCGAGCGCGTCGATCGCCTCCGACTTCTCGATCTTCGCGATCACGTGCGCGGTGGAGCCCTCCTGCTCGATCAATGCTTTGAGGTCGCGCACGTCCGCTGCCGAGCGCACGAACGAGAGCGCAATGAAGTCGCAGCCAAGCTCGAGCGCGAACTCGAGATCCTCGAGATCTTTCCGCGTCAGCGACGGGATCGGGATCGGGACGCCGGGAAGATTGACGCCCTTGTGCGACGACACCGGGCCGCCGACAACCACGCCGCAGCGCGCACGACCCGACGCGACTTCTTGTACCTGCAGCCGGACATGCCCGTCGTCGATCAGCACCTCGTGCCCGGGGCGGAGCACCTCGCCGATTGCAGCGGGTGCGATCGGGAGCTCCCCGTCCTTGCCGTTCTTGCCGACGACCACGGTCACCTCGTCGCCCGACGTCAGGTGCATCGGTACCGCGAGGTCGCCGACGCGGATCTTCGGGCCTTGCAGGTCGCCGATCACCGCGATCGGACGGCCGGCGCGCTGCTCGGCTGCGCGCACCGCCTCGGCGCGCTGGCGGTGGTCGTCATGGGTGCCGTGAGAGAGGTTGAGGCGCGCCGCGTCCATCCCCGCGACGACGAGCTCGTCGAGCCGCTCGGGGGATGACGAAGCCGGGCCGATGGTCGACACGATCTTCGTGCGCCTCGGGCTCACGGAGGACATGTCATGAGGGTAGCGGGAGCGGTTGCTGTGATCAGCGACGCGCGCGAGGAAATGCATCCCAGCCCGGGTAGCGCGCGTCGTCGCCGAGCTCCTCCTCGATCCGGAGAAGCTGGTTGTACTTCGCCACCCGATCGGTCCTCGACGGGGCGCCGGTCTTGATCTGGCCGACCCCGGTCGCGACGGCGAGGTCGGCGATCGTCGTGTCCTCGGTCTCGCCGGAACGGTGCGACATCACGCACGCGTAGCCGTGCGAGCGAGCGAGCTCAATCGTGTCGAGCGTCTCCGTCAGCGTCCCGATCTGGTTGACCTTGAGGAGGATCGCGTTGGCGACGCGTTCGTCGATCCCCCGCTGCAGCCGCGAGACGTTCGTGACGAAGAGGTCGTCGCCGACGAGCTGGGCGCGGCCGCCGAGGTCCTCGGTCAGCGCCTCCCAGCCCTTCCAGTCGTCCTCCGCCAGGCCGTCCTCGATCGAGACGAGCGGGTACTTCGCGGCGAGGCTCTCGTACAGCTCGATCATCCCGGCGGCGTCTCGCGTGCCGCCCTGGCGCTCGAAGTGGTAGCGCCCGTCGCGGTAGAGCTCCGTCGACGCCGGATCGAGGGCGATCGCAACCCGGTCGCCGTGCCCGGCTCTCTCGGCGGCGTCGAGCACGGCCTCGATCGCGGCCTCGGTCGAGTCGAGGTCCGGCGCGAACCCGCCTTCGTCGCCGACGCCGGTCGCGAGACCGCGCTCGTGGAGAACGTTCTTGAGGGAGTGGAAGACCTCTGCGCCGACTCGGAGACCCTCGGAGAAGGACCCGGCACCGGCGGGGACGACCATGAATTCCTGCAGGTCGAGCGAGTTCTGCGCATGTGCGCCGCCGTTGATGACGTTCATCATCGGCACCGGCAGCACGTGCGCGGACGGCCCGCCGATCCAGCGGAACAACGACTCGCCCGCGTGCGCGGCAGCGGCTTTCGCAGCGGCAAGCGAGACGCCGAGGATCGCGTTTGCCCCAAGACGTGACTTGTTCTCCGTTCCGTCAACCTCGATCAGCGCGTGATCGAGCCGTCGCTGATCCTCTGCATCCGCTCCCAGGACGGCTTCAGCGAGCTCGGTCTCGACGTTCTGCACGGCACGCAGGACGCTCTTGCCGCCGTACAGGCTCTTGTCGCCGTCGCGAAGCTCGACCGCCTCGAACTGGCCGGTCGACGCGCCGGACGGAACGGCGGCGCGTCCCGTCGCGCCCGACTCGAGCGTCACCTCCACCTCGACGGTCGGGTTCCCCCGGGAGTCGAGGATCTGGCGCGCGTGGACCCGTGCGATCGATGTAGCGGCTATCGGAACTCCTCCTTTGCGAGGTCGAAGTAGCGATCCTGCTCCTCGAGGTCGAGATCCGCAAACGACTTTCCTTCTTCGCCCGCGCGCTCCTCGGCGCGCTCGACACGCTCGACGAAACGGCGCGTCATCGTCCGCAGCGCGAGCTCCGGATCGACGTTCAACCGCCGAGCGACATTGACCGCGGCGAAGAACACGTCCCCCATCTCCTCGAACACGTGCGCCGGCGGCTCCGTCTCGGGCGGCACCTCGCCGCCGACGTCGGTGAGCGCCTCCTTCAGCTCGCGCACCTCGTCGTCGAGATCCGCGAGCGCGCCCGCCGTGTCCGGATACTCGAACCCGATCGCAGCCGCCCGCCGCTGCACCTTGCGCGCGTAGAGCAGCGCCGGAAGCGACTCGGGCACGTGGTGGAAGATGCCTTCGCGCTCTTCCTGCGTGCGCTTGATCTCGTCCCACCGCTCGCGCACGCGAACCGCAGTGCGCGCCTCGACGTCGCCGAAGACGTGCGGGTGGCGCCGGACAAGCTTCTCGTGCACGCCGCGCGCGATCGCCGCGAGATCGCCCGCACCACGCTCTTCGAGCAACAGCGCGAGGAAGTAGACCTGAAACAGCAGGTCGCCAAGCTCGTCGGCGAGCTTCGCGTCGTCGCGCGCCAGCGCGGCGTCGGCGACTTCGTATGCCTCCTCGACCGTGTGCGGCACGATCGTACGCTCGGTCTGCTCGCGGTCCCACGGGCAGTCGCGGCGCAGACGTGCTGTGAGGGTCTGGAGCTCGACCAGCGCCTCGGCGAGGCTCAACTTACTGCGTCGTCGTGGCGGTCGTGCCGGTCACGGTGGCACACGGATCCGGGTTCGGCTGGTAACCGATCTGGTACTTGATCTTCCCGTTGCAGAAGCTCTTCTTCGTGTCCTCGAGCCACTTCGTGATCTTGTCGTTCTTCCGCTGCTGTTCGAGCTGCTGCTTGATCGACGCGCGCACCTTGCTCAGCGATGTGGTCGACGAGGGTTTCACTGCAGAGAGCGCCTGGATGATGTGGTAGCCGTACTGCGTCTTGATGGGCTTCGACAGCTCCCCCTTTTTCAGTGCAAACGCAGCTTTGTCGAACTGCGGCACCGTCTGGCCCTTCGAGATCGTCAGCTTGCCGCCGTTGGCCGCCGAGCCGGGGTCCTTCGAGTACTTCTTCGCGAGGGCCGCGAAGTTCGCGCCGCCCTTCAGCTGCGCGTAGAGGCTGTCGGCGAGCGCCTTCTTCTGCACGAGAATGTGGCGCACCTCACGGCTCTCGGGCTGCACGTACTGCGACTTGTGCGAGCTGTAGTAGGCGGTGATGTCCGAATCGGACACCTTCACGTCGCCCGTGATCTTCTTCGTCACCCTCTGTGAGATGAGCTGCTGCTTGATCGCCTCGCGCGCCTGCTCGTCCGTCAGGCCCTGCTGCTTGACGGCCTTCTCGTAGCGCGCGTCGCTGCCGCCGTAGAACTGCTTCTTGTAGCGCTCGATCTCCTTGTCGACGTCCTTGTCGCTGACGCTGACGCCGAGCTTGCTCGCCTCTTCCTCGACCTCCGCCTGCTGGACGAGGAACGTGATCGCCTGCCCCTTCAGCTGCTCGTACTCGGTCGAGCCCGGCTTCGGGAACTTCCGCTTCTGCGAGTCGTAGCTCTTCTTCGCCCGACCCATGAGATCCTGGAAGTCGTTCTTGGTGATCTGCTTGCCGCCGACCACCGCGACGTCGTCCGCGCTGAGCTTGGCCGTGGACGTGCCGCCACAGCCCGCAGCGACGAGCGCGAGCGACGCAACAACGAAAAGGAGAACTCGTCTCATGGAAAAAGCGCCATTTGCAGCGACTTTCCTTACGCTGCCTGGCGCGCGGCCAGTATAGCATCGACCAGTCGGAGCGCCTGCGGGAATCCGTCCTCTCTTAACGAGATTTCACGATTGCCGGTCGAGTACACGGCTGTGTCGACCCGACGGCGGAGATCGCGCAGCTCTGCCGAGCCGAGCACCATCTGGCCGACGCTCGCCTTGCCACCGCGGAAGACGAAGTAGTCGGCGCCGGCGCGCGCGAGCTTCAGCTTCGCCTCCTGAATCAGGAAGAGGTTCTCGACCGGTTCGGGAAGCGGACCGAAGCGATCCTCCGTGGCCGCCTGCAGCTCGCGCAGCTCATCTTCGTCCTCGACGAGAGCGAGCCGCCGGTGGAGGTCGATCTTGAGTGCCTCCGAGGCGATGTACTCGGCTGGAACGTATGCGTCTACGCGCGCGTCGACACGCACCGGTCGCGCCGCGATCCGCCGCTCGCCCGAGAGCTCTGCAACCGCCTCCGCGAGCAGTTCCACATACAGCTCGAAGCCGAGTGCGGCGACGTGGCCGGACTGCTCGTCCCCGAGCAGGTTGCCGGCGCCGCGAATTTCGAGGTCGCGCATCGCGATCGCGAAGCCCGCGCCGAGCTCCGTGTGATCGGCGAGAGTGGCTAGGCGTGCCCGCGCTTCCGGCGTCAGCTCCGACATGTCGGGATAGAAGAGATACGCGTGCGCGGTCACATCGGATCGCCCGACGCGCCCTCGGATCTGGTACAGCTGAGACAGCCCGAGCTGGTCGGCGCGTTCGACGATCAGCGTGTTGGCCTGCGGGATATCCAGCCCCGATTCGATGATCGTCGTCGAGACGAGCACGTCGGCGTCGCCGCGCAGGAATGAGTGCATCCGCTCCTCGAGCTCGCGCTCGCGCATCTGGCCGTGCGCTATGAGGAAGCGGAGGTTCGGCGCAAGCTGTTGCAGTTTCTCCGACGCCTCCTCGATCGACTCGACGCGGTTGTGCAGGTAGAACGCCTGCCCCTCCCGCTCCACCTCGCGCTCCAGCGCAAGCTTCACGAGCTCCTCGTCGTACTCGCCGACGGTCGTGCGGATCGGGCGGCGACCCTCCGGCGGCGTCTCGATGATCGAGATGTCGCGCAGGCCCGACAACGACATGTGCAGTGTCCGTGGAATCGGCGTCGCGCTGAGCGTCAGCACGTCGACCTCGAGGCGCAGCGAGCGCAAGAGCTCCTTCTGGGCGACACCAAAGCGCTTCTCCTCGTCGAGAATGACGAGCCCGAGCTCCTTCGGAATGACGTCGCGGCTGAGGATCCGGTGCGTCCCGATCAGCACGTCGACCTTGCCCTCCCGGAAGTCGGCAAGCACCTGCTTCACCTCGCGCGGCGGGCGGAAGCGCGACACCATCTCGACGCGCACGGGGAAGTCGCGGTAGCGCGCGCGGAACGTGTGCCAGTGTTGCTCGGCGAGGATCGTCGTGGGCGCGAGCATCAACGTCTGCTTGCCGTTGACGGCGACGGCGAACGCGGCACGGATCCCAACCTCGGTCTTGCCGAAGCCGACGTCGCCGCACACGAGGCGGTCCATCGGCCGCGGGGCCTCGAGGTCCTCCTTCACCGCCTCGATCGCCGCGAGCTGGTCCGGCGTCTCGCGGTACGGAAACTCCGCCTCGAGGCGTTCGAGCCACTCGTGTCGCAGGTCATAGGCGACCCCGGGCGCCTGCTGGCGCTGCGCGTAGAGCGCGAGTAGCTCGCCGGCGAGCTCGCGCACCGACGCCCGCGCGCGGTTCTTGAGGTTTTCCCATGCTTTGCCGCCGAGCTTCGACAGCGCGGGCACGGTGTTGTCGGCGCCGATGTAGCGCGACACCTTCCCGAGCTGCTCGTGTGGAACGTACAGGCGGTCGTCGCCGCGGAACCCGAGGAAGAGGTAGTCGCGCGTAACTCCCGCGACCTCCTTCGTCTCGAAGCCGAGCAGCTTCCCGATCCCGTGGTCCTCGTGCACAACGTGGTCGCCGGTCCGCAGATCGGCAAATGACTGCAGCGCGCGTCCGCCGGTGCGCCGCTCGCGTGGCGGACGCTTGCGAAAAACCTGCGTGTCCGGGAGCAGGACGAGGCCGAGGTCACGCCAGACGAAGCCGCGGCGCGCAGGCGTGATTGCGAACAGCAGCTCCTCGTCACGCGGGAGCGCCTCTCCGTCCTCGAGCAGCCGTGCGTCCGCCCGGCGCAGCAGATTCTGCTGGCGCAGCGCTTCGCCGAGGTGCGGGAATGCGACGACCACGCGCTGCCCGGCGCGAACGAATGCGTTCAGCTCGTTCTCCGCCTCCGCGAGACCGCGCGCAACGAGCGCCGGCCTCTGCGCCTCGAACGAGAAGACTTGACCGGCGGGAAGCTGGTCGAGCCGCGCCGCGCGGTCGAACGGCACGGGCTCGAGACCTTCCTCCTCCCACACGGCGCGCACCTCGTCCGCCTCCCACACGATGTCGGGGCCTGCAGGGATCGGCGGCACGAGATCCGCCGGAACCGGGATCGGCTCGTCCTCGTCGACCAGATCGACTTCGACGAGATCCAGCCGCCGTTCGGTCGCCGGATAGATCGTCGCCGTCACGACCGGATGCAAGGCGCGTTGAGTGAACGGCGAGAAGGCGCGAATCTGCTCGATCTCGTCTCCCCAGAACTCCACGCGGAGCGGCTCGCGCCCGGTAGTCGGGAAGACGTCCACCAGGCCGCCACGAACGGCGAACTGCCCGCGCTCGTCGGCTCGCTCGACGCGCTCGTAGCCGGCCAGTGCGAGCGACTCCGACAGCGCCTCCAGGCTGATTTCTTCGCCCGGCCCGACCCGCACAGGCTCGGGCCGCGACTTCTCCGGCGGCATGGGCTCGGCGAGCGCGGCGGCAGAGGCGCACACGAGACCGCCGGCTGCAAGGACGTCGAGCGCTCGCGCGCGCTCACCGACGAGGTGCGGAGCCGGATCGAGGCCGGAGCTCCAGCTGACACCGCGGCTCGGGAGGAGAGCGACCCTTTCGTCGCCGACAAACCAGGCGACCGCCTCCGCAACGTCCCGCGCGTCAGCGTCTTCCGGGACGAGAACGACGAGCGGGCGGTCGAGTTCCTCGTGTACCGCGGCGAGCAGGAGCGGGAGCGCGGGCTCGGACACGCGCGCAGCCGCCGGGAACGCCTCGGCGAACCCACGCAGCCGGTCGCTCTCGCGGAGCTCCCGGACGAACGGATGCAGGATCGGACGGTCCATGACGACAGGCCGAACCCGGCGGTTCGGCGGGACTCATGGTATCCGTGCTACTTGCGCTTCTGATGCACGAAACCGGGACGAGGGAGGGAGAAGTCCAACCCGAATCGCTCGGTGAGGTGTTGCATGTCTTGCCAGTCGATGTCGTCGAATCCCTCGTGCTGGTGCCACGCGACCTGGAGCTCGGGTGTGATGCAAGGCACGGGCACACCGAGTATTTCTCCGACTCCCTCGAGTCCTTCGCGTGGCCAGCGTTGGGGCGGCCCGCCGAGATTGTCGGCCTGCCAGCCGTCACCGTTCTCGTCGAAGCGCAACGGATGGCAATCCACCTTCCGGCCGTTCGCATCCTCGAGGATGAAGCTCGACGGCCATTCCACATCCCTGCGACGGAACTCACCGAGGACAGCGCAAATGCGCTCGACGTCTTCGAAGCGCACGCCGAGATCGAGATCGTCATGTGCACGCGTCTCCTTGCCGAGCAGGGCGTCGATGCCCCAGCCGCCCTCGACCCAGACGTTGATTCCGTCGTCGCGCAGGCGTCCAAGCACCTCGATGACGTCGGCAGCGTTCAGTTGAACTGCTGCTGCGTACGTTCGAGGCCTTCGGCGTCGAGCGTCTCGATCGCGTCGACCGCACGCGAGATCAGCGTCTCCGGGTCATCCTCCGGGGTGAAGTTCGACAGCACGTAGTCAGCGAGCGGTCGCGGATCGCCGCGCCCGGGTCGGCCGACGCCGATGCGCAGTCGGAGGAACTCCGGGGTCTTCAGCTGTTGCGCGATCGAGCGGAGGCCGTTGTGACCGGCGAGCCCGCCTCCCTTGCGCGCCTGCAGCCGGCCCAGGTCGAAGTCACCTTCGTCATGGACGACGAGGATCGCGTCGGGCTCAAGCTTGTAGAAGCGCGCAGCGGCGGCGACCGAACGGCCGGACTCGTTCATATAGGTCTCTGGCTTCAGCAGCGCGAGGCGATGTCCGTCCAGCCGCATCTCGGCGAGCTGCCCGTTGAACTTGCTCTTCCACGACGCGCCGTGCCGGCGCGCGAGCTCGTCGAGCACCATCCAGCCCGCGTTGTGACGGTGCCGCGCGTACTCCCGGCCGGGGTTGCCGAGGCCGACGACGAGGAGGTCGAGCGACGAGGCGCGTTCGCCTCGACGCCAGGGGAGGCGCATCTAGCCCTCGCTGGTGCCGGGCTCGCCCTGCTCGCCCGAAGGGGCATCGGCGGCAGGCTCGGCGGCGCCTTCGGCTGCATCCTCGCCCTCTTCGCCCTCCGGAACTTCGCCCTCGGGCAGTTCCTCGCCCTCGGCAACCTCGGGTTCTGGCTCCTCAACGCGCGTCGGCATCGTGACCGTCGCGAGGACCGTCTCTTCCGGGTTGTCGAGATAGGTGACGCCCTCCATCGGCGCCAGGTCCGCCAGCCGCAGCGTGTCGCCGATCGCCATGCCGCTCACGTCGAGGTCGATGTGCTCGGGGACCTCCATCGGCAGCGCCTCGACGTTGATCTCGCGCTGAACCTGGGAAAGAACTCCGCCCTCCTTGGCACCGACCGGCTCGCCCACGAGCTGCACCGTGACGGAGGCGGTAATCACCTCGTCGAGCGGCACTTCCTGCAGGTCGATGTGCGAGATGTGACCGCGAATCGGATCCTGCTGATAGTCCTTGAGGATCGAGGCGTGCGTTGTCTTCTGACCTTCCAGGACGACGTCGAGGATCGCGTGCAGGCCACCCTGTCCGGTGAGGACGCGGCGAAGCTCCCTCTCCGGAACGCAGATCGCGTGCGAGCTCTTGCCTTTGCCGTAGAGCACCCCGGGGATGAACCCCTCGCGGCGAAGTCGGCGCGCGTCGGCGGAGCCGCGGCTCTCGCGCTCCCTCACTTCCAGCTTGATCCGTTCGCCGGCCATGTCGGCCGGCAAGTGTAGCCGTTACTTCTTGATATGCAGGTTGATCCCGAGCAGGACCAGCGGCCACAGGAAGACCGCGAAGATCGCCGAGAGCACGCCGCGCCAGCCGTGCACATTCGTGAAGTAGTGGTGAGACGCGGCGATCGCCACGCCGACACCCACGTAGATGATCCCGATGAGACCGGGGCCTCGTCTGCGCATAGGAAGGTCGTAACCCCCGGTCGGCTTTAGGAAACCCGTCTAGAACAGCGCGTTCATGTCGCCGAAGATCGCGGACACCGAGTCGTCCGCGAAGACGTTGTGGATCGTCTCGGCGAGGATGTCAGCAACCGTCAGGACGGTGACACGTTCCGGCTTCGTCAGCGGGTCGATGGGCACCGTGTCGGTGACGACGACGCTGTCGAGCGGACTGTCTTCGATGCGCTCGATCGCCGGCGGCGAGAAGATGCCGTGGGTCGCGCACGCGTAGACCTTCTTCGCGCCCTTGTCCTTCAGGAACTGCGCTCCCGCGACGAGCGTGCCCGCCGTGTCGACCATGTCGTCGGTCATGACGGCGCACTTGCCGTCGACGTCGCCGATCACGTTGGTGATGTGCGCGACGTTGTGTGCCGGCCGGTCTTTCTGCAGCACTGCAAGGTCACCGCCGATCATCTCCGCGAACTTGCTGGCCAGGCGCGTGCGTCCGGTGTCGGGGGCGACCGCGACGAGCTCCTCGGGCAGGCCGAGGTCGCGGAAGTACTGCGCCAGCATCGGTAGTGCGGTCATGTGGTCGACCGGGACCTCGAAGAAGCCCTGAACCTGGCCCGCGTGGAGATCCATCGTCAGCACGCGGTCGGCGCCGGCCGACTGGATCATTTCGGCAACGAGCTTCGCCGTGATCGGCTCCCGCGGCCGGGACTTCTTGTCCTGGCGTGAGTACGGATACAGGGGCAACACCGCGGTGATCCGCTTGGCCGAGGCGAGCTTCGCGGCGTCGATCATGATCAGCAGCTCCATCAGGTGCTGGTCGACGGGCGGCGAGCTCGTCTGGACGATGAACAGGTCGGCACCGCGGATCGACTCTTCGTAGCGGCAGTAGGTCTCGCCACTTGCAAACGTGCGGAGCGAGACGTCACCGACTTCGATGCCGAGCTTTCCCGCGATGCGCTGCGCCAGCTCGGGGTGCGAGCGCCCGGAGAACAGCATCAGCCGCTTCGACGGACCGGTCTCGATCCAGTGGTCCGGCTTGACCTCTGCCTTGGTCTCGGCGACCTCGAGCCCGGGCAGGCGCGTCAGCTCAGTCGTTGCGCTTTCCACGGAGATAGCCCTCTTTCGTGATCTGCTTCGGCGGGAATCCAGCGAGCGATTCGGGAGGGACATCTTCTGTTATGTACGCCCCGCCCGCAATCCATGCGTCGTCCCCGATCTCGACCGGGGCCTCGAAGCCATTGTGAATGCCGGTCCTGACGTTCCGCCCGATCTTCGTCTTCCCCTTCGGGCGATCCGGCTGGTGTGGGAAGTTCGCGGTGATGTTGCCGGCGGCGACGTTCGTGTCCTCGCCGATCTCGGCGTCGCCGATGTAGGAGAGGTGCGGCACCTTCGTCCGGGCGCCGATCTCGGAGTTCTTGATCTCGACGAACGTGCCGGCCTTGGCGCCCGATCCCAGCTTCGTCCCCGGCCGGAGATAGGCGAACGGCCCGACCGTCGCGTCCGGCCCGATCTCGGCGTCGATCGCCACCACGTGCGGGCCGACCTCGGCACCCGTGGCGACCCGCGTCTGCCCGCGCAGCACGGTGAACGGGTGGATCGTCGTGTCGGCCTCGAGCTGCACGTCGGGCTCGATCCACGTGGTTTGCGGGTCGACAATCGTGACACCCGCGAGCATGTGTTCTTTGTTCACGCGCGCGCGTAGGAACGCCGCGGCGTCGGCGAGCTCGGCACGCGTGTTGACGCCCTCGACCTCGTCGGGATCCGGCGCCTTGAAGACACCGACCTCCCCCCCGCCCTCGACGAGTAGGCGCACTGCGTCGGTCAGGTACAGCTCGCCTTGCGCGTTCGCGGGCTCGATGCGGTCGAGCGCGGGCCACAGCTGTTCCGCTTCGAAGACGTAGATCGACGAGTTCACCTCGCGAATTCCCCGCTGCTCCTCGCTCGCGTCCGCGTGCTCGACGATCTGCTGCAGCCGGCCGTGGTCGTCGCGGACGATACGTCCGTACGCACGCGGATCGGCCGGATCGAACGAGAGCACGGTCGCGGTCGCGCCCGTACTGCGGTGCTGCTCGACGAGCTGCTGGAGCAGGTCGGAACTGAGGCGCGGGTGATCCCCGGAGACGACGAGTAGTTGCTTCGCGTCACCTACGGCATCGCGTGCTGCCCGAAGGGAGTCGCCTGTGCCGAGGGGCTTCTCCTGGACGGCAACGTTTGTGTTCTCGAATGCGCTGACCGCGTCGGGCGCGACGACGACGACCAGTGGATCCGGCCCAAGCGGTCGCACCGCTTCGACGACCCAGTCGACGAGACGCCGGCCGAGCAACGGGTGCAGGTGCTTCGGCGTCGCGGACTTCATCCGCGTGCCGAGGCCCGCCGCCATCACGACTGCTGCGAAGTCACTCATTGAGCTGGGGCGCCAGGATTCGAACCTGGGATCACGGGACCAAAACCCGCTGCCTTACCGCTTGGCTACGCCCCATCAGGTCGTAGTGTGTCGCAACAACTCGGCCGTCGACGGCGGCTTGGCCACGCCCCATCAGGTCGTAGTGTGTCGCAACATCTCGGCCGTCGACGGCGGTCGCAGCGGCAAGCCGCTGCGACCTTGATGGTCGGCACCGCAAGCAGTGCCTCCGCGCTTGGCTACGCCCCGTCAAAGCCGGGGGAAGGTTAAGTGCGTTGGCGCCGGTCGGAGAAGAGATAGAAGAGCGCCGCGAGCGCCAGGCCCACGATGACGACGATCGCGACTAGCTTGAGGATGAAAGCGAAGATCACGACGAAGATCGCCAACACCTGTGACAGCGCTGCGATCCACGACAGCTCGCGCGCCACGTCCCACTTCATCGTCCGCCCGGCGACGATGTAGAACGCGAGCACGACCACTGCGAGCGCGATAATCGTCCACCGCCCGATGTCCGCCGAGAACGCCGCGATCAGCCCTTCGATGACGGCGACCCAGAGCGCGATCCTGATGCGCCGCTCGTGCAGCCATCGCCCGGTCCGTGTGCTGCCTGCTTCGATCATCGGCTGACGCTGACTGTACGCCACGAAATCAACGGTACCACGCTGGTGCCGTAAGCCACGTGCGCCCTCTGGGGGACATTTGCTTGTGCGCCGCGCGCGCGTGCTCGCCGTGCAGGAACAGGCCGTAGACGGTCGGCCCGGCACCGGTGACGTCGGCGCGAAACGCACCGAGCTGCATCAGCTCGTGCGCGAGCGGCGACGACGCGAGGTCGTTGAGCGGCAGCGCGGCGAGGTCGCGCGGACGGCGAACCGAGCTGAGCGACGCGAGCAACGCGTCACGCCGTTCCTCGTAGCCGTGGTCGCCTCCGTCCGCGTCGAAAGCGGCGTACACATCGCCCGTCGAAGACTTCGCCGCACCCTTGGGGACGACAAGGACGATCCAGTAGTCCTGCGGCAGATCGAGCGACGAGAGCTCCGTGCCGTCGCCGGTTCCGAGCTGTGGGCCGTCGACGAGGAAGTACGGCACGTCGGCGCCGAGCGTCCGCGCCGCCTGATGGAGATCGGCGTCGGCGAGCGGCTCCTCGCGGAGCGCGTTCGCCAGACGCAGCGCGGTCGCGGCGTCGGAGCTGCCGCCGCCGAGGCCCGCGGCGACCGGAATCCGCTTCGTGATCCTGGCGCTGAAGCTCGAGCCGTCGGCCGCGAGCTCGAGCGCCTGTCGGACGAGCGTGTCGTCGCGGAAGCCGGCGACGCGCGTCGCGGGGGCCCGCTCGACGGCGAGACGATCCGACAGCGCGATGCGCTGGTACACGGTCACGAGCTCGTGCCGGCCGTCCTCGCGCCTCGGCCCGACGACGAGCGCGAGGTTGATCTTCGCCGGTGCCGGCCCGCGTTTCACCGCAGCGATTCCGCGAGCTCCAGAAATGCCGTCGGGGGGAGCTCCTCCGCGCGAACGTCCGGTATGTCGACGCCTGCGACATCGATGCCGGACAGCTCGAGCGAGTTCGCGAGCTTTTTCCGGCGATGCGCGAACGCAGCCTCGACGACGAGCTTCACATGCGCGAAGTTCGGCGGCAGGCCCGTGCGCTTGAACGCGACGATCCCCGACTCGACGTTCGGCCGAGGACGGAAGACGTTGCGTGAGACCGGATGAAACCCGGTGCGCTCAGCAACGAGCTGAATCAGAACGGACACGGCACCGTATGCCTTCGTCGACGGCGCGGCGAAAAAGCGGTCGGCGACCTCGCGCTGAACCATGACGCACCACAACTGAATCTCAGGCAGTCCGTCGAGACTCTCGGCAATAAGCGGCGTTGCGATGTTGTACGGGAGGTTCGCCACGAGCTTCGTCGCGCCGGGTGCCACTTCGCGCAGATCGAGCTGCAACGCGTCGCCGAAGCGAAGCTCGACGTTCGGACGCCCGGTGAGGCGTTCCGTTAGCTGCGGGCCGAGCGAGGTGTCGAGCTCCACCGCATACACCTGCGCTACGCGGTCGGCAAGGTAGGTCGTGAGAACGCCGAGGCCCGGGCCGACCTCGAGGACAACGTCCTCTTCGTCGAGCTCCGCGAGCCGTCCGATCACGCCGAGGATGTTCTCGTCGACGAGGAAGTGCTGCCCCAGCTCCTTCTTGGCACGGACGCTCATGCGACGCCGAAGACGGCGGCTGCGTTCGCGTCGATGCGCTGCGCGAGCTCGTCACGATCTTCCCCGCGGGTCTCGGCGAGGGACGCGAGCGTGTGCACCACGTATGCCGGCTCGTTCGTCTTCCCGCGCACCGGCTGCGGTGCGAGGTAGGGGCAGTCGGTCTCGACGAGCAGACGATCGGCAGGGACGCTCACCGCCGCCTCGCGCAGCTCGGCCGCCTTCGGGAACGTCACGTTGCCCGCGAACGAGACGTAGTAGCCACGCTCGAGCGCGACCGGCAGCAAGTCCGGAGACGAGAAGCAATGCATTACGACCATGCCGTCGAAGCCGGCGAGCATCGTCATCGTCTCGTCCTCGGCTGCACGCATGTGCACGATCACCGGCTTGTCGAGATCTCGTGCCAGCTCGAGCTGCTCCGCGAACAGGCGGCGCTGCTCGTCACGAGGCGCGTAGTCACGGAAAAAATCGAGCCCTGTTTCGCCGATCGCGACGATCTTCCCATCGGCGAGCGCCGCGAGGTCCTCGACGGAGTCGCCGTCGGCGGCCTGATGGGGGTGGATCCCGGCCGCAACCGCCACGCCCGCTTCTCCTTCGGCAAGCGCAAGACTCGCGCGCGTCGAGGACAGCCCGGTCCCGATCGTGACGATGCGGTCGACCCCGGCTTCACGCGCACGCGCGATCGCGCCCACGGGATCCTCGAGCGCGTCGAGATGCGCATGCGTATCGATCATGCCGTGGTGAGCCTGCGCAGCTCGTCCTCGACGATCGCCGGATCGAGCTTCTTGAACAGAGTCTCCGGCTCGCGCAGCTTCTGCCCGGGCGCGAGCTCGCTCGGCTCCCACCGTCGCACCCAGCTCGTGTAGTCACCGGTCAGGACCGTGTGCTTCGAGCCCCCGTCCTCCTCGATCTCCCGGAAGTCCAGCGGCCCGGCAAGCACATCGTCGTAGCCGAGCAGCTCGTGGAGCTTCTGGCTCGAGAACGGAAGGAACGGCGTGAACATGAGCTTCAGCGTGTCGACGATCCGCAACGCGACGAACAGGATCGTCGCCGCGCGCTCCCGGTTTTCCTTGATCACGGCCCACGGCGCCTGATAGTCGACGTATTGATTGCCGACGCTCGACAGCCGCATCGCCTCGGCGATCGCGGCGCGGAACCTTGCCTGCTCGATCAGCTCGCCCACGGACTCGAAACCGCCGGCGACCGCGTCGAGCGTCTCACGGTCTGCGTCGGTGAGCTCGCCGGGCGTCGGCACCTCACCGAAGTTGCGATACGCGTTGGTCAACGTCCGGTTGACGAGGTTGCCCCAGTTCGCCAGAAGCTCGTCGTTGTTGCGGCGCAAGAACTCAGCCCAAGAGAAGTCGCTGTCCTGCGTCTCGGGCCCTGCCGCAGTCAGGAAGTACCGCACCGGATCCGGGTCATAGCGCTCGAGCACATCGCGCACGTAGATCGCGATCGCACGGCTCGTGGACAGCTGCCTGCCCTCCATCGTCAGGAACTCGCTGGCGACAACCTCGTCGGGAAGGTGCAGCGGCTTCCCTGCTCCGAGCTCGCCGCCCGTGTCGTAGCCGAGCAGCATGCTCGGCCAGATGACGGTGTGGAAGACGATGTTGTCCTTGCCCATGAAGTACGCATGCAGCGACTCGGGCTCCTGCCACCACTCGCGCCACGCGTCGGGCGTACCGTTGTTGTCCGCCCACTCGACCGCCGCTGAGAGGTAGCCGATGACGGCGTCGAACCAGACGTAGATCCGTTTCGTCTCCTCGGGGTAGCCCTCCACCGGCACGGGTACGCCCCAGTCGATGTCGCGCGTCATCGCCCGCGGCTTGAGGTCGTCGACAAGTGAGAGCGAGAAGTTGCGCACGTTCTGGCGCCACGTCGTCTTCCCCTCGATCCATGTGCGCAACTGGTCAGCGAACCGCGGGAGGTCCAGGAACAGATGCTTCGTCTCCTTGAACACCGGAGTGCTGCCGTCGATGATCGAGTGCGGGTTGATCAGGTCGGACGGGTCGAGCTGGTTCCCGCAGTTGTCGCACTGGTCGCCGCGCGCCTCTCCGTACCCGCAGATCGGACACGTCCCTTCGATGTAGCGGTCGGGCAGCGTGTTTCCGGTGGTGGCGGAGAACGCGCCGAGCGTCGTGCGCTCGACGAGGTAGCCGTGGTCGTAGAGCGTCCGGAACAGGTCTTGCGTGACGCGGGCGTGATTCTGCGTCGTCGTGCGCGTGAAGCAGTCGTAGGTGATGCCCAGGTCGCGCAGGTCGTCGCGGATTAGCTCGTTGTAACGGTCGGCGATCTCACGCGGCGAGACGCCTTCTCTGTCGGCCGTGACCATCACCGGCGTCCCGTGCTCGTCCGTCCCGCTCACCATCAGGACGTCGTTCCCCCTCAAGCGCTGGTAGCGCGCGTAGATGTCGGCCGGAACCGCGAACCCGACTACGTGGCCCAGATGCCGCTTCCCCGACGCATACGGCCAGGCTGGGGCGACCAGGATTTTGCGCTTGTGCTGGTTCTGCGTGTGCTCGGACATCGGAGGGTTCCATGATACGAGCGCGCCTTCGCCGCACTGTGTGCGCGCATGCGAGCACGACGCAGAGTGCAGCCAGCACCGATGCGCCGCCGATGAGCCCGTGCGAACCGCCGGTTGCGTGCGACCGAACGGGCACCGCGATCTGGGCGTCGGGCAGCGCGGGTGCGACGCTCTCGCTTGGCCGGTCCGCTCGATGCGCATGCGCCGCCGGTCGCTGTGGCCGCGCCCGCTTCGCGCGAGTGCCGTGTGCGGACGGCGCCGCCGACGCGACACGGTGCACGTGGTGTGTGCGAGAGCGGGCAACGGGCGCCGCGGCCTCAACCGAGGGCGTCGAGACCACGAGACCGCCGGCTGCCGGCGCCGTCTCTACGGCGGGCGCACTCGCCTCAACAGGAGGCGCCTCGGCCGCCGTCGGGGCTGCCGCCTCCGCGACCGACGCCGCAGGTTGGGCTGTGGCCGCTTGCTCCAACGCGGGCCGAGCCGGCTGCGCGGGCGCAGGCGGCGGCAAGAACGCGAGCGGGTCGAGATAGCCCTGCTCGTCCGGCGTCAGCCGTACACCGACGTACACGAACGGCTCGGCGGCGTCGCCAGCGCCGACCGTCCCCACCACGTCGCCCTCGCTCACGTGCGCGCCGCGCTTGACGCCGATCGAGCCGAGATGGAGAAGCGTCGCCGTGTACCCGGACGGTGTCTCGATCGAGATCGTCTTCCCGCCGCTCGGGACGGTGCCCGCGAACGTCACGGCGCCCCCACTGGGCGCGACGACGCTCGTGCCCGCCGGCGCGCCGACGTCGATGCCGCGATGCTGACCCGCCGCGTATGGGTGCGAGCGGTCGAACAAGAACGGGCGTAGCACGGGACCCTCGACGGGCCACGTCCACGCGCAGGCGGACGCGGGTAGCGCGAGCGCGCACAGACCGAGCAGAACAAGTCGACGAAGCACGAACCCTCCTCCGTTGCCAGTTTTGAGAACTGAGCGACCGTAGCAAAGCGCTCTTGCTGTTGTCAATACTGGCTACAAAGTACGACGGTAGAGCTCATTGCGCGACGCGCCGGTCAGCCGCGCGACGACGTCGGCGGCCTGCCGGCGCTGCACGCCTGCCGCGACGAGCTCCGCGACCGCAGCCGCTGCCTCGTCGGCGCCGCCGCCACCGACGACTGGCCCGAGCACGAGCGTGATCTCGCCCTTCGGCGGCTCCGCAAACCACGACGCCACCTCCGTCGCGGTGCCGCGCACGACCTCCTCGAACTTCTTCGTGAGCTCGCGGCACACCGCGACCTGCCGCCCGGGATCCGCGTCAGCGAGCGAGCGCAAGGTCGCCGGTAGGCGCCGCGGCGACTCGAACGCCACCACGGGATGCTCCCACTCAGCCAGCTCGTCCCAGAGCGCAGCTTGCGCGCGCGCGCCGCGCGGGAGGAACCCGACGAACTGGTACCGCTCGGCGACGAGCCCACTCGCGACGAGCGCCGTCTCAACGGCCGACGCCCCCGGCAGGACAGTGACGGGTACGCCAGCGGCGAGGGCCGCCCCGACGAGCCGCGCACCCGGGTCGCTGATTCCGGGCATACCGGCGTCGCTGACAAGGGCGACGCGTTGCCCCGCCTCCAGCCGCGGCAGCAGCTCCGCGGTTCGCTTCGCCTCGTTGTGCTCGTGGTACGACAACAGCCGCACGCTGATGCCGTGCCGCTCGAGCAGCACACGCGTGTGGCGCGTGTCCTCGCACAGCACGACGTCCGCGGCACGCAGCTCGTCGAGCACGCGCAACGTGACGTCCTCGAGGTTCCCGATCGGCGTCGCGCAGACCGCGAGCGGCATTACTGCACTGCGTCGAACGCGACCAGGGCAGCGCCGATCAAGCCGGCGGCGGTGCCGAGCTCCGCGCGCACGATCCTCAGACGCTTCCCCGCTCCCGCCAACGCCTCGCGCGCGACGATCTCGCGCGCGGGGTCGAGGATGAAGTCACCCGCAGCGGCAAAACCGCCGCCGATCACGGCGAGCTCGGGATTGAAGATGTTCACGAGGCTGCCGATTCCGGCGCCGAGGTGGCGGCCGATGCCGTCGAGGATCTCGATCGCACGCGGCTCACCCTCGGCCGCGAGGCGGACGAGCCGGTGCGAGTCGACCGCCGGGCCGAACTCGGCCTGAGCGAGCTTTGTCGCAGCGACGCCGGTGACGTAGGGCTCGAGATGCCCGCGGCCCGTGCACGTCCCCTGGCACGGGAGACCGTCGTAGACGTTCACGATGTGGCCGAACTCTGCCCAGCCGCGGTAAAGCTGCCCGTCGATCACGGCGCCGCCGCCGCAGCCTGTGCCGAGTGTCAGCATGATCATCCGCTGGACGTCGCGACCGGCGCCGAAGTGGAACTCGGCATACGTCGCCGCGTTCGCATCGTTCTCGATCGCGACCGGTAGCCCGAACTTTTCCGCCATCCGCTCGCGGAACGGAACGCCGGCGTCGAGCGGGATGTTCACGGCCTGCTCTGCACGGCCGCTGACCTGGTCGATGGGCGACGGAAGCCCGAAGCCGATCGCGGCGATATCGTCGTCGAGGAGCTCTTTGACGGCGTCGTCTAGGCCTGCGAGGAGGGCGTCCTCCGAGCTGACGGGCGTCGGATTCTCCCGACGCCGTTCGACACGTCCGTCACGATCGACGATCCCCGCCAGGATCTTGGTCCCGCCGAGGTCGACCCCGATGACGCGTTTTCCGTCCAAACCGCGCGGCTACCCTAATCGCTGGATGGCGACGGAAGAGAAGCCCTACCGCGTCTACCGAGGCGGGCGCGTGAAGGGTCGCGTCCCGCTGGAGCGCCCGCAGACGCGACCCGAGCGCGACGGACGCGCGCCACGCCAGCCACGCGTGCGCAAACCCCGGCGGCGGTGGAGCTGGAAGCGCCGCATCGGCCTCACGATTCTCGTCGTTCTCCTGCTGATCATCATCTGGTCGATCGCCGGGTACCTCTCGTTCCGCAGCGGCGTCGACAAGGCCAACCAGCGACTGCAGAAGACGGCGCCGGGAATCGACCGCGTCCTCTCGCCGCAGGACGGCGCCGTGATCTCGAATCCGACGTCGATCCTGCTGCTCGGACGCGACTTCGCGAACACCGACCAGCGTGTCGCGCTGAACCACTCCGACTCGATCATGATCCTGCACACCGATCCGAGCCGGCATCGGCTCGCGTACCTCTCGATTCCGCGCGACCTGCGCGTCCCGATTCCGGGTTATGGCGAGCAGAAGATCAACGCCGCGATGCAGATCGGCGGGCCTGCGCTCGTCGTCCGCACGATCCGCGCGCTGACCGGCAGCTCGCTACCGATCAACCACGTGATGATCGTCGACTTCGCCCAGTTCAAGGACCTGATCGACAACGTCGGCGGCATCGACATCAACGTTCCGGCGCCGATTCTGTCGAACAAGTTCGACTGCCCGTACGACGCTGCCGGCTGTGCACGCTGGAAAGGGTGGCGCTTCGCCAAGGGCTGGCAGCACATGGACGGGAAGCGCGCGCTGATCTACTCGCGCATCCGCGAGAACCAACTCGATCCGCGCGACACTGACATCACGCGCGGGGGCCGGCAGCAGGCGGTCCTGCGCGCCGCCTTGCACAAGCTGCTGGGCTTCGGGACCTTCGTGAAGCTGCCGTTCGACGGTAAGAGCCTGCTCAAGCCGCTCACGACCGACCTCTCGTCCTGGCAGTTCGTGCAGCTGGGCTGGGTGATGAAGCGCGCGAGTGACAGCAACGCGCTCCACTGCCGCCTCGGTGGAACGACGGCCGGCGGCGACATCATCGGCAGCGAGGACAACCGCGCCGTGATCCTCGAGGTCACCGGCGCAGCCGCGCCTCAACCGCCGCGGCCCGGCGAGGGCCTGTTCGCACCCGGCTGCGTCGTCGGCAACCGGGCGTTTACGCCCTAGGCCTCAGCGGCCTTCTTCTCGGTTCCCGTGTCTTTCTTGTCGGAGCTGCCGGAGTCGCTCGAGTCCTTCGCCGGCTCCTTCTTGCGCCCGCCGCGGCCGTAGTCGGTGGAGTAGAAGCCAGAGCCGCGGAAGTGCACCGGCACCGGATAGAGCACCGTCTCGACAGGAGAGGCATCGCAGACGGGACACTTCTCCGGCGCAGGCTCCGCGATGCGCTTGAAGACTTCGAAGACGTGCCCGTTCGGGCACTTGTACTCATACGTAGGCACGGGAATGAAAGACGCTAGCACCGGTATCGGCTTGGAGACGCTGGAGAAACAGCCCCCGCTTCGTTTCGCAGCGGTCCGGCTCGACGCGTTTGCCGCCGCGACCGGCGTCGTGACGGCCGCGGTCGCAGGAGTGCTCGGCTGGTTCCTGAACACCTGGCCGCCGCACGAGGACGAGACCCTCGCGCTGTTCGTGGGCCGCGGTTCGCTCGGCGACGTCCTCCATACCGTGATCGGCGAGCGCGGGGGCGCGCCGTTGCATTTCCTGTTCGCTTGGGCCGTCGTCCATCTGGGGGGCGGGCTGACGGCACTGCGCGTCATCTCGCTCGTCTTCGCCGTCGCGAGCGTCCCGTTGATCGCGGAGCTCGGCGCTCGGCTCGCCGACAGGACAACCGGCGTCCTCGCGGCCGTCTTCGCCGCCTCGAGCTGGGTGTTCCTCTTTCACGGCGTCTTCGGCCGGATGTACAGCCTCTTCCTCTTCACCAGCCTGCTCTCGTTCCTGGCGCTGCTCGCCCGCCGCTACGTCCTCTGGGGCATCGCGCTCCTGCTCCTGCTGGCGAGCCATCCGTACGCGGTGCTCGTCGTCG
>Ga0114129_10003549_pt1 | contig 21958 bp, 23 predicted proteins | sample RhiMetdeltSRZDD1_FD_80071 | JGI IMG/M metagenome (GOLD analysis project Ga0114129, IMG submission 80071) | Populus rhizosphere microbial communities from Tennessee, USA - Rhizosphere MetaG P. deltoides SRZDD1 (version 2) (version 2) | ecosystem: Host-associated > Plants > Roots > Rhizosphere >... | reverse complement strand
GTGCTCAGCTTCGCGTTACTGCTCTCGATCGCGACGGGAATTCTGTTCAGTCTTATTCCGGCGCTGCAATCATCGAAGCTGCAACTCGTTCCCGCGTTGAAAGACGAATCATCGATGGCCGGCTTTCGTCGCTCGCGTTTGCGCAACTTCCTCGTTGTGGTGCAAATCGGTCTTTCGTTGATCCTGCTCATCAGCGCTGGTCTCATCGTACGCAGTCTGCAAGCCGCTCAAAAAATGCGGCCCGGCTTCAACCCGGAAAACGCCGTTGCGATTTCGTTCGATGTCAGCTTGCAAGGTTATAACGAGGAACGCGGCCGCGCGTTTCAAAAGCAGGTGCTCGAGCGAGCGAAGGCATTGCCGCAAATCGAAAACGCCGCGCTGACCGATTATCTCCCGCTCGGATTGAATTACAACGACACCACGATTTACATCGAAGGCACGGAGTTCAAAGGCGCAAGCACGTTGCCGGTCGCGATCCCGATCGAGAGCAGCCCGGGTTACTTCGATGTCATGGGCATTCCACTGCGCGGCCGTGATTTTCGCGACGATGAAAACAAGAAGGAAAGCCGTGTCGCGATTGTGAACCAGACGTTCGCGAAAAAGTTCTTCAACGGGCAGGACCCGATCGGGAAGCGCTTCAACTGGCGCGGGCCCAAGGAGCCGTTCTTCGAGATTGTTGGCGTCGTGCCCGACGGAAAATACAACTCGTTAGGCGAAGATCCTAAGCCAGCGCTCTATACGCCGCTCTATCGCGATTACAGCGGCATGGTTACGCTCGTCGCCCGCACACGCGGCGATCCACGGCAGGTGCTAGCTGCCTTACGTGGAGAAGTGCGAAAGCTCGATCCGTCGATTTCCGTTTACGCAGCCAAGACGTTGAAGGAGCACATGGGCACATCACTTTTTCCTGCGCGGATGGCCGCAATTGCCCTGGGAAGTTTCGGTGTCCTCGCGCTGATCCTCGCGGCGGTTGGGATTTACGGTGTCATGTCGCACGTTGTGGCGGGACGTACGCGCGAGATTGGATTGCGAATGGCGCTGGGCGCGCAGCTCTCCGATGTGCAAAAACTGGTTCTGAAGCAAGGAATGTTTCTTGCCGCGATTGGCTCGTTATGCGGGCTAGTCATTGCCTTCGGCGGCGCGCGAATGATGAAGAGCCTGCTCTACGGCGTGAGCAGTTCCGATCCGATTACCTTCACGTGCGTCGCCTTGCTTTTGTTAGGCATCGCGCTTGTCGCCTGCTGGGTCCCGGCGCGCAGAGCTAGCCGCGTCGAGCCGATGATTGCGTTGCGCGCGGAGTAAGCCAACAGTGTTCGTGTTGGAGGTAACGTCAAGCAAGCGCATCCTGACAAGGACGCGCCGCGCACATGCCAATCAAATACTCCGCGAACTTAATCGCGGCAACGGATCAGCACTAGACGATCTGGCACGATTCGTATTTTCCTACCACGTTGTCGTTGAAATACTGAGTCTTGGATGGCGCAGACTTCAACGCCTCGTACACTGGTTGAGGTACGTCGAAATAACGCTGGATCCGTCCGCTTAAAAGCTCTACTTCAATCACATGAGCAATGGCGTCGTATCCGACCGATTTCAGACCCGTGGAGAGAATGAGTTGTCGAGTCATGGTGCAAAGGTATAACCTGAATGACCGGACAGACGCAAGCCTAAACTCAGCTGGCAGTCGTTATGCCGATGTTAGACGCGTTGGTATCACGCCTTTTCTGGAATGGAATCGGGATGGTCTGACTGGCGGACCTTGCAGAAACAGTTCCTTAATTCTTGCGTGAAGAGTTCGGGCTTCTCGAGCGATGCGAAATGTCCCCCGCTGTCGAGCTCGTTCCAATAGAACAGGTTTGGATATATCTCCTGGGCCCAGCTGCGAGGAGCGGGAAGGTCGTTAGGGAAACGGCTTACTCCCACAGGGAGATCGACGCGCCCCGCATTGTTAGGCTTTCCAAGCAAAGCGCGCTGCTCAAAGTAAAAGCGCGCAGAAGAAGCTGCGGTTCCGGTTAACCAGTAAAGCGTAATCTCGTCGAGGATTTGGTCGCGCGTCACGGCTTCCTCAGGGTTGCCACGTTGACCGGTGCCGGCATTGAAAATATCGTAGATCCAGGCGGCCTGGCCGACAGGGGAGTCCATCAACGCATATCCGATCGTCTGAGGACGCGTTGATTGCATCACTAGATAACCGGAGCCCTCGTTGCGGAAACGATGCAGAATTGCCACCGCTCGCTGTTGATCGGGAGTCAGTTTCTCAGGAATACGATCCGGCACGACCAGCGGGAAATTAAGGTGAATGGCAACAAGGCCGGGCGGACGTTGTTGAGCCATTGCAGTTGTCACGAAAGCTCCCCAATCTCCGCCCTGCGCGACATATCGTTTGTAACCCAAACGCTGCATTAACACAGCCCAGGCTCGCGCCGTGCGCTGCGCGTTCCAGCCACGCTCGGCAGGTTTGTCGGAAAAAGCGAAGCCGGGCAGCGAAGGTACGACCACGTCGAACGCGTCCTCTGCCTTTCCGCCATGCGCAGTTGGATCGGTCAACGGCCCGATCACGTCTCGAAAAAGGAGGATCGTGCTCGGCCATCCATGGGTGAGGATAATCGGTAGCGCATTCGGATGTTTCGATCGTACATGGATGAAATGAACGCTGAGGCCATCGATCTCGGTGCGGAACTGCGGGAACCGATTCAACGCCTCCTCGCAGCGTCGCCAATCGTAATCGGTGCGCCAGTAGTCGATGAGCGCGCGCAGCTTCTCAAGAGGAACGCCTTCCGACCAGTCGTTAGTCGTCTCGCGCTCAGGCCAACGCGTTTTTGCGAGACGTTGTTTTAGATCGTCAAGCGCGCTTTGCGGCGCTTGATAAGCGAATCGGGTAATTTCTTGGAACTCCATCTTGTTCGAATCTTTGCCGACAATCAGCGGTGCTCGTCGTCGTGGTTACCTTTAGCAGGAGCCTCTTTTATTTTCGCCGATGTCGGCAGATCTGGATGCGCAGCTTCTGTATCTGTGGCAGCGGTCTTGACAGTATTTCCCGTAGAGCGGACAGCCTGCTCGATTTTCTTTTCAGTTGTGGCCAGTGGATCATAAGAAACGTGCAGCGCGCCGTTCTCTATTTTGGCTTCGATCACGCCATCTAGATTTACCATTGCATCGGTTATTTTTCTTTTGCGAGCGGGATCGCCGAGCTCCTCAATTTCGATTCGAGCGACCATCGTCTCGCTCAAATTCGATTGAGTGTCGTCAGGTTCTTCCTTCATCTCTTCTTAAAGACTTCGTGCGAAAAGCGATGAGTTCGTGTATTCGCGACGCAATTGTTACATTTGCGAGGCGCTGAATGGTAAAGCGGTAGCGATTGGTAGTGAGACGCGGATCTTGCTATGTAAGAAGAAGCAAAAGTGAGACGTAATGGAGGTAAATCATGAATTTTAAATTGGAAGTGATCATCATTCCCGTTTCCGACATAGATCGAGGGAAGAAGTTCTACGAGAATCTTGGCTTTCGATTCGATGGCGACTTCGTCGCGAATGAAAAGCTCCGCGTCGTGCAATTCACTCCTCCTAATTCAGAGGCGTCGATCATTTTCGGGAACGGAATCACTTCGGCCAAGTCTAGCTTGACTGACAGCCTGGTCCTCGCTGTGGAAAGCGTCGATGCGGCCCGCGCTCACTTGGTCGCGCGTGGCGTGGAAGTGAGCGAGGTCTTTCACTACGCAGACTTGCCGTTCAACAATTCGGTGCACAATCCTCGCATCAGCGGGCGCGACCCGGAAGGTCGCAGCTACTTTACGTTTGCTTCATTCGAGGATCCGGATGGCAACGGCTGGTTGCTGCAAGAAATCACAACGCGACTGCCTGGCCGCGAGTGGGAGGAAGCAAGATCCCTGGACGTCGCAACGCTCGCCGCGCTTCTGCACGAAACAGAACAGCACCATGGCGAATACGAGAAAACGCACGCCAAGCACAACTGGTGGGAGTGGTACGCGCCGTACCTAAATGCGCGTCAGAACGGGAGCAGTCCGGAGGAGGCTGCCGCCGCTGCCGACCGGTACATGGAAAACCGTCAGATGTGATCATCAGTGTCAATCATGTCTCGGCGACGGTTATTCCGTAGTAGAATCACCTTGCAATTCTACCCTCTGATCGCGGCAAGCCTACTTTGGCGAGCATCGTATCGTACCGCGAGTCTTGCCTTAAACTGTGCATTAGTGGATCGATCAAAAGGCTTAGCAGCCCAGTATCGTGATTATCCAGGGAGGTTTGTAACCACTCGAACGCCTTGTCGGTTTCACCTCGCCAGGCGTAAACCTCAGTGATCTGGTACGCCATAACGTCTCTGTCCCTTGCGATCAGGTCAGCCAGAGCTGTGTCCGCCGCGGGACGGTCCCCGCGCGCATAGTGCGCCAGTGAAAGTTCGAAACGTCGGTAGCGTTCGTTAGGCTCAAGCTCAGCTTCACGCATGGCCGCGTCGCCATCGCCACGCTCGATCGCCACAAATACCTGCCACCGATGGCTCCCCGCAGCGGTTGGCTGTAGTTCCACCGCCTTCCGCGCCGCGGCTTCGGCCTCGTCTAGTTTTCCCTGGACGAAAAGAAGGCGGGCCAGGCTTTGCCTTGCTTGATAAGCCAGTGGGTCGCGTTCAATCGCTTGTCGTGCCAGCTTCTCTGCTTCTTCGAATTGACCAAGGTAAACAACCACTGGCGCGAGTAGATCATTCATCCTCGGGTTCCACGGTGCGAGTTGCTGTGCACGACGGAGTTCAGACAATCCCTGGTCGAATCTCCATTCGGCAAAGAAACGAGCCCAGCCGAGCGCGGCATGCGCCTCCGCAAGGTTTGGCTCGATCGCGACAGCCCTCTCGCCATCACTGATCGCGTTCGACCATGCGTCTTTCTGCTTCTCGCTGCTTAGATCTCCAATCCAAGTCCACGCTTCCGAGCGCTCGGCATAAGCCAGCGCATAGGCAGGATCGAGCCGGATTGCTTGATCGAAGAAACTGGCTGCCTTGAGATAGCCTTCAAGATCCCGACGCTGGAAATAAAACTGACCCTGGAGATAGGCATTGTGTGCTTCTACACTTTTGGTCGCAACGTTTTTCGCTGACTCGTCCTCTGTGCCGAGCAATCTCAGCTCCAGTGACGTCGCAACGGCTTTGGCAATTTCGGCTTGAACAGCGAAGATATCCTTGAGTTCACGATCGAAAGTCCCCGACCACAGCTCGCTTCCATCCGCGGCGTTAACAAGCTCGGCAACGATTCGCACGCGGTCGCCGTTTTTTCGTACCGTGCCTTCTAGTAAGGTACTTACCCCTAACGTCTCACCAATGCTCTTGCTGTCCTTTTTCTGGTTCTTAAAACGGAACGATGAGCTCCGGCCGATGACCTTGAGCCCTTTCACTTGAGCCAGGGCGGCAATCAATTCTTCCGAGAGTCCATCCGAAAAATACTCGTCACCAGAATTACCGCTTTCGTTAAGCAGCGGCAGGACGGCGATGGATTTTTGAGAAAGCGGTGCGGCGGCAGTAACTTGTGCCAGGGCGCTCGGCTTACTGCGAATAAGTTGAAACAAAGGCACGCCCGCTGCCAGTATTGCAACGCTTATTACGAGGGCAGCAAATTTCCGCCTGCTCCATCGGGGGATATACTCGTTAGGCGCGACATCGTCGGCACGCTTGAGGCCTTCCGGCGTCATTTCGAAAGCCCAGGCAATGCTTAGCGCGAGCGGAAACCCGAGGAGAGTAACCAATACAACAAGCCTGACGGTCCAGTTCGGAATCTCGAAGAATGGAAAAACCTGGGTGGCGATCTGGATCAAAAGCCAGGCGACAACCGCATAAGCGATTGCGACTCGATAGACGTGGCGGCGCCTCAGCTCGGCGAAAAAGTTGCGCGTGTTCATCCTTCCCCAAACCGAATAATATTTTCGTCTAGGCGTATCCACGACCGGAGGAAAAAAATCCCTTTCAACAATTTCATTCACGGTGTTTCAATTTCAGAAAGATGCACTAATTCCCGAACTGGATTCCGCAGTCACATTGTCCACTAGCAATGCCAAGTGTCTGGGTCGCAGCTATCGGCAATCTTGGTGCAGAAGGTCCAACTATCGAAGACCCCCCGCGATTAGCAGCGTTTCGCCGGTGACCCATTTTGAATCCTCCGAAGCGAAGAACACCGCGGCGGGTGCGATGTCGTCTGGCTGGCCGATGCGGCCGAGCGGGGTCTGCGATTCCAAAGCCTCCCGGAAGTCACTTTCGGTGAAACCGCCGGCGACGACTCCTTCCGTTACCACCATGCCGGGGTTGATGGAATTGACGCGGATTTTTCGCGGTCCGAGTTCTTTCGCCAGAGTTCGTGTGATTGCATCGACTGCGCCCTTGGTCGCGTTGTAGACGACCGCCGTCGGCGGAGTCAGCGAACTGGCGAGCGAACCGATGTTGATAATGCTGCCGCCCTCGGCGTTGAAATGCTTGAGTCCTTCCTGAGTGGCAAGAAGCATCCCGAGCACATTTGTGTCAAACATTTTGTGGAATTGCTGCTCGGTGACCTCTTCGAGCGGCACAAATTCGTAAACGCCTGCGTTATTGACCAGGATATCGATCTTCCCGAAAGCTTTCTCTGCTTCGGCGAAAAGGCGCTCGACTTCTGCTTTCTTCGAAACATTGCCTTGGATGGCGACTGCGTTTCCACCACGCTTACTAATTTCGTCCACCACGCGATCGGCATCGTGTTTCGCGGATGCATAGTTAACGACTACGGACGCGCCCTGTGCCGCGAACTCTTTCGCGATACCCGCGCCGATTCCTTTCGACGCTCCTGTTACTACCGCAACTTTTCCATTTAGCTTTTCATTTTTCATTTGTGCTCCTTTTCTTTTCTAGAGGGAATCAAAAGCGTTCATGAGCAGACCGATGTGGGTGAAGTGATTCATCGCGGTAAACAGTACGAGCATGCCGCCGGCGAGTTATGGCATTAATTAGGCTGCGGAGCGGTATTCACCTGAAGATGGAAGACCGAGCAATTCTGCGAGGCGCGACTCGTAAATCTCGCACATAGGACATTCACCGTTAGTTTCAATCCATTCAGGATGTTCCTTAAGTAATGCTTCGTGAATCTCGCGTTGAAGTTGAACGTATCCCTGGACTTCGCCAGGAAGGACTGGAGAAGTGTTCGTTTTCATCGGTAAGAGCATCGGTAATAATCAATAGCCGGCGAAGACGCGTGCGTGGGATTTTGAAGTGCTACTCCAGAGGTGATCCGCCCTCTCTCTTTCGGGATAGGCTGCCGTCCGGCCAGCCAAGGCGAAATTGCTTTGTGCCGCTGACGATCCGCTGATGGCTTAACTGGAGTTGCCTCTGTTAGACTGAGCGATATCGATGCCAGCCGAACCCGACATTCATTAGGGCTGGGAACGAATCGAAGACGAGCCTGTTGCTGCGCTCACCTTTTTCCTCACCCCAAGCGATTCGTCTATCAGTTCCGAACTTCGTTTGCGGCTCCGAAATACCTTTTCGATTATGTCGGCGGCCACATCCAGTCCGTGTTTTTCTCGAAGAACGTTTTGGAACCAACGTGCTTTATCGCGATAGCTGGGATTTGATGTCACTTTTGCAATCAACTCCGATAGCCGCTGTTTGCTCAAGTCACCTAGTTCCACAAACTCACCCACCCCGTGATAGGCAATCCTGCTAGCAACACCTGGTTGATCATAACCTATCGGGATTGCCACCAGCGGAACGCCTTGTGCCAACGCCTCGAGCGTGGTGTTTAGGCCTGCGTGGGTTATGCAAAGCGTTGCGCGTTTCAGCAGTTCGATCTGCGGAGCGATCGGAACAACGATTGTGTTCGCGGGGTTTGGTCCCAAGTCGTTCGGGTCGACGTTGCGGCCCACCGAAAGCACCATCTGCATCTCCGGGAATTCGCTGACCGCTTCCAAAATAGTGCGGTACACGTTTTTCAGGCCGTTTACGAGTGTTCCCATCGAGGCATAGATCAACGGTTTACCGGTTAGTTTCTCCCAGCTAAATGGAATAGGCTCACGTCCCTCGCTGTCGTGCAATGGACCTGCGTAGTGAAATCCCGCAGGCAGCTCAGGAATGGGAAAGTCAAACTCTTTTGGTGTTTGTGTGATCGTAGCCAGCTCGCAACTCGTAGCGGCCGGATTGCTCAAATCAATCTCGAGTTCGTTCCGATCGGCATACGCCTGAGCGATCGCCAGCACTGGCCCGCGAAGTTCTCCGAAGGTCTGGAGTCCCGCGACGTTCCTGGCCAGAGCTTCAGGAGTCGTTTCATGCGGCCAACCGTAAAGACTCAGTGGTGTCGCTCCGGAGAAGTCGAGGTGGAGCACACTCCAAATCAGCACATACGGCATCCGCAGATGTATCGGTACAATCTCAGCAAAACAAAGCGAATCCAACACCAGTGCTTCCACACCGGTTTCTGCTATCTTGCCTGGCAAATGTTTCACTGCCGCGCTCAGTAGTTCGGGTACCAATACGCGGGCCGAATATCGGATGACATCCAGGCCGCGTAGATTCGCTACCGCGCCCCAGCTTTTACCTATCGAACCCGGCGGATATTCATTTTCACAAAATGGGACGAATTGGAGGTCCGCTGCCCGAATTGCACGTTCAGTATCCGGAACGCCAATGAAGACGACTTCGTGTCCTCGCGACTGTAGTTTGCGCGCAAGTCCAGTCATTGAATTCAGGTGCCCCGTCACCGGAAGACTCAGGAAACCAATTTTCATAGTTGCTTCACCTTTTCTTCGCGCGGTGGCCTGGCAATTTCGAGACCCAACCGTAAACCAATTTGATGCACGGATGTTCTCAACAACTTTAACTGTTGAATGGCCCGACACTTCTTGAGGTAGCAACGGATCGAGCGAGCGAATGGCTGTCATGTCTTTCAACGTCGATGATGATTCGATTCCGGCTAATGCGCCTGCGTGGGATTTTGTGATGCTACCGAAGAGTTGTTCGACATTCCCTCTTTTGAGTGAACATGTTGAGCCAGCTTTTTCAGCTATGGTCGCCTCGTACTACGCTGAGGTTGTCCTGTTCAGATGCACAGCGATCTGGTTTTAGAAGCGCATAAAATTGCTGGAGTGTTTGCCTTCGGGGACCTAGCTCGCTGGTACACTGACCTTTTCTCTCGTCCCGAGGGATTCCTGATTGCGAATGATCAACCCTTAGCGGTGCGCGAATGGCTCCCTGCGTTTGCTCAATGGCTGAATGCTCCACCGCCGCCGCAGACATCGGTTGAGGATGCTCTGAAAACGGATGGTGGTGCAGATACGGTTTATTATGGGACTCAGATGCGAGGCGTATCGAATGCCAAGGCAAAACGCGAACTGAATTTTCAACCGTGACCGTTGGAATGGAATCGTTGACACCGCTGTTTTGGAAGGCTAGCAAACCAAACAAAAGCACATCCGAGAGATGGAGATTAAAAGAAGTGGTTCACAGCAGTTGAGCAAAGGGCCGACTGATTGGTTTACGGGCAGCGTTCGCATTGATCAGCTGTTCGAGGCGCCTGAACCGGCGCGGGTGCGTGGCGCAAGCGTCACGTTCGAACCAGGTGCGCGCACTGCGTGGCATACACATCCACTCGGTCAGACGTTGATCGTCACGTCAGGACTTGGGTGGGCGCAGCGCGAGGGTGGACCGATCGAAGAAATTCAGCCGGGCGATGTCGTCTGGTTTGCGCCTAACGAGAAGCATTGGCACGGCGCGACGCCGACAACGCCGATGACTCACATTGCCATTCACGAGGCGCTGGATGGTAAAACCGTCGAGTGGATGGAGAAAGTTACTGAGGAACAGTATCAGCGCTGATCGCGCAGTGAACGGCCCAACGATTTTTTCGGCCTCAATTTCGGCGTTGGCAGCTTGACGGGTGAAAACGTTGTATCGCACATTAAATCCGTGTTGAGTCACCGCGTCCGACCTGTTTTGCCGCCTTTGGCGCCGCATGTGGAGCATCTTTGGATGGCCCGCGGCTATCTGCCGACGCGCTGGCGTAACCTCATTCTGCCAGACGGCGCGATGGAGTTGATTATCAATCTTGGTGATCCCCAGGCGCTTTGTGCCTCGGATCAACCTGAGAGGCGCACGTTTTTCCGCCGCAGCTGGATTTCGGGCGAACGCACGGAGCCAATCCTGATCGATGAAGCTGGTTATGTGCATCTCGTCGGTGTGCGATTGCGCGCCGGTGGGGGCTGGCCTTTTCTTGGCTTACCGGTGCGCGAATTTTCCGGACAGGTTGTAGAACTGGAAAGCGTGCTTGGACCGGAGATAAACGAGCTGCGCGATCGGCTTGGGGAAGCAACGACTGACGATGCGCGCTTTGATTTGCTCGAAGAGTGGTTGCTCGCGCGACAGCGAACGCCGCCGACGCGGGCAGTCACGTATGCGTTGCGTGCGATTCAGCGAGGAGCGGACGCCGTGCGTATCGGCCAGATGGCGGACGAGATCGGGATCAGTCACAAACATTTGCTGCGCGAGTTTGATCGATGTGTCGGGCTTACGCCCAAGACGTTCGCGCGGGTTTGCGCGTTCCAACGGGTGATTCAATGGGTGGGACACAAGGCGCAAGTCGAATGGGCGGAGACAGCGGCAAGATGCGGTTACTACGACCAGGCACATCTGATTCGGGAGTTCCGCGCTTTCAGCGGGCTTACTCCGACAAACTACCTGATGAAACGCGGGCCTTTCCTGAACTACCTGGAAGTCTAACCCGAGTGACCGCTCATAAATGTCAATTTTTTACAATAACCCGAATCACGCGTCGATTACGGTCCGGGGCATGAGATTGATATACGTCTGGCCGGTTTTGTTATTAAACACAGTGATATTTGCCGGCGCACAGGAGCCTGCCCCTGCTGTGACGTCGCCGGCGTTAAACCCGATCGCGTTTCTTACAAAACATGAGTGGGAGGCAAAGCTGCCCGATTCACCCGATGGAAAGAAAATAAAAATTCACGCGCAATTCACGTGGTCGCAAAACGGGCAAGCCATTCGTATCAGGAATCAATTCATAGTTAATGGCAAGACACGGCCTTATTTGGATGGACTCTATGCCTGGGACCCGCAGCAGAAAGCCATCGTATTTTGGTATGTTGATGGGGAGGGAAGCCTAACAAGTGGCAAAGTAAAAACGGAGGACGGAAAACTGGTTCATGAATTCGATCAGGTTACACCGGATGGAAAGTCCTCGGCATTTGTCGCAAAGGTGACGCCGCAGGGCGAGCAAGCCTGGGAGAATGAAATTTTCGAACGACACGGCAGCGAGCTCAAGCCGATGGTGAAAGTGAGATACGAAATCGCGAATCAAACGCCGTAGTTCAAGATTTGTTACTTGGTCTTTGGCGGGGTTCAGCGGAAGGTCAAAGCAATGTCGCGCAGTTACGAATTCGTGCAGCTTGATGTTTTTACAAGAAAACCGCTCACCGGTAATCCGCTCGCCATTTTCACCGACGCGCGCGGACTGAGCGATGGGCAAATGCAGGCGCTCGCACGTGAGATGAATCTTTCTGAAACAACCTTTATCCTGCCGCGCGAGCCACAGGTTGAAGCAAAAGAGGGGAAGCGAGTCCGTATCTTTACGGTCGAGGAAGAGTTGCCGTTTGCCGGACACCCGACGCTGGGCACAGCGCTGTATCTACACAGAGCCGTGTCTTCCCGAGTGGATGAGATCGTTCTTGATCTGAATGTCGGGAAGATCGGTGTCCGATTCACAGCTGACTCAAGTTCCAGTCGGACAGGTGTGAGTGATCGCGTCGCCGGCGATGTTTTTGGCGAGATGCGTCAGCGTGATCCCGAGTTTGGTCCCACTCTGCCGAGAGATCAGGTCGGCAGCGGACTCCGGGGTGGTTCCGACGAAATTGCTTCCGAATGGCCAAGCCAAATCGTGTCGACCGGATTGCCTTTTGCGATTGTGCCGATTCGCGACGCGAAGAGTTTGGCGAACTTGAAGGCTGACCTTGGTAGACTAGGTGTTTTGCTGGAGGGAACCGGCGCCAAGTTTTGCTATTTTATTTCTCCGGAACGCGAAGACTGGCGCAAAGTGCGCGCCCGGATGTTTTTCTATGGCGGCGAAGATCCAGCCACTGGATCCGCTGCCGGTTGTGCCGCGAGTTGGATGGTGCGGCACGGCCTGGCGAAGTCCGACGAGCAGATTGTCATTCACCAAGGCGTCGAAGCCGGACGGCCCAGTGAGCTCTTTGTGCGTGCGACGCGTGAAAGCAAGAAAGTCACCAACGTTCGAGTTGGCGGATATGCGGTGGAACTGCTGCGCGGGACTGTCGTTTTGTGATTATCGTTGGAGGATAAAGAAGACATATCCATAGCTGTCTTCTGAAATTCTAAATGTCTCGATTTCTTTGAGTGTCTCGACCGCGAAATCCCTGATGGGGAGATCCGAGTTGTTGACGAGGGATTTCGCGCGGGGCTCCAGAACATCATAATAATCTTTTACCCATGCTTCTCGAGGCAGCGTGTAGGTGTTGAAGAGTCTGTAGCCCGTCTTTTCAGCTATCGCGATGTTTTGCGGAACCGAGCGCATATCCGGATAACCGGTTCGAAAGAATTCTTTCACCGCGTCCGGAATTGTTTCGCGGAGCCAGCAGAGTTCGCTTACTACCGCGAAGCCACCCGGTTTGACGGCCTTCGCCCATTGGGTCAGCGCGTTGGCGAAACCGATGTTGTAAGCCGCACCTTCTGCCCAAAGCAGATCGATTGTTGGAAAGACACTCGGAATGTCTTTCATGTCCACGCAATGTGTATGCACCAGATGAGCGAGTCCTTTTTCTTCAGCGTGCCATTTCAAGCGATTTAGAAATGGCTGATAGGAATCAACCGCCTGGATGGGTGTGCCAAGCTCGCTCGCCAACACCATCGTTTGACGTCCCGCACCACAACCCGCGTCAACAACGACTTCAAAATGATGTTGCGGCAGAGAACGCAAAACATACAGGCTAACGCTGTCGTCGCCTGGACTCAGCTTCTCCATATCGGCGAAAAGGAGATCAACCGGATTCGCAGTTTTCATGCTGCGCGGCGAATTACTGCGCTTTTGCTTTGGCGGCAACGATCTGTGGCAGCAAAATGTCGCGGACGTAATGCCAGTACGGAACAATTTCGAGCGCTTCCCGCGCATAGCGTTCGGCAGCATTTACGTCGGCGGAGTTCATGTTCAGATAACAATATGCCAGGTTCATCATCAGTTCTGGTTTGCCCCACGACGGTTCAAGCGGGTCATCGCTCGTTTTGATTTTCGAACAGGCTTCTAATCCGCGCTGATAATTTTGGATCGCCTTGTCCTGGCCGCCGCCGCGTTCCGGTGGAGTGTTCCAAAGAATCGGGCCACGCACCCAGATCAATCGTGGATTGTCCGGCGCCATTGCGCTGGCTTCTTTCTCCATCGCGAGGATTTGCTCGATCCGTTCCTTCTTGCGCGCTTCGTCTTGTCGATCCGCAAACAGGAGAAATCCCAAGCTGGAAATGATCCCAACCTTGGCATCAACGAGTTTGGGATCCAGTTCAATCGCGGCCTTGAATTCGTCGAGTGCAGTGTTGAGATCTCGCGCCAATTCCTTTGGATCGACCGAATCATTGAAGCCGTTGATCGCCCGCCGCCATTGAGCAAAACCGCGCCAGTACCGGATGCGCGACGCGATTTCCCTGTCTTCCAAAAACGGCTTTAGATCGTCGTAACCTTTTTGCATCGCGGCGCGGTCGCCCGCGTAATCCGCGTGTTGAATCTGTTCAACAATCGGGGTGACTTGTTTGGCGATATCGTTAGCGCGAGTCGTCTGGATAACCGGAAGCGAAACGAAAATAGCGAGAAAAGCTACGGCGACCGTTCGATTGTTATCAGACTGGATTTTGATCATCGTCAGGACTGCGGTTGACCGGTAAGCGGCCGCAGAAATTCCAAAACAGCTTTCGCTGTCGGCCCGCCTTTCTCGGCGTGCACGATCAATGGGATCCCATGCGGTCCAGGCACGTGCACGATGTTAGGAAACGCGGCGACTGCCGCGCTCACGATGTCGATCTGGCCAAGCATCGTCGCTGCGAAAATGTCCATGCGCGCATTATGCTCGAGCAAGTATTCGGCGATGTCGCGGCGACCCATGTGAGAGGCACCGCCCAAAGCCGTTTCGAAATCACCATGACCCCAATCGATCGCGCCGTTGATTAAGTTTGGTTCTTCGGCAAGCATCGCTTTCACTGCCGGCAAGTTCGCGTGACCGGCAATAACGAAACGCTTCACACGCGCCCGATCGAACTGCGGATCGTGCTCAGGGAAATCCGGTACTTTGTCAGGTGATTCCGGAGTTGCTAACGCTGCCGGACCAGACGGGCTGCTTGCGGACTGAGCCTTTAACAGACCACGCCCACAAAGAAGACCAATGGCGGCTGTACTACTACCGATAAGGAATTGCTTACGTGTGCAAAATACGTTCGTTTTCATAGCTAGAGTTCTGTCTTTGTTGGACAAAGAATACGGCCACGGCTTGATGTACCGACAAAAATGTCGTGAGTGGTCGCGGAAATGTCGCGAACCTACCGGATCAGGGCACGACTAGTGCCCAGCTAAAGCGGTTTGCCCAGAAGCTCGAACAATTTGTCCTTGTAGTTTCGGCTGAGAGTGAGCTTCGTTCCGTCTTCCAAAAGTATTGAGTGCTCTCCGCTAAACAGCGGTTGCAGTTCTTTGATCCGTTTAACGTTCACAATAGCGGAGCGATGGATCCGCCTGAATTTTTTTGGATCGAGTTGTGTTTCCATCGCGCTCAAGGTTTGCCGCACCATTGGACTGATTCTGCCCGTATGGAGGTGCACGTATTTATCGTCGGCTTGTATCCAATTTATTTCGTCCGTGCTCAGGAAGGTGATGCGACCGCCAGCCTTGATCATAAGGCGATCGAGGTATTGCGATTTGTTTTTTATACTGTCCAGCAAAGCGCTTATTTGCATGCGCCCCTCGTTTTGGCGCTCGGAACGGAACCGTTCTTTTGCATGTTTGATCGCGTCCTTAAATCGCGCCTGATCGAAGGGCTTTAAGAGATAGTCGAGCGCGTGAAGCTCAAACGCTCGAATGGCATACTGTTCGTACGCTGTCGCAAAGATAATTTCCGGCAGCCGCTCAATCCCGAGCGATTCAAGGACAGCGAACCCGTCCATCTCCGGCATTTGCACATCGAGGAACACAATGTCGGGGTTCTGTTTTCTTATCATCGCGGCGGCTTCTTTGCCGTTGCTGCACTCGCCGACAATTTCCACATCGTGATCGTCTTTTAACATTCGACGGATGAATTTGCGCGCGAGCGCTTCATCGTCGGCGATCAAAGCTCTAATCGGCGCATTCTTCATGGTTGCTGTCGCCCGTTTGGAAATCGGTTTCTCGTCCAAAGGGAATCTCCATCACGACAGTCAGTCCTCCGTCTCTGGCATTCATAAGTTCAAAACGAAAATCGGAACCGTAGATTTGATGGAGCCTGGCGCGGACGTTACTCAAACCTACTCCCTCTGTTCCAAGCAAAGCATCCTTCGAGGTTATCCCCGGCCCGTTATCTCTGACTTCAAGCCGAAGCAGGTTGTTAAGGCGCTTTGCTTCAATGTTGATATGTCCTCGCGTCGCGCGCGGTGCGATCGCATGTTGGATGGCGTTTTCTACCACGGGCTGCAGAATGAGATGGGGCACTTGGACAGATAGCGTTTGAGGTTCCAATTCTAGCGCTACCGTCAGCCGATCTCCAAAGCGGACCTGTTCAATCTCGAGATAACAGCGGAGGAATTCAGTCTCTTCTTTGAGGCTGACTAGCTGCTGGTTGGAATTTTCGAGGGTTAATCTGAGGAAATCGCCGAGCCGCGCGATCATGCTGTTTGCCTTTGGCGGATCTTCCAACACGAGGGATGAGATTGAGTGCAGCGTGTTGAACAGAAAATGCGGATGAAGCTGCATTTTAAGAGCCCTGAGCTGCGCCTGGGCGAGCCGGGTTTTGAGGGATGATTGCGCTAACTCGCTCGCCCGAAAACTTTCATAATAGAGCAGCGCGTGCACCGCAATCACGATCAGCAAAGCGATAATCAAATCGTTATAGAATCCGAACGCGAAATAAGCGCGGTAACAGTCGATCAGGGCGGGAAAGCGTTGTCTCCAGCGCGGAGTGATGGACCAAAGTACAGCCAAATGAATGACCTGATGGACACCGGCAAATGAAATTAGCGCGGGAAAATACAGCAACAGGTTACGAACATTGAGAGGACGAAACTCGATTGGGAAGCGGCGGGCGAAGCGAAAAAGAAGCGGTGAGAGAATCGCCCAAAGATAAAACTGAACCAGATTCAATCTGAGCGCAGCGACGAAGCCGAATTCCTTATTGTTTTCGCCAATCGCAGCAGCATAGGAGATCCCTGCGAAAATAATGCTAACCAGCGTCCAACCACTGAAAAGGAGTGCCGCTCTCCGCCAGCTTATCTCAAGTTTGGCCATGACTACTCACGTAGATTATATCAAACGCGACATTCAAAAGAGCATCTGAGAATGTCGTGAGTGGTCGCGAAACTGGCGCAACCTTACCAGATTGAGGCGCGATCAGCACTCGGTCTATTCTTCGAACATGCTTGGCACCTCTGCGTTTTCCTGCTGAGATGCCGACGAAGTTGGAGCAGTCTCCAACATCAAGGGTAGAAGCGCTTCATATGATCACAAGATTGTTGTGCCTGATTGCAATCCTGAGCGCCACCAGCGCGGTGATACAGTCTGCGCAACAAGGAACAACCAATGCGGCCGAAGGAGCGCTGATGCTGGACAAGAAGAACTACTCGTTGAAACACGCCCTCGCGTACGAGACGACAATCGACAACGAGCAAGCGATCGTGGTGGTCTTCAGTGGTCAGGCTGTTACCGGCGAGAAGTTGAAGGAAGCGCGAGAAGCGGAAAAGGAAGGCGGCGACGGCGATTTCACCCGGCCATATCTAAAGCTAGTTTTTAAGCCGACGGGCGATCTCACGTACTGGAGCGCCGCTGCTGGGGGCACGATGTTCGGCAGGAATAGCGGCAATGCGACCGGGGAACTCAAGCTGCAGGAAGGTCGTGTCATCGGGAAAGCCAACCACCCGAACCAGACCGACTCAATGATTCCCAGTGGTTTTGATGTGCATTTCGATGTGGCGCTGCTCAAGGCGGGCGAGTCGCTCCCGGCTTCGACCACAAAGAAGCCTGGTCCCGCTGCGAACGTGAAACCCTCCGTGACCGGTGTTTTCAAGGGGAACGGCAAAGAGGCGAAGCTTGCGTATGTGTCGGCACGTTGGCGCGAGCCATTCGGTGATAAACCCAGCATGGACCTGGTGTTTACGGAAAAGGATCATTCGAAAGATAAGAAGCCCGACCTCAACGCAGCGTTCGGCAGGTTCGGAAGCGCACTAATTATTTCGCTCCATGAAGATGGCAGCATCTTTGGCTGCCAGGTGGTTCACAGCGCACATCAAAAGCAGGGCTTCAGCTCAATCGGCTCGATTCATACGAATGACTTCACGTTTGAGGATGGCAAGGTGGAAGGTGAACTCACCACCGACGGACAGGTCGATACGTTTGGCGAGACGTGGGAAGTGAAGGTGAAGTTCTTAGCCCCGCTGGGAGAGATCCCGAAAGAGTTTCAGCCGGCCGAGGCGAAGACGACGGAAGACAAAGCATCCAGCAAGACATCCAGCGACAAGGCGGCGGCGGATGAGTCGGATGATGAATCCGCAGCAAAGCACGCGGTTTCAGGACTCAACGTGAAGGATCTTGCACTGACGAAAGATGCGACAGACGTCGAGTACAAGGCGCTGGTTGAGCACGTGGTCTTCAAGAGCAAGTCCAACGTAAAGAGCGTTTGCGAGCAGCTCGCAAAGAATCTCAAAGCCCAGGGCTGGACTACCGACGGCCGCGATATGGTCCAGCCGCAATCGTCGATTCTTAAGCGAAAACGCGGTGAGGCAACGCTAACGATTTTTGTGAAGCCGGAGAATGGAGGGAGCGAGGTGAAAATTTTCACCGAGGGCCTCTCCTGGGACGGACAGTAACGTTACGCCATTCTCAACCGGCGAGCGTTCCCGAGTAGGCGACGGCGTTGCGTGAAAAGCGGGGCGACGGACGGCGTCTGAACGACTCCGAGTCAACGGCGGGCGACGCCTCTCCTTGACAGCTTAGGAGAGAGGGTTAGACTCCTAAGTAGTTTAGGAGTCAAGATGAGCGAGGAAGCCGAACTATTACCAGGCACACTGGATCTGCTGATCCTCAAAGCGGTGTCCCTGGGCCCGCTCCACGGTTACGCCGTCCTTTCCCGGATCGAGCAGATTTCCGGACAGCGTTTGTTCGTGGAGCAAGGTGCACTGTATCCGGCGTTGTTTCGCCTCGTGCGCCAGGGATTGCTGAGAACAGAGTGGGGGAAGTCGGAAAACAATCGGAGGGCGAAATTTTACGAACTGACGACCAAGGGCCGCAAACGATTGCAGGAAGAAACCGTTTGGTGGAAACGCGCGTCGGCGGCGGTTAGTACAGCTCTGGCGGCGCGACCACAGCAAGCATGAGCGAGTGAATTATTAGAAAACGAGAACGGACCATGATCGCTGCGTATTTGAGCTCGATGGTGAGACGGTTTTTGCGGCGCGCGACGATGGAGCGAGAAATTGAGGAAGAGCTTCAATCTCATGTGCAACTGCGCGCCGATGCCCTTGAGAGCAGTGGTCTGGAGCGTGCCGAGGCGGAGCGACGCGCCCGGATCGAGTTTGGAAGTCGCGTGCGGTTCAAGGAGGAATGTCGCGAAGCAATGGGAGGAAACGCAATCGAAGAGGCAACGCGGGACGTTCGCTTCAGCCTGCGCTCACTGCGCAAGTCGCCGGGATTTTCAGTAGTGGCGATAATCACTCTCGCGCTTGGCATTGGCGCGACGGTTGCGACGTTTTCGGTGGTGAACACAGTGTTGCTGCGGCCGTTTGCATTCAGTCACCCGGAAAAGCTTCTCTGGATTTATTCGCAGCGTAGCGATAACCCGCGCACGAATTTTTCGATGCCTGAGTATTGCGATTATCGTGACCAAACCACTTCTTTTGAAAGCCTGGCCGGTGTCGCGAGTTTCAACCCCAGCTTCGCCGACTCGGGTCCACCCGAGCGCGTTCAGGGAGTGCGAATGTCAGCGAGCGCATTTGCAATGCTCGCGGTGCGCCCGGTCCTCGGACGCACGTTGATTGCTGAGGACGATTTAAACGGCGCACGCGGGGTTGTCCTGATCAGCTACGGTTTGTGGTCGCGGCGCTATGCCCGGGACCCGGCTGTCATCGGGCGCGCAGTGAACTTGAATGGCGAAACGCGCGAGATTGTCGGCGTGCTACCGGCGAGCTTTGCTCTGCCGAATCTCGACACTGAGATTGTGGTGCCACTACAGCCGGATGCCGATCCGCGGCGGAATGTGCGTAATTCAGTCAACTTCCTGCGCATGGTCGGCCGGTTAAAACCGAACGTGATGCCCCAACAGGCCCACGCTGAGCTCGAAGCGATCCGGCAAAATCTCCAGCGCCAATATCCTGGCATCTACACGGGAAAAATCGGGTTAACTGTGGTTTCGCTGACGGAAGAAATCGTGGCGAATATCAGGGCGGTGTTGCTCACGATTTTCTGCGCGGCCACAGCTGTGCTCTTGGTCGGCTGCGTCAATCTGGCCGGGATTTCTCTTTCACGCGCAGCAGCGCGACAGCGAGAGCTGGCAGTGCGCACGGCATTGGGCGCAACGCGCGGTCAATTGACTCGACTGCTGTTGTCGGAAAGTTTTGTCCTGGCCCTGGTCGGCGGGTCGTTAGGCATATTCCTCGAGATGTGGGGCCAGAGGGCGTTGCTTCGCCTGGTCCCGACGGATCTGCCGCGGATCGAAAGTTTTTCATTCGATTGGACGGTGTTGCTATTTGCGTGCGCTCTCATATTTCTGGCCGCGCTCGTATGTGGAATTGCGCCCGCGTGGTTGCTTTCCCGATCGGACCTGCGCGAGGCACTTGTTTCGAGGGGCCGCGGGTCGACAGGGGGAGGGTTGCAGGCGCGGTTGCGAACGTGGCTGGTATCCAGCCAGATCGCACTCGCGCTGGTTTTACTCGCGAATGCTGGTCTGCTCTTGCAAAGCTTCGTGCGATTAAGCAGCGAACAAGCCGGCTTCGATCCCAGCGGTGTGGAGACGATCCGGTTTTCGTTGCCGCAAACGGGTTATGATGATGTAGGCACAATCGTGCGCTTCTATGACCAATTGCATTCGCGCGCGTCGGCGATCACTGGAATCAAAAGGGACGCACTCGTCTCAATCTTGCCGCTTGCTCCGAAGAGCATTTCATTTGTTCATTTCACCCGGCCCGACCGGCCGCCTGCCAGGCCGAAGGACACGCCCTCGACCAATTACCGCGTCGTCACGCCGGACTATTTTCAAACAATGGGTATCCCATTGCTCAAAGGTCGCAATTTCACCGAATCGGATGACGCCGATCATCCGCCGGTGGCAATCGTCAGCACGATTGTGGCGAAAGATCATTTTTCCGATCGATCGCCCATCGGGCACCAGATCCTGGTTGACGATACCGACCACGATCCTCGCTTGGTCCAGATCGTTGGAGTCGTCGGTCCGGTAAAACAAACGAACTTGGAGACACCGGCGAAAGCGGACATTTACCTTCCGCTTCGGCAAATGCCAAAAGATGGAGTGCCATGGCTGCGGAACAGCGCCTATGGGGTGGTCAAAACCTCCGCTGGAGCGGCGGGATTGGAACGACTTTTGCGCGACACAATTCAAAATGTAGATCCGAACGTTGCTGTTGGGGCGGTGCGTCCGATGAGCGAAGCCGTCACCGCTGCGCTCGCCGCTCGGCGTTTTAGTCTGTTACTGGTCGGCTCATTCGCAGGAGCAGCGCTTTTTCTCGCGGCGGCTGGACTGTACGGCGTCATCTCATATGGAATTCAACAGCGAAACCGCGAGATCGGTGTGCGTCTTGCGCTTGGTGCAACGCGGGCGAGGATCCTCAGAATGATTTTCAAAGAAGGCGCTGTGCTTCTCGCCGCCGGAATACTCGCTGGTTTCGCAATCGCTCTTGGATTGGCAAGGCTCGTCGCGAGTCAGATGTACGGCGTGAACGAGCATGATCCGTTTAGTTTCGCGATGGTCGGCCTGATATTGTCCGTTATTTTATTCCTTGCGTGCGGAGTTGCGGCGCGACGCGCGATGAACATCGATCCCATGGTTTCGCTGCGCTGCGAATAATCGAAGACAAGAAGTAAGGAGGCGGACTTAGGAGTTAAAAAGTTCTCCGAATCGACTACTCTCCAATTATCTTGACCAGCACGCGCTTGCGTCTTCGACCGTCGAATTCGCCGTAGAAAATCTGTTCCCACGGTCCGAAATCCAATTTGCCTTTCGTAATTGCGACGACGACTTCACGACCCATGATCTGGCGCTTGAGGTGCGCGTCGGCGTTGTCTTCGCCGGTCCGATTGTGTCGGTAAGCGTTGGTTGGCGCGTGCGGCGCGAGTTTTTCCAGCCACAGCTCATAGTCATTATGAAGGCCTGGTTCGTCATCATTGATGAATACCGAAGCCGTAATGTGCATGGCCGAAACCAGCGCCAGGCCTTCCTGCACGCCGCTCTCGGCGACGGCGCGCGTCACTTCAGCAGTGATGTTGATATAGTCACGTCGTTTGGGCGTGTTGAAGACGAGATACTTCGTGTGCGCTTTCATCGAAGACTATTTTTCGCCTAAAGATTTGGGGATTTGAAGCGTGCGATTATGGCTTGCCACCGACGAAAGGGCAACCGGTGGTTTTGCCGCAGCGCCTGGCGTGGCTATAATTACATTTCAAATATAGAAGGAGAAAGAAATGCCAAAGATTTCAGACATCGAATACACCCCCAATCCGAACGCGGTGAAGTTCATCTTGAAAGAG
>Ga0114129_10003546_pt1 | contig 21965 bp, 18 predicted proteins | sample RhiMetdeltSRZDD1_FD_80071 | JGI IMG/M metagenome (GOLD analysis project Ga0114129, IMG submission 80071) | Populus rhizosphere microbial communities from Tennessee, USA - Rhizosphere MetaG P. deltoides SRZDD1 (version 2) (version 2) | ecosystem: Host-associated > Plants > Roots > Rhizosphere >... | reverse complement strand
GCCGGCGTCGACATCATCGTGTTGGAGAAGCACGCCGACTTTCTGCGCGATTTCCGCGGCGACACGATCCACCCCTCGACGCTCGAAATCATGGCCGAGCTCGGGCTGCTCGACGAGTTCCTGCAATTGCCGCACCAGAAGGCGTCGACAATCGGGGCCCATTTCGGAACGCAGGAGTTTGCCGTCGCCAACTTCACGCATTTGCATACTCGCTGCAAGTTCATCGCGCTCATGCCGCAGTGGGACTTTTTGAATTTTCTGGCCGAGCGGGGAAGGCGTTATCCGGCCTTTCATCTTCGGATGCAGGCCGAGGCGACGGGTCTGATCGAGGAGGCGGGGACGATTGTCGGCGTCCGCGCCGCCACGCCCGCGGGCGATCTCGAGATCCGCGCCGATCTTGTGGTTGGCAGCGACGGCCGCCACTCCACCGTCCGCGCCTGCGCCGGCCTTGCCGTCGACGATTTCGGCGCGCCGATGGATGTGCTGTGGTTCCGGTTGCCGAAGAACGCGAATGACCCTTTCGAGACGATGGGTCGCTTCGAAGCAGGCCGTATCTTCATCCTGCTCGATCGCCGCGACTATTGGCAGTGCGCCTATGTGATTCCGAAAGGCACGATCGAGGCAACGCACCGCGCCGGCCTGCCCGCGTTCCGCGCCAACGTCGTGCGGACGGTGCCGGCCTTCGCCGACCGCGTCGATCAGCTCAGCGACTGGGACCAGATCAAGCTGCTGACCGTGGCCGTCAATCGGCTCAAGCGCTGGCACCGGCCGGGACTGCTCTGCATCGGCGACGCCGCGCACGCCATGTCGCCGATCGGCGGCGTCGGGGTCAATCTCGCGGTGCAGGATGCAGTGGCGGCGGCGAACATCCTGGCGCAACCGCTGCGCGCCGGGCGCGTCATCGACGCCGACCTTCAGCGTGTACAGCAACGGCGCGAGTTTCCCACGCGCGTCACCCAGCGTATTCAGGTCTTCCTGCAGAATCGGGTCATCAACCCGCTGTTGGGCGAGGATAGGCCGCTGCGGGCGCCGCTGGCACTTCGGTTGTTGTCGCGGTTTCCGCTGCTGCGTCGTATTCCCGCCCGGCTCGTCGGCATCGGAGTGCGGCCCGAGCACGTGCGCACGCCCGACGTCGGCGTCAATCGCGGAAGTCCTCCGGCTTGAGCTCGATCGGCTGGCCGTGCGGGGTGCGGTCGGCGGCGTGGTCCCAGGCGTCGCGATAGCGCGTAAGCGTGTCGCCCGTGGTCACGCCCTTGCTGGCGACGATCCGCTCGAGTGCATTGAGCCAGTGCCGGTAATAGGTCTCGCCGGTGTCCGGATCGCCGGCCGCCTGCGCGCGCTTGATCTCGTCCGCGAGCGTCGCCGCCCACTCGCTCCAGGTGAACACGCCGCGCTCGTGCAGCGCGAGCGCCATCGCGAAGGCCTGCGCCTCCCACGGCTCGCGGAACACGGGACCTTCGGCGTCGCGCGGGATGCTCGGCACCGCCTCGGCGGCGCGCCGCGCGGCGACGGGATCGATCGCCATCACGCCGGCTCCAGGTAGGGCTCCCAGGCCTCGATCGAGACCTTGAGCGTCGGGTCGGCGCTCTCGCCCCACAGCTCGCGGCCCTCGAACAGCACGGTGTAGAGCCACTGCGGATCCTCGCCCTTGCCGATCGCGACCGTGTCGGGAAACACGTGGTAGCCGCGAACGCATTCGATCACGCCCGTGCGCCCGCGCGCGTAGCGCGGCAGCCGGGTGTGGGTCGGCGGGTTGATGTTCTTCGTGCGCACGCGGTTGCCGACCGCGAAACGCGCCTGCGTGTTGGTCGGCCGCCCGTAGGATCCGCGCGTCAGCGCCTTGGCGACGTCGGCGGCGACCAGCTTGCGCGGCAGCGGCTTGCCGGGCTGCAGCGCGTGGCCGGCCGCGATCTCGTCGCGACTGACGAGGCCGTGCTCGAGCAGCAGGCGCTCGAGTCGCAGCGCCCATTTCTCGTAGTACGACATGCGCAGGTAATCGGCCGGCGGCATTTCTTCAATCGCCGCCCGCGAGCGGTCGATGTTCCACACCCGCGCGTAGCTCATGGCGCGGTTGAGCGCGAGACAGCGTCCTTCCCAGTCGGAGTGAAACGGCGGCTCGTTCGGCTCCGGCTCTACCTTCCCGAAGCACTGCATGCCGCCCATGTCGTGGACGCCGTTCACGATGCGGCCTCGTGGGCGTGATAGTCGTGCTCCACCTCGATGCGGCTGGAAAGATCGTGGGCCGCCATCCAGGCTTCGAGCGAAGGTGAAACCTCCTCCGCCGCCTTGAGCTGCCGCAGCGTCACGCGGATATTGGTGCGTGCGAAGCGGTTTTCCGTCGCCGCGATGACGGACGGGTCTTCTCCGGCGCTGACCGCCGCCACCACCCGCTGCTTCAGCGCAACCAGTCTGGGATCGCCGAACCGGTACAGCATCTCCTGAAAGGCATCATGCCGGCGCGGATCGAATGGCCGGCTGTTGCCCATCGCGTCCTTGACCGGGTGTGCCGGATAGATGTGGGCGCAGGGAACCCAGCCGTCGGGGATCGGCTCCGTCGCCGCATGCGTGCGTCGATGGTGCAGCAGATTGAGCAGGACGTGGGTGTGTGGGCCTTCCGGACTCTTCCCGTGCGGCGGCGGGATCGGCTGGAAGACCTCGATCCGCCCCAGCCGGCTCATGAACACGCGATGCGGGCTCGCGGCGAGGATCACCGCCACCGCCGGATTGCCCGCTTCGAACAGCGGGCGTCCGGCATAGGCCCGCAATTGTGCGGCCACGCCGGGATCGGACACGCGGATGCAGAAATCCACGTGCAACGCGTCGATCCCGAGATCGAACAGGATCGAATCGCGGTCATGATCGCGCAGCGCGCCCTCGTCCGGTCCCAGCTCGGTGAGGACGCTCCTGCGCGACATGTTGCAACGGTCGTGCGGAAGGCAAAGCGCGATCCGGTTGCTCCAGCTCTCGCGCGTGGTGGTTTCAAACGCGAACGGCCGCATATCCGCGGGCGGCTTGATGCGGATGCCGCCGCGGTCGGTGACGACCGAGAGCGACGTCCGCCCACGCTGGAACGTGAACGGCTCGTCTTGATCGCGCGCGAACTCGGCGATGGCCCCGAAGGTTCCAAGGCTCCATTGCGTCTCGGCGTCGATCAGCTGGGCAGCGAGCAGCGCGAAAATAGTGGCGGTCTCACTCATGGCGTTATCCCCCCTCGCAAGGATACCGCCGTGGGCAAACGAGACAAGCGGAAGCGATCTACCGGGCCGCCTGATCGGGACGCTGCGCCAGCCCAGTGCCGATCATGGAATCGCGGGTCACCAGCGTGGCGAGCCTGTCCTCGCTCCAGCCCTCGGTGCCGGGCGGGCGCATCGGCAGCACCATGAAGCGGGTCTCGGCGGTCGAATCCCACACGCGTATTTCGGTGCTGGGCGGCAGCGACACGCCGAAGTCGGCCAGCACGCCGCGCGGATCGATTACCGCGCGCGAGCGATAGGGTGCCGACTTGTACCAGGTCGGCGGCAGGCCGAGCACTTCCCAGGGGTAGCAGGAGCACAGCGTGCACACGATCATGTTGTGGAGGCGCTCGGTGTTCTCGACCGCCACCAGGTGGTCGCCGACCCGGCTGGCGAATCCGAGCGAGCCGACGGCGGCGGTCGCGTCCTTGAGCAGCGCGCGCTTGTACTCCGGATCGACCCAGGCCTTGGCCACGGCCCTCGCGCCGTTGTGCGGGCCGATCCTGGTCTCGTAGGCCTCGATGATGGCGTCGAGCGCCGCCGGATCGACGTAGCCTTTCTCGGTCAGGATGGTCTCGAGCGCGCGCACGCGGAGTTGGGTCTCGGACAATTCCGAGCCGTGCTCGTGCGGGTGCTCGTGATCATGATCGTGGTCTTTTCCGGCCATGATCCAGTATCCTGCGAGGCTGTCGGGAAGTCGAGAGCGCCAATGACCGCATCGAAATTGTTCGATCTGACCGGAAAAGTCGCCCTCGTCACCGGCGCATCGAGCGGGCTCGGCGCCCGGTTCGCCGAGGTGCTGGCGCAAAGCGGCGCCAGGGTGGCGCTCGTCGCCCGCCGGCTCGATCGGCTGAAGGCCGTCGAGGCGCGGATTGCGGCGGCCGGCGGCCGTGCCATCGCCGTTGCCGCGGACGTGCGCGACCGCGCCGCCATGCAGCGGGCATTCGACGCTGCCGAGAAGACGCTCGGCACCGTCGATATCCTGATCAACAATGCCGGCGTGGCCCATGCCGACCGCGCGGCCGATTTGTCGGAGGAGGAATGGCGACGGGTGCTCGGCACCAATCTCGACGCCGTGTTCTTCTGGTCGCAAGAGGCTGCGCGGCGGCTGCTTGCCGCGGGCAAAGGCGGCGCGATCGTCAATATTTCCTCGGTGCTGGGGTTCCGCGTCGCCAAGGGCGTCGCCGCCTATGCCGTGGCAAAGGCCGGCGTCGTCCAGCTCACCAAATCGCTGGCGATCGAGCTTGCCGGCAAGGACATCCGTGTCAATGCCATCGCGCCGGGCTGGATCATGACCGACATGAACCGCGATTATCTGACCAGCGAGCGGGGCGCGCCGATCGTGCGCGACATTCCGCTTGGCCGGTTCGGCGAGGAGTGCGATCTCGACGGCGTGCTGCTGCTGCTGGCCTCCGATGCCGGCCGCTACATGACCGGCGCGACGGTGGTGGTCGATGGCGGCCAGCTCGTCGGCGTGCGCGGCTGAACGCGCCTAGCCGTCGGCGCCGGCCGCTACTTCGCGCGCCGCCGGCAACGCGCGGCGCTTCTGCCAGAGATCATGCAGCACCATGCCGGCCGCCATGGCGGCGACGAAGACGATGATCTGCGGCGACAGGCTCGCGAGATTCTCCAGCGCCGGCCCGGGACAGAGCCCGACCAGTCCCCATCCGATTCCGAACAGCGCCGCGCCGGCGATCAGCGGGCCGTCAACGTCGTTTCTGGTCGGCCACAGGCTTTCCGGAGCGAACATCGGCCGGGCGCGCCTGCGCACGAGCGCGAATCCCAAGCCCGACACCACCAACGCAACAACCATTACGACGATGAGGCTGGCATCCCAGGCGCCAAAGATGTCGAGGAAGCCGAGGACTTTCGTTGGTTGCATCATGCCGGAGATCAGCAGTCCCCAGCCGAAGATGAAGCCGCAGAGGAAACCGGCGATCAGCACCATGGCTCAGGCTCCAATCCCGTGGCGCATCACCGCCACGACCGCGATCGCCACGGCCACGAAGATCACGGTCGCCACGATCGAACGCGCCGAAACGCGTGCGATCCCGCATATGCCGTGCCCCGAGGTGCAGCCGCTGCCGAGCCGTGTGCCGAAACCGACGAGCAGGCCGGCAACGATAGTCACCGCCCAGCTCGCCGGCATCTGCGGTGCCGTCAACGCATAGCCGACGAAGGTGCCGGTGAGCGGCGCCAGGATCAATCCGGCGATGAAAGCGATGCGCCAGCCCTTGTCGGTCGCGCTCAGCGTGAGCGCGCCGCCGAAGATGCCGCTGATTCCGGCCACGCGCCCGGTGGTGAGCATCAACAGCGCGGCGGCGAGCCCGATCAGCGCGCCGCCGATGGCTGCCGAGATCGGCGTGAAATTGGCCATGACGTATTCCCTCTCCCCGCCCGCCTGCGGGGATGACAATATGTCCGCGCAACTGATGCGGCAACGCCGAAGGGCAGGCCATGGATTTCACGCTTCCGCCGGAGATTGAGGACATCCGCCTGCGCACGCGCGCCTTCGTCGAAAAGCACGTGCTGCCGCTCGAGTCCGATGCCGGCAATTACGACGACTATGAGAACATCCGGCTCGATCTCCTTGGCGGCCTGCGGGAGAAGGCGAAGGCCGCCGGCCTGTGGGCGCCGCAATCCCCGAAGGAATTCGGCGGGATGGGCCTGCCGATCGTCGGCTGGGCGGCGATGTATGAGGAGGCCAATCGCTCGATTTTCGGCCCGGTCTCGTTCAACTGCGCGGCGCCCGACGACGGCAACATGAATCTGCTCGCCCGGGTTGCGACCAAGGCGCAGAAGGACCGCTGGCTCAGGCCGATCGTCGACGGCAAGGTGCGTTCCGCCTTTGCCATGACCGAGCCCGCGCCCGGCGGCGGCTCCGACCCGGGCATGATCCGCACGCGTGCCGAGCGCAAGGGCGACAAGTGGGTCATCCGCGGCCACAAATGGTTCATCACCGGCGCCGGCGTGGCGGATCACTTCATTCTGGTCGCGCGCACGTCGGATGGTCCGCGGCGCGGCCTCACTGCGTTCCTCTATCACCGCGATCAGCCGGGCTGGCGCATCGTGCGGCGCATCCCGATCATGGGGCCGGAGGAGCACGGCGGCCATTGCGAGCTCGTGTTCGACGGGCTCGAGGTCGCGGACGAGAACGTGCTGATGGAGGTCGGCGACGGCCTGCGGGTGACGCAGATCAGGCTGAATCCAGCGCGGCTCACCCATTGCATGCGCTGGCTCGGGCTTGCGAAGCGCTGCACCGAGATCGCGCAGGCCTACGTGGCGGAGCGCGAAGGCTTCGGCATCAAGCTCGCCGACCGCGAGAGCGTGCAGATCAAGCTCGGCGAGGTCGCGCATCAGATCCAGATCGGGCGCCTGCTGGTCATGCACGCTGCGTGGAAGCTCGATCAGGGCGATCTTGCGCGCAAGGAAGTGTCGATGGCCAAGGTGCATGTCGCCGATACGCTGCACCAAGCCTGCGACGTCGCGATCCAGCTCAACGGCGCCCGCGGCTATTCCAAGGACACGATCCTGGAATGGATCTACCGCTACGCGCGCCAGGCGCGGCTGGTGGACGGCGCCTCGGAGGTGCACCAGATGGTGCTCGCCCGCTTCATGCGCGACGAAGGCCGCGATTTCTGGAGCTGGGGCGCGGGCGAGCGGCGCTGAAGATCAGGTCTGCGCCGGAACGTCGGTCCGCAACGGCTTTTCCTCGATGAACCAAAGCGCGATCCAGGCGACGGAAAAGCACGCCGCCACCGCGAAGAAGACCCGGGCATAGGCCTTGGCGGCATCCGCCGCGCCGGGCGGGAGCGCGCCGCCGAGCCGTCCCGCCCCGCCCGGCTCGACCGCCGCCGTGCTGGCAAGCACGATCGCGCCGAACAGTGCCACCAGCATGGTGCTCAGGAGATTGCGCGAAAAATTCATGGTGCCGATGGCGATGCCAAGCTGATGGCGCGCAATCACGTTCTGCAGCGCCACCGCGGCCAGCGACGGCATCGGCCCGAATCCCGCGCCGATCAGGAACAGCAGCAGCTCGAACGACAATGGCGTCAAGCTCTCCGCCCACAGGGCCAGGATCGTCACCGATACGATGGCAACCAGCAGCGCCGCCATCGGCAGCAGCTTGTAGTGCGTCACGCGGCCAAGAATCTGCCCGCCGATGCCGGCGCTGATGTTGAGACTCATCATCAGCACCATCAGGCTGAGCCCCGCATAGGTGGGCGACAGTCCGATGACGCTTTGCAGATACATCGGCAGGAAGATGTTGAGCCCGACGATCGAGCCCCAGCCGAACGAGTTCGCGATCACCGCATAGCGCACCACCGGATCGAGCAGGATCGAGATCGGGATCAGCGGCTCGGGCGCTCGCGTCAGCCGCATCACGAACAGGCCGGCCACGATGAGCGCACAGGCGAACAGTGCAAGCACCGGAGGCGAGGTCCACGAATACCGCACGCCGGCGAGATTGAGGGCGAGCATGAAGGATACGCTTGCCGCCACGATCAGCACGGCGCCGATCAGGTCGAGCCGGTGCGGCCGCTCGTGGCGGGGCAGATGGCGAAGCAGCGTCGAGGTGACCACCAGCGCCAGGATGCCAAGCGGAATATTGAGCCAGAAGATCGCCGACCAATGCAGATGATCGGCAAGGAAGCCTCCAAGCGCCGGGCCGCAGGCGCCGGCTGTCGTATAGGTGATGGAGAAGTAGGCGTAGTACTTGCCGCGCTCCTTCGGTGCCGCGACGTCACCGAGAACGACCACGCTGATCGAGGAGAGGCCGGCGCCGCCGATTCCCTGCAGCGCGCGCCCGAGGATCAGCATCAGCATCGACGGCGCCAGCGCGCACACGAGCGAGCCGATCATATGCGCTGCGATCGCGATCCGCAGCGTGAAGCGCCGTCCATGGATGTCGGCGATCTTGCCGTAAAGCGGCATGCCGGCGGTGGCGGCGAGGAGATAGATCGTGATCAGCCACGGCAGGCTGTGCACGTCGCCGAGTTCGTGGCCGATGGTCGGCAGGGCGCTGGCGAGGATGGTGTTGTCGAGCGAGCCCACGAACAGCGGCAGCAACACGCCGAGGACGACGCGGCGCGCGTCGCGATGGGCGAGGGGGTTCGTCCCGTCCGGATCGGCGTGCGCATCCATCCGCGAGCGGAGCCTTATTTCGTCTCTTCGGCAACGCCGGATTGAAGGGGCTTTTCCTCAAGGATGAGGAGCGCGACGAAGGCGACCGTGAGAGCGGCCGCCGCGGCGAAGAACACCCGGCGGAACGCTTCGGCAGCAAGCCCCGCCTCCTGCTGTAGCGCGCCTCCCAGTGCGCCGGGCGTGACTTGGCCGAGATCGATCGACGCGGTGCCGGCGGTGACGATGGCGCCGAACACTGCGACCAGGATCGTGCTCAGGAGATTGCGCGAGAAATTCATGGTGCCGACCGAAATGCCGAGCTGGTGGCGCGCGACCGAATTCTGCAGCGCCACTTGCGTGAGGCCGGGCAGCGGGCCGAAGCCCAACCCGATCATCATCAGCAGCAATTCGAACGAGAGGAGGTCGAGGCTGTCGACGCGCCAGGCCAGCGTCACGATCGATGCGATGGCCAGCAGAAGCGAGAGCAGCGGCAGCGCCTTGTAGTGCACGACACGGCCGAGGACATAGCCCGACAAGCCGGCACTCACGTTGAGCGCGATCATCAGCACCATGAGGGTGAGCCCGGCATTGGTCGGCGACAGCCCGACCACGGTCTGGAGATACATCGGGAGGAAGATGTTGAGGCCGACGATCGACCCCCAGCCGAAAGCGTGCGCCGCGACCGCGCAGCGGACCGAAGGATTGCGCAGAATGGCGATCGGGATCAGCGGTTCCGGCGCGGTGATCAGCCGACGCACGAACAGGCATCCGACTACTGCAGCGCAGGCGAAAAGCGCGAGTACCGGCGCGGAGGTCCAGCCGTAGCGGACGCCGGTGAGATTGAGGCCGAGCATGAACGACACGCTCGCCGTCACGATCAGGATCGCGCCGATCACGTCGAGGCGGTGCGGTCGTTCGTGCCGGGGCAGCCGCCTTAGGATCACGCCGGTGACGATCAGCGCGGAGATCCCGAGCACGATGTTCATCCAGAAGATCGCCGACCAGTGCAGGTAATCCGAGAAGAAGCCCCCCAGCGCCGGCCCGGAGGCGCCGGCGGTGGTGTAGACCACGGCGAAATAGGCGTAGTAGCGGCCGCGCTCCTTCGGGGCGGCGACGTCGCCCAGCACCACCGCGCCCATGGAGGCAAGCCCGCCGCCGCCCAGGCCGTGGAGCGCGCGTCCGAGAATGAGCACCAGCATCGATGGCGCCAGGGCGCATAGGAGCGAGCCGGCCATGTAGATGATGATCGCGATCCGCAGCGTGAACCGGCGCCCGTAGATATCGGCGATCTTGCCGTAGAGCGGCACCACCGCGGTCGATGCCAGCAGATAGGCGGTAATCAGCCACGGCAGGCTGAGAGTGTCGCCGAATTCCCGCCCGATGGTCGGCAGCGCGCTCGCCAGGATGGTGTTGTCGAGCGAGCCCATGAACACGGGAAACAACATGCCGAGAACGATGAACCGCGCTTCCCGGTGGGAGAGGAACTTTGCCTCAGGTTGATCGGTGCGGGCGTCCATCGGCGGAAGGCTTTGGCGTTACAGGGCGCGGGTTGTCGGAATCTTGTAGAGGAGCCGCCGTCATCCGGCTAGCTCCACGATCTCCTGCGGGAACGCGTGCAGGCGCTCGGCGCCGTTCTCGGTGATCAGGAAGTTGTCGCACAGCCAGGTGTAGGTGTCCTTCGAGTGGTACATCGGATGGACGGCGATGTTCATGCGCGCGGCGAGCGGCATCTGCTCGTCGAAGCGAACGAGCGGCCGCTCGACCAGGTGATAGCCTTGCCCGTGGCAATACAGCCGCCTCTCCTCCGGCCGGCCGTTCCGGCGCATGAACTCGTTGTAGGCGTTCCACACGTCGGCGCATGAGGCGCCGGGCTTGAGCCGGTCGACGGTGAACTGCTGCGCCTCCCTGGCGAAGGCGAACTCGTCCTTCATGCTCTGGGTCGCCTTGCCGAGCACGCAGGTGCGGCCGATCTCGCAGAAGAAGCCGCCCGGCCCGGTGGTCTCGACCAGGAGCACGAACTGGTCGCCTTCGCGGATCACGCGGTTCTGCAAGTGCCGCGGCTGGATCATCACCGCCTCGCCGACCGGCGATGAAGCGCCCATCAGCAGGCCGTATTCCGCGCCCGCGTTGCGCGTGAGGTTTTCCGCCACCGCCGTCACCTCGATGTCGCGCATGCCCGGCCTGAGCGCGTCGAAGGCGGCGCGCATGGCGCGGTCCTGCAGCTCGGCGGTGGCGCGGATCAGGGCGATCTCCTCGTCGCTCTTGATCACCATGATCGCGTCGACGATGTCGGTCGCGTCGACGAACCTGGCATTGCCGAGCTTGCCGCGCTTGAGGTGATCGACGAGCGCGTGCCCCATTGAGCCGGTGGCAATGAGCCCGATCGTGGCGCCCGAAAATTCCGCCAGCGCCTTCTCGGTGTTCTCCACGTCGTAGCCGGTGGTGAACGACGCGCCCATGAAGTTGGGCGATGCGAGGTAGCGCTTGATCCCGCGGCGGACCGGGTCTCCAGCCGGCGGCGTCACGTCGATCCCGAACGGGCCGGGCGCGATCACCGTCATCAGGTCGTCCTTCGGGAAGACGACGGTGGTGAGCGTGCCGTTCCCCGACGGCAGGTCGGTGAACCATTTCACATAGCCGCCGGAGAACTCGTTCGAGTTCTGCATCACCAGCACGTCGATGCCGCGCTCGGCCATCGCCGCCCGCACGGCGGCCCAGCGCCGCTCCAGTTCCGCCGTCGAGATCGGGCTGATGAGCCGCTCGGCCATGTCGCTCATTACGGAATCCTCATGCTGGCGGAACCCGCATACTGGCTTATCCGCCGCGGCGCCGGTAGCCGTGCTGCGTTGCGCCAAAATGCGCCGCGGGAAGCACCGCCGACATTTCGTTGCCGGGCCCCAGGCCGCGACGAAACGGCACGTCTGTTCAAGCCGTTAGCATTGCTGCGCGGGAGCGGCGGATATATGTGTCTGGCGCAACGCAAGCCTCTAGCCGCGGCGATGCGGCAAGGGCAGACTGCCTCCCGGAGGCCTCCGCGATGACGCTTGCCAACGTCACGCTCGACGACAAGTTCGACCTGGGCAAGAGCCGGATCTTTGCCACCGGCTATCAGGCGCTGGTGCGGCTTTGCCTGATGCAGAAGGAGCGCGACCGCCGCGCCGGCCTCAACACCGCCGGCTTCGTCACCGGCTATCGCGGCTCTCCGCTCGGCGGGCTCGATCAGCAGTTCCTGCGCGCCGGCCGTCAACTCGAAGCCGCCGACATCCTGTTCCAGTCCGGCATCAACGAAGACCTCGCCGCCACCGCGCTGTGGGGCTCGCAGCAGGCCGAGCTGCGCGGCGAGGGCTGCTACGACGGCGTGTTCGGCCTCTGGTACGGCAAGGGCCCCGGCGTCGACCGCACCGGCGACGTCTTTCGCCACGCCAACTTCGCCGGCACCTCGAAGCACGGCGGCGTGCTGGCGCTGATGGGCGACGACCACACCGCGGAATCGTCCACCACCGCGCACCAGTCGGAATACCATTTCATCGACGTGATGATCCCGATCCTCAACCCGGCGGGCGTGCAGGAGATTCTCGACTACGGTCTCTACGGCTGGGCGATGTCGCGCTTCTGCGGCACCTGGGTGGCGCTCAAGTCGATGCACGAGACGGTCGAGACCACCGCCGTGATCGACGGCAGCCTCGACCGCGTCAATATCGTGATCCCCACCGACTTCGAGATGCCGGAAGGCGGGCTCAACATCCGCCTCGTCGACTCGGCGCTGGCGCAGGAGGCGCGGCTGCACGACTACAAGCGCGACGCCATGCTCGCCTTCGTGCGCGCCAACAAGCTCAACAAGACCATCACCTCCGGCGGCCGCAATCCGAAGATCGGCGTCATCACCGTCGGCAAGAATTATCTCGACGTGCGCCAGGCGCTCGACGAGCTTGGGCTCGACGAGGTCAAGTGCAACGATCTCGGCATCCGCCTGCACAAGGTGGCCTGCCCGTGGCCGATCGGTCGGCAGGAGCTGAAGGAATTCGCCGCCGGCCTCGATCTCATCATCGTGGTCGAGGAGAAGCGCTCGCTGATCGAGGTGCAGGTGCGCGAGGAGCTTTACGGCAGTGCCAACCAGCCGACCTGCATCGGCAAGAAGGACGAGCAGGGCAACTGGCTGTTCCCGGTCAAGGGCGCGCTCGACCCCAACGAGGTCGCGATCTGCATCGGCGAGCGGCTCCTGAAATACGGCCGCAACGACGACATCGCCGACCGCCTCGCGCACCTCAAGGAAGCGCAGCGGGTGCTGGCCGAGACGCCGGACGTGGCGCAGCGCATCCCGTATTTCTGCTCCGGCTGCCCGCACAACACCTCGACCGTGGTGCCCGACGGCATGCGCGCCTATGCCGGCATCGGCTGCCATTACATGGCGCAGTGGATGGACCGGTCCACGTCCGGCTACACCCACATGGGCGGCGAAGGCGTCAACTGGATCGGCGAGGCGCCGTTCTCGAACCGCCCGCACGTCTTCCAGAATCTCGGCGACGGCACCTACAACCATTCCGGCTACATGGCGATCCGCGCCGCGATCGCGGCCGGCGTCAACATGACCTACAAGATCCTCTACAACGACGCGGTGGCGATGACCGGCGGCCAGCCCAACGACGGCGGGCTCACGGTGCCGCAGATTGCGCGCCAGGTGGCGGCGGAAGGCGCCAAGCGCGTGGTCGTGGTCAGCGACGAGCCGCACAAATATCCGTCCGGCACCGAATGGCCGAAGGGGATCGCGTTCTATCACCGCGACGACCTGATGGCCGTGCAGACGGAGCTGGCGCAGACGCCGGGCGTGACGGTCCTGATCTACGACCAGACCTGCGCCGCCGAGAAGCGCCGCCGCCGCAAGCGCGGGACGTTTCCCGATCCCGACAAGCGGGTGATCATCAACGAGCTCGTCTGCGAGGGCTGCGGCGACTGCGGCGTGCAGTCGAACTGCGTGTCGGTGCAGCCGCTCGAGACCGAATGGGGCCGCAAGCGCACCATCGACCAGTCGAGCTGCAACAAGGATTATTCCTGCGTCAAAGGCTTCTGCCCGTCCTTCGTCACCGTGCACGGCGCCAAGCCGAAGCGTGCCACCGCCACCGCGGACGCCGCCGCCTTGCCGCAGCTCCCCGATCCGGCGCTGCCGAAGATCGACCAGACCTACGGCATCATCGTCACCGGCATCGGCGGCACCGGCATCGTGACCGTCGGCGCCATCATCGGCATGGCGGCGCATCTCGAAGGCAAGGGCGTCGGCGTGCTCGACATGGCCGGGCTCGCTCAGAAGGGCGGCGCCGTCCACAGCCACATCCGCATCGCGCAGAATCCCGCGGACATCCACGCCATCCGTATCGCGGCCGGCGGCGCCGATCTCGTGCTCGGTGGCGACATCGTGGTGGCCGGCACCCGCAAGGTATTGGCCGCGGTCGAAGCCGGGATCACTACGATGGTGGTCAACCGCGCCGAGGTGCTGTCGGGCGAGTTCACCCGCAACGCCGACTTCTCGTTCCCCACCGAACGGCTTAAGCGCGCCATTGCCACCGCCACCGGCGGCGAGGGATTCCATTTCCTCGATGCGACGCGCATCGCCAATGCCATCGCCGGCCACTCGATCGCGGCGAACATGGTGATGCTTGGCTACGCCTATCAGATCGGCGCGCTGCCGATCTCGGCCGCGGCGATCGAGCGCGCCATCGCGCTCAACGGCGAGGCGGTGGCGATGAACCAGTCCGCGTTCCGCTGGGGACGCTACGCCGCCGCCGATCCCAATGCGGTCGAGAAGCTGGTGGCGCCGAAGCCCGAGCTGGTCACCGATGCCCGCCGGTTCTCGCGGTCGTTCGACGAGACGGTGGCGCGCCGCGTCGCCTACCTCACCGATTACCAGGATGCCGCCTATGCCGAGCGATACCGCGACTGGGTCGCCAAGGCGAAGGCCGCCGAGGCCGGCAAGGCGCCGGACAAATGCGGGCTCGCCGAGGCCGTCGCGCGCAACCTGTTCAAGCTGATGGCCTACAAGGACGAGTACGAGGTCGCGCGGCTGTTCACCAACGGCGAGTTCCGGCGTCAGCTTGCGAGCGAGTTCGGCGGCGAGCGGCCGCGCCTCGAATTCCATCTGGCGCCGCCGCTCTTGGCGCGCTGCGACCCGGCGACCGGCGCCCCGCGCAAGATCAGCTTCGGCCCCTGGATGATGAGCGCGTTCAGGCTGCTGGCGCCGCTCAAGCGCCTGCGCGGCACCCGCTTCGATCCGTTCGCCTACACCGCCGAGCGGCGCGCCGAGCGCAAGCTCCTCGCCGATTACGAGGCGACGCTTTCGGAGCTGTTCGCGAAGCTGCGGCCCGACAACCACCACCTTGCCGTCGGCATCGCCGCGATCCCGGAAAAGATCCGCGGCTTCGGGCACATCAAGCTGCGCAACCTGGAGAGCGCCAAGGCCGACGAGGCGGCGCTGCTCGACCAGTTCCGCGCCGGCTCCACGCATTACCTCAAGGCGGCCGAATAATCGGCCTGTGCCGCCCGCCCGGCTTCTGGGCGTTAACCGGTCGCGCCCAGACTCATGCTATAGACCGATTGAACGGGACGAGGCCCAAGAAGGGTATAGAGGGACATCAAGACAGATATGCGGCTTGGTTTGCTTCCGGCATTGTTGGCGTCGCTGTTGGTTGCGGGCTTGCCCGCGGCGGCGCAGGGCGGACCGGCGGGCAGCTATCAGCAGAAGCTGGAAGACTATCAACGGGCGCGGCGCGCCTTCGAGGAGCAGGCCACCGCCTACTGGAACGCGGTCGCCGAGAAGCGGCGCGTGCGCAATGCCAAGCGCCGCGACAAGGAAACGATCGTGCTCGAGGATTACGTCCTCACCCAGCCGCCGGTCTACAGCGGCCCGCCGCGGCCGGTCGATCCCAACGCGCCGGACCAGCCGGACATCACCGTGCCGCCGAAGCCGCCGATCCCGGTGGTCGATGATTTTCTGAAAGCGGCTGCCGGGCAGTTCGGCTTCGTGCCGCAGCGGCCGGAGAGCGATCTCGCATTCAAGCGCGAATACGCGAAGGTCGCGGCGGCGGCCGGGCTCACGCGCGACCAGATCGTGCGGGTCTATGCCTTTGAGACCGGCGGCAACGGCACCTATGACGCGCAGGCGGGGTTGACGCATCTGCGGCCGGGCGCGAAGGCGATCTCGCCCGCGGTCGGCTACAATCAGCTGCTCATCACCAACAGCATCGGGCTCCTGGCCGAGCACGGCGATCGCTTCGTCAGGGTTCTGCGGCAAAAGGCCGAACGGGCGGGCGATGCCAGGCCGGCGCTCGACCGCAAGATCGAGGTGCTCCGGCGCATGATCGCGTTCACGCGGACGGTGCCGAACGCCTGGAGCGAACATGACAAGCTCGCGCTCACGCCGGGCGGCATCGGCATCCACGCGGTGATCCTCGACCGCGATATCGGGCCGCTGCTGCAGACGCAGAAGCTGCTCAACTCGGTGATCTTCGCGCGCGCCAAGGGACGCGCGGCGCCGCTGACCGCGGCCGAGCTCGAGCTCATGAATTTCACCGGCGACGGCAACGGCTTCGACATGGTGATGATGCCACAGGCCCTGCGCCAGCAGGTGCCGACGGCGAATTTCTTCGTGCGGCAGGGCTACGAGCGCAACCCGATCGCGCGGCGGACCGGCACCGTCGCCGGCCTGATCGCCTCGATCGAGGCCAAGATGGATCAGGCCTCGATGATGGCCGGGGCACGCGACCTCGCGGCGGCGTTCTAGGTTAACGATATCTCCGTCACCGGTTCACGATTTGGCAGGGTCGTCCCCCCCTATGAAGGAGACGCGCCCGGCGGGCATGAGCCTCGGCAATTGCGTCGCGATCTGTTGGCCGGCGGTTGGCGCAGGGAGATTCCGAAATGGCTGCGACGGCGGGTCGTGGACTGCGGATTTTTCTCTGGAGTTATCTTGTCGTCGCGACGTTGGGCTACTGACGCGATGACGGCCGGTCGGAGTTTTTATTTCAGCACCAGCCGGCCTTCGACTCCGGTCCGTATCGTTCCGAGCGCGCGCAGATAGACCATCACCTCGTTGGCGAGCAGCGGCGCATCGGTATCCGGAAGGAGGTGCCGGGCGTCGCGGAACATGGTGTAGCCGTCGCCGCCGCGTCCCAGGAAATCATTGGTGGCGACGCGATAGATGCGATTGTCGGCGAGCGGCCGGCCGCCGACCTTGATCGAGAGCACGCGGCGCCCGGCCGGCCGGCGCGCATCGGCCTCGATGGTGAGCCCGGAGACCTGCGGGAAGCGGCCGCCGGCATTCGGCAATTGCGCGAGCCCGTTCTCGATCGCGCGCCGCAGATCGCGGCCCCTGATCTCGACCGTGACCAGGCGATTGTTGAACGGCAATTCCTGAAGCACGTCGCGCCGGCTGATGCTCGCGCCGGGCGGATAGACCTTGCCAGCGCGGATGCCGCCGCCGTTCATGACCGCGGCGTCCGCGCGCGCCGAGGCGCGCATGGCGTCGGCGATCAGGTCGCCGATCGCGGCCTCGCGCGTGCGCACGGTGGCGTTGCGGCTGTCGAGCTCGACCGCGGTGGTGGCGAGCGGCACCTCCATCTCGCGGGTGAGTTCCTGCTCGAAGCCGGCGACGGCGGCGGCGACCTCGGGATCGGGCGTCACCGTCGCAGTGTCGATGACGCGGAACTGCGGCCACCAGGTGATGACGCGGCGGCCATTCTCCTCCTTGACGTCGATCGCCACGTCGATCGCGGTCACGTAATGGGCGTCGTAGCTCGACTCGACCACGGCGTTGCGGCCGTCGAAATTGATGAACAGGTCGTGGTCGTGCCCGCTGAGCACGAGATCGACGGCGCGCGTGCCAATGAGCTCGTAATCCTGCGTGCGCTCGGCGTGCACGACCGCCACCACGAAATCCGCTCCCTCGCGCCGCAGCGCCTCGGCCTGCTCCCTGCTGGTCGCCACCGTGGGCAGGAATTTCAGATCCTCCGGGCTCGACGTGCGCGCCGTATCGTCAAAGGCTGCGGCGGTAAGACCGATGCGCACGCCGTCGAAGGTGACGATGGCGCGGTCCTTGAAGTTCGGCAGCGGCCGGCCGTCGGGGCCGCGCAGGTTGGCGCCGTAGAGCGGAAATTTCGCCTCCGCCATGCGCTGGAAGAACGTGGCCTTGCCGAAATCGAATTCGTGGTTGCCCGGCACGAAAATGTCGGGCGGGATCAGGTTGGTGAGCGTGATGATGTGGGCGCCGCGGTCGAGACCGGACATCAGCGAGGGCGACAACGTGTCGCCGGCATGGGCGAAGATGACGTGCCCGCCCTTGGCACGCTCGGCCTTCACCACGGCCGCCAGCCGCGCGAAGCCGCCGCGGCGCCGGCCGTCCGGCATCGCCTGCTCGCTCATCTGGTAGATGTCGTTGACGAGGACGAAGGTGACCCGCGTGCTCTCCGCGCGGACGGGCCAGGCGGCGAGAATCGGGGCGAGCCCGATCAGAAGAGCGACGGCAAGGCGGCGAAGAGCGGGCATGGGGGCTGTTTTCTGGTGCGGCCGGGGTGCTTAGCACGCATGCAAGGGGCGCGGCTATCGCGTATGCTAGGCCGGCCAATGTGACGCGTATGTACGAAACCTCGCCCAGTAGTCCCGCAGCGACGATGCCGGCCGATCGGCCGGCGCTCGGCAGTTGCAGGATCGGCGTGCTGCTGGTCAACCTGGGCACGCCCGACGCTGCCGACGCGCCGGCGGTCCGGCGCTATCTCAAGGAGTTCCTGTCCGATCCTCGGGTGATCGAAGACCAGGGGCTCGTCTGGCGGCTCGTCCTCAACGGCGTCATCCTGCCGATCCGGCCGCGGCGCAAAGCCCGCGATTACCGCAAGATCTGGAATCTCGAGCAGAACGAGTCGCCGCTGAAGACCATCACCCGCGCGCAGGCCGAAAAGCTCGCCGCGACGCTGGAGTCGGTGGGCCAGCTCAAGGTCGATTGGGCGATGCGCTACGGCAATCCGTCGATCGCATCGCGGGTCGAAGCGCTCGTCGCCGACGGCTGCGAGCGCATCCTGGTGCTGCCGCTCTATCCGCAATATTCCGCGGCGACCACCGCCACGGTGTGCGACGAGGTGTTTCGCGTGCTCGCGCGCATGCGCCGGCAGCCGCCGGTGCGCATTGCCGCGCCCTATTACAACGATCCGGTCTATATCGAGGCGCTCGCGTCATCGACCAGCGCGGAATTGGCCAAGCTCGATTTCGAGCCCGAGCTCATGCTCGCCTCGTTTCACGGCATGCCGTTGGATTACGTCCGCAAGGGCGATCCCTATTACGACCACTGTGTCGAGACGGTGCGGCTGCTGCGCGCACAGCTCAAGGTCGATGAGTCGAAGCTCATGCTGACGTTCCAGTCGCGCTTCGGCCGCGCCAAATGGCTGGAGCCCGCGACCATCGACACCGTCAAGAGTCTAGCCAAGCGCGGGGTGAAGAACCTGGCGGTGATCACGCCGGGCTTCGCCGCCGATTGCCTGGAGACGCTGGAGGAGATCGCGGTCGAGAACGCGCGGGTGTTCCGCCGCCACGGCGGCGAGAACTTCGCGGCGATCCCTTGCCTCAACGACAGCGGCCCGGGCATGCTGGTGCTTTGGGAGCTGGCGTTGCGCGAGCTCAAAGGCTGGGTTTGAGAACTGAGAAACTGAGAAACTGAATACCAAGGGGAGGAAATATGTTCACAGTGACAAAGCTTCTGCGTCTCGTGACGCTCGGTGCGGCGCTTGGCGCATTCGCCGCGGCGGCGCAGGCGCAATCGGGCGGCAGCTGGGTGGCCAAGAAACCGCTCGGCGCCGCCATCAACGAGGTGGCGCTGGCGGCGGTCGACGGAAAAATCCATCTGGTCGGCGGTAGCGTGCTCGGCGTGGCGGGCCCCTATCATCAGGAATACGACACCGCGACCGACGAATGGCGCACGCGCGCCATGCTCCCGCGCGGGCTCGACCACATCGGCACCGCGGTGTTGAACGGCAAGGTCTACACCGTCGGCGGCTTCGTCGCCTCGGTGCACAAGGACGGGCAGCCGCACGCCTTCGAGTACGATCCCAAGACCGATAGCTGGCGCACGCTGCCGCAGCTCAAGGCCGGCCGCGGCTCGGCCGGCGTCGCCGTGCTGGCGGGCAAGATCCACGCCATCGGCGGGCGCAATCCGGCGGGCGAGGTGGTCGCCACCCACGAGGTCTATGATCCCGCGACCAACAGCTGGAAGGAGCTCGCGCCGCTGCCGAAGGCGCGCGATCACATGGCGGTGGTGGCGGTGGAAGGAAAGATCCACGCCATCGGCGGGCGCTTCGGCGCCTCCACCGACAAGACCGACATGCACGACATCTACGATCCGGCGACCGATAGCTGGAGCTCCGGCCCGCCGCTGCCGACCGCGCGCAGCGGGCTTGCCGCGACGCTCTACAAGGGCCTGATCATCGTCCTCGGCGGCGAGCTTCCGCCGATCACGTTCGCGCAGAACGAAGCTTACGATCCGAAGACGAAAGCCTGGCGCAGCCTCGCGCCGATGCCGGCCGGACGGCATGGCACCAGTGCGGCGACAAGCGGGGACAATGTCTATGTCGCCGCCGGATCGCTGAAGCCCGGCTCGGCGGCCGTGACCAACGAGCTGATCGTGTTTACGATGCAATGAGTGTGCGCGGCACAGTGAGGTGAAACGGGCCTGCCGCGCAATTAACTCGAAACGCGCTGTGCACTGCACACCGCCGGGCCCGGCCTGGCTTGCGGGCGGCCGGCGCGCTCGCCACATTTTTGGCGGCACATGAGAGGGGAAAGTTCCATGTACTTCTTCGGGTTCGACGTGTTCGCGATCGTCATTGTCGCGCTCGCGATCCTCACGCTGCTGGCCGGCGTCAAGCAGGTGACGCAGGGCTACAACTGGACGGTCGAGCGGTTCGGCCGCTACACGCGGACGCTCCATCCCGGCCTCAATGTCATCGTGCCGTTCTTCGACCGCATCGGCCGCAAGATGAACATGATGGAGCAGGTGATCGACATTCCGCAGCAGGAGGTCATCACCAAGGACAACGCCACCGTCACTGTCGACGGCGTTGCCTTCTTCCAGGTGTTCGACGCCGCCAAGTCGAGCTACGAGGTCTCCAACCTGCATCAGGCGATCGTGACGCTCAACATGACCAACATCCGTTCGGTCATGGGCTCGATGGATCTCGACCAGGTCCTGTCCCATCGCGACGAGATCAACGAGAAGCTGTTGCGCGTGGTCGACGCCGCGGTCTCGCCCTGGGGCGTCAAGGTCAACCGTATCGAGATCAGGGACATCGTGCCGCCGGCCGACCTCGTCACCGCGATGGGACGGCAGATGAAGGCGGAGCGCGAAAAGCGCGCCGTAATCCTCGAGGCCGAAGGCCAGCGGCAATCGGAAATTCTGCGCGCGGAAGGCGCCAAGCAGGCGCAGATCCTGGAGGCGGAGGGCCGCCGCGAGGCCGCGTTCCGCGACGCCGAAGGCCGCGAGCGCCTCGCCCAGGCCGAGGCCAAGGCCACCGAGATGGTGAGCGAGGCCGTCGCCCGCGGCGACATCGCCGCGCTCAACTACTTCATCGCCGAGAAATATCTCAAGGCATTCGGGCTGCTCGCCGAGTCGCCGAACCAGAAGGTATTGATGCTGCCGATCGAAGCCATGAATGTTCTCGGCTCGCTCGCCGGCATCGGCGAGATCGTCAAGGCGACTTTCGGCGGCGATGGCCGAGGCGGCGACGGCAAGGCGCCGCCCCCGACGCGGCGGCCGACCGGCCCGGCGACGTCGGTCGCAGGAGTGCCCCATGGATAGTGCGCTGCTCAAATGGGCGATGGCGCTCGGGGCCTGGAACTGGTTCATCCTCGGCGCGCTGCTGCTGCTGATCGAGATCGTCGCGCCGGGAGCCTTCATGCTGTGGCTCGGGCTGGCGGCGATCCTGGTCGGGATCGTTTCGGTCGCGGTCGCCTGGTCGTGGCAGGCGCAGCTCATCGCCTTCGCGGTATTTTCGATCGCGCTGATCCCGGCGTGGCGGCGGTTCGCGCCCAAGGTGGAGAAGCCGGTCGACCGGCCGTTCCTCAACCGCCGCGCCGAAGGCTATGTCGGGCGCGTGTTCACCCTCGACAAGCCGATCGTGAACGGCATGGGCACGGTGCGCATCGACGATACGGTGTGGCGGGTGATGGGGCCCGACTGCCCGGCCGGCAGCCGCGTCAAGATTGCGCGCGCCGACGGCGGGAATCTGGTGGTGGAAGCGAGTCTCTAGCGCCGGACGCAGTGCGCGCCGCGAGCTGACACCACCTGGAGGACGCGCGAGTCCGCTTCTGGCCCACAGGCGAAGTGCTAGCGCGTCGCGATCACGTCAGCTCCAGGATGAAAGCGGATGTCATGTGCTCGCGCGATGAGCCTTTCAGCCCGTGAAATATCCTTATAGACTCAGGCGGCGCGAGGCCGCCCAGCGAACCAATGGTCGAGGGCCGGGGCGGCCCTAAGGGAGGCATCCATGTCAGGCGAAAGTCTACTTGTCATTCTGCTGGTCGGGTTGGTTGCCGGATGGCTTGCCGGCATCATCATGACAGGCTGGGGGTTCGGTCTTG
>Ga0114129_10003544_pt1 | contig 21968 bp, 15 predicted proteins | sample RhiMetdeltSRZDD1_FD_80071 | JGI IMG/M metagenome (GOLD analysis project Ga0114129, IMG submission 80071) | Populus rhizosphere microbial communities from Tennessee, USA - Rhizosphere MetaG P. deltoides SRZDD1 (version 2) (version 2) | ecosystem: Host-associated > Plants > Roots > Rhizosphere >... | reverse complement strand
GCGGCGTTAACTGCAAACCTTCCTGCCAACGGAGGCCCAAACGCAAACATCAACGCTCTTCGTCCGTACAAGGGATATAACCGGATCCTGTATAGACTTTCTGATGCCAACTCGAATTACCACGGCATGCAGCTTTATGTTGCTAAACGCAAAGGTAACCTTGAGCTGACCGCCGCCTACACCTGGTCTAAGGCGCTCACCGATACCAGCGCCAACGGTGACGGTGTTGATGTTGGTGAGGATCCCTTCAATCGGCATTCGAATTATGGTTTGGCAACTTTCGATCGTCGACACATCTTCGTTACTACGTACGACTATCAACTGCCATTCTTCAGCAATATGAAAGGAATTGGCGGCGCTGTATTGTCAGGTTGGGAGATTAGCGGAATTACGCGCTACCAAAGTGGCGCGTACTTTACGATCATCGGTAATACTGCGATCGGAAATCGTCGAGCCGATTATCTTGGTGGCCCAGTGCTATTGGAAAACCCGGGACCGAACGGGTGGATTAATCCTGCGGCGTTTGCTGCGGCTCCTCCAACTCGTCGCGGAAACAGCGGTGTCGGCATCGCTCAGGGTCCGAATCTGCAGACCTGGGATTTCTCAATGCGTAAGCAGTTCAGGATTTCCGAACGGTTCAATCTTCGATTCCAGGCAGACATGTTCAATGCTTTCAATCGAACTAACATCAGAGCGCCGGCTCTTACGGTTACGACTGCCGGATTTGGCACGATTGGTGCCGCGGGTCCTGCTCGTAATATTCAGTTTGGTCTGAAGTTGAATTTCTAATTGGCACGTTGGTTTGGATGCGTTCACTTATGAAGAGCCAGCACGGGTTGTCTAGGGCTGCGTTTGCCGTCCTCTGCTTAATCGGAGGTTCGTTCGCGAGAGGCAACTTCGCAGCCCAGCCTTTGTCTGCAACCGGCTCGCCGCCGGTGATTAGGACCGCTGATCTGCGAATCGAAGTGAACGACTTCCTTGGCAGAGAACTGGCCGCTCATCTGAGTGCGATAGAAACTCTGAATCCACCACCAGAACGGATTCTTGGTGTTCCGACGACCGGCGAGTTTTCATGGGGCACATTTATGCGTGCTCTTGCAGCATATGCCGACACCACTGGCAAGAAAGAATTGGCAGGCCGTGACCTTACGAAAGTCATCGGTCAAATCGGGTTAATCGAAGCGCGAAATGGGAGCAAGACTTTTTCACAGTTATACGCGGCGCTTGCCTTACGTCATTTCGGTCGCGATCTAAAAACAAATCCGCTCTGGTTAAGCCTGTCGTCTGAAGAACAGAAGGCTTGGCTATCACTGCTCAATCCTGAGCGATTCTATGATCCGAAAACAAAGCGGGTAATCAATCTGGCTGAGAATTACCTGGGCGTGGCCGCACGAATCGCAAGTATCGGTTATGAATTGGGCATATCGAAGGACCGAGCATTCCTGGATAGCTTGATCGATCGCGCCGCTGCTCAATTCACGAGTGGTGGGTCATACGCCGACGACGCGCCACCAACTGGTCGATTTGATCGTTACTCAAACGAATATGCGCGCTACGTTTGGGAAGCGGCTGAGCTGACAGGACGCAAAGACATTCTCGAAAAGTTGCGGCCCTCACTCACGAAGCAGATGCGACTCTGGTGGGACGTCGTATCGGACGATGGTTACGGTTACAACTGGGGCAGAAGCCAGGGCGTAGTTAGTTATCTCGACACGCCGGAGATAGTCGGATTTCTGTCGGCGCATCCTGAGTTTCGACCGGCGTCTCTTTCAGATCTCGCAGCCCTTTACTACCAAGCCTGGAATTATCTGCTTCATGATTATCGCCCGAACGCACATCTTCTATCGATCTTTGCTTTCGGTCGGGGAAATTATTCTTACATCAGTCGCGAGCGAGAGTGGCAACAGACGACTGGTTTCTTTGGCAAGCTTGCGAACTCGCACACCGCCCTGATTAACGCATTGGATCGCGAAGGTGTGACGACGTTTCCAACGGTTCCTGCTTTGCCAAGGGTCAGTCGTTTTGAGTTCTTCCGGAAGGATCCACAGCGACTCTTTGGCGTTTGGGTTGTGCGCCAGGACGCGCTGCGTTTCGCGTTGCCAATCACTACTGGTCCAAGGCCGGGAATGAGCGATTACTTGCCGGCTCCATTTGGCTTAGACGGATTCGCGGCGCCGGTTGAACAGGTGTATCCCTCATTGGTTCCTTTTGTGGAATTAGCCGACGGTCGTGTTGTAGTCACAACTGACGGCGCAGATTCAATTGAACCTGCTGCTGATGGTCAATCACTGAAACTCCAATGGACCCATTGGGCAGTCGTTGGCGGTCCTCCCGGGAAACCGGTTGACGTCGGTCTGACGAGTGAAGTCACGTGGCGTATAGCCAACAAAACTCTGATTCGAGAAGAGACACTGACCGCGACTAGGCCGCTGACGATCCGACGTTGGAAACTCGCGGTACCCTCGACCTATCCGAATGTTGACACTGAACAGAGGAACGGCGGCCGTCTCGATCGTTTTTATTCTTCAACCGGTGGGTTGGAGGTGCAGATGGCAGGCGAATCTGTGCCGATTAAGCGTTCAGTAATGGCCGCAGGAGACGGTGGTTTGGGTAAAGGTGTGCATGGCGCCATTCCGCTGCACCTTGTCTTTGAGGCGGAGAATCTAACACTGAATGGAAGGGCCCTAAAGTACCGGCTGACTTTGAAGCCAGTCGATTACAGAACGGGAGCGAAGCGACCGCTTCCAACTAACAGGACACTCAACGCAAGTTTGAAGCGGTCGCTTCGCTCCCGTTCTGAGGCGAGTTCACATGGACGATAGTTGATTAGTTCACACGGAGGCGTTAATGAGTCAGCAAGTTGCTTTGGAAAGAATTGATCCACGAACCTGCTTTGTGCCGCGCACGCATGAAGGTACAGGCAGAAGAACAGCAGTGGCGCCTGGGCCGACGGCTGCGCGTTACTTGCACTACGGCCGAATCACACTCGGTCCTGACAGCTCGCCGGCAGTGTTTCGCAATAATGATCATGAAACTGGTTTGATCTGCTTGAAAGGTAAAGCGACCGTCAAGGCGGAAGGCGACTCGTACGATCTCGAGCAGTACGACGCGGTTTACGTACCTCGCGACTCGCAGATTGAAGTGACTCCGAATGGTTCCGAAGGATGCGATCTGGCAGAGGTCTCTGCGCCAGTTTCGAAACGCTATCCCTTGAAGTTCGTTTCTTATAAAGAGGTGCGACAGAATCCGAAGCTCCACTTGATTGCCGGTAAACCTCCGGCCGAACGTGACCTCAATGTGCTGATCGGCGCGAATGTTGAAGCCGGACGAATAATGGCGGGCGTCACGTTTTCAGCGCCTGGCAACTGGACCTCCTGGCCGCCACACGAACACGCGCGACTACTCGAAGAGGCTTACTTGTTTATAGACATGCCGGCGCCGTCGTTCGGTATTCAGTTCGTCTACACGAATCCCGAGAATCCGGAGCTGGTGCAGGTCGTTCGTGAGGGTGATTGCGTTCTGATGCCACAGGGGTATCACCCGAACGTCGCGGCGCCTGGAGGACAGATCAATTTCCTTTGGATGATGGCGGCGATCAGAGAAGGCGAAGATCGACTTTACGGCGTGGTGAACGTGCAACCGGAATACGCCGCAGGTGGATCGGGTTTGGAAGCGGTGAGCGACAAGAAATAGAGGAGATAAGCGATGTCTAACAATTCCCCGGATGATGGACCAAGTGACAATGGCTCACGAAATGGGTTGCCGCAACATCTGAATTGGTCGACTATTCCTGTGGAGCAGGTCAGTGATGGAATTGAGCGACAGATGCTTGTCGGCAACCAGATGATGATCTGTCGCTTCCGCTTCCGTCCGTTTCTTGTTACACCGGAACACGATCATCCGCACGAACAGATGACCATTGTCGAAAAGGGTAAAGTGCGTTTCTTCATCGAGGGAAAAGAGCGGATTGCTTCAGCGGGCGACGTGTTGCACTTTCCTTCCAAATGTTGGCATGGCGCAACCATGATGGATGAAGAAGTTGTTTTGATCGACATCTTCACACCGTTGAGAGAAGATTTTTTAAATGGAAATGGAAATGCCTCGCTCGATTCTCAAAAGGGCAGGGACCGATAAGAGGAGAAGGCGAGCGAAATAACCGCATCAAGTTGGGTGATCTTCGAGTTCAGTTGAAACATTGACTAGATTTCAGGTTGGGAAGGGTGGCTTGCCCCCGCTCAAGATCCAAAACCATTCAACATTGACTGGTAGGCCATCTTGAGCGGGGGCAAGCCACCCTTCCTAACCTGCGAACTACCTAAGCTTGAAATGTTTACCGCGACGGTTCTAAATACGGCATCAAAGTGATTCTCGACAAGTTTAAATTAGACAACCGAGTAGCATTAGTTACCGGGGCCTCAGCCGGACTTGGTGCCGCGATTGCAATTGCACTTGCCGAAGCCGGCGCCGATGTCGCGTGTCACGGTAACACGCGTTCACCAAAGACGACGTGTGACGCCATAACTGCCATCGGCCGCGTCGGGTTTCCCATAACCGGTGATTTGTCGGATCCTCAAACTCCGAGCTCGTTATTCAGCAGCACAATCGAACGATTTGGCCGAATCGATATTCTCATCAACAACGCTGGTACAATTCGCCGCGCAGCGGCAGTCGATTACTCCATTGACGATTGGACAACAGTCATAGTGGTGAATCTGACAAGTGTCTTTCGTTTATCGCAACTTGTCGGTAAGCAGATGATCGAAAATGGACGTGGTGGGAAGATCGTAACCATTGCTTCGCTGCTTTCGTTTCAGGGCGGCATTACGGTTCCGGCGTACGCTGCCTCAAAGGGCGGAGTGGCGCAACTGACAAAGGCCCTCGCCAATGAATGGGCCAAACACAACATCAACGTCAACGGCATCGCACCGGGTTACATACGAACGTCCAACACAGCTGCTCTCCAAGCCGACGAGACTCGAAACCGACAGATCCTCGAACGCATCCCCGCCGGTCGATGGGGCGAACCGGAAGATCTCGCCGGCGCCGCCGTTTTTCTTTCCTCGTCCGCGAGCGACTACCTCCACGGCCACATACTCACTGTCGATGGCGGCTGGATGGGACGGTAGTGGCTCCGCACGGCTCAAATTGGTCTGACCGCCCATCTGCCCATCTGTTAATTGGTAATAAATTGTCTTGACACCAAACTTTTGCTAGGGCAGAATACGCGCCCTGCAAGCGAATCTCGGAATATTCTATTCTAGTTACGGAAAATACAGGCTCGCAAGTAAGTCCGAAGCGTGTAAGGGCAACGTCAGAAGCCAGATAAGGTGACTCGTAGGCTAGGCCATATGACGGTAGGCGCGCAGCGTGGTCAAACCAAAACTCAAAACTGAGCCAGCAGGCTGCAAAACCCAGCAGCTGCGAGGCCGACTACGAAAGGCAAGTCAATGATTACTTTGAACGCTTATCGGCGCGTGTTCTCAATCGCACTTCTAATTGTCGCTGTGGCTATCAGTGCGAGCGCCCAGGAATTCAGAGGCTCCCTCGCGGGGAAGATCACCGATCCGAATGGCGCGGTGGTACCCGGCAGTAAGGTCGATCTAAAGAACATCCAAACAGGCGTCATCTCTTCGACCACCACTGGTGATGATGGCAGTTACAGTTTCTCCCTGGTTCAGCCGGGCAAATATACGCTGACGATAACTAAGGAGAACTTCAATACCGCAGTGCGAGACGGGATTGAGATCCGCGTCGCCGATAAACTGACGCTCGATGTCCAACTTGAGATTGGTGTCACCGCGATGGTCACGACTGTCGCATCAGGCCTCGCGCTTGAGACCGGAATCGTCAACACTGGAACGGTTGTCACGGGTCAGCAAATCAGCGAGTTACCGCTGACGGAAGGCACGGCCTACCAACTTGCCACGCTTGCTCCCGGAATTGGCTACACCGGAAATCCGTTGTTCACAGGTCCAACGTCTAACGGCAACCTGGCCGCATTCAAATCAAATGGCGCCACGGGCGCGAATCAAATCACACTCGATGGTTCGCCGAACTACGCGTTTGATGGAGGCGTGGGTTTTTCACCTCCGTCCGATGCAGTGCAAGAGTTCAAAGTTCAAACCAACACTTTCGATGCGCAGCAAGGATACTCAGCCGGCGCAACTGTGAACGTCGCTGTCAAGAGCGGCACGAATGATGCGCACGGTTCTCTCTGGTATTTCAATCGCGACCGTAGTCGCACAGCGAACAACTTCTTCGGAAACAGAAGCAATCAAGCCCGGCCGATAAGAACGTATCACCGTTACGGTGCTGTCTTGAATGGGCCTGTCTACATTCCAAAGATTTTTGATGGACGCGATCGCACTTTCTTCCTCGTCTCTTATGAGCGCTTGAAAGACAACGTCGCTGAACCGCAGGTATTCACGGTTCCAACTGAAGCGATGCGCCGTGGCGATTTCTCCGCTTTGATCGTTAACCGAAACAATATTGCCGACCCGGCGAACACTGTAATCTTCAATCCGTTCTCCGGGGTTCAGAGCGGTAGTAACGTCGTTCGTACTTCATTCGGCTGTCCCACGTCGGGTGCCTTAGCTGCGAATTCGACGTGCAACATGATTCCCAGCAATCTCCTCAATCCCGTGGCGGCCGCGCTCGTCAAGTACTATCCAAATCCGAACATTACTGGCGTCGGAAACGGAACTCAAAACAACTTCTTCTCGAACCAGCTGCGCCATCAGAATTACCGCGCCTGGCTCACAAGAATCGACCACCGCATCAGTTCTACGCAGTCGATCTTTGGCAAGTACTATCACAGCTTCAATCCTGAAGATCGACAGGATTGGGCAGGCGTAGTTAACGGCTTTCCGATTACGCGCGGTTTTGAATTCCGCACAAACGACGGTGCAAGTCTTGATTACACGAATGCGCTAACGTCAAGTGTCGTGCTGGATATTCGCGGGAGCTTGAATCGATTTGTGCAGGAACGTCGACCGGCGCAGCTCTTTGATCCCGCAACGCTGCCGTTTGCAGCAGCCTCAATCGCTGCGATGCGCGGATACATGTATCTGCCGCGCGTCATGATCCGCAATTTGGATGCAACGAGACCGATTCGCTCCACTCTAGGCGCAACCAGATCGGATTGGAACGAAGGGCGCATCCGTCCGTTCTACATGACTTCTCTGCAACCCACGCTGACACAAGTTGTCGGAGACCACTCGCTTAAGTATGGTTACGATCTGCGTGTTGTCCGCGAGAATTTCAGCACCGATGCTTACAAGGGTGGACAGTTCTTCTTCGATGGTACGTTCACCGCGCCGGCATCGAATTCCTCGAGCACGCTGCGTAACGTGTTTGGACGCGACGTTGCCGCTTTCATGCTCGGTGTACCTACTACCGGCTCTGGATCGAACGCGAGTCAAATCGATAACTCAATCAATTACTCGGTTCAGTCGATCTACCACGGCATTTTCTTTCAGGACGACTTGCGCGTTGGCACCAAGTTAACTTTGAATCTCGGCCTCCGTTTTGATATCGAGCAGGGATTGACGGAACGTTTTGACCGCATCCTCCGCGGCTTCGATCTTGGTACGCCAAGTCCGATCGAAGCACAAGTTCGCGCGGCGTACACGACTGCATTCAATGCGAATCCCGCCAACTTTGTGGTGCCCCCGAGTGATTTTCACGTGCTTGGTGGTTATACCTTCGCCAACTCTGACAACCGCAACGTTTGGGAAGCTGACCGCAGCAACTTCCAGCCGCGGTTCGGTCTTTCTTATCAATTGAATGAGAAGACTGTGCTGCGCACAGGCTTCGGAATGTTCATGGCGCCATTTCAGATTGAAACGCCACAGCAGGTTGGCTTCGCAGGTACCACACCCTTTGTACCATCAAACAATAACGGCTTAACGTTCGTTGCAACCTTGACGAATCCATTCCCCAATGGCTTGGCTGGCCTGCAACCGTCATTCGGTTCAAGTCTCGGCTTGCTGACGGGCATTGGCGCTGATGTCGCGAGTGACACTCTTCCAATCATTCGGCTGACACGTAAGAACGCAAAGTTTGCGCGCGTCGTTTTCGGTATTCAAAGAGAATTGCCGGGGCAAATCGTTGTTGAAGCGAATTACATTGAAGCGTATGGATATAATCTGGCGGTCAGTAAGAATCTGGATTTCGTTCCGCGACAGTTCCTCGGCGCTGATCCTGTTACTGACGCAGCGTCGAATACTTTCCTTAGCGCCACGATTCCTAATCCGTTTAGGAACCTCGTCCCCGGTGGCAGCCCCTTTAACACCGCAACAACGATCACGCGTGCACAATCGTTACTTGCCTATCCAGAGTTCACGAATCTTTGGGTTCAACAGTACAACGGCAGTAACCGTTACCGGTCATTGCAACTACAGGCCAACAAGCGGTTCGCGAAAGACATGACACTGACAGCGACGTATACCTACTCCAATCTAAGAGAGAAGGTGAACTATCTGAATCCGTCTGACACAGTGCTTGAGGATCGAATATCGCAGTTCGATCGTCCACATCGCTTTACGTTTGCTGGAATCTATCAATTGCCGGTTGGGCGTGGACGTTTGGTCGGTAGCGATATGAACCGCGTGCTCGACTTTTTTATTGGTGGCTGGCAGGTAAACGGAACATATGAATGGCAGAGTGGTGAACCATTCCTGCTGACGGCGGCGAACCTGTATTTCCCCGGAGATGTCACGTCGATGACAAGTAGACTCGGTGAGGGCGATGGGCAAGGTGGTAAGTTTGGTATCGATCGCTCAGCCTTCGAGGCGCCAGGTCTGGTGAGTCTAAGTGGATTCGGTCTCCGCAACGTGCCGACCACTCTCGACAACCTGCGCAACCAGCCATACTCGGTCGCCAATCTCTCGCTGACCAAGAACTTCAATATTGGTGAGACGAAGAAGATCCAGGTTCGGGCCGAAGCACTGAATGCGTTCAATCATCCGTACTTCGGCTCGGGCATCGGCTTAAATCCTGGCACAGCCGCATCGCCGAACGCCGCGTTTGGCATAGTCACGACGCAACGCAACAACCCCCGCGATATCCAGATCGGAGCCAAATTCATCTTCTAGGATTTGGTTGTACATTTGTCAAAATCATCCAGGCGTAAGCCGTCGTCAGCAGTTCGGCGGCTTACGCTTTTGCAAGCTAACGCACTTCAGAGGAATGTTTTCCTGTTTTTCTTGTTCTTTGAATTGCTATGCACTGGCGTAGCCGCAGGTCAGTCCCAAAGAACCATTGTCGTTGCCGCTGATGGAAGTGGCGACTTCAAGACGGTTCAGGAAGCCGTGGATCAGGTGCCGGACGGTAATGATCGGCGTGTCGTCATACGAATCAAAGCAGGTATTTATCAGGGGCAGGTTCACGTCGGCAGTGGAAAGAGATATCTGACTATCCGCGGCGATGATCCTCTGAAGACTGTATTGACGTACAACTTGAGCGCGCAGCAGGCAGGCAATACGCGTCTCGCATTTAGCACATTCGTTGGTGCGAATGATTTTCGAGCTGAGAACATTACCTTTGAGAATTCCTTCGGCACAGGCTCACAAGCAGTTGCGCTTCTTGTCGAAGCGGATCGCGCGGTTTTCCAAAACTGTCGTTTTTTGGGTTGGCAGGACACATTGTTCATCAATGGCGGGCGACAGTTCTTCAAAAACTGTTACATCGAAGGCCACGTTGATTTTATCTTTGGCAGTGCGATTGCTTTTTTTGAAGACTGTGAGATCCACAGCAAAGCAGAAGGGTATGTTACTGCTCATTTCCGAACGAGCAACGAAGAAGGAACCGGATTCGTTTTTTATCGTTGCCGGCTCACGGGTCAGAACACAGGTCGTGGCGTTTATCTCGGGCGGCCATGGCGACCTTTTGCACGCGTAGTTTTTATCGAATGTTGGTTAGGTTCGCACATCAGAGCTGAAGGTTGGGACAACTGGCGAGATCCGGGTCGCGAGAAAACAGCATGGTTCGCTGAATATAAGTCGAGTGGACCGGGCGCTAATCCAAAAATGCGCGTGCCGTGGTCAAGGCAACTAACGAGCACTGAAGCAAAGATGTTTAAGCGCTCAGCGTTCCTTGCGGGGAACGATCATTAGAAGCCGTTGTGATGGCAAGAGTGCAATGCAAGTCGCGACCTGTGGGGATGGTGGGTGGCTACGACGCAATAATTCAAGCTGCGGAAGATTGCAGGTTGGGAAGGGCGGTTTACCCCCGCTCAAGGTTAGGGACCATTCAAGCTAAGTGTAAAAGTGCAACATGCTGAATGCTGTGCTGAATTCGATGTGGACCGATGATGGAGCTTGAGCGGGGGCAAGCCGCCCTTCCCAACCTGCAATCTTCCGGAACTTGAATCATGCTTTCGAAGCTGATGGTGATTGCGGGCTATCGACTAAACAGACAATGAGCATTGCACTTCTAAAACGGCGATTTGCTTTTGTCTTCGCAATCACCCTCGTCGTCTGCGTTGTGCATCCAACGCCTGCTCAGCAGTCACCAACCATTCATTGGGCAGCAATTCTCAAGCAGCCATCATCGTGGTACGCGACGCCTGAAGCGCTTCGCGTTGCCGATAACGTTCTTCTTTACCAGCGCAATGCTGGAGGCTGGCCCAAGAACATCGACATGACTTCTGCCCTGAACGAACGCGAAAAAGACCGTTTGATTGTGGAGAAGAATGATAACGACTCAACCATTGATAATGGTGCTACCTACACACAGCTCGCTTTCTTAGCACGCGTCTATTCTCAACAATCGCAAACCCGCCATCGCGAAGCCTTCTTAAAAGGACTCGATTATCTGTTTCAGGCACAGTACGCGAATGGAGGCTGGCCACAGTTTTATCCGGATCTGAGTGGTTACTACCGGCACATAACGTTCAACGACGGTGCGATGATCGGTGTAATGAAACTTCTGCGCGACGTTGCGAACAAAAAACCCGATTACGTGTTCGTCGATGAAGCAAGACAGGAGAAGGCTGGCAAAGCGGTGCAAAAAGGCATCGACTGTATTTTGAAGACACAGTTGATAATTGGCGGACAGCGTACCGTGTGGTGTGCACAGTATCACGAAGTAACATTGCAGCCGGCGCCGGCGCGTAAGTACGAACTCGTTTCGTTGAGCGGTCTCGAAAGTGTCGACGTCGTTCGCTTTCTCATGTCGTTGCCCAATCCAAACAGGACAGTCGTCGATGCAATCGAAGGTGCGGTGGCTTGGTTTCAAAAATCACAGCTAAATGGAATCAGGTGGGTCGAGAAGGCAGATAACTCGAAGCCTAATGGAATTGATCGAGTGGTGGTTGCCGATCCAAATGCGCCACCGCTTTGGGCACGGTTCTATGAGATCGATACGAATCGTCCAATGTTTGTCGGGCGCGACGGCATTGTGAAATATGACGTGGCCGCGATCGAGCATGAGCGCCGCACTGGATATGCGTGGTATACGAATGAACCCGCCAAGCTGCTGAGCAAAGATTATCCGCAATGGCGCAAGAGAGTAGCCCACCCATGACGTGGTTGCGATGGCGATAGGCAGTAGCCCGACCGTGAGGTGGCTGGGATAGCGATAGGCAGTAGCCCGATCGTGAGGGAGGGCGTGAGATGATCATAAGCAAAACAAATGATCTCAAGACGCGACTTCATTAAGAGTGTTCTGCTAACCGGTACAGCGGCGACTTTCATTCCACGTGTCCTCGCCTCTCAGCCAGAGCCGTTGCCGTGGCTGCTTCCGCAATCAGATGGACCATGGGAAATTTTCTTTCCGCTAATCCTTGGGGAGATTAAGCGGCCGACCTTTCCTAATCGAGTCGTTAACATTACGAAGTTCGGTGCGCGCCCGAATGGGCAGACGGATTGCACTCAGGCCTTCCGACGTGCCATCGACGAATGCAGTCGGAGCGGCGGGGGTCGTGTCGTGGTACCCGCCGGTGTTTACTTCAGCGGCGCTATCCACCTCAAGAACAATGTGAATCTGGAGGTGCAAGAAGGAGCGACGATAAAATTCAGTCAGAATCCAAAGGATTACTTGCCGGCTGTTTTCTCACGTTGGGAAGGTGTGGAGCTCTTTAATTACTCTCCTTTCATTTACGCTCTCGATCAAACGAACATAGCGATTACCGGTCGAGGTACACTCGACGGACAAAGTAACAAAGAGAACTGGTGGCCGTGGAATGGACGGGCGGCCTACGGTTGGACGGAGGGTGGACCGAATCAGCGTCAGGATCGCGCAGCGCTCATGGCGATGGCTGAGAATGGCGTACCTGTGCGTGAGCGCGTTTTCGGCGATGGTCACTATTTACGCCCGCAATTTATCCAGACCTATCGTTGTCAAAACGTTTGGATAAATGGAGTAACGATCCTAAATTCGCCTATGTGGGAGATACATCCGGTTCTGTGTCGGAACGTTGTCATTGAAAACGTGAAGATTAGCAGCCATGGACCAAACAATGACGGTTGTGATCCCGAGTCGTGCAGCCATGTGCTGATAAAAAACTGTTCGTTCGACACCGGCGACGATTGCATCGCAATTAAATCAGGGCGGAACGCAGACGGGAGACGGCTGAAGGTGCCTTCTGAGAACATCATCATTCAAGATTGCCAAATGAAGGATGGACACGGCGGTATCACGGTTGGTAGTGAGATCTCGGGCGGCGTCAACAATCTCTTTGCTGAGAATTGCCGGCTCGACAGTCCCAACCTGGATCACGCGCTGCGAGTTAAGAACAACGCGATGCGTGGTGGTCTGCTGACAAACCTGTATTTTCGCAACATCGAAGTTGGGCAAGTGGCTCACGCGGTGATCACGATTGACTTCAACTATGAAGAAGGAGCCAAGGGGTCATTCAGGCCGGTGGTGCGGAATTACATGGTTGAGAAGCTTCACAGTAGTAAGAGCAAACATGCGGTCGATATTCAGGGTTTACCGGGTGCGCCAGTAATCAATCTGCATTTTGCCAACTGTACGTTCGACAATGTTGCCGAAGGTAGCATTGTGAAAAACGCAGAAGACACGACATTAGAAAACGTAAAGATAAACGGACGGCTGATTAACTCCTTTGTCTAACCGCGTTATCAAAGGCTGTTTTGCTGTTGCATTTATCGTTGCACTGACCCACATCGCGTCGGCGCAGCCACCGATTACTATTTATCTCGCCGGAGATTCAACGATGGCCGAGAAGCTCGCGGAGAAGCGGCCTGAAACGGGTTGGGGAGAGAAGCTGCAACAGTTCTTCGATCCTGCAAAGGTTAAGATCGATAACCGGGCAAAGAACGGGAGGAGTACGAGAACATTTCTCTCTGAAGGACTCTGGACGGGGATTCTGCAAAGTCTAAAACCAGGCGACTATGTCTTCATTCAGTTTGGACACAACGACGAGTCGAAAGAGAAGACCGATCGCTACACGGCGCCGGCGGATTATCAGGCAAATCTTGTTCGGTTTGTGAACGACGTTCGAGAACGCAAAGCAAACCCGATTCTTTTCACGCCGGTTGTGCGGCGCCGCTTCAATGCGCAAGGTGACTTTTATGATACGCATGGAGAATATCCTGACCTGGTGCGAGCTGTAACGTCTGCACACAAAGTGCCGCTCATCGACATGCAACAGAAGAGCGGGTCAGCGTTACGCAGATATGGTGCTGAAGAGTCGCGCAAGCTTTTTTTGCAGCTGAAGCCTGGGGAGAATCCGAATTACCCGAACGGCATCGAAGACAACACGCATTTCAATCCTGTCGGCGCTGAGGCAATGGCGCAGTTAGCCGTCGAAGGCATCAAAGAACTAAAAATAGAGCTGACACGATATCTAAAGCCATAAATGGAATGTCCCGCGATGAGTCAAATTAGAAACTTGGGTGCAGGGCTGTCGTTGCTGTGCATGATGGTGTCTGCGAGTGCGCAATCGAAGCCTTTATCTCGGAAGCTTGCAGTCACGGCGATGACTGCACTTTGGCGCGACCCTTCGAAGAACGAGGCAGGCCAACCTGCAAAGTGGACTTACGATCATGGGCTCGTGTTGAAGGGGCTCGAAGGAATTTGGCTGAGTACTGGAGATGGCGATTATTTCCGGTTCATTCAGAAGAGCATCGACCACTTTGTTGCGAGCGATGGGACGATTCGCACCTACTCACTTGACGATTACAACATCGACAATATTTTGCCGGGAAGAAACTTGCTGTTGCTCTACAAGGTTACGGGCCAGGACAAATATCGGAAGGCGGCGGAGTTGTTGCGCGACCAATTGAAGACGCAGCCACGAACCGCTGAAGGTGGATTCTGGCACAAAAAGATCTATCCATCCCAAATGTGGTTGGATGGTCTATACATGGGTGAACCCTTTTATGCCGAGTATGCGGCTACATTTCACGAGGACTCCGCGTTTGACGATATCGCTAAACAATTCATTCTCATGGAGCGACATGCTCGCGACAACCGGACAGGCCTGCTTTATCACGGTTGGGATGAATCGAAGAAACAACGTTGGGCTAACCCGTCGACCGGACGTTCCGCAAACTTCTGGGGACGCGCGGTGGGTTGGTACGCGATGGCCCTTGTCGATACGCTCGACTACTTTCCACAAAACCATCCCCAACGTACCGAGTTGATCGCAATTCTAAACCGCCTGGCACGAGCGATATCGAATTATCAGGACCGGACGTCAGGTCTTTGGTACCAGGTGTTAGATAAAGGATCGGCGACAGGCAATTACTTCGAATCATCAGCCGCTTCCATGTTTGTTTATGCGCTGGCAAAGGGCGTTCGCAAGGGATATTTGCCTTTTAATTATTTGAGTGTGGCGCAACGAGGCTATCGCGCGATTGTCGACCGATTTATCAAGACTGATGCGAACGGTCAGGTTAATTTCGAAGGCACGGTAAGCGTTGGAGGTTTGGGCGGGAATCCCTATCGCGATGGCAGCTACGAGTACTACCTAAGCGAGAAGGTGGTCACAAATGATCCAAAAGGCATAGGAGCGTTCTTGCTTGCTGCAAATGAGATGGAGATTTCTGCGACGCAGTCAATCGGCAAAGGTAAGACTGTAACGCTCGACTCTTTCTTTAATAATGAAACGCGTAAAGACTCCACGGGCCGATTAATGCCCTATCATTACAAATGGGATGAATTACCCAACAGCGGCTTCTCCCTCTGGGGCAATGTTTTTAGAACGTTTGGTGTGAAGACCGAAACACTTACATCAGCACCCACTTCGGCGAGCCTTCGCTCAACCGACATCTACATCATCGTTGATCCAGATACGAAGGAAGAGACTGAGAACCCGAATTTCGTTGAATCAGATCACGTCAAAGCGATTACCGAGTGGGTTAAGTCAGGCGGTGTTCTAGTGTTAATGGGCAACGATGTGGGAAATGCAGAGTTTGATCACTTCAATCAACTGGCGAAACAGTTTGGTATCGAATTCAAAAAAGACAGCCGTAATCGGGTACAGGGAAACGAATATGCGACTGGAAGGCTGGTCGTAAGTTCGCCCCATCCGATTTTCAAGACGGCGCGAAACTTGTTTTTGAAGGAATTGTCGACACTGCAGCTAACGAGCCCCGCATATGCAGTGTTGGAAGATCACGGCGATAAGATCATGGCGGTGGCGAAGGTGGGACGAGGAACTGTGTTTGCGGTTGGAGATCCGTGGCTTTACAACGAATACACGGATGGACGACGCCTCCCGCCGGAATACGACAATTACAAAGCGGCAGTGGATTTGACACGCTGGTTGATCGAACAAACGAAGTAAGCAGATCCACAGATTTCCACCGATTACACAGATTATCGCCAGGGGAAGCAAATATCAGATAGGAGTCACAGTTTCTACTTTAGTCGTTTGTAACTAATTGGTTGAGAATATAGGGGAGCTTGTTGGTCGTTATGTTTACTGACGGAGCTGAGACAAACAACTCTACTTGTGTAAAGATAATCTGTGTAATCGGTGGAAAATCTGTGGATCTGCTGAATGGATGAATCGAACGCAAATATGTTCAAAGCAATAGACGCGGACCGTCGCGGCACCACCTTCGAAGAAGTCGTGTCGCAACTCCGCGAAATGATTCATAAAGGAGAGCTCCGCCCCGGCGATCGACTTCCTCCCGAGCGCGATCTGGCGAAGCTGCTTGGAGTCAGCAGACCCACTCTTCGTGCGGGCATAAGTTCTTTGGCCGCCGTTGGCGTACTACAACCGCGACGCGGTGCAGGCACTTTCGTAGTCGAAGCGGAGGGGCCGCCGGCTCTTGACAGCAATGCTCTGCGCTTGATGGCTTCGCTGCAAAGATTCACGCCCGCCGAGATGTTCGAGGCGCGGCGTTCGCTCGAGATGGCAATCGCCAGCCTCGCCGCGGAACGTGCAACTGGTGAACAGATGGCGGAGATGTCGGAAGAGATAACCGGGATGTTTGCGTCATTGGATGAGCCGGAGCAGTTCCTGATTCACGACATGCGGTTTCATCAGACAGTCGCTGCTGCTTCGGGGAACAGAATCCTGACGGCGCTGATGAATATGGTGGCAAAAATTCTATTTGAAGTGCGACGGAAGACAGTGAAGCGGGCAAGAGATTTGAAGGAGTCAGCCGAGATGCACCGCGCGATCTACCGAGCAATTCGCGACCGGAATCCGGAAGCTGCGCGCGCAGCAATGCGCGATCATCTGATTCTTGCTCAGAAAGCGCAGGAAGAGGAAGAGAAGTTCGAGTAAAGAATAAGAGACATCCACAGATTACGCAGATTGATGTCCGATACGCTTTAGAGCCTCTTGCAAAAATCACAGGCAAAGAGCACCGAAGGCGCGACATATGGTAGCCAGGGGCAAGCGCGAAGCGCGCCGCCCCTGGGTCAAATGCATCGAAATCACGGAGCCCTGAAAGGGCGACATATGATGCCACTCAGATGTTTCTGTCGCCCTTTCAGGGCTCGTCGTACCTGACCCGCGTTCACCAGGGGCGGCGCGCTTTGCGCTTGCCCCTGGCTACCATATGTCGCGCCTTCGGCGCTTAATTCGTAAAGGTCCTCGACTTTTGCAAGAGGCTCTAAAGCGTATCGGACATCAGAATCTGTGTAATCTGTGGATAGTTTTCTCTAGTTGCGGGCCTCGCGGACAATCTGCAAAAACTGTCGTGCACGATCGGTGATTATGTCGAGTTGGCCTTCCCTGATCGCTTTGATGTCGACCAAGTCAGCCCCAACTCCCAAAGCACTGGCGCCGGCTTTGATGAAGTCAGCCGCTGTTTTTAGCGATACCCCACCCGTTGGCACGAGCTCTATCTGCGGCAGTGGTGCTTTGAGCGCCTTGATGTAGCTTGGTCCACCGACTGCTCCTGCCGGAAAGACTTTTACTAAATCAGCACCTGCTTTCCATGCCTGTACCACCTCTGTTGGCGTCAACGCGCCTGGCAACACAGCAACATCTGAGCGTCGGCACGTTGAAATAGTTTCGAAATCGAGGGATGGACTCACGATGAAACGCGCGCCGGCTGAGATACACGACTGCGCAGTTTCCGCATCGAGTACTGTGCCTGCGCCTACAAGAGCTTCCGAACCATAGCGTGCAGATACCGTTTCGATCACCTTAATCGCGCCCGGCACGGTCATCGTGATCTCGAGCACGGAAAGGCCGCCCACGCGGATTGCTTCAATCGCGCGCATGGCTTCGTCTGCAGATGTTGCGCGAACCACGGGAATAATGCCCGTATCTTTGATCGTTTTTATAACGTCAGCCTTGTTCATTCCCAGCTTTGAAGCAGATCCACCTATCTCCACAGATTACACTGATTCTGATGTCCGATACGCTTTAGCTTGTCGTGTCGTGCGTAAGATTCAACTTGCGATTTTAAGCGACTGTTGAATCTGATGAACGTTGGCGACAAGCTAATAAAGCGTATCGGACATCAGAATCAGTGTAATCGGTGGATCTGCTTCTGCTTCCTTTATCGATCAACTCGCGCGGTTCCGCGTTTCATCACTCGTTCTACCTCGGCCAGTGTCGACATTGTCGTGTCGCCCGGCGTGGTCATTGCCAATGCACCGTGTGCTGCTCCACATTCGACAGACCACTGCGGGCCTCGCCCCGTTAAGAAACCATAGATCAGTCCAGACGCGAATGAATCGCCACCGCCCACTCGATCCAGGATCTCGAGGTTCTCTCGAACCGGAGCTTCGTAGAATTCACCACCGGCATAGCACACGGCGCCCCAATCGTTGATCGTCGCCGTCTTTGCGTTCCGTAGTGTCGTTGCGACGACCTTGAAATTTGGAAACTCACCTACTGCCTTTTCTATCATCCGACGAAAGTTCCGGACGTCCAGTTTTGAGTGGTGTTCATCGACTCCTTCAACTTCGAATCCCAGCGCGGCGGTGAAATCCTCCTCATTTCCAATCATCACATCGACCAGCGGAGCGAGTTCTCGGTTTACTTCGATTGCTCGCTTCTGCCCGCCAATTGAACGCCACAGTGAATCTCTATAGTTCAAATCGTACGAAATGATTGTGCCGTGCTTCCTCGCTGCTTCCATTGCTTCACGCGCAACACCGGGCGTAGTTTCTGACAGCGCGCAAAAGATACCGCCGGTATGAAACCATCGCGCACCTTCGTTTCCGAAGATTGCATCCCAATCGATTTCACCCGCTCTTAATTGCGAAACGGCCGTATGTCCTCTGTCTGAACAGCCGGCGGCCGCGCGTACGCCAAACCCGCGCTCGGTGAAGTTCAAACCATTTCGCACTGTGCGTCCGACACCGTCAAACTTCACCCACTTTACGTGCGATTGATCCACGCCCCCCTGGTAAATCAGATCCTGCACGAGCCGTCCAACAGCGTTGTCAGCAAAAGCAGTGACGACACTGGCTTCTAATCCAAAACAGCGCTTGAGTCCGCGCGCGACGTTGTATTCGCCACCGCCCTCCCAGACTTGGAAAGTGCGTGTTGTGTGAACTCGTCCCTCACCGGGATCGAGCCGCAACATAACTTCTCCGAGCGAAAGGATGTCCCAGCGACACCGCTGCTTGTCTTTGATGATGAGATCCGTCATACGCGCGCTTTTAGTTGGCCTTGCGAGAACTGAACGCGGTGGTTGCGAGAGTTAGACCAGCGATGACACCAACTCCAATCCCAATCAAGCCGCCGAACATCATGTATTCGAAGAGTGTCTGCCCGGTGACTCGCAAAATCAATCCAGTACACCAGCCGATAAACGAGCCGAAGATCAATCCAATAAATCCGAATCCAACAAATGTACCGGTAGAGAAGATTCCCGCCGGGACCTTCTCGACGTCAGGCACTGGTTCAAGGCGAGGCGAAAGCAGATGAATTAACAGCAGTGCGACCAGATAAGCTGTACCGGCGATCATGAAAACAATCGTATAGTTTTGCCCTGTGCTCTGCAGAATGTACCCGGTGGCGACAGCCATCGTTGCGCCCCCCAGCGCACCGGCCATTCCTCCGATTCCGACCACCGAACCGACAGCTCGTCGTGGAAACATGTCTGACGTTGTGGTAAACAGGTTACATGACCAGCCTTGATGTGCGGCTGCAGCAAGGCCGATGATGCCGACTGCAAGCCACAAATTCTTTACGTTCGATGCAAAGACTATGGGCGTCACTGCGAGCGCACAAATCAACATCGCCGTCTTTCGTGACCGGTTAATTGACCAGCCACGCTTGATAAACGTTGAAGAAAGCCAACCGCCACCGATGCTGCCGATATCCGCAACCAAGTAGATCGCAATCAACGGTGGTCCAATCGTTGTGAGATCAAGACCATGATTCTCGCGTAGAAAGCCCGGTATCCAGTAAAGATAGAACCACCAGATGGGATCTGTTAAGTACTTTCCAATCGCGAAGGCGGATGTTTGTCGATGCGGAATTAGCTTCACCCATGGCACCTTGACGGCCGGAGGATCTGGAGGATCACTCTGAATGTGCGCGAGCTCCGCCTTTGAAACTTTTGGATGTTTTTCTGGTCGAGAATAGACTGGGATCCACAAAACCAACCACATCAATCCAATCGCGCCGGTAAGAAGAAAAGCCCATTGCCAGCCCATATGCGTTGCAATCCATGGCACCGTCAGTGGTGCAATGATCGCGCCGACATTTGAACCCGCATTAAAGATTCCAGTTGCTAAGGCTCGTTCCTTCTTTGGAAACCACTCGGCAACAGTCTTAATTGCCGCAGGAAAATTTCCCGCTTCTCCCACACCCAAGCCTGCCCGGGCAACACCAAATCCAAACGGCGTGCGAGCCAGGGCATGGGCCATTGCCGCTAAACTCCACCACACTATCGCCACTGCGTAACCAACCCGGGTACCGATGCGATCCATCAGACGTCCAGCGAGTAATAATCCGAACGCGTATGCAGCATTGAACGCGGCGACAATGTTTCCGTAATCAACCTCGCTCCATCCGATTATTGTCTTCAAGTCTTTCGACAGAATCCCGAGCACTTGACGGTCGACGTAGTTGACCGTCGTGGCGAAGAAGAGCAGGCCACAGATTACCCAACGGTACCGCCCAATTCGTTGTCCGACTGTTTCGAGCGGCATCGCGGCAGACGCAGCCGTTCCAACTGAACCAGCTGTAGTAGCACTTGAGGCTGGTGCAGTGCCCACGACGTCCGTTGCATCGTTCATCTTCGCACTCCTCGAAGAACTATTGATTGACCCCACTTGCTAAGAATCCACCATCGACGGCGAGTATTTCGCCGTTTACAAAACTGGCAGCGTCGGAGGCTAAGAAGATTGCGGCGCCGGCTAATTCATCGACGTTTCCAAACCGCCGCATAGGCGTCCGCAAGAGAAACTCCCGTCCGCGTTCCGTTTCGTCGAGTAGTTTTTGATTTAACGGTGTCCGAAAAACGCCTGGTGCGATCGCGTTCACACGCACGCCGCGTGGGCCCCACTCAATCGCCAACGATTTTGTGAGTGAAGCAACGGCCGCCTTACTCGCTGAATACGCAGCTACTTCATACAAAGCGACGAACGTGGAGAGCGACACAATATTGATGATGCTGCCCGACTCTCGCTCGAGCATGTGCGTGCCAAAGATTTGACAGGCCCGAAGTGTTCCCGTCAAGTTTGTATCCAGAATCGTGTTCCAGTCGGCTTCAGAGAAATCGACAGTTGGTGCTCGCTTCGTCCGTCCCGCGGAATTCACCAGGATATCAACCTTGCCAAAACTGTTCAGTGCCTCATTGAGGAGATTTTGCAGAGAATCGCGATCGGAAACGTCTGACGTTATTCGCAGTGACCGGCGGCCACGACCTTCAATTTCTTGAGCAGTAGTTTCCACTTGCCCAAGCTTTCGTGAGCTGGGGATAACGTCAGCTCCGGCATCGGCAAGTCCGTGGGCTATAGCGCGTCCGATACCGGATGTTCCACCAATTACTACAGCGACTTTGCCCGTCAATTCCAAAGGAGAATAGGTCATGAAAAACTCTTCTTGTCCTGTATGGACAGCGGAAATTGACACGAAAGATAAGAGCTAAAACCAAGCTTCAGGTTCAGACTCGTCCTAGGCCTGTCCGGTTCCGCTGTCAGGGAGATAATGGGTTAAAGGTTAGACCACTTTCTAGAAAATGCTGATATTGTGTAACACCCACAGTCGGTCACCGTCAAGCCCAAAAATCCGTGTGCTACTGAGATTTATCCTCGTCCGGCCTTACAAAAATGTAGCTTGTCTAGTTCGGCCTCGCGTGTTAAAGTCATGCTTTCATTTGAAGATTGGTAAAACCAGTTATCATGTCCGATACACTTCAGTTTGTCGTGAGATGCGCTAGGTTCAGCTTCTTTCCTTTAACTGGGTGTTGGTGGACGAACGGTTATTGAAAGCCGTTGAACGTAGCTCATGTCACGACAAACTGAAGAGTATCGGACATCAAAACGACAACGTTAAAGCATATCGGACCTTAAGATTCGAAATGTCAGCTGCTAGCCCTCAAAATTTGACGCGCCGTTCCGCTGGCCGG
>Ga0114129_10003543_pt1 | contig 21977 bp, 7 predicted proteins | sample RhiMetdeltSRZDD1_FD_80071 | JGI IMG/M metagenome (GOLD analysis project Ga0114129, IMG submission 80071) | Populus rhizosphere microbial communities from Tennessee, USA - Rhizosphere MetaG P. deltoides SRZDD1 (version 2) (version 2) | ecosystem: Host-associated > Plants > Roots > Rhizosphere >... | reverse complement strand
TGGCCGGAGGCGGAGGACGTCGAGGCTGACCTGACCGATATTCGGGTCGGCGTCTAGCTACAATCCACCGACCAATGGGTCGGCTGGTCGAGATCCAACGAGGGGAGGACGCGCCCGCGGCCGTCAGGCTCCGGGCCGGCGACGTGCTCTCCGTCGGCGCGAGTGGAGCGCGCGTGCGCGCCGGCGAGGGCGTGATCAGTCTGCTGGGCGCCTTTCTCCCCGCGGTGTGCGGCGGCGGCGGCGACGTCATCGCGCCTGAAGGCGCGCCGTCGATCGTGCTGTTCCTGGCGCGATCGTCGGGAAAGGCCACCGTGGAAATCGTCATTGGCGATCCGTGGTCCGCCACGACGTGGAAGGCCATCGACGTCACCGTTGATTAAGCGCTGCCTACTGGCGCTCCGGATTCTGTCGTCCGCCTTCGCGCCTTCGGCGCTCCGGCGTGACAGACTTCGCCGTGAGAATGGGCTCGCGGGCTTGCCAAGACGGAGCCCGCTCGCAATACATCGCGGGCTTGCCAAGACGAAGCCCGCTCGCATACAGGCGGGCGAGGTCTGGAGGCGGCGGGAGTCGAACCCGCGTCCGAGAGTACGCCGTCGCAGGCGTCTACATGCGTAGCCGCTCTTGAAGGTTCGCGACCGCCGTCGAAGCGCGGCGGAAACCGGCGATCGCTAGCTCCGAAAAGTCTCGCCGGCGCGCTTCGGAGGCCCGCGCGCCGGCCAGCCTGTTTTTATGACATCCAGCCGCACCCCACAGGCGGGAGCACGGTGGACGTCGCTACTTAATTAAGCAGCGAGAGCGAGCTGCGTGTCCGCAGTTACGTTGTGTTCCACCGGATTTACGAGACGATGGCGCTCGGCATGCATCCCGCGAGTCTTTACCCCCGTCGAAGCCGTATCGCCCCCTCATGACCGATGACTAATGACGACTGGCAACTGACGACTGGCGACTGGCGACTGAAGAGTCGCTCGCGATCTTGCAGATCCATTGTAGGGGTCGCCGCCAGCGGCGTCAAACATCTCTGCCCGTTGGAGTTGCCGGGCTATAATGCCGAAAAACGCCATATGAGCCGCCGCGACCTCGAGCGCATCGTCGACGCGGCCGTCGCGGTGAAGGACGAGCCGATTTCGGCCGATGAGGGAGGTGAGGCCCCGGCCTCCGCCCACCGAGTGCACGTGACATGACGCATCGCGGTCCGCTCGTCTCCACGCTCATTGCGATCGTCCTGCTGCCCGCCGCGGCGCCGCGCGCGCAGCAGAGCGCCGCGAGCGCGCCCGCTCAGTCGGCACCCGAGACTTTCGTCCTCAAACCAACGGACCATGTGCGACTGCCCGCCGACGCGTCGCGGTATTGGCTGGCGCCGAGCGCGGCGGAGCTGCGGCTCGCGCGCACGCCGCCGATGACCGAGCTCGTCGAGGCGGTGAGGCTGGAGCTCGACTCGAACTTCGCGAAGGCGCTGCCGCTGCTCTCCCGCAAGACCGTGGAGCAGGGCGTGCTCGGCGATTACGCGATGTATTACAAAGGTCTCGCCGAGCTGAAGACCGGCCGCCCCGCGGACGCGAAGCAGACATTTCAAGCGCTCGCTGCGAAACCGCCGACGGGCTTTCTCGTCGAGGGCGTGGCGCTCCGCGAGGCCGAAAGCGACGAAGCGCTCGGTGATTCGAACGCGGCGCTCGCCATCTACGAGCGGCTGTCGAAGACGAAAGCGACCCAGCCGGACGACGTGCTGATGCGGATGGGCCGGACCGCGAAGGCCGCCAACAATTCCGAGAAGGCGGTTGAAGCGTACTCGCGGGTCCTGTACGAGTTTCCGTTCAGCGATCTCGTCGCGGCCGCGGAGCGCGAGCTGCAGTCGCTGCCCGCGCCTCCGGTGGTGCCCGGCGGCAACCGATACAAGCTCGAGCTCGGACGTGCCGAGCGCCTCTTCGCGTCGAAGCGCTACGCCGCGGCGCGGCCGATCTTCGAGGCGCTCCGGCGCGCCGCGAGCGGCGACGATCGAGAGCTCCTCGATCTCCGGCTCGCCGAGTGCGACTACTTCCAGAAGCGCACGCGCAGCGCGCGCGACGGCGTCAGGCCGTACCTCGAGAACGCTTCACGCCAGGGCGAGGCGCTGTTCTTCTACGCGCTGGCGACGCGCGAGCTCGGCGATCACGCCGAGTACGTCCGCATCGTGCGCCGCATCGCGAAGGAGTTCCCCGACCAGAGCTGGGCCGAGGAAGCGCTGAACAATCTCGCGACGCAGTTCATCATCCAGGATGACGATGAAGATGCGGACACGACGTTCCGCGAGATGTACGCGAAGTACCCGATGGGTCACTACGCGGAGCGCGCGGCGTGGAAGATCGGCTGGTACGCCTACAAGAACAAGCGCTACGCGGACACGATTCACGCGTTCGAGTCGGGCGCGGCGCATTTCCCGCGATCGGACTACCGGCCGTCGTGGTTGTACTGGGCCGGCCGCGCGCACGAGAACCTCAACGAGCAGGCGCTGGCCGACGAGCGATACACGCTGGTCGCGACCGATTATCTCAACAGCTACTACGGCCGCCTCGCGGCGGCGCGCCTGGGCACGCGAGGCGGTCGTCCGCCGAAGCGCCCGCTGGTCGTCGACGGCCAGACGACGGAGCCGCCGGCTGAAGGCGAGGTCCTGGCGCCGCCGCCGCCGAACGAGCGCATCGTTCGCGCGCTCCTCGCGCTCGATCTGTACGACCAGGCGATCGACGAGCTCCGCTACGCGCAGAAGAACTGGGCCGATACGCCGGTGATTCAGGCCACGTACGGATGGATCTACAACCAGCGCGGCGAGCTGCGCCCGGGCATCAACGCGATGAAGCGCGCGTATCCGCAGTACCTCGCGGCGGGCGGCGAGCAGATGCCGATCGAGCTGCTCAAGGTGCGGTTCCCGGTGAACTACTGGCCGCTCATCAAGAAGTACGCGGCGCTGCACGAGCTCGATCCGTACATGATGGCCGCGCTCATCGCCCAGGAATCGAACTTCACCGCCGACATCCGATCCAGCGCCAACGCGTACGGCCTGATGCAGCTGCTGCCCTCGACCGGCCGCCAGTACGCGCGCACGCTGCAGATCAGCCGCAGGTTCAGCATCGGCATGCTGACGACCGCGGAGACGAACCTGCGCATGGGGTCCGCCTACCTCGCCGATCTCGTCAAGCAGTTCGGCGGCGTCCATTACGCGCTCGCGACGTATAACGCCGGGCCCCATCGCGTGTCGAAATGGATGTCGGAGCGGCCGGGCATCGAGCGCGAGGAATTCATCGACGACATCCCGTACCCCGAGACGCAGGACTACGTGCGCAAGATCATCGGCCAGGCCGAAGACTACCGCCGGCTCTACGGACCGGGCGGCGCGTCGGCGTCGGATGACGAGCAGAAGCGCGTGGTCGCGAGCAAGGCGGCAAGCTCGACCAAGGCATCCGCCGCGCCCGCGAAGAAGAAGCCGGCGGCGAAGAAAGCGCCGGCGAAACGGAAGCGCCGCGCGAACTAGTTGTCATCTCTCATCCCTCATCCCTCATCCCTCATCCCTCATCCCTCATCCCTCATCCCTAACCCTTAACCCTGACCCCCCTTCATAATTCCTTCACGATCGCCTGCGACTCTGGGACTGCAGGAGGGGTTATGCATTCACAGAGATGGCTCTCAGCGGCGGCGATTCTCGGCAGCGCCATCGTCGGCGTGATCGCCTACAACATCGGACTCTCGCAGGGCGCGGCGCACGCGGCGGCCGCGAGTGGCGCGCTGCCACCGTACCCGTACGGCTTGTACCGGCCGTGGGGGTTCGGCTTCGGGTTCCCGATCCTCTTCTTCGTGTTCTTCTGGCTGATCGTGTCGCGGGCGTTTTTCTGGGGCGGGCCGTGGCGGCGCCGGTGGTATCACTATCGAGGGGAGGTGCCGCCGTCGTTCGACGAATGGCATCGCCGCGCGCACGAGCGGATGAGCGAGAAACAAGTGTAGGGCGGGTCTTCAGACCCGCCTGCCGCCGGGTCCAAAGGACCCGGCCTACACACGAGACGACGTACGAAATGCAAACCGTCTTGATCGTCGACGACGAGCCGAGGCTCGTGGAGATCGCGGGCGACTATCTTCGCCACGCCGGGTACGCGGTCGTGACCGCGCACACGGGCTCGGACGGGATCGCGCGCGTTCGCGCGGACAACCCGGCGCTCGTCGTCCTCGATCTGCGGCTGCCCGACATGGACGGCATCCGCGTGGCGCGCGAGCTGCGGCGGCAGTCGAACGTGCCGATCGTCATGCTGACCGCGCGCGCCGAAGAATCCGATCGCCTGCTCGGCCTCGACGCCGGCGCCGACGACTACATCGTCAAGCCGTTCAGCCCGCGGGAGCTGGTGGCGCGCGTGCGCGCGGTGCTGCGCCGCGCCGGCGCGGCGGCGGGCGACGTGGTACAGGTCGGCGATCTCGCGATCGACAAGTCGCGGCTGACGGTCTCGCGCGGCGGCGAGCGGCTCGATCTGACGGCGACGGAGTTTCAGCTCCTGGCGACGCTGGCGTCGTCGCCGGGCCGGCTGTTCACGCGCGCGCAGCTCCTCGACGCGATCCGCGGGTCGGACGCTGAATCGTTCGATCGCGCGATCGACGCGCACGTGAAGAACATCCGGCGGAAGATCGAACGCGATCCGCGCAACCCGCGATACATCCTCACGGTCTACGGCGTCGGCTACAAGGCGGCTGAGGGATGACGGGTGCGCGCTGGCACGGCGGCGGCCGGCCGCCATGGTGGCCGGAGGGCGAATCGTGGCCGCCGCACGATCCGCGGCGCGACTGGCGTCGTCACCGCGTCCGATTCATGCGCCGCGCGGCGCTCGCGGCGTTCGCGCTCTTCGCGTTGAGCTTCGTGGGCGCGGTGACGGTCGTGTCCTGGGCGATGCGAGGAACGCGCGGCGCGTGGCCGGCGCCTTCCGCCTGGATCGTGCCGCTGACCCTCGTCGCCTTGTGGGTCATCGGCCTCGCGTTCGTTGTTCGCCGCCTGGGGTCGCCGCTCGGCGATCTCGTGCACGCGGCGCATCAGATTGCGGACGGCAGCTTCGACGTGCGGGTCTCGCCGCACGGGCCTCCAGCGCTTCGCGCCGTCGGCCGGGCGTTCAACGACATGGCGGGCCGGCTCGCGATGCAGGAGCGCCAGCGCCGCGAGCTGATGGCCGACATCGCGCACGAGTTGCGCACGCCGCTGAGCGTCGTCCAGGGACGGCTCGAAGGCGTGATCGACGGCGTGTATCCCGCCGACGTGTCGCAGCTCGAGCCGCTCCTGGACGAAACGCGCATCCTCACGCGCCTCGTCGAGGATCTGCGGACGCTCGCCAACGCCGAGAGCGGCGTGCTCACAATCGAGCGCGAGCCGGTCGACGTCGGCATGTTGATCCAGGATGCCGCCGCGGCCGTCCGCGATGAGTCGGCGGCGAAGGGCATCTCGATCGTGATTCGCGATCCATCCGCGTTGCCGACGGCGAACGTCGATCCGCTGCGGATCCGCCAGGTTCTGGTGAACCTGCTGGCCAACGCCGTGCGCCACGGCCGTACTGGAACGCGCGTCACCGTCGACGCGCGGCTCGCCGATGGCCAGCTGATCGTCGACGTTTCGGATGACGGCCCCGGTATCGCCGCGGAGGAACTGCCGAAGCTGTTCGATCGGTTCTACAAGGGGCGTGGGTCGACCGGCTCGGGCCTCGGTCTGACGATCGCGCGGAGCCTGGCCCGCGCGCACGGCGGCGACATCCGAGCTGTCAGCACGCCGGGGGCCGGCACCACAATCACGTTCCACGTCCAGGCCTGAGAGCGAGACAGCGCCTTAGTGCCGTAAGGAAGTGACAATAGTCTGCGTATTCGCGGACTGAGTTGTCCCATCTTGCTGAATACAAGGCAGATCTTTATCCCGGACGTGCGTGTGTTTGGCCGCCCGTTTGCTCGACCGCAGAACACGGCCGAATGCCTACATCTATTAATACGCGGCAGCGCGCCGCCGGCGTGGCGGTTTTCCTGTGTGCGTGTCTCGCGGCGCGGACGACTGGCGCGACGCCGGTTCTGTCGCTGGCACCGTCGGCCGGCATCGTACAGCCGGGCGACGACTTCCGAGTCGACGTCAACATCACCGGCGTCGAGGACCTGATCTCGTTCGAGATCGAGCTCGTCGTGGCGGGGCCTTCGACCGTGCAGTCCGACGCGGAGGGATCGTTTCTCAACGGCGGCGATCCGACGGCCAGCTTCTACTTCGTCGACGCGCCGCTGCGCGCGTTCGACACGGCGCTGCCATGCACGCCACCGTCGGGTCCGACGGATCTGACCTGCGGCGCCGACAACGGCGGCACGTTGTTCTCCGTTTTTCTGAAGGCGGGTGCCGCCGCGTCGACGGTGACACTTGGCGACGTCTTTCTGTTCAACTCGCTGTTCGATCCACAGTTCGACAAAACGACAAATCCTGGTTTGATTGACGTCGGGTTCGATGCTCGAACCGTGACCGTCGCCGTCACGCCGTCCGAGACGGTGGTGCCGGAGCCGGCCACGTTGGGACTCGTAACAATCGGGATCGGTGCGCTCGCGCGTCGCAAGAGACGACGCGGCTAAAGATTTCCAGCGACACCGGACGTTTCCTGATATAAAGCGGCGCTTCACCAATTTCCATTGAATCTCTGGCGACCGTTCGGTCGGCGCGGTACGTGTGTCGGCTCGAGGGCCGCGGCACGTCCGCACGCGAGACGCGTTTCGGCCGTTCAACGTGGGACGCGGCCGTCGCGCCGCTGCGCATTCATGCGTCTGGCGATCGGCGTGGCCGTCGCGCTCTCGCTCGCCCGCGTCTCCGCGCAGGTCGAATCCGGACGCAACGTCAACATGGTCGCCGGCCGTGTGTGGCCGTTCGGCGATCCCTTCCTGCAGAAGCAAAACGAGCCGGTCATCGCGGTCTCGTCGCGCAACGTCCTGCACCTGGTCGCGGGCGCGAACGATTACCGGACGGTCGATCTGCCTGGACTCCCGCAGGACAAGCCGACGGGCGATTCGTGGGCCGGGCTGTTCAAGTCGTTCGACGGCGGCGCAACGTGGCGCAGCACGCTCCTGCCCGGGTACCCGCAGGATCAATCGGCCACCGGCCTGACGTCGCCGCTCCACGGATTCGACGCGGCGGCCGACCCGGTCGTCCGCGCCGGCTCGAACGGTCTCTTCTATTACTCGGGCATCGTGTTCCAGCGCGCCGCGATCGTCGGCGCGGTGCCGCCGAACGGCGCGGCGGGCAAGGTGGGCGCGAAGCACGCCGCCGGGTCCGAAAGGACCCGGCCTACGCCTGATAGTCGCCTGAGCGCCCGCGAGCGCGAGCGAGAACGGCAGCGCAAGCGGGAGAAGGCGCCCGACCGCGCGCGAAAGGCCTCGAAGAAGACCAAAGAGAAGAGTCCTCGCGAGCAACCGTTCGACCGCATCCGAGGCGGCGCCGAAGACGACGACGAGGTCGCCGGCACCGACGACAAGTCGAGCGCGATATTCGTCGCGTCGCTGATCGATCTGAACAACCGCGAAGGCGGCGACCCGATCGGGTACGTCCGCGCGACCCTTGTCGACAAGGACTCCGGCAAACGCTTCCTCGACAAGCAGTGGATGATGGCCGACGTGCCGCGCGCCGGCGCGCAGATGTGCGTGATGGACGTGCAGCAGGAGGACGGCACGTTCGTCCGCCAGAGCTTCCTCGGCGGACGGGTCTACGTCGCCTACACGGCGTTCAGCGTGACGCTGGCGGGGCAGCGCGCACAGATTCTCTTCAGCTCGTCGGCGGACTGCGGCGCCACGTGGAGCCGCCCGCGCGACATCAGCACGGTGCCGGATCCCGACGTCAACGACGACGGGATCGTCAACACGACCGACCTGAACATCGTCAAGGCGAGCAACGGCAAGCGCTGCGGAGACGTCGGCTTCGACCCGGCGGCCGACGCGAACGGCGACTGCCTCGTCGACCTCGTCGACCTGACGTACGTCTCGCGCAACGTCGGCAAGACGTTTCCGACGGCGCGTCGCATCCCGCAAGGCGCGACCATCACGGTGAACCCGCTGACCGGCGCGGTCTACGTCGCATGGCGTGAATTCAAGGCGAACAGCACGCAGCCGGACGCGATCGTCTTCACGCAGTCGACCAACGGCGGCGCGACGTTCTCGACGCCGCTGACCGTCTCGACGTTCTTTCCGTACGACCAGGCGACGACCGAGACGTCGTTCCGGACGAGCGCGTTCCCCACGATCGCGTCAGACGGCGCCCGGCTCTACCTCGCGTGGTCCGCGCGGAACTTCGCCAAACTCCGGAACGATCCCACCAAGGACGATGCGCGCATCGTCATGTCGACGTCGATAAACGGCGCGGCGTGGACCGCGCCGCGCATGATCGATGACGAGGCCGGCCGGCTGGGCCATCAGATCATGCCGGCCCTCACGTTCGGCGCCGGGAAGCTGTCGCTGGTCTATTACGACCTGCGCGAGGACGTCTCGGGATTGTTCGGGCCGTTCGTCGACGAGCTGCCGATCATCACGTCGCCGACGCCGGCGCTGCGCCATACGCTCGACGTCCGGCTGGCGCAGGCGCTGCCGGCGCAGGATCCGGTGTTCCAGTCGATCCAGCTCTCGGATTATCCGTTCGGCGTCCTGACCGACGGCGGACCGCTGCAGCAGCTCCAGTTCAACGCGCCGAACCTCCCGATCTTCAAGCACGGCTCGTCGCCGTTCATCGGCGATTACATCGACATCACGATGGCGCCGACCATCCGGTCGAACGCCGACGGGACCTGGTCGTTCGACATCGAGCCGTCGGCGTCGCCATCGGGCCACGTCGTCTGGACGGACAATCGCGACGTTCGCCCGGGTCCGCACGGCGATCTCGCCAACTACACGCCGCCGAACTCGTCGTCGCGGCAGACGGTGAGCCTCTTCAATCCGCTGGAGCTCGTGCCGGCGTGCGATCCCGATCTCACCGGCACACGCGATCAGAACATCTACACGGCCCGGTTCGACCAGGGCCTGTTCGTCGCGGCGGTGGGCAACAACAAGGTCCTCAACACCACGACGCCGCGCGCGTTCCCGCTCCTCGTCGAGAACGCCACCAACGGGATTCGCAGCTACCGGCTGACGATCGCCGCGCAGCCCCCGGGCGGCCAGGCGACGTTCGATCAGTTCTCGTTCGGCGGCGCGCCGCGCACGGTCCTCGACCTGACGGTGCCGCCGTTCTCGACCGCCGCGCGCACGGCGTACGCCACGTCCTCGGACTCGCAGGCGCGCATCGGCATCGACGTGACCGAAATCGGATCGCCGGGCGATCCGGGCCCGCTGGCGGGCGGCCTGCACGGCACGATCGCGCTGAACACGGATCGGGAGGCGCCGCGCCTCGACAGCGCGGCCGAAGTGTTCGACCCCGTGATCAGCAGCGGGATCGCGAGCCCGCGTCTCGACAGCCCGCGGCTGGACAGCCCGCGCCTCGACAGCCCGCGGCTCGACAGCGTCAGCAACGCGAATACCGGCATCCTGAACCCGCGCCTCGACAGTCCACGGCTGGACAACCCGCGCCTCGACAGCACCCGGATCGCAAACCCGCGGCTCGACAACCCGCGCCTCGACAGCGCGGCACTGATCAACGGATCGTTCCTCGACACGACGTGGGAACTGAGCAACGCGGGCAACTCGCCGGCCGTGTACGCCGTCAAGATGCTCCTGAATCGTCCGATCCCGCCGGGGTTCGAGACGCAGCTGATCATTCACAAGACCTACACGACGCCGGCGGCTGTCGGCTGCGATTTGCGCCAGACACAGCAGAACGTCGTCGTCGCCAACATCACGACGCCGGCGTTTTCGACGAGCGCGGATCTCCTGGATCCGCGCCTCGACAGCCCGCGACTCGACAACGCGACCGTGGTGCTCGCGCCCGGCGAAACGGCGAACGTGACGCTGCGCGTGTTCGATCCGGACAAGAACGATCAGATCACGTTCGAGCCGCTGTCGGACGTGACGCCTGCGACCGTGGCGCAGTCGGTCAACACGGTCGACGCGCAGAACGGCGTGACGCAGCCTCCGGCCGCGGTCGCCGTCGTCATCACCACCGGCTCGCTGCCGGACTCGCCGCCGAACAACGGCTACGACCAGACGCTGCAGGCCAACGTGCCCGGCTCGTGGTCGGTGGTCTCCGGCACGCTGCCGCCAGGTCTGCAGCTCGATAGCGCGACCGGACGGATCTTCGGGACCCCGACGACTCCGGGCTCGTTCCGGTTCACGATTCGCTTCACCGACACCGCGTCGCCGCCGAACACGGCCGACCACGTGTTCCTGATCGAGGTCTCCGGCCCGCTCGCCGTCGTCGCGGCGCCGCTGCCCGACTTCGTGGCGAACGCCGCGAATCGCGCGTCGGTTACCGTGACGGGCGGCCTCGCGCCGTTCACGTTCCAGGTCACCGCCGGCGCGCTGCCGGCGGGGCTGAACCTCGATTCGGCGACCGGCGAAATCTCGGGCACGCCGACGGCTGCCGGCACGTCGACGTTCACCATCACGGTGTCAGACAGCGCGACGCCGAAGCACACCGCGAGCGCGCAGTTCGAGATTCAGGTCGAGCCGGCGGCAGCCGTCGACAAAGGCTGGAATGGCAGCGTCGACTCGAACTGGTTCAATCCCGCGAATTGGGGTCCGACGGGCGTTCCCGACGCATCGACCGACGTGCTGATCGCCGCGGGCGCCGCGCATCAGCCCGCACTCACGGCGGACGCATCGGTCCGAAGCCTTCAGCTCGCCGCCGGCGCCACTCTCGACACGCAAGGTCATCGGCTGACTGCATCCGGCGACGTCGACGCCGGCAACACGATCGTCGGGACCGGCACGCTCGAGATGACCGGCAGCGGCGTGACGTTGAAGGGCACGACGCCGAACCTCGTCATCAGCGGCTCGGTCACCCTCGCCGGCGCCCTGCGGGTCAACGGCAACCTGTCGATGAACGGTTCGCTGAACTTCGATGGCAACATCGCGAGCGTCGCCGGTCAGTTGATCGCGAACGGCAACGCCGCATTGACCGGTGGACCAGGGACCCTGTCGTCCGACGCCACCGGAATTTGGCCGGGCACGATCGTGAGCACGGTCGCAGGAGGATCGCCGAGTCGATTCCCGGCGACGTTCGATCTGCATCAGCAGGGATTGAACGTCACCGCGGCATCGGCCGACGGGACCCTGACCGCCGTCGTCACGGGCGCGCCGGCCGGCACGGTGCAGTACGACGTGACGATCACCGCGACAACGCCCGGCGCGTGCTCGCCGGCCGTGTTCACCGGCACGATGTCGCTCGCGGTCGCGACGGGCGTCCTCACCGGTGCGGTCAGCGGCACGAACACCAACTGTCTGCCCGAGGTCCTCGCGCTCGCCCTCGAGAAGGGCAGCGCGCTGACCGTGGGCGGTGTCGCCGTTGATGGCGCGGTGTTCAACAACGTCGTGTTCGCGATCGATCGCGGCACGATCGATCGGTTCGACAACGTTCAGTTCCAGAATTACTCGCCGATCGTCCTGCAGTTCCGCGTCGACCATCCGGGCGCGGCGACGCCATTCGCGTTCCACAACCTCGTGTTCGGATCGACGCCGACGCTCGGCTTCGACATTCAGGCCACGGACACGGCCAGCGACGCGAACGTCCTCACGATCGATCTCGAGAATCCGACCGCCGTCGACGGTCCGGCGCACACGCAGGTGATCAACGGCGCGATCGTCAACTGGCACGTGCCAGCCGCGGATCTGTCCGTCGGCGTGACGGATTCGCCGGATCCGGTGAGCGTCGGCGGCACGCTCGCGTACACGGTGACGGTCGCGAACAACGGACCGACGGCCGCCGCGAACGTGACGCTGACCGACCCGCTCCCGAGCGGGTTCGTGTTCAACCAGGCGATTCCGTCGGTCGGCACGTGCGGCTTCTCGCCTGGCGCGGTGACGTGTCAGCTCGGGACGCTCGCACCAGCCACGTCGGCGACGATCACGATCGACGGGAATATCGCGAACGCCGGCACGCTGACGAACACGGTGACCGTGTCGTCGACGACGCCCGATCCGAACGCCGCGAACAACAGCGCACAGACGACGACCACGGCGCTCGTGCTGTCCGCGAACGTGTCAGTGAGCAAGTCGCACGCGCCCGCTCAACCCGTCGTCGGTTCGGATCTCACGTACACGCTGACGGCGAGGAACCTCGGACCGTCGCCCGCGACCAGCGTCGTGGTGACCGACACGCTGCCGGCCAGCGTCACGTTCGTTTCGGTCAACGACGCCGCGTGCGCTGAATCCGCCGGCGTCGTGCAGTGCCAGTTCGGCGCGATGGCGAACGGCGCGGAGCGATCCGTGCAGATCGTCGTTCGTCCGCGCGTCGCCGAGCCAATCACGAACACCGCGACGATCTCCGCGGCGGAAAGCGATCCGGACTCGGCGAACAACACCGCGTCGGACCTCGCCATGGTGTTCGCGTTCGGACCGTGCGCGGCGCCGACGTTCTCGGGGCCGACGACGTTCACGCTCCCGCAGTTCAGCGCGACGGTCATGGCCGTGGCGGACTTCAACAAGGATGGCCGCGTCGACGTCGCGATCGCGCAGGGGACCGGCAACCGCGTGGCGGTCATGCTCGGCGATGGCTTCGGCGGATTCGGCGCGCCGACCTTCTTCGCCGTCGGGACGTCGCCGAGCGGCATCGTCGCCGGCGACTTCAACAAGGATGGCAACGTCGACCTCGCGGTGGCCAACAACGGATCGGGCAGCGTGTCGATCCTCCTCGGCACCGGAACCGGATCGTTCGGGCCAGCGACGAACGTCGCGGCGCTGACCTCGCCGCAAACGGTCGAGACGGCGGACTTCAACAACGACGCGAACCCGGACCTCGTGGTCGGCAGCGGGACCGGCACAAACGTCGCGGTGCTGCTCGGGAACGGCAACGGAACGTTCGGCGCGGCGGCGCTGGTTCCATCCGGCCAGAACCCGCTCAACGTGATCGTGGGCGACTTCGACGGCAACGGCACGATCGACGTCGCCGTTCCAAACACGGGAGCGGCGACGATCAGCATCCTCAGCGGCAACGGCGCCGGCGGCTTCAGCGCGCCCGCGGCGATCACGATCGGCGGCGCCGGAACGACGGTCGCGCGGCTTCGCGCGCTCGGCGACGTCAACAACGACGGCCGGCCGGACCTCGGCGTCACGACGAGCACGAACGGCGGCCTCCAGAACCTGATGCTCCTGTTGAACGCGGGCGGCGGCGCGTTCGCCGCGCCGGTCGAGATCCTGCCGCCGTTCAACATCGGGTTCGCGGTGGGCGGCGACGTCAACGGCGACGGCAAACGCGATATCGTCGCCATTGCCTTCGATCTGGCCAGTGTCGTCGTCGCGCTCGGCGACGGCACCGGATCGTTCGCACCGCCGGTGCCGTACCTCGTCGGCACGTCGCAGAACGACGTGCGCCTCGCCGATCTCAACGGCGACGGTAAGCTGGACATCCTCGGCACGCGTCCGAGCGCCGGCAGCTTCTATGTGCTGCTGAACAACTGCGGAGCGGCCGGCGGCGCCGACGTGTCCGTGAATATCTCCGGGCCGGCGCAGCTGCCTGCCGGCGATCCGGCCGCGTTCACGATCACCGCGCTGAATGCGGGTCCGTCCGCGGCGACCGGCGTCAAGCTGACGACCGTACTCGATCCGTCGCTTCAATTCATCAGCGCGACGCCGAGCTCGGGCACGTGCACCGAAACGACTGGAACGATCGTCTGCGATCTCGGCGGAATCGCCGCGAACGCGCGGGCGACGGTGACGGTCAATGCCAAAGCGATCGCGGCATCGAGCTCGAGTGGCCTGGGCGCGATGGTCACCGCGGCCGAGCCCGACCCGGCTCCCGCGAACAACACGACGTTCGCCGACGTCGTCATCACGGCGCACTCGGTCACGTTCGTCGTGACCAACACAGGCGACAGCGGGCCGGGATCGCTCCGTCAGGCGATCTTCGATTCGAACGCGAATGCCGGATCGACGAACCGCATCGAGTTCGCGATTCCAGGCAGCGGCGTCCGTACCATTTCGCCGACGACCGGCCTGCCGACGATCACGGTGCCGGTCGTCATCGATGCGACGACGCAGCCAGGATTCGCGGGCACGCCGATCGTCGAGCTGAACGGCGCGGGTGCGGGCTCGGTGGCCGGCCTGGTGATCACCGCCGGCGGCAGCACCGTACGTGGCCTCGTGATCAATCGATTCAACCAACGGGGGATCGGTGTCGGCAGTTCCGGCAACACGATCACCGGCAATTACATCGGAACGAATGCCGCCGGCACGGCCGCCTTGGGCAACGGCGTCGGCAATGCCACCGTCAGCGGCTTTGCCGGCATCGGCGTCGACGGGAACAACAACACCATCAGCGGCAACCTGATCTCGGGCGGATTCGGAAGTGGAATCAACATCAACGCGACGACCGCGACCGGGAACGTCGTGCGTGGAAATCTCATCGGCACGAACGCCACCGGTACCGGCGCCGTCGCCAACGCCGCCGGCGGCATCAACGTGAATGGGTCGGGGAACACGATCGGCGGCACGACGGTCGCCGACCGCAACGTGATCTCAGGCAACACCGGATCCGGGATCAACCTGCAGACGACGGCAACGGGGAACGTCGTCATCGGGAACTACATCGGCACGAACGCGGCGGGAACAACGGCGGTTGCCAACACAGGCAACGGCGTGTTCGACGCGGGTTCGAGCAACACGATCGGACAGGCTGGCGCGGGCAACGTGATCTCCGGCAACGGTGTGAGCGGCGTCGTCGTATCGGCGGACAACGGCGTGACGATCACCGGGACGCAGATCGTCGGAAACCTGATCGGTCTCCGCGCGGACGGGACGGCGGCGCTCGCCAACGTCAGCCACGGCGTTCGTCTCACCCGCCAGCAGGCCACCGGCACGGTGACGAATTCGTCGGTGACGAACAACACGATTTCCGGCAACGGTGGCTCCGGCGTCCTGATCGAGTCGGCCGCGTCGTCGACGGTGGTGCAGGCGAACTCGATCGGCACGAGCCCTGACGGCACCGTCGCGCGAGCGAACGCGGTGGGCGTGACGATCAACGGGGCCAACAACGTGATTGGCAGTACCTCGCAGCCGGCGGCCCGCAACGTGATCTCCGGCAACACACAGCAGGGTGTCCGGGTAAATGGTGCGGCAGCAACCGGCAACCGGATTGCCGGCAACTACATCGGCGTCACGTCGGCCGGCACCGCAGCGCTCGGGAACGCGCAAGGCGTGGTCGTCGACGGCGGCGCCTCGAGCACCACGATCGGCGGCGTGCTGAGCGCGGCGCGAAACATCATCTCCGGCAACGGCAGCGACGGCGTCCAGATCAACGGGCCGAACAACGCGGTCCAGGGCAACTACATCGGCACGAACGCCGCCGGGACGGCCGCAGTCGGCAACGGCTTCCACGGCTTGAGCGTGAACAGCGCCTCGAACAACCTCATCGGCGGCACCGCGTTCGGCGAAGGGAACGTCATCTCCGGCAACGCGGTGAACGGCATCGGCGTTTTTGGCGCCTCGAGCGGGAACAACCATTTCGAAGGAAACTTCGTCGGCACGAACGCCGCCGGCACGCAGAAGCTCGCCAACGCCCTCGACGGCATCGGCATCGTCGACGGGACGAACAACACCGTGGGTGGGACGGCGGCCGGCGCGCGAAATCTCGTCTCGGGCAACGGGCGCATCGGGATCGGGATTTTCAACAACACCGGTGTCGCTTCGGGCAACGTCGTGCAGGGGAACGTGGTCGGGACCGGCATCTCCGGCAGCGCGCTCGGAAATATGGCCGAGGGCGTGACGGTCTCCGGCGTCAACAACGTCATCGGCGGCACCGCCGCCGGCGCCGGAAACACCATCGCGTTCAACGCGAAGGGCGTCGTCGTCAATGTCGGTACCGGCAACGCGATTCGCGGCAACCGGATCTTCTCGAACACCGGCCTCGGCATCGACCTGGGGAACAACGGCATCACGCCGAACGACGCCGGCGACCCCGACGTCGGCGCGAACAATCTCCAGAATTTCCCGGTGCTCACCGCGGCGACGACGACCGCCACCGACATCACGATCGCGGGTTCTCTGAACAGCACCGCGAACTCGTCGTTCGCCGTCGAGTTCTTCGCGAACATCGTCTGCAACGCATCGGGCGCGGGTGAGGGGCTGACGCCGCTCGGCTCTACGACGGTCTCGACGGATGCGGCCGGCAATGGGACGTTCAGCGTGACGCTGCCGATCACGACGCCGATCGGACCGGCGATATCGGCGACCGCCACGTCGGCGTCAGGCGACACGTCGGAGTTCGCGACGTGCCGCGGCGCATTGCAGCAGACCGCCGCGAATCTCGCGATTACGAAGTCGCATTCGCCGGCGAGTCCGGTCGTCAACCAGCCGCTGACGTACACGCTGACCGCCACCAATGCTGGTCCGGACGCGGCCGCCAACGTCGTCGTCACCGATACGTTGCCCAGCGGCGTGACGTTCGTGTCCGCGACCAGCACCCAGGGCAGCTGCACGCAAGCGGCGGGAACGGTCACGTGCAACGTCGGCACGCTGGCGAACGGCGCGTCGGCAACGATGACGATCATCGTCACGCCGACGGTCGCGCAGCCGCTGACGAACAACGCCAGCATTTCGTCGTCGGCGACCGATCCGAACACGGCCAACAACACGGCGACGGACACGGCCATCGTCCTGGCGTTTGCCTCGTGCGCGGCGCCGACCTTCTCGGGCCCGCGGACGTTCGACGTGGGATCCAACGGCGCCTGGTGGGTCGCGAAAGGCGACTTCAACAAAGACGGGCGGCCCGACGTCGCCATGACCGAGAACGGCGGCGGTCAGGTTGCCATCCTCCTGGCCGACGGCGCCGGCGGATTCGGCGCGGCCACCCACATCACCGTCGGCGGCACTCCTGACGCCATCGCCGTCGGCGACTTCAACAAGGACGGGAATCTCGACCTCGCGATCGCGAACCACGCCGTCGGGAGCGTGTCGATTCTGCTCGGCAACGGCGCCGGCGGATTCGCCGCCGGAACGAGCGTTGCCGTGCTCAATCAGGCGACCGCTATCGAAGCGGCCGATCTCAACGGGGACGGCAATCTCGATCTGATCGTCGGCTACGACACCGGCACGCAAATCTCGGTCGTGCTCGGCCTCGGCGCCGGCGGCTTCGGCTCGGCCACTCACATCACCGCCGGGACGTCGCCCGGCGGTCTCAGCGTGGATGACTACAACCGCGACGGGCGGCTCGACATCATCGTCGCGAACGGCGGAACGAACACGATTTCGATGCTGCCGGGCAACGGCGCCGGCGGGTTTGGCGCGCTGTCGACCGTCACCCTCCCGAATCAGGTGTTCGGCGTCCGCGGTCTTGGCGACGTGAACGGCGACGGGAAGCCCGATTTGGGAGTGACGACTGGCGTCGACGCTGCCTCGCCGCGCAACGCACTGCTGCTGCTGAACACCAGCGACGGATCGGGCGCGTTCGCGTTCGGGCCCCCGAGCGAGCTGCTGTCGTCGTCCTACGGCGTCGGCTTCGGGATGACGGCCGACGTGAACGGCGACGGCAGGCTCGATCTCGTGGCAGTCAGCCATGCGACCAACAGCCTCGTGGTCCGGCTCGGCGACGGCACCGGCACCTTCGGCAGTCCGGCAAGCTTCTTCTTCGGCACGTCGCTCGGCACGCTCGTGGTCGAGGATTTCAACGGTGACGGCAAGCCGGACATCGTCGGCGCGAGAGGTGGAACGAGTCAGATTGGTCTGCTGCTGAACACGTGCGGCACCACCGCCACATCCGATCTGCGGCTCCAGATCTCCGGCGTGCCGGCGACGCTGAACCCCGGAGCGGTCGCGACGGCGACGATCACCGTCACGAACCTCGGTCCTTCCGCGGCATCCGACGTCGTCGTGCGACTGACCGCGAACGACGCGATCGACGATGCCGGCGTGTCGACGAGCCAGGGATCGTGCGCCGACGACCAGGACTTCAGAGTGTGCACGCTCGGCGCGCTGGCGTCGGGCGCGACGGCGACGATTTCGCAGGGGATCGTCGGCGCCAGACCGGGAACCGCTGTCCTGCAGGCGGCGACGACCGGGAGCGAAGCCGATCCAGATCCCGCGAGCAATTCAGCGACCGCGACGGTCACGGTCAACGCCGCGGCCGGTACGTTCGTGGTCAAGAACACGAACCCGGATGGTCCGGGTTCGCTGGACGACGCGATCCGCCTCTCCAATCACAACATCGGCTTCACGAACCGGATCGAGTTCGCGATTCCCGGCACCGGCGTCCGTACCATCGCGCCGTTGGCCCCGCTCCCGACGATCACCGTGCCGGTCATCATCGATGCGACGACGCAGCCGGGGTTTGCAGGGACGCCGATCGTCGAGCTGAACGGCGCGGGAGCCGGTTCGGCGACCGGCCTGTCGATCGCCGCCGGCGGCAGCACGATCCGTGGCCTCGTCATCAACCGCTTCGCGAACAGCGGCATCGTGCTCAGCGGGAACGGCGGCAATACGATCGCGGGCAACTACATCGGCACGAACGCGGCCGGCACAGCGGCGCTGGCGAACACTTTTGGCGGCGTCAACGTCAACGGGCCGACGAACACGATCGGCGGCACGACGCCAGCCGACCGCAACGTCATCTCCGGGAACGGCGGGGCGGGGATCAACATCAACTCGACCGGTACGGTCGTGAGCGGTAACTACGTCGGCACGAACGCCGCGGGCACTTCCGCCGTTGCGAATACGCTCTCGGGCCTGTTCATCAACACGGGCAGCTCGAACACCAGGATCGGCGGGACGGCAGCCGGCGCCGGCAACGTGATCAGCGGCAACGCGCTGTTCGGCATCTCGATCGGCGCCAGCGGCGTGATCGTGCAGGGCAACTCCATCGGCACCAATGCCGCCGGCGCCGCCGCGCTGCCGAACGGTCAGTCGGGCGTCTTCATCGGCATCGGCGCAACGAGCAACACGATCGGCGGCACGGCGGCGGGCTCGAGGAACGTGATCAGCGGCAACACGTTGTCGGGCGTCGACATCCGCGGCAGCAGCAACGTTGTTCAGGGCAATTACATCGGCACCGACATCGGCGGCACCCTCGCGCTCGGCAACAACGACGGCGTCTTCTTCGCCGAGCCCGCGGCCGGCAACACAGTCGGCGGCACCGCCACGAACGCGGGCAACCTGATCTCCGGCAATCGGTTGAGCGGCGTGAAGATCATGTCGCTGACCGCCGGCGTCGACGGCGCGAGATCGACGGTCGTTCAGGGCAACCTGATCGGGACCAACGCCGCTGGATCCGCAGCGCTGGCGAATGCCACCGGCGTCTTCATCGAGAACGCGCCGTCGAACAACATCGGCGGGACGTCGGCCGCCGCACGAAACATCATTTCCGGCAACACCGGAACGGCCGTTCAGATCAGCGGCAACCGCGCGACCGGCAATTTCGTGCAAGGCAACTACATTGGCACCGACGTGAGCGGGACCGCGGCCGTGGCGAATCGCGGCGTCCAGAGCGGCGTCAACATCAACAACGGCGCGTCCAGCAACGTCATTGGCGGGTCCGCCGCCGGCGCCGGCAACGTCGTCTCCGGGAATATCCAGCACGGGATCACGGTCTTCGGCAGCAACGCTGTTGGCAACGTCGTTCAGGGCAACCTGGTCGGCGTCGACGCGACTGGTGGCGTGAAGCTCGCCAACGGCGGATTTGGCGTCGACGTCGTCGGCGCGACGAATACGACCGTCGGGGGAACGGGACTCGCGCGGAACGTCATCTCCGGAAACCAGACGGGTATGCAGATCCGGACCGGCGCGACCGGGACGACCGTGCAGGGCAACTTCTTCGGTACCGACGCAACCGGCACCGTGGTGATTGCCAACAACCCGAACGGCATTCAAATCATCGACGCGTCCGGCAACTCGATCGGCGGGTCGGGTCCGGGACAAGGCAACTTGATCACCGGCAACAGCGGCATCGGCGTCAGCATCACAGGGACGTCGACCGGCAACGCGATTCGTGGCAACAGCATCTCCGCCAACGGCAGTCTCGGCATCGATCTCAACGGCGACGGCATCACCGCGAACGACGCCGGCGACGGCGACGCCGGACCGAACAACCTGCAGAACTTCCCGGTCCTGTCGTCGGCGGTGACGAGCAGCCCGACGGTTGTGACCGGCACCTTGAATAGTGCAGCGAACGCCTCGTTTACGCTCGAGTTCTTCTCGACTCCTTCCTGCGACGCCACGGGGAACGGCGAAGGCCAGACGTCGATCGGCACGGCACTGGTGAACACCGACGCAAGCGGGAACGCGCCGTTCAGCGTGACGACCGGCGCATCCGTGCCCGCGGGCCAGTTCGTCACGGCAACGGCGACGGATGCGGCAGGAAACACATCCGAGTTCTCCGCGTGCATCGTCGTGACCGCGCCGGCCGGTCCACAGACGTTCACCGTCACGAATACGAACGACGGCGGCGCCGGATCGCTGCGCCAGGCGATCGTCGACGTCAACGGCCACGCCGGGACCGACACGATCGCGTTCAACATTCCGGGCGCCGGGTCGCACACGATCGGGCTGCTGTCGCCGCTCCCGACGATCACCGACCCGGTGATCATCGACGGCGCGACGCAGCCAGGCTACTCGGGTCAGCCGCTCGTCGAGCTGAACGGTGCCAACGCCGGGCCGAACGCCAATGGGTTGGTCGTCACGGCCGGCGGCACCACGATTCGCGGCCTCGCGGTCAATCGCTTCGGCACCAGCGGTTCGGGTGCGGGCGGCGCCGGCATCGTTCTCCAGAACGGCGGAAACAACGTTCTAGAGGCCAACGTCATCGGCGCCGACTCGGGTGGCACGATCGGCCGCGCGAACCGCGGCGATGGAGTTCTCATCGACGCCTCGTCGGGCAACCGGATTGGCGGTACCACGCCTGCCGCAGCGAACGTCATCGCGTTCAACGCAGCTCACGGTGTCCTCGTGCGCGCCGGCGAGCTGGCGGTTCAGAACGCGTCGTTCGAGAATCACGGTCCGCTCACGCAAAACGGCATCTTCAACTTCGGGCCGATCGCGGGATGGGAGTCGACCGCCCCTTCCGGCGAGCTGCTGCCCGACCACGCGTTCCTCATTCCGACGGATGGATCCATCGTCGCGTGGGCGCACAACGCCACCATCGCGCAGACGCTGACGAGTCAGGTGGTGCCGGGGACGACCTACACGCTGACGGTCAATGTCGCGCCGCACGCGGCGGCCGGCTTCGCGAACAACGGCTACGCCGTCCGGCTGAAAGCCGGGACGGCTGTTCTCGCGGAGGACCTGCATCCCGCGGCGTTGACGCCCGGATGGCACCGATCCTCGATCAGCTATACGTCTCCGAACGGCGATCCGAACGCCGGCGTGCCGCTTCGCATCGAGCTGGCGAGCTTCGGCGTCGAGACCGAATTCGACGACGTCCATCTGTTCACGAACGCGCCGACCGCCACGCGCAACACGATTCGCGGCAACTCGATTCATTCCAACGCGAGCATCGCAATCGGTCTCGGCGAGGGCGGCGTCACGCTGAACGACGATGCCGACAGCAGCGGAGCGACCGTTGTCGATTTCGAGGATCGACCCGACTCGACGCCGCTCGCCAGTCCTTTCCCATCCGCTTATCGCGGCATCACCTGGGTCGACTGGCTCGAGGCGGCGCCGTTCCCGGTAAATGGGTACATAGCGAACGGCGTGAACGCGATTTACGGACGCGTGGACGGCGCGAGGTTCACGTTCCCTGAGCGCGTGTTCGTGGGCGCGAAGTTCTCGAGGTCGGCAACCTTTTTCGGACCAGGCGCGGTGTTCTTCGAGATGTACCGTCAGGGCGCCCTCGTCGCCACGTCCGGGATCCTGCCGGACTCGACGACGCCGCTGATCTTTCTGGCGAGCGGATACTCCGGACTCGTCGACGA
>Ga0114129_10003542_pt1 | contig 21978 bp, 14 predicted proteins | sample RhiMetdeltSRZDD1_FD_80071 | JGI IMG/M metagenome (GOLD analysis project Ga0114129, IMG submission 80071) | Populus rhizosphere microbial communities from Tennessee, USA - Rhizosphere MetaG P. deltoides SRZDD1 (version 2) (version 2) | ecosystem: Host-associated > Plants > Roots > Rhizosphere >... | reverse complement strand
CGTCGGACACCTGGGTGAGCAGCAGGTGATCCAGGCCATGGCCGCCAAAGGTGACCCCCTGCCGGGTCATCGCGTCGACATGCGTCCAGTCGATGAAGCCATCGGTCGACGCGAGATCGTCCAGTGGCACGCCGACCTGCTCCGCCAACGCAGACACGAGCTTCTCGATCGCTGGCCGGGTCAGCCCCTTCTGCGCGGTCACCGCATTAATGATCGCCGGCTTCGGATCGCCTGGCGGCAGATCGAAGACGAACGTCAATCCAACCGGCGCGAGCAGGACCTCGATCGCTGGCCGTCGCGCCGGTGTGTCGCGCACCACGGCGACCGCGCGGCTGAGCAGCTGGACGAGCGCTTCCTGCCAGAACACCCGGCGCCCGCCGATGAAGTTCATTGGCAGGAAAATCAGGCTCGGGATGCGTAGCTCGGACAGAATCGGCAGCGCATTATCGTAGTTATCCCTCCAGCCATCGTCGAACGTCACCAAGCATGAGGACGACGGCAGTGGGTGCCGCCGCTCGACATAGCTGGCCAGCTCGGCGACGGACAAGACGACGAACCGCTTCTTCAGCAACGCCATCTGCCGTGCGAATGTGCGGCGATCGACGACAAGCGCCGGGTGCGAGCCCGCGTTCCGCCGCTCGTCGGTCGTCAGCACACGGTGGTACATCAGGACCACCGTCCGATTCCGCAGCTTGATCGCCTGCAGCAGCTGCAGCACCCCGAGGGCGTAGAGCACTTGGGCGATGCCGCGCTTGATCGTGTACGAGAGTTTTTGTCGTGGGCTCATACGGGCTTCAGCGCTCCGCCACCGGGGCGCCGCCCACCGGCCGTCTTGTTCTCGCCGGTCTCCCCCATGGCGAGCTTCGGCCGCCGTCGCAAGGCCGGGTGAATCGTGATGTGACTTGCTGCCGGCACCGGCGCGGTTGCTCCCGCAGCATGCTCCGCCTGTCGCAGCGCGATGCGGCGCGACGCCGTCATGACCGCCGCGACCATGAAGATGTGCGGGTAGTAGACAGCGCTTAGAAACGCACCCCCCGCGGCGAACGCGATCATCGCAGCACTGGTGCTGGCCAGCAGCTGCGCGGTGAGCATCGAGCCGTCCGGGTCACGCGCGCGAATTTCGTGAAGTACCTTCCGGTTCTCGAGCAGATTGCCGAAGATGCACCAGAGCAGCGTCAGGATGCCTGGGATGCCGAGCTCGGCCAGAATCTGGAAATAAATCGAGTGAGCGTTCTGCCACGGCGCGCCTTCCTTCCCGTACCTGGAGCCGTACACCATAAAAAAGTGGCCGGCGCCGACGCCGAGGAGCGGATGGTCCGCGGCCATGCGCAACCCCGCTGACCACGCCTGAATGCGCCCCTGCGCCGATCCCTCTTCCGTATTGGCGACGTTGTGCATGCGCTCGAAGTAGCCGGACGGCGCGAGCGCGAACACGACCGCGATCGCCAGTAGCCCCATCAGCGCGGTGATGCCCTTTCGATTGCTCTTGGCCCAGTAGTACAGGCCGACCGCAACCAGTGCCAGTGTGCCGCCGCGTGACTGCGTCGCCACGATCGCGAAGACAAGAAACAGCAGCGCGGCGCCCCAGAAGAGCTTCTGCCGCATCTTCGTCTCGTTCGTCAGCAAGAAGAGGCACATCGGCACCGCGATGTTGACCGACAGCGCGAAGTCGTTGCCGTCGCCAAGGAACGACCCGGAGGCGATGTAGGTCCGCTGCCCGCTGGTGAACATCTCCGGCGTAAGCGCCCCGATGACGACGTGCACGAGCACGAGCGCCTTGAAAATTCCCTTCAGCTGCCTGAGGTCGACGATCTGCTTGTTGATGACCCAGAAGACCAGGACATAGCCGATCACGGCGATGAACTTGTTGTAGGCGTACTCGGTCACGTCGGCGGTGAGGACCGAGAGCAGAATCAGCGCGATCAGCGTACCAATCCGCTTGGTGTTCTTGTCGGCAAGCGCGTCCTGGGTGGTGACCGGCGCCTCGCCCAAAAACGTCTTGGCACAAATCAGCGCCGGCACGAGCGTGTTCAGATGCAGGGCGTTCAGCGCCGGGAGGTAGGATCCTGGGCGGATGTATTCGAGTGCGAAGAACGCGAGCAGGCCGTAGTAGATCATGCGCGGCTCCCGTGCGCCAGCTCGAGGTAGATCGCTTCGAGTTCGCGCGTCCGCGCCTGGAAATTGAACCGGCTCTCGACCTCGAGCCGGCCGCGCTGCGCCATCAGCTTCCAGCGTTGAGGGTCCTCGGCGAAGTCGATCAGCGCGTCGGCGAGCGCCGCCGGAGACCGCGGCTCCACGAGACGCCCGGTCTCCCCGTCCGTGATGACTTCGGGCGTGCCGCCGACGCGCGTCGCCAGTACCGGCACTTCCATGACGAGCGCTTCGAGCGCGGCATTCGGCAGTCCTTCGGTATGCGATGGCAGGACGGCGAGATCGGTCTCCTCCAGCACGCGCTCCGGCTGGCTGAGATACCCGGGCAGATGGACGGATTCCTGCAATCCCAGCGCTCGAATGCGATCGACCAGCCGTTGCCGTTCCGGTCCGTCGCCGACGATTACGGCCGACATTCGGCACCCGCGTGAGGCGGCGATCCCAAGCGCCTCGATGAGATCCGCATGTCCCTTCTCCGGGCTCATCCGTCCAATGCTCGCGATCACCGGGCCGGCGACCGGACGGCCGAGCAGCTCGGCGAGGAAGCCGCGGTGGCCCGTGCGCGCGTAGCGCTCGATCACGATCGCGTTGTGCAGCAGCCGCACCTTCTCGGCCGGCACGGCGGCGGCGTGCGCCTCGTCGCGGATCCGCCCCGACACCGCAATCACGCGGTCGAACCGCCTAACGATCGAGCGGTCCAGCGCGATGAAGAGCTTCTGTTTGCGGCTGTTGCCGATCCAGCCGTGCAGCGTGGTGACGATCGGCACCGGATGCAGCAGCGACGCGAGGTAGGCGATCACGTCCGACTTCACTTCGTGGGCCGAGATGATGTCGATCTGCAGCGCCCGGATCAGCTTCACGACCCGCCAGATCATGCGCGGGTCGAACTGGTTGTAGCCGCGGATGAAGTGTACCGGCATGCCGCACTCGCGCGCCGCGGCCACAAACGGCGACTCCCCAGCCTCGTGGCGAGTGAGGAACACACCGAGGTACGGATGGAACCGCGTTGCGTCGATCGCCCGGAACGTCTCGAGGATCGTCTTGCCGGGCCCACCCACTTCGTGGGTGTCGCGGAGGTGCAGGATGTTGATCGGGCGCGTCATGGGGCATCGCTACCGGCGCGTCGGTGTCCACAATTCCTGGCGGACGCCGCGCACGTACTGAACCCAGGCCGCCAGCACGGCCGCGTTGACGCTGGAGAAATACAGCGCGATCCGGCCGACCAGCGACCGGTGCAGGCCGAGCCGCTCTCGCAGCGCGAGAATCGCGGCGGCGTAAAACCCGAGCTGACCAACCAGGGCAGCGAGATACCACGGCGAATCGAGACGCCACAGCGGGCTCACGAGCGTGCCGATGAGGAACACTGGCGCGAGCCAACGCAGGACCTTGTGCGAGATCAGCGACACCGCAAACCAGCCGTAGCGCAGTGGGTTCAGCAGCTGTGCGTGCGCGAACAGCGTCGTCATGCCGCGCAGCAGCGTCCGTACTTTCCGCGTGAACTCCTGCTTCGGATCCTTCACGCTCGTCATCGAGCCGACCGCCGACTCCTGGCTGATCGCGCGATACCCTTTCGCGACGGTCCGCAGGACCGAGAGAAAGTCGGGCGCCATCCCTTCGGTAAAGGGATCGCAGAGCGCGCGGCGCTGCGCGTAGAAGGATCCGCTCGCACCGACGATCGAATGCACCCGCGATTCGAGCCGCCGCAGCGCCAGCTCGTAGCGTCCGTAGAGGCCCTCGCCGCCGGACTCGGCGATCCGATCCTCGCCGGAGACGCAGCCGATCTGGGGATCGGCGAACGGCGCGACGATCTCACCCAGGGAGCCCGGCTCGAGCGTAATCGACGCGTCAGAGAAAACGACGATGTCGTTGGTCGCGCGGGCCAGCCCCGCGTTCAAGCCGGCCGCCTTGCCGGCCCGCTCGTTCAACTCCACCACTTCGAGTCCTGGGCCTTCGGCGGCACGCAGCATCTCCATCGTCCGGTCGGTCGATCCGTCGGAGATGAAGATGACCTGCAACCGATCCGACGGGTAGTCCAGCGCCCGCGTGTTTGCAATCTTTTTTTCGAGGCGCCGCTCCTCGTTGTGAACCGGCACGATCATGCTCACCGTCGGGAGCGGTCCGCCCGACGATCGCTCGGCCGTCGCGCGCCGACGCGAGGCAATCGCGCGCAGCAGTAGCGGGTAGCCGAAGTACGGGTAAAGCACCCCGATCACCGACAGCCAGAAGATCGGTTCGACAGTCATCATTCGGCACTGCCTCCGCTGATGGCCCGCTTCACGGCCTGAACGGTGGTGCGGCGCATCTGCTCCAAGACATACCCCGACTGGCGGCGGAAGATTCGGAGGCCCACGGTGGTTCGCGTCTCGTTAGCGAAGCGCCGCTTGAACGCTTCATCCCCGAGGGTGAAGTCGAGCTCGCGTTTGTTGCCGTTTACCGTATAGTCGATGAGGTGCCGCATCAGCACGAGGCCGGGCGAGTGTGCTGCGTGTTTAATGTCGAACGACGGCTTGTACCAGATCACGACGCCGTCGTGATCGAACCCGTAGTGGAACGCGATCGGCGCGCCGTCGAGCTCAATGACGGAGAACAAGAGCAGGCCGCTGGCCGACAGATTACGGGTCAGCGTCTGATAGAACGTCCGGTTGCGTTGATCCAGGAACAGGCTGGGGCTATGCGTGCCACCCCAGCGCTCGACGTGCTGCTCGAAGAACCGATCCAAATATGGCTCGATCTCGTCCGCTCGAGTGAGACCCCGGCAGGTGAGCCGTCCCGCACGCTGGAAGAAGTTCGTCGACCGCCGCAAGCTTGGCTTATTCAGGATGAAGCGCGCGCTCGCCTCACGTCCCTCGACGACCAGCGCCCGGCACAGGAACTGCTCGGACACGAGAGTCTTGAAGCCGGCCCGTTCGCAGATCGACTGCACGATCGGAATCGTGGGCGACCGGGAAGGTAGGTTGTTCAGCTCGATCATGTCCCAGTCGACCCCCGAGAACACGGCGTTCAGCATGGCCGTGAGCGCCGCTTCGCGACTGGCGCCGGTAAGGAAGTCACAGTAATCCGAGCGGCCGTCGCCGAGAAACCGGACGACCCGACCGTACGAGCTCTGTTTGGGGATGACGAGCGGCGCGATGCCGGCGAGGCCCTCGTGGCCTGTCACCATGACCGTGCACGGCTCCAACGGTTCGCGAAACGTCTCCCACCAGCTGCGGTTCCACTCGTGCGTTTGGAACACGGAGTGCGTGTCGCTCGTGGGCAACAGCGCATTCCAGGCCGCCTCTCCCTCGGGCGCCAGACAGGTATGCTCGATTCGGGCCTCGAGCCGGTCAATCGCGACACCGGCTGCGCGCACGACGGGTGCGCGTTCCGGCTTCCGCAGCGTGGCGCCGTGCTGGGCGTCCACCACAGCGGCGACTGGAGTTGCCTCGCGCCGTCCGCCAAGAGCTTTGCCGATCCAGCGCCGCGTCTCGAGCAGTCCCGGGCGCAGGTCACCCCACTTTGGATTCTCGTAATGCAGGTCGCCGCCCCCCAGCTTGAGGAAGTCCACGAGGGCTTGCCCACGGCGCGGCTGATGCCCCTTCGGCGCGATGTGGCCGCCGATCAGCGTCAGCAGCAGCGCATCGAGATCTCCCAACAACCAGCGATTACGCACACCCACCTTGTACGGCTGCGGCGGCGGCATGCGATCTGCCCGCACCCCGTCGACGAGGAGGCGCGGGAAGTCGACGCCGGCATCGATGGCGAGCTGCAGCGACCCCCAGAATCGGCCGTTGATTTCCATCAACTTGGGCACGCCATCGCGCACGTCACGCTTGAACTCCACCATCGCTACACCGTGCCATCCGATTTCGTCGAGCAGGCGCAGCGCATACTCCTGCGCGAGTGGGTCGATGGCCGTGCTCTGCGAGAGCACGCTGACGCCGCCCCAGGGCGGACGCTCGCGAATGCGCCAGTGGCTGAACAGCGCCGACGGACGACCGTCGTGATAGCAGGCGAACACACCAACCCCTGGCCCGGTGATGCACTCCTGCAGCATGAGTGGGAACTCATGTCGGCCGCGCGATTCGAGATCGCGTGTCAGCTCCTCGAGGTCCCGTGCGAAGCTGACACTGGTCGACACCCAGCCGTTGTTTGTCCGGATCCTCGATCGCGCTGGCTTGACCACCAGGGGGAACCCGAAGTCGAACGGCGGCAAGCAGTCGGCCTTGCAGACGATCACGCTGTCCGGCACGGGGACCGCGAGCGACTTCGCCGTCTGGACGATGTCGATCTTGTTGGCCGCCCGCCGCACCACCTCGGCGCCGGCGAACGGCACGGCGCAAGATGGCTCGAACTGCTCGCGATTTTCGGTCAGCAGAAACGTAGTGATGTCCGCCACCGGCAGAATGACCTCAATGCCGTTCTTCCTGACCGCACCGCTGAGGAAATCGATGAAGCGAACGGACTCGGTCACCGGATCGGGATACACGAGGCCGCCGGCGGCGAACCGCGACACCTCCGCCAGCGACGGAGACCGCTTTTCGCCGACAATCACCTGATGCCCGTGCGCGCCGAGCGAGCGCGTAATCGCGAGCGCCGCGCGGTTGTCGCCGTCGGTGACGAAGACCTTCATTGCTGGCCCCGGCCTGTGATCGACACGTCCACGCTCAAGCCGTGCGCATCCATTCGCGTGTGACCTGGAACAGATTCGGTGCCTGATCGTAGAATCGCGCGATCTCTTTCCAGAACGGTTCTTCCTGCGCAAAGGCCAACGTGCCGCGCTCGTACGAGCTCGACAACTGGTCCAGCTCCGGTACGGGACGCCCGGGCTGCTTATCGACGTTGGCCACGAGACACGGTCCGCGGTACTGCTTGCGCCCCGCCGCCAGCTTGACGGCCGACACTTCCGAATAAAGCGGATAGGCCATCTCGTAGCCGTCGACGTTGACGGTGCGGCCCTGCTGCATGGCCGCCACCATCGCCTCGCGGTCCTGCGTGATCTCCTTCTTCGTCGCCATCTGCGTCGTGAGGTTGATGCGGAGTAATTCCTGCATGTAGCGCGCGCCGTCGACGACCGGCGACCAGAGAATCAGACGCTCGATGCCGGGCGTGTCCTCGGCGACCAGGCTCGCGACAAGGGCGCCGAAGCGAAGGCCCAAAAGATTGACGGACGCGGCGCCGGTGCGCCGGCGGACCTCGGCGACCGCGGCGCGCACGTCGGACTGCACGGTCGCCAGCGACGAAGCGCTGAAGTGCCCGTCGCTGTCGCCATTCCCCATGTAGTCGACGCGCAGGACTGGGTAGCCGTCAGCCGCTAACTGCCGTGCGAACGAGACGAAGACGCGGTGCGTCCACAACTTTTCCTCGCCGAACGGATGGCAGAGCACAAATGGCGCGCCTGCAGCGGGGCCGTCCGGGAGGTGCAGTATTCCGAACAGCGAATAGCTGCCGTTCGGAAGAAAGAACGGCGTTTCATTCGCACGAACCACGTTACGACTGCCTCCTGGCAGATGGCCCGGCCTGCGCGATGACGCGCGCGGCGAGATCGGTGCGATACCGCTCGCTGCCGAACGCCGCGGCAACGTCGATGGGCTGCTTGGCGCCAAAGGCCACACGCTGGAGCAGTTTCAGCGGCCCGGACATCGCCCGCAGCATCCAGGCTGGGAGCCAGAACACTTTTAGATCGCTGCGGTTCGTGAGGTAGCGCGCCAGCAGCTCGCGCCGCGCCGGGGGCGGCGCTTCGACGAGGTTGAGCATCGGCGGGGCCGAGTCAAAATCTTCGACATACCGCCGAAGCACGCGCGCTGCCGTCGAGACATCGCAGACGCTCAACGCACCGCGGCGCGGCCCGATCGCGACGAACAACGGTCCCACTTCCCGTCCGAGTCGGCCAGGCGGCTGGAACGCCGAATAGTCGACGAGTGGACCTGGGCGGACGACCTTGAGCGTCAGCCCGAGCTCGCGCGCAAGCTGTTGCGCGACGATCTCCGACTCCGCCTTGCCCCAGACATAGGGCCCACGCTGCAGTGTGCCGATGTCGACGGGCGCGTCCTCGTCGAGCGGCCGCCCGACTTCCCGCGACGTCTTCAGAATCGCGATGCTGCTGATGTGCGCGACCCGGCGGACGCCGGCGTGCGCCGCCACCTCGATGACGCGTCGCGTCGCGTCGATCGAGTTGCGCTGATGATCGGCCTCACCTCCGGCGGTCTCCGCGGCGCAATGCACCAGTGTGCCAACGCCGTGGAAGACCGCGGGGTCGATCTCGCGCGCAAGATCGGCCATCGCGTACTCGACACCCGGCACGCGTTTCGAAAATGGGGGAATGCGCCGGCCGAGAACCCTGACTGGGAACCCTGCCGCACGGATCTCCTCGGCGACGGACCGGCCAAGCAGTCCCGTGCCACCTGTCACGAGGACGCGTGCCGCGTTCGGGCGAAGCGCCGGTAGTGCCGTCTCCGCCTGGCGCAGTCGCAGCTGCGCCGCCTGCTCGTGCTGCGCCTCGGCGCGATCCAGCTCGTCGCCCACACACTCGCAGATGCGGACGGTGTCGACGATCGATTGCGGCGTGAGCGGCGACTCGGTGTCGAGCCGAATGCTCTCGTAGAACTGCCCGATCAGTGCGGTGAGTCCTGGGTACGACGCTCCCAGCCGCCGCACCAGCCGTACGATGCCGCGTGTCGTGCCGGTGAGGGTCTGGAGCGCACGGCGATACGGCGTAATCAGCACACCGGGTCCGGTGCCCGGGCCGACGAGGCGAATCAGCGAGCCGCCGATGTAATCTGGCCGCAGCGAGCCGTTGGTCCCGGTGATCTGTTGATACTGTTCGACCGGGCGGCCGTTAATCGTCACGATGACGACCGCCGTCACGGTGCCGAGCCGCACGAGCGCATAGGCATCGCCGTGCGGATCGACGGACACGCCGCAGACCTCCATCGGGGCATCGGCGAGGCCGGTGCCCGCGCGCAGCTGCTCCACGACGGGATACACGGCGTGCGGCAGGATGTCCTTCACCTGCTCGACGGCTGTGATGTTCTTGCGCACCATCTTGAACGAGAAATGACTCTCGATGTGGACGACACGGCCAATCGTGGCAAGCTCGGCGAGCGCCGCACGCGCCGGGGCCTCGAACAGCACCTGGTGCCCCGCGCACACCTTGACGCCGCGGCGCGCCGCCAGCGCAAGAATTTCTTCCGCCTCGGCAGCGGTCGGCGTGAACGGCTTCTCAACGTAAACGTGGCAGCCAGCCTCGATCGCCTGCTTCGCCAGAGACGCGTGGGTACCGGGCGGCGTAACAATATGAACGACGTCGGGACGAACGCGCTCTAAGAGCTCCGCCGCTGTGCCAACGACTTCCGCGTCGGCGGGCAGCAGCGCACCGAGTGCCTCGCGGTTCGCCGCCGGATCTGCGACGCCAACGACCTTCGCGTTGGAAACCGCGGCAATCGCTTTGAGATGGTGCAGACCCATCTTGCCCGAGCCAATCAGCCCGACCCGCACCGTCTCCGGCGCGCGTCTCGGCGCGTCGGCGATTGCGCGAACGCCGTCCGCGTGCCGCGCGTCCTTGCTGTCGGCGATCATCGTCGACGACTGGGCGTCGGTTCCGATCATCGCGCCGTTCCTTGGCTCATGAAATGCGCCTCCAAAATAGGCGTCACGTATGCCGTGATCGCTGTGTAGCCCGCCGGTGGTATGTGGCTGCCGTCTTCGAGGGCGAACTCCTTGCGGCGCTGTCCGTTCGCCTCAGACAGCGTGCCGTGCAGATCGATCAAAAGCAGGCCCTCTCGTCGCGCGTAATCCATCAACCATCGGTTGGTGGCCAGCACGTGCTTGTTGATTCGATCGGTGTTCGACTCCTTGCCGAGCAGCCGGCCGATCGGCCCCATCACCATCTCGCTCCAGGTATCGACCGGCCTCACCGTGACCTCGGTCGCGAGGATCGGCTCGATGCCGTTCGCTCGTGCGATCGCCACCATCCGCGTGTAGCTGTCGCGAACGCGGCCGAGCGCGGCTTCCATGTTGTCGGGTGCGGTGCGGAACACATCGTTGATGAAGCCCCACACGATAACCGCCCTGGGCCGCTTCGACACGACGTCGCGCTCGAACCGCTCGAGCATCTCGAACGACTGCTGGCCGGATACACCGGTGTTGACGACCGGCATCGATCCCACCTGCTTGAGCGGCCAGCCGCCCGCATACGACGCGCCATGAATCACCAACGGCCCCGTTGGATTTGCCACGTTCACCGACATGCGCTCCCCTGCCGAATTGTTGTTCTCACCGCGCGCCTCTCGCGCGTGCGACTGATCCGCGGATCTGGGCAGCCCGGGAATCACCCACCCATGCCGACGGTACCAAGCGATCGCAGCCGCCTCGCGGACTCCAGCCGCGAGCATTGAGACGTTGTCCTGGTGCCCCTCGTAGATCGGCACCGACGCGCGCTCGACATCGAATCCGAGCTGCGCGAACACGCCGACACCGCGCGCCATGTGCAGTCGGTCGGTCACCAGCAGCACACGCTGGACGTTCAGTGCGCGCAGCTGCGGCGCGACACGCTCACCGTTCTCGCGCGTCGAAAGCGACGCAGTCTCGACGCGGATGCTGGCCTCGGGAATGCCTACCTCTCGCGCGAGTGCGGCCATGGCCACCGAAACCGGGCACGCTCCGTCCGCAGCGCCGCCGGTGAAGAACACGAGCGGCGCGCGGTGCTCGCGATACAGCCGCGCCGCCAGGAGTACGCGCCGAACGCCGTTCTGGTTGACACCGCAGTCCCCGATCACCGCGGCGCCGAGCACGACAATCGCGTCCGCCTTGCCATCGGAATCCGCGATCAAGAGCGGCGAGACGAGCCAGTCGGCGAGGTTCGTGCGATTGATCGCGTATCGTCCCGCCAACACGAGAGCGACGCCGCACAGCATACCGGCGAGAAAACCGGGACGGCGCCACGCGAGTCGCGCCACACGCCGGCGACCTTCGGTCCGATCTTCGGCTGCCACGTGACGACTCGACTCGTTTATTGAGCCGACCGCTTCAGAGAATCTCACCGCCAGTCCCAACCTGACCGTTCGACGCAAAGGTCACACCTCCCCGGCCTGACCCCTGAGATTTGGGATTAATTGGTTTTGTTTCAGTGGTTTAGCTGTGATTTACGGAGATATTACACACCACTGGCCAGACAAAGGTCTCCCATTTGGATGACTAAAGTCGGCCCAAGGGCGCCTAAGGCCGCTTTGGGGAGCCTTCTGAAGCCCGAAAACCCTATCGCTTTTCGAGGATGAGGATGTTCGCAAACGCCGGCCCGGCGGCACCGACGTGGCGGAACCAGAGGCGGTTAAGGGTGTGGATCAGCCGTTTGGCCGGTTGCCACGGCGCGATCGCATACAGCTCGGTGAACTGCCCAGCGATGCGCGCCTTGAGACGAAGGCCGAGGCGATCTGCTTCCGCCACCAGCCACGACATATCGGTCTCGCGCGTCAGCAGCTTGCCCTGACTCGTGTCCTCGTGCGCCTCCATGCCCACCGGCGTCCGGACAACCGTGGCGCGCCCTTTACGCAGCAGGCGGCGCAGCCCGCGCAGTGCCACAGCTTGAAGCGAGTACATGTTGCCCTCGCTCAGCACCAGCTGTCCGCCGGGCGCGAGCACACGAGACAGCTCGGAGAGTGCTTTCTGCACGTCGGGCACGTGCATCAACACGCCCCAGCAGATCGCGTATTTGAACGTGCCGTTGGGGAACGAGAGACCGGTCAGGTCTTCGCGCTGGAGCGAAATGCGATCGGCGACGCCGTGCGCCTGGATCGTATCAACCGCAAGATCGAGCGCCTTCTGCGAAAAGTCGGATCCCGTGACGCGGAATCCACGCTTCGCCAGCAGCACAGACTTTGCGCAGCTACCGCAGCCGGCGTCGAGGATGATCGCGTCCTTTGGAGCGTTCAGTCGGCGGACGACCTCGTCGAACGCCATCTCATAGAACGCCTGCGCCTCGGCGGTCCGGTACGTCGACACCCACTTGTTGTGGATGTCCGACTCGGCCATCGCGCCACCCACTGCCGCTTTGACAGCTTCAGCCATTCGAACCTCTCGCTTGCCCAGCTAACATGCAAACACGTCCCGCCATGTGGCCAGATTCAGCGCCGTCCACAGCATTTCCGAATGATCCTGCGCGCCGCTCCGGTGCTCCGCCACAAGCCGCTCGAGCACTGCGCGATCGAAGACGTCGGCCGCCGGACCGTCAGGGAGCGCGACAATCCGTTCGCCCATGCCGTCGTTCGCGCGGAACCAGCGCGGCAACGGAACGCCGAAGCCGGACTTCCGGCGATCAACAATCGGCGCCGGCAGATGTTTGCGGGCGAACTCCTTGACGATGGCTTTACCCGAGCCGCGTCGGACTTTGTATTCGCTCGGCAGGCGATTGGCCAGCTCGACGATCCGGTAATCCATGAACGGCACGCGCGATTCGATCGCCGCGCCCATGCTCATCTTGTCCTGACGGTGCAGGATGCCGACCAGGAAGCTCTCTTGATCGAGCAGCGAGACGCGCGCAATTGGATCGAGCCCGAGGCTGTCCGTACCGTTCAGCGCCTGCTGGCGGTAGCCGGGCTCGAGCCGCGCAAGCCGTGGCGCCAGTTCCGCGACCGCCTCGAGCCTGGCATAGCTGGCGTTGAACAACAGCGCCTCGTCGGGCGACGCGTCGGCGTAGCGATCCAGCTTGGCCAGACGATGATCGCGAAGCCAATGCGCCGCTTGCTTCCGCATCCAGGCCGGCACGTGGGCGTACGATCGCGCGAGCCCTGGGATGCGATAGCGCGGATAGCCTGCAAAGAGCTCGTCAGACCCTTCCCCGGTCAAGACGACCGTCACGTACTGTTTCGCTAGACGGCTCAACGCATAGATCTGCACCGAGTTCGCAAAGTCGAGTGGCTCGTCGTTGTGCCACACCATCTTCGGGAAGAGCTCGCTGAACTCGCGGTTGCCCACCCGCAGTTGATGATGCGTGGTCCGGCAGTGCTCCGAGACCATGAGCGCGTACGGGCTTTCGTCGTAGTCCGGCTCGTCGAAGCCGACCGAGAAAGTATTGACCCCCTCGCCCTTGACCTTCGTCGCCAGCGCCGTGACCAGGCTCGAGTCCACCCCGCCGCTGCAAAACGTGCCGACTGGCACGTCGCTGATCAGCCGCATGCGGACGGAGTCCTCGAGGAGAGCGCCGAGCGTCTCCAGCGCCTCCGCATAAGTGATCGGCGGCCGGTCCGCCGAGGGCCGCGGCGACCAGTAACGCTTGATCGTCGTTCGCCCGTCGCGCAGCGTCATGGTGCAACCGGGCGGCAAACTATGCACACCTTTGAATAGCGTCTCGCTGCCGGCGACTTGGCGAAAGGTCAGGTACTCCGTGAACGCTTCGGGACGCGCCTGCGCGCTGATCTTCCGGCTGGCCAGCAGCGACTTGATCTCCGATCCAAACAGGAAGCACTCAGGGGTTTCCGCGTAGTAGAACGGCTTGACGCCCATGCGGTCGCGGGCCATGAACAGGGTGCGCCGCTCGGTGTCCCAGATCGCGAACGCGAACATGCCGTTCAGCGCGTGGACGCAGTCGTCGCCGCGGTCGGCATACAGCTGCAGGATCACCTCGGTGTCGCTGTGAGTCCTGAAGGTGTAGCCCTTCGCGATCAACTCCTCACGCACCGGACGGTAGTTGTAGATCTCGCCGTTGAAGACGATCCAGTACCGGTTCCCGGCCTCGGCCATCGGCTGGTGTCCACCGCCCAGATCAATGATGCTCAGGCGGCGATGCCCCAGTCCGACGTTGCCGTCGATCTGAATGCCCGAGTCATCGGGGCCGCGGTAGGTGGCCACGTCGCGCATTGCCTCGATGATCGCCGGCTCGCACCGGCGCGAACGATCGTGGTAAACCAGTCCGGCTATTCCGCACATATCGACTCTCTACAAAAGACCGCAGGCGTTGGCGGCCTCACGCCACCACCCGGCGCCGCCATCCGAACATCTCGCCAACTCGATCGCGCTCGGCCGACGAGAGCGCGATGAACCAGCAGGGAACGATGTAGAACGCCAGGCTCAAGACACCGTCGATCAGAAACACCGGCATGTTTTTCGGCTGCAGCACCTGAGCAATGAAAACTGTTGCCGCGGCAAACGGTAGCGACGCAATGATCGGACGGAGATAGGTGCTCCAGTAATAATCGGATAACCGGATCGGCAGGAAACGCGGCAAGACCGACGGCAGGAACAGGACCACCACGATGCTGTGGGGAATGGCCGTGGCAATCGCGACTCCGATCAGCCCCAGCTTCTGGACGAGCACGACGCTCAGAATCAGCTTCACGGTCCCTTCGACTATTCGCGACCACGCCACGATCCAATGTTGGTTCAGGCCATAGAGCACAGCGGAAATCGAGTAGTACGGCAAACCAAGCAGGTATCCGGCCGCGAGAACGGCAAGCACCTGGCCGGCCACGTGGGAGAACATCGGTCCCATCCACAATTCGATGAACCGCTCGCCGAGCACGATGAAGCCGATGCACACCGGCAACCCGAGGAGCATCGCCAACCGGGTGCCGGTCAGCGTCAACGCCGCGACGGTGCTGGTTTGCTTCTTGGCCTCGAAACTGCTGCTCAACGGATTGAGCAGCGACCCCATTGACATGATGAAGGAGCGAAATTGGTCGACCAGGCTGCCGCCGATCGCGTAGTAGGTGAGGGCCGCGATCGGCTGGAAAATCCCGATGACGATCGAGTCGGTCGCGAACACCATCTTGTCGCCGACGTTCGACAGCAGCACGTACTTCCCATAGTTGAGCATTCTGACGACGCGCTCGCGCCTCGGCCTGATGAGCCGAACCGTCAGGAATGGAAGCCGGTCTCTACAGACACGATAGAGAAACACGCTCGACGTGAGGCTCAAGGCGAGCTGCAAGACCGCCAGCGTGACGACACCGAATCCGAGCGACAACAAGACGTAGATAAGGACGGCGCGGACGAGGGTGAGTCCGATGCCGATGCGGGCCAGGCGGTAGTTCTCCTGCAGGCCCATCAGGATGCCGACAAACACGTTGAACACGAACCCGAACGCGATCGTCGTGCCCGTCACGAGCGCGGTGAGACGCGCCACCATCACCGCTTCCGCGGGAATGTTGAACACATACGGAAGCGACAGCGACAGGAGCACGACGGCGAGCAGCGCCACGGCCGCGACCACCGAGTACAACGACAATGCGGTCTCGACCGTTGCCTGCAACTCCTCGTGATCCTCGCAGGCGTGGTACTGCGCGACGTATTTCACGACGGATTCGCGCACGCCGAAATCGAACAGCCACAGGTAGCCTGTGAACTGCGTCATCAGCGTCCAGATGCCGTAGTAGATGCTCCCTAAGCTGTGGACGATAAACGGCGCGAGCACGAACGACAGGCCGATGTTGATGACGATCCCGGCCCAGTTTGAGCTGAGGTTCCGCAGGAAACCGCTCATCGGCGGCCGGGGCGCGCTGATCTCGGCAGGAACGGTCATCGTCATTGCGTTGCCGACTTCATTGAAGGACTCACTGGCTGGCGGCCAAGTCAGGCGCGTTGTCGCAGCGCCTGAAGGTCGACCTTGTTCGTCGAGGTGCGGGGCAGCGCATCCACGACCATGAAGATGTCCGGGACCATGTACGGAGGAAGACTCTGTGAGGAGAGCTTCTTCAGACCGATGATGCTGAGCGCGCGGTCCTGCTCGCACGCCACGAACGCCGCGATCTTGATACCGGACTCGGCGGCCGGGACCGCAACGACCGCCGCCTCCCGGATATCCGGATGGCGCGCGAGGGCCGCCTCGATCTCGCCGAGCTCCACGCGGTAGCCGCGCCGCTTGACCATCCGATCGCGGCGTCCGAGGTACTTGTATTCTCCAGTCCCGTTCTCGGTGACGATGTCGCCTGTGTGGTACCACTTGCGTCCGTCGCCGTCCACGAGGAACGCGCGGGCGTTCAGGTCGGGCAGGTTCCAGTAGCCTTGCATGACATTCGGCCCGTGAACGACGAGCTCGCCGGGCTCGCCTCTCGCCACATCTCGTCCTTCGTCATCAACAACGCGGCCCAGGTTGGGCACGCAGATTGTTCCGATCGGAAATGTGTCGACACCGTCGAGCGGGTCGTCGCCAGGCACCTCGTAGTAGGTGCAGACATTCGTCTCGGTTGGGCCGTACAGATTGAAATAGCGCGGCTGGCTCCAGATCGCCCGCACCGCACGGAACTGCGGAACCGGGAACACCTCACCGGCAAAATGCACGACTCGCAACGCTGAGTAGTCGTAGCGCTCGAGCTTCCCATAGTGAGCCAGCAGATTCAGAATCGACGGCGTCGAGTACCAAATGCTGATGCGCTCCGACGCAATCGTTGCCGCGAGCCGCACGGGCTCCTTGCCAAGGGTTTCGCCGAACAGCACCAGCTTGGCGCCGTGCTTCATCGACACGAACAGATCGAGGATCGAGAGGTCAAAGTGAAACGGCGCGTGCGAGGAGAAGGTGTCATCGGACCGCGGCTGAAACGCGTCCGAGCACCAATCGACGAAACTGAGAGCGTTGGTGTGCGACAGCATCACGCCCTTCGGGTTCCCCGTCGACCCTGACGTGTAGAGGATGTACGCGAGATCATCGCCCCCGGTTTCCACGGTCGCGACGGGCGTCGTCGGGTCACGCCGATCCCAATCGTCAAGCGCCACGGCCAGCGCTGCATCCCGCTTGTCGTCGTCGAGGATCAGCATTGCCGGAGAGGCGTTCAGTCGCTGCAGATTTTCCTCGAGCTCCGAGTGAAGAGCACGTTCGGTCACGACGACTTTGACCTGGCAGTCATTGAAAATGTAGGCGCCCCTGGCCGCGGGTGATTCCGCATCAACCGGCACGTAGCACGCACCGGTTTTCAGGATGCCGAAAATCGTCGCAACGCCATCGATGGACTTGTGGAGCCTGAGACCAACCCGGTCGCCACGCCGCACGCCAAGCCGCCACAGCCGATCGCGAAGACGATCCGACAGCGCATCCAACTCCCCGTAGGTCATCGTGCGCCCCTCGGGCACGCCGACAGCCTCGCGCGTCGGAGACCGCCGAGCCGACTCGATGAGCAGTTGCGCCAGGTTCCGGGTCGTCATGACTTGGCCGCCAACTTCGACTGCACCAGGCGCTCGATATTCTCAATTGACGCCAGATTGCCCGCCTCAAGGTCCTCGGCCTCGAATTCAACCCCGAAGTGCTCCTCGAGGAACGTCACGAGTTTCAGCGTCGACATCGAGTCGAGGATGCCGCTCTCCCTCAGCTCCGTGTCATCTGTCAGGTTCTTCGGATCCTCTCCTGGCAGAAAGTTCTCGAGGATAAAACTCCGCACCGTGTCCCGCATGCTCATCGCGAATGTCCTCCGTCCAATTGATGCCGAGCGCCCGTGGACGCCGTCGTCGAAACAGCGCCGGACTCGAGCACGCCGACGAGCTGCTCATAGAGGCGCGCGGCGATCAGCCGGTGGCCGGCCGCGTTGGGATGGTTGTCCCAGGGCGCCACGCGAAGCGCGGGCCGTTCAGCCTCCGGGAAGATGCGGTACAAGTCCAGCGTGCGTAGCTGTGCACGCTCGAGGCTCTGCCCGTTCGGCACTTCCTCCGGTGCATCATCGATGACGGCATTCAACACAAGCACCACGGGTACGGCACCGTGGGCCGTCGACACCGCTGACAGCTTTCTAAACGACCAGTCGAGCACATCCTCGGCGATCCAGCGCGCGCGCGCTTCTGATTCACCGTAGGGCATGCGCACTTTCATGCCGAGCCAGCCGGCGAGCGCACGTCCGGCCGCGAACGGCACACCCACCGAGCCTTCTCGAGCCATGGGATCCAGCTTCGCCCCGGCAAGGATCGCGCGAAGCGATTCATCCTGCACTGGGATGCCGCCCCACGCGACCTTCAGAATGAAGTGCTGGGTCACGAACTGGCCCGGATGGTAATGCGTGGCAATGACGATGTCCGGCGAATATGCGAGCGCCTTCTCTTCGAGCATCGCCACTTGCTGTGCCATCGAATAACCGTCGACGGCAAAGTTCAGGATCTCGAACCGGTCGTAGCCCTGCAAATGGAACTCGCGATTCAGCCTGTCCTCGACCAAACTCTCGAACGTTTCCCCGTCCGCGACGCCGTTCCCCATAACGTGTGAGGGGCCAAGCAACGCCACGCGGAGCGTCCGCGGCGCTTTCTCCAAGGTGTATTCCTTGTCGCGCATGCCGACGGAGTTGGTGCTGAATCGGTTGCCGTTCCAGTCAACGCTGCGCGACGGATACAGGTCGCGCAACAGGAGGTCGTTCCTGTCGCGGATGATTCCGACGCTGGCGGGATCGTCCCACTTGGCGCCGTTCCGACCGACGACGTCGAGCACTTCCGCATTGACCTGGGCTCTGACGTCGAGTTGCTCGTAGTAGCCGCGGTGCTGCAGCGCGGCGTCGTGAGCGTTCAGTCCCGTGGTGTGCAGCGCCTGCAACGCCCCCGCAAGTGGTTTTGGCGCCGCGCCGCGCACCACAGGTTGCGAAACGATTAGCAGAACAGCGAGCGCCAGCGTGGTGCGCATCGCAGGTTTGGAAACGACTGCCAACCACTGTGGGCCGGCGCTGCGCGACGCCTCCCAATTTCGTCCACCCAGGACGAAGATCACGCCAAACGTGGCCAGCACCATCGCCACACCCAACGCGTCGACATTCGCCACGGCCCCGAGCATCCAGACCCAGTTCATGACGGAGTCCGTGCTCCAGAGCGACCAGAGGAAGCAGAAGATGCTGAACGTGACCGCTGCCTGCAGGCCACGTTTCCAGCTCCAGTCGGCCGTGCGCTGGTTGACCTTCTTGACCGCCTTCAGCTCTTTCAACGCGCCATAGATGACGAGCGCGCCCAGAATGCCCCAGAACAACGTGTCTTGGAGCGTGAGCGGAAACCCACCGCGCAGCCAGAACCACTGATACGAGTGCAGAATCCACGTGGTCAGAAACACCGCGGTCGTCGACAACACGAGTGCGGCGCGCGGACCAAAGCGCTTCACTTTGAAGTACGTCGGATAGAAGACGGCCTTCATCATGAACTCGGTCCAGTAGATGTTGATTCGCCGCCAGAGCTCGGTGAAGCTGCTTGCCAGGTAGTAGAGCTTGTGCGTCTCTGGCAGCCTGAAGCCGAAGAGGTGCAGGATGCCAACGATCAAGTGGAACTGACCAGACACCCGCAAGTACAACAGGAACGTTCCAAGCATGAACTGCACGACGTCGCTCAGCTTGATGACGTCCGCCGGGTCGTTTAGCACGAAGTGGTAAACGAAGCGGTAGAGGAGCAGGTGCACGAGTCCTCTTGCGATCCACAGCATGCCCTGCTCATGGATCGCCTCTTCCTTCTTGTCGTAGTACGTGCGCCGGAACGTCTGGTAGTCGATGACTGGGAACAGCGGGAACACGAGGTTCGGCAGCATGAAGAAGTAGGCTACTGGCCACCACCAAGGCCCTGCGGCCGTCTTCGCTGTCTTCTGGGCGAGCATGTACAACACGAGTCGGAACATGAACATCGAACCGAGAATCGGCCAGACCGCCGCTGACCAGGGTGCGGCAATCACGCCGCCGCGTGAGACAGCCAGCAGTCCGCCGGCCGCCGCCAAGATCACGACGCGGGCCCCGAACGGCACCGGCAGGTGGCATATTGCAATGAGGCACATGCCGACGGCCAAGAGCCAGGCCGCGTCCCCGACTCCAAACACGATCACCACGCCGACGATCGACAACATCACGAAGAACGGCAACCGCATCGACATCGGGAGCGCGAGATTGACGATGAATCCAGCCGCCGCTAAGAGGAAGACGCGTTCGAACGCTGGCCCCTCGATGGCGTATAGGTGCACCAGCAGTGCCGCACCGAACAGCTGCGCGGCCACCAGCGCATGTCGGCTGATCGCTGCCCATACCGCAGCTGGACGCGCCGCACGATCCGGAATCGGCCCGTTCAGGGTCCCGGTGGTAGGAGTGGAGTTCACAGACCGAGACCTCGCGCGATGATGTTCCGCTGAATTTCCGACGTGCCTGAGTACAACGTGCTGCCGACCGCGTCGCGCAGATCCCGCTCGACCTGTTGCTCGGTCATGAAGCCGTACCCGCCGAAGATCTGAATCGCATCAAGCCCCGACTTGACGAAGCTCTCAGACACATACAGCTTCGCAACGGCCGCTTCCATCGTGGCATCGCGCTTTGCGTCCTTGAGCGCGCCGATCCGATACACCAGAGGACGGCACGAATCGAGGCGCACCTTCATATCGACGAGACGATTCGCAACGGACTGGAATTTGCCGATGGGTTTGCCAAACTGCTTGCGCGAACGGGCGTGGTCGAGGCAATCCTGCAGCTGCCGCGCCATCACCCCGAGGCAACTCGCGAGGATGCAGCCGCGCTCCCATTCCATACTGCACTCAAACACCGCCACGCCACGGCCTTCGCGACCCAACCGCTTCTTGAGCGGGACGCGGCAGTCATCAAAGATGACCTCCGCCATGGGTGACGTGCGCAGCCCCATCTTGTCCAGCTTGCGACTGATCGACAGGCCTGGTGTGTCGCGATCGACGATGAATCCGGTCACGCCCATCGCGCCGAGTGCCGGGTTGACGGTCGCGTAGGCGACGAACACGTCGGCGACAGGCGCATTGGTCACGAAGGTTTTGGTCCCGTTGAGCACGTAGGAATCGCCGTCGCGCACCGCACGCGTTCGCATGCTGAAAATGTCGGAGCCGGCATCCGGCTCGGACGCCGCGTTCGCGCCAACCAGCGTGCCGTCGGAGAGACGCGGGAGATACTCGCGCTTCTGCTCCTCTGTCCCGTACAGCAGGATCGGGATGGAGTTCGTCCACAAGTGGGCATTCAGCGAGAACAGGAGGCCCTGATCGCGGGTACCCCGTCCAAGTCCTTCCATCACCGCGAGCAAATCGGTCAGGCCGAGACCAAGTCCGCCGTACTCCTGCGGAATGGGCATGCCGAGCACGCCGAAGTCGGCGCAGCGCTTCCATGCCTCACGATCGAAATGTGCCTCGCGATCGCGATCGATCATGTCGCCGCCAAGCGACGTCCGCGCGAACGCGATCGCGGCTTCCTGCAGTTTGACGCGGTCGTCCGAAAGATCGAGCGGCGACATCGCAAGGTCTTTGTCAGGTGAAGTGGCGCCAGTTGGGGTCACTGCATACTCCGGAACAACGATCAGCCAGGGAAATACGTCGACGGCGCCGAGGGCCCGACCGTCACGCCAGTCGCAGGCCGGCTCGAGTGGCCCCGCATCGCTTGCTCGAGGACCTCGAGGATCCGCTCGAGGTCGCCAGCGCTGACCAGCGGGTGAGTCGGTAGCGTCACGATTCGATCGGCGATGTGGCGGCCACCCGTAACAGGTCCCCCTGAGGCCGTCCACGGTTGTAGCTCCTGCACATCGGCCAGCGACGCAGGATACGAGCCGCTCGCACCAATGCCGGCCAACCGCAACTCTGTCAAGGCCCGGCGCCGCGCCTCCGGGTCCGCGATCAAGATCGGCAGCCGCAGATAGACCGGCACGGCGTCTGCACGCGGCGTCACTAGCTGAATGCCGCTCACGTCGTGCAGCCCGGCGATCAGCGCCTCGGCGTTCTTCTTGCGCAAGGCGGTGAATTCGTCGAGGTGTTGCAGCATCACCACTGCCAACGACGTCAAGGCCGGGATGGGTCGCTCGAGGGGGAATTCCGTCGAGAACACCGTCTTCCCTAATCCGAGCTGCGGGATGCGATTCGGAATCCAGTACAACGACGGCCGCAGCATCACGCTGTAGACAAGCGCCTTTGCGACGCCCGCCATCACT
>Ga0114129_10003541_pt1 | contig 21982 bp, 18 predicted proteins | sample RhiMetdeltSRZDD1_FD_80071 | JGI IMG/M metagenome (GOLD analysis project Ga0114129, IMG submission 80071) | Populus rhizosphere microbial communities from Tennessee, USA - Rhizosphere MetaG P. deltoides SRZDD1 (version 2) (version 2) | ecosystem: Host-associated > Plants > Roots > Rhizosphere >... | reverse complement strand
CCGCGTAGCTTCCTGACGTGGACCGAGCTTCGCCGCATCGCCAAAGAGCTTTGCCTCGGGCCCGGAGACAGGTTCGTCGACCTCGGCTGCGGCCAGGGCGGGCCGGGCCTCTGGGTCGCGCGCGAGACGGGCGCGGCCCTCGTGGGGATCGACCTGTCCGAGGTCGGGATCGCCCACGCCGACGCGCGCGCGCGTAGGCTCGGCCTGGCGGAGCGCGCCCATTTCCGGGTGGCCGACATCGTCTCGACGGGCCTGCCGGATTCAAGCTTCGAGGCCGCCATGAGCGTGGACACGCTCTGGGCCGTGTCGGACAAGGCGCGCGCGATCCGCGAGATTGCGCGGCTCCTGAAGCCCGCCGCCCGCTTCGCCTTTACCAACTGGGATCGCGACCTCTCCCCGCCCGGCTACCCGCCGCCGCTGAACGATCACCGTCCGCTGCTCGAGGAGGCCGGCTTCGAGGTGGCGAGGTACGAGGTCCAGGCGGGCGCCGAGGTCAAGCGCCGCGCCCTTTACGAGCGAGTCGTAGCGGCCGAGGCAAAGCTGGTCGAGGAGATGGGCGAAGAAGGTGCCCAGAAGCTCTTGTTCGAGGCCCAGGCCAGTCTCGGCCTGTCCGACGGCACGGACTACCTGGCCCACAGCCGTCGGATCTTCGTGGTCGCTCGGAAGCGGGCCTTCTAGAACCGACGGGACCGGCGATGCGCGTCGCGACCTGGCACGGCGAGAAGCGCTTCACCCTCGATGACCTGCCCGAGCCTGCCCCGGGTCCGGGCCAGGTGCTGGTCACCGTCCACACGGCGGGCATCTGCGGCAGCGACATCCACGCCACGCAGGGCCTCTTTCCCCTGACGCCGCCGCGCGTGATGGGGCATGAGTACAGCGGGACCGTGCTGGCGGTGGGCCGCGGCGTCAGTCGGAGTCTCGTGGGCCGCCAGGTTGCCTGCGAGCCGAACTACGGGTGCGGTGCCTGCGACGCCTGCCGGACGGGCCGCGTCAGCCAGTGCCAGCAGGCCGTACGGGTCGGCGGCTTTGCGGAACGGGTCGTGCTCCCGCGGGACTGCGTGCATGCCCTCCCGGAGGGACTCAACCTCTCCACCGCCGCCCTCGCCGAGCCCGCCGCCTGCTGCCTCGAGGGGCTCGAGATGGCTCGGATGCGCCGCGGGGCGACGGTGGTCGTGATCGGGGGCGGCATCATGGGTCTCCTCACCCTCGCCCTGGCGAAGGCGCGCGGGGCGGGCACGGCGATCCTGTCGGATCCTGTCGCGAGCCGTCGCGAGGCGGCCCGGCGTCTCGGCGCCGATCTCACGGTCGACCCCACGGCCGAGGATCTCGCCCAGGTGGTGAGCGACACGACGGGTGGCCGGGGCGTCGATCTCGCCTGTGAGGCGGTCGGCAAGCCCGAGCTCCTGGCTGCGGCCGTGCGACTCACGCGCCCCCGCGGTGTCGTGCAGCTCGTCGGCGTCTGCCCGACGGGGAGCACGTTGCCGGCCGACCTCTTCGACTTCCATTTTCGCGAGCTGACACTCACCGGCGCCTACGGCCGCGGGACGGCATTCCGCCGCGTCCTGCCGCTCCTGACCCGGATCGGCGCCGCGAGCCTGGTGACCGACTGCTATCCCCTGGAGCGGATCACCGAGGCGTTCACCCACGCGGGCGCCGGACGGGGCCTCAAGACGGCCATCACGCCCGGCGCCGCCTCACCGAGGAGCCACGCATGACCACCGGGAACCCCGAGTTCACCGTCCGCCGTGACGTACCCCAGACGATGCGCGATGGGACGGTGCTCCGCGCCGACGTCTACCTGCCCAGGGGGACCGGGCCGTTCCCGGCTCTCCTCGAGCGGACGCCCTACAGCAAGGACAACTCCCCCGAATGCCAGGTGGGGTCGCCCCCCTTCTTCGCGTCCCACGGCTACGCGGTGGTGATCCAGGACGTTCGGGGACGCTTTGCCTCGGAAGGCCGCTTCGTTCCCTTCCACGACGACGGCTGGGGTACGAACCGCGACGGCTACGACACGGTCGAGTGGATCGCCGCCCAGACGTGGTGCGACGGCAACGTCGGCACCATCGGCGGCTCGTACGCCGGGGCAACCCAGTACCGGCTGGCCCCGACGCGCCCGCCGCACCTCCGCGCCATGTACGTGCGCGAGTCGTCGGCGGACTACTGGGCGGAGTGGGTCTACCACGGTGGGGCCTTCGAGCTCGGGTTCATGGTGGAGTGGACGGTCAAGTGGACCTACAACAATCTCGCCCGGCTGGCCCGGAGCCCCGAGGAGCTCGCGCGGCGGAAGGGCGTGCTCGAGAAGGCCCTCGCGGAGCTCCCGAGCTGGCATCGGGAGCTGCCGCTCCATCCCAACCCGCTCGTCGAGGGCCTCGACGACTGGTACAACGACTTCCTGGCCCACCCGGACGACGGCCCGTTCTGGTGGCGCTGGAACATCGATCACCGTCACGCCGACATCGAGACGCCGATCGTTCACCTGGGAGGCTGGTTCGACATCTTCCTCGCGGGAACGCTCAAAAACTTCGTCGGCACCCGGGCCAAGGCGCGCACCCAGACGGCCCGGGACGCCCAGCACCTCATCGTCGGGCCCTGGGTCCACGGACCGTGGAACATGGCGAAGACCCTCCAGGGCGAGGTCGACTTCGGCGCGGAGTCGACCCGGGACTACAACGCCATCCGTCTGCCCTGGTTCGACCACTGGCTACGGGGCGCCAAGAACTCCGTCCCCGACGAGCCCCGCGTCCAGCTCTTCGTGACGGGGGAGAACCGCTGGCGCACCGCCGACACGTATCCGTGGCCCGGGACGCGCGAGACCGCCTGGTACCTCCGCAACGGCGGGAGCCTGGCCTTGGCGGCGCCGGCCGGCGCGGAGCAGGCGGACGGCTACCGGTACGACCCGGACGACCCGGTCCCGACCCTGGGCGGGGCCACGCTCAACATCCCGGGCGGGGCCTACGACCAGCGCCCGATCGAGGGGCGCTGTCTCACCTACACGAGCCCTCCCCTCGAGCGAGATCTGACCGTGATCGGCGACGTCCGCTGCGTCCTCCACGCCATGTCCACGGCGCCAGACACCGACTTCGTCGTCCGGCTGACCGACGTCCATCCCGACGGCTTCTCGCGCCTCCTCTGCGATGGGATCCTGCGCGCCCGCTACCGCGACTCCGGGAGCCACCCGACCCCGCTGACGCCCGGCCAGGTGTACGAGCTGACAGTGGACCTCTGGGCGACCGCCAACACCTTCCGGAAGGGCCACCGGATCCGCGTGGCGGTGACGTCCTCCAGCTTCCCGCGCTTCGATCGCAACCTGAACACGGGTGGCCCGAGCGGCGCCGAGGCGGTGGGTCGCGTGGCGCTCAACACGGTCTTCCACGACGCGCTGCGGCCATCCCGCATCCTTCTGCCGGTGGTGGACTAGCCGCGCAGCGAAGGATGTAGGCGGCCACTGATGTGTACTGGCCCTGGGCCTGTTGGCCTACGCCAGCATCGCAGGGCCGCAAGGCACTCCGGTCTCGGGGAAGAAATCATCGGCGAGCCGGACGCCACTGACCTCCAAGCCAGGGCTTGGCGGCTGGCGTCGTTCACCCGCCGGATCGAAAAAGCCACGCTAGCCACGCTTCCGGTTTGCTAGCCGACTGCTCGGGGTGAGCCCGCGCACGCGTTCCTGATATCATCGACGGCCGTGACAACCATCACCTCCTCTCGTCCGTGCGGGCGGTTCAGGAAGGGCCTCCGCGGCCGCGACGCGGTACCGGGTCCAGCCGCCCGCTGGTGAGCTGAGCCGAGTTCCGTCGTGCGCATCACGACCCTCGAGACCATTCGTGTCGGCGAGTTCCCAAACCTCATCTTCGTCCGACTTCACACGGATGCGGGCTCCGTGGGCCTCGGGGAGACGTTCTTCGGCGCGCCGGAGGTCGAGGCCTATCTCCACGGCACGGCCGCGTCGCGGCTCCTCGGACAGGATCCCGCCCGGCTGGAGGCCCTCCGCATCGGCCTTCAGAACTACGTCGGCACCCGGTCCACCGGGGTCGAAGCCCGCGGCAACTCAGCCGTCGATCTCGCTCTCTGGGACCTGCTGGGTCAGGGCACCAAGCGCCGCGTCGTGGATCTTCTCGGCGGCGAGACGCGGCCCTCGATCCGCGCGTACAACACGTGCGCCGGCTACCGGTACGTGCGGGCGACGCGCGGCCAGGCGTGGCGGAACTGGGGTCGGCCGACGGAAGGCGAGGCCACCGGCCCTTATGAGGATCTCGACGCGTTTCTCGAGGGACGGGCGGGCGCGCTCGCGCAGAGCCTCCTGGCCCAGGGCATCACCGGCATGAAGATGTGGCCCTTCGACGAGGCCGCGTACCGAAACGGGGGCCTCCACATCTCCGCGCTCGAGCTCGACCGCGCGCTCGAGCCCTTCCGCCAGGCGCGCCGGGCGGTCGGCGATCGGATGGATCTGATGGTCGAGCTCCACGGGCTGTGGAACCTGCCCACCGCCCTCCGGATCGCCCACGCCTTCGAGATCGAGGGCCTCCGTCCGTACTGGATCGAGGACCCGCTCCGTCCCGACGACATCACGAGCCTGGCGGCGTTCGCACGTGGCACGGCCATCCCGACGACGGCGAGCGAGATGCTCGGCGGTCGCCAGGCGTTCCGGGAGCTCCTCGAAGCACGGGCCGCCAGCGTCGTGATGCTCGATCTCGGCTGGTGTGGCGGCCTCACCGAGGGCAAGGCGATCGCGACCATGGCGGAGGCCTTCGGTCTCCCAGTGGCGCCCCACGACTGCACCGGGCCGGTGGTGTGGGCCGCGAGCGTGCACCTCGCCCTCAACGCGCCGAACGCGCTCATCCAGGAGACGGTGCGCGCCTTCTACACGGGCTGGTACAAGGAGCTCGTGACCGGGCTGCCCGTGGTCGAGGACGGGCAGGTCCGGCTCGGGACCGACGCGCCCGGCCTGGGCGTGGCCCTCGCGCCCGGGCTCACCGAGCGCCCCGACGCCGTCGTCCGGCGCACTACGGTGGACTGACGGCCGCCGGCCGCGGGTATCATCGACCGCATGAAAGCCACACCGTGTTCCACGACACGCCCAGGCCGTCGCGAGTCCTCCTGCCGGTGGTGGACTTCGGCCAGGTGCACTAACCCCCGCTCGGGCCGGCGCCTGGAGCGCGAGGCCGACCGGATCACGGTCGAGGTCACGTAGGCGCCCGACGCGTTCGTCCCCGCCCCGGGCACCGGGCCGGCCGACAGCGCTAGACAGCCGGGCCGGTGACGGGTCTCGGGGGGATCAGGATCTCACCGGCCTTGCAGATGAGCCGCCCTCCGACCTCGAGTCCTCGCGGGCGCCGGCCCTCAGGAGGCGTCTCGCCAGGCGCTGGCCTTGTCGAGCGTCGCGGTCGCCTCGGCGTCGAGCCGAAGATCGAGCGCACCCAGCAGCTCGCGCAATTGCTCCACGGTGGTAGCGCTCACGATGGGCGCCGTGATCCCGGGCCGATGGACGATCCAGGCCAGCGCGACCTGGGACGGCGTCGCGCCCACCGCGTCCGCCACCTTGTCGACGGCGCTCAGCACCGCGAAACCCCGCGAGTTCATGTACTGCCTCTCCACACCGGCCGCGCGCGGCGTCGCCGGCAGACCCCGGTCGACGCGATACTTGCCCGACAGGAAACCGCTCCCCAGCGAGGAGTAGGTGATGACGCCGATCTCCTGCTCAAGGCACAGGGGCTCCAGCTCTCGCTCGTACTCGTCGCGCATCACGAGATTGTATTTCGGCTGGATCGTCTCGTAGCGCGCATAGCCGTGCCGGTCGCTCTCCCACAGCGTGCGGGTCAGTCGCCAGGCGTGATAGTTCGAGGCGCCGACGTACCGGATCTTCCCCTGCCCCACCAGATCGTCGAACGCCCGCAGCGTCTCGGCTAGCGGGGTCTCCCGATCGTCCCAGTGGGCCTGGTAGAGGTCGATGTAGTCCGTCCGCAGCCGGCGGAGCGACGCGTCGACGCCGTCGATGATGTGATAGCGCGAGAGGCCCGTATCGTTCGGTCCTAGCCCCATCGGTCCCATGACCTTGGTCGCGATGATGACCTGGTGCCGGTTGCCGCGCGCCTTCATCCACGTCCCAAGCGCCGTCTCGGACTCCCCGCCCGAGTTGCCAGGCGCCCATCGCGAGTACACGTCGGCCGTGTCGATGAAGTTGCCGCCGGCCGCGCAGTATGCGTCTAGCACCGCCTCGGACCGCGTCTGATCCGTCGTCCAGCCAAACGTGTTGCCACCCAGACAGAGGCCCGCCACCTTTAGTCCGGTCCGGCCAAGCTTGCGCATCAGCACCGCCGCTCTCCTTCGTCAGTCCGGCGTTTCGTCCGCAGGTCGGGAGGGATCATCTCGCGTTTGCTGCTTTTGCGCATCCTACAGGTGGCGCCGCGAGGCCCGGTCGGGTCATGGCGGCAGCGACCAGCGCGCGCACTTTGCCGCGGGCGTCTTCGAGGTTCTGGGACCGAGTGCGAGTGGCGCAGATCCCGATGGCTGCATCGCCACGGTGGTCTCCTCAACGGGCGACACGCCCTTCATTGATTCGTATACACTGTAGCGGTTGCCACTATCATCTGTAAATGCAGACGTGCAGATGGCACTGAGAAATAGAGTTGCCCTCGTAACCGGCGCGGCGCGTGGCTTGGGATGGGGAATCGCCCGAGCGTTCGGCCTCGCGGGCGCACGGGTGTGCGTGACAGACATTCGCGATGACGAACTAGCGCGCTGCGCGCGAGACCTTGCCGCCGACAGCACAGACTTTCAAAGCTACTGCTCCGATGTCGCCGACCTCGACGAGTGCAGGCGCGTGGTGAAGCGCATCGTGGATCGCTTTGGGCGGCTGGATGTCGTGGTGCACAATGCCATCTACATGCCGCTCATCGCGTTCGACGCGACCACGCCAGCCGAGTGGTCTCGGCAGATCGATGTCGGCATCGGCGGCCTGTTCAACTGCACGCACGCCGCATGGACTCAGATGAAAGCGCAAGGCGGGGGCCACATCATCGGCATCGCCAGTGGCTCGAGCATTCGCGGCTACAGAGAAGAGATCGCGTACTGCACGATCAAGCACGGACTCGAGGGATTCGTCAAGGCGCTGGCGCTCGAAGCCAAGGCCCACAACATCGCGCTCAACACGATCGGTCCCGGTGCCCGCATCAAGCCGACACGCATGACCTGGGCAGAGTACGATCAAGCGCCCGCGGAACTCAGAACGAGCTGGGCGGATCCGGTCGAACTCGGCAAGGCGTGGGTCTGGCTCGCCGCGCAGCCAGCCAGCCGGTTCAGCGGCTACCGCTTCGACGCCGCGCCTCTAGTCAAGACCATCGCGCGGGAGGGCGACGACTTCGAATTCACACCCGAGAAGGTCACGCTCTATCCGGACGATTTTCGGGCGCGCCAGGAATGGTACCGCACCTACGCTGACTAACGGATGCATGTGTCCCGGGGGACCCTCACAGTGACGACGATTTACGATTCGTTGAAATGGAACGAGGTTCGGGTCACTGCCCACGCGGCCGCGCAGCACATCCCGCTAAAGTATGGGGAGGCGGGGGCCGGCGGCACTCGGGCGACGCTCATCGCCGGCACGCACGGCGACGAAGGGCCCTGGTCTGCCTTGGCGATCAAGATGTTCTGCCAGCGCCCTGTCGCGCAGCTCACCGGACGGCTGCGCGTCATCCTCACGGCCAACGCCCTCGCCGCCGAAGTCGAACGCCGCAACTCCTGGATCGATTCCCCCAACTCTGTCGACCTGGACGGCGTCTTCCCCGGCAAGAAAGAGGGTTCGCACAGCGACCGCCTCGCGGCCGCCATTGCCCCGTTGGTCGCCGACAGCGATGTGGTCATCGATCTCCACGGCGGCGGCACGTGGTGCATCAACGCGTTCGTCAAGCGCTTCGAGGGATCCGAACAGCTTGCCGCCGATCTCGGCGCGCCCTTCATCAGCAACGCGCCCAACAAGCCCGGCGGCCTGACCACCTACGCCCGCTCGCTGGGTATCAAGGTCGTCAACGTCGAGGTCGGCGGGCGTTCGGGCAAGGAGATGTATTGGACCGAGCGCAACGTCAGGGGTCTCGAGCGCGCCCTCCACAATCTGGGCGTCATCGCGCTCGATCGGCCCCCCGCCCCGGCGGACGAGGCCATCGACGTGAGCGCAACGGAACCCATGCGCGCCAAAGTGGGCGGTGTGTTCGTGCCCACCCTGCGCGAAGATGCGGTGGGCACGCTCGTCAAGGCGGGCACCGAGATGGGGAAGATACTCGACTTGCACACCCTTGCCGAGCTACAGGTCTTCACCGCGCCCTACAACCCGACGGCCATGATGCTCTTGCGCCCCCAGATCTGCACGCTTGAGGGCTCGGCGTTGGTCTATGTCGTCGCAAAACCACTTTGACAACTGCCCGGCCTGTTCCACATCGCGCTCACTCGCTGTCGGAACCGACCTTCATGTCCCGGTGCCGGCCGCTCAATCGCCGTGTTCTGGTCGTGGTACGGACACCCGCGATCCCGGACTCTCGCCGAGACCCCCAACCTTAGAGGAACGGCAAGACCCGTGAAGCTCTCGTCGAAAGCGATGTTGACCCGCCTCGGTCGGGGGGACTCGATTGCGTCGGTCGCCGCGGCGGCGGGGTTCGCCAGGTCCGACTTCGACGCCTGGTGGCGAGCGGAGACCGCGGCTCGGGTGCCGTCCACCCACGGGACGCGACGAGTGCCCGACGGGATGCATGCCGAGATCCGCCGGGACGCGTGGGGCATCCCGCACATCCACGCCGAGACCGACGAGGAGGTGTTCTTCGCCTTCGGATACGCAATGGCCCAGGATCGGCTCTTCCAGCTCGACTATCTGCGCCGGAAGGCCTCGGGGACGCTCGCCGAGGTGCTGGGTCCCGACGGGCTCCCGCTCGACATCATCGCCCGCACGGTCGGCCTCCGGCGCATCGCGGAAGCCGAGTGGGAACGACTGCCCACCGAGACCCGGGCGCTCCTGACGGCGTTCGCGCGGGGCATCAACGCGGTGATCGCGGAGAGCGGCGAGCGGCTGCCGATCGAGTTCGACCTCCTCGACTATACCCCCGCGCCGTGGTCTCCGGTCGACAGCCTGGCCATCGCGGGGGAGTTCCGCTACTACCTCACCGTGCGCTTCCCCGTGATCGTCATCCCGGAGCTGGTGAAGCGCACGCTCGGCCTCGGGTTACTCTACGACGCCTTCCTCCAGGGCGAGGCGGATGATGAAAGCATCCTCCCCGCCGGGAGCTATCCGGTCGCGCCCGGCCGCGCGGATCCGATCGGTCGCCCGGTCGGCTGGCCCGTCGGCGATCCGCACGAAGGGCAGGGCAGCAACAACTGGGTCGTTGCGGGCCGGCGGACGCGGAGCGGCCAGCCCCTGGTCGCCTCCGACCCTCACATTGCCTTCGCCGCCGTGTCCTGCTGGTACGAGACGCATCTCTCAGGGGGCTCGTTCGAGATCGCCGGCATCGCCTACGCCGGCATCCCGGCCGTGATGTTCGGCCGCACGCCTCGTCTGGCCTGGGGTGTGACGAACAACATCTGCTCGCAGCGCGATCTCTACCAGGAGCGGACGGACCCCGCCCACCCGGGGACCTTCCTCTACAACGGGGCCTGGGAACCCGCGCACGAGCGCGTGGAGGAGATCCGGGTGCGGGGCGACACGCCTGTCCGGAAGACCATTCGCTCCTCCCGGAATGGCCCCATTGTCGACGAGCTCCTGCCGGCGGCGGCGCGCGGAACCGGACCGGTGGCCCTTCGGTGGCTCGGCGCCACCGAGTGCGGCTGGCTGACCGTGCTCCTCGCGCTCGATCGTGCGAAGTCAGTCGAGGAGGCGCGGGCCGCCCTCCGCGGCTGGCGCGTGCCGACCTGGAGTCTCGTCTTCGCCGATATCGCGGGCCACATCGGCTACCAGGCTGCCGGGCAGATCCCGATCCGGCACGTATGGGAACGGGGCTATCGCCCGGGCTGGGACCCCCGGCACCAATGGGACGGCGTGATCCCGTTCGACGGAATGCCCCGCCTCGCCAACCCGGCTCGTGGCTGGATCGCGACCGCCAACAATCGCCCCGCGCCCGACGATTTCCCGTATCCGCTGGCCGGTACTTGGTCGAGCGGTCACCGTGCACGGCGAATCCGCCAGATGCTGGAGGCGAAACCCCTGCTGGATCGCGCCGACATCGTCGAGATGCATCAGGACACGCTCTCCCTCCGGGCCGTGGAGTGCGTGCCTCGGCTCCTCGCCTGGCTGCGGTCCTGGCCAGAGTCACGGGCCGATCACCGGGTCGCCGACGCGGTCGCCCGTCTGGACGCCTGGGACTGTCGAATGGAGCCCGACCGCGTGGGGGCCGCGATCTTTGCCGTGTTCTTCCCGCGGTTCTGCAAGGCCGTTGTCGACGAGCGCTTCGAGGCCGAAGCCGCGGAGTTGCTGGCCGGCGCGGCGGCCGGCCTCGCGGCGGGACTCCTGGCCGACGATCCGGCGGGCTGGTTCGTCGCAGGACGCCGCGAGGCCGCCCTCGCCCGGGCCTTCGGGGAGGCACTGAACGAGCTTGCCGGGCGATGCGGACCGGACGTGGCCTCGTGGACCTGGGGCCGCCTCCACCAAATCCACCTGAGGCACGTTCTCTCTGGGCGTGGGGAGTTGGGGGATCTGCTGGATCGCGGTGGCGTCCCCGTCAAGGGCGATGGGGTCACGGTGTGCAACACGGGCTACGATCCGAACTACCTCGCGCCGATGGGTGCGAACTACCGGTTGATCGTCGACCTCGGGTCGAGCCCGCCCGGCCTGTGGGCCGTCGATGCGCAGGGCCAGTCCGGGCACCCGGGGAGCCCGCACTACGGCGACCAACTGGTCGAGTGGCTCGGCGCACGCTACCACCACCTCTCGCTCGACCACAGCGAGGCCGCCCCGACGATCGTGGCCACCCTGAAGCTCGCCCCGGAGCCCGATGCGTCCGTGGCGGCACCACGGGGGATACCGCGACCAGGCCAAAGAGGTTAGAAACTACGCCAGCCACATCCGGGGGGAGGGCGACACACTCCTGCCGGCAATCGCCGAGGCCATCGAGGTGGGGCGCCGGGCGTCCGTCCCGGTAGAGGTCAGCCACCTCAAGGCCGCGGGTCGGTCGAACTGGCCAAGGATGGCCCAGGCGATCGAGCTGATCCATGCGGCGCGAGCGGAGGGTCTCGACGTGACCGCCGATATGTACCGTACCCAGCGGGCAGCACGGGCCTCAGCGCCCTCTTGCCCCCCTGGGCTCACGCGGGCGGCCGCGAGCCGCTCCTCGCGCGGCTGGTTGTTCCACCCGTTGTCGGCCCTCCGAGGCCGCGCTAGACTCGGGGCACCCACGGGCATCCGCTGGCCAACGGCTAGCCCGGAGGGCCGGGAGCTCTGGGAGGTGCCCGCGAAGAGGACGCTTTGCGAGGCCAAACGCCCGGGTCCGAGGGAGAGGGTGATCGCCGTGGAGGAAAGGATCGGGGTCGTGACCGACTATCTCAGCCGGATCGCCGTCGCCGTCATCCATCTGACGGATGGGGAGTTGCACGTCGGCGATCAAGTTCGCATCGCCGGCCGCACGACCGAGCTTCGACAATCGGTCGGGTCACTCCAGATCGAGCACGCGGCGGTGACGGACGCGCCGCGCGGCAGCGAGGTCGCGATGAAAGTCGAGGCTCCTGTTCACCGCAAGGACCAGGTCTTTCGCGTCCAGGGCTGATCGCGAGGAGGTCGCCTCTCGTCATGGACGGAAATGAGGTGAAGCCCATGCCACGCTACGAGTTCCTCTGCCAGACGTGCAAGAAGCCGTTCGAGTTGACGATGACCATCTCGGAGCGCGATAAGGCGAAAGCCGCGTGCCCGAGGTGTCAGGGAAGAAAAGTCACTCCCCAGCTCACGGGTTTCATGGCGCAGACCTCGAAGAAGAGCTGAAGATCAGGGCGCGGGACTCATACTGGACGCCCGCGATCTGTTCATCTATTCAGGCCCCGAGCGTATACGACGCTCGGCCGACCGACCTCAACGGCGTCGATCTGCTGCCGGCGCGGGTCGAGCCGACGCGAGGCGCGCAACTCGAGCGCCTTCCCCAACGACGAGAAGTCCCCGGTCCCCGCGGCCGAGCGCTAGGCTCGTGAAGGAGCTCGAGCCCGCGGGCGAGATCGTCCCAGGCCGGTTCCTGGGAATCGACGCCCCCGCGGACAAGGCGCGATTCGCGGTCCTGCTGCTCCCGTTCGAGCGGACCACCTCCTACAAGAAGGGCACGGGGCGCGGACCCGAGGCCCTCGTCGACGGCTCGCTGGGCATCGAGCTCTGGGACGAGGAGATCGGTCGCCAGACCTACAAGTCCGGGATCCATACCGTCGCCCTCCCCCCGCGGCCGAACGAGGACGCGACGCGCTATTTCCCGCGCGTCGACGCCCAGGTCCGCCGGCTCATCTCCCGGCCGGAGCGCACGCTTTTCGCGATCGGCGGCGAGCACTCCCTTTCCCAGGCCGTCATCCCCCCCTTCATCGACCGCTACCGGGACCTCTCCGTCCTTCATTTCGACGCCCACGCCGACATGCGGCCGACGCACGAGGGGTCCCCACACAATCACGCGTGCGCGATGTACCCGGTCTCCCGCCGCTGCCGGGTAGTGCAGGTCGGGATCCGCTCGATTGCGGAGGAGGAGGCGCACCTCCTGACCGGCAATGTGAGGACTTTCCCGATGTGGGAGAATCGGGACCTCAGACGGCTGATCCCCAAGGCCCTCAAGGCCCTGACCGACACGGTCTACATCTCCATCGACCTCGACGGCTTCGATCCCGCGGTCATCCCCGGGGTGGGCACGCCCCAGCCTGGAGGCTTCTCCTGGTTCGAGGGCCTCGACCTGTTCCGCGCGGTGATCGCGCGCAAGAACGTCGTCGGCGTCGATGTGATGGAGCTCTGTCCGCTCAAGGACACCGTCGTCTCGGAGCTGGCCGCGGCGAAGCTGGTCTACCGGCTCATGGGCATGCTGGCCGCCCGGCGCGCCCCCGCCCGCTCCGCCGGGTGAGCCGGGTCGTCTCGGACCCCACCACCCTCGCCTTCCCCGCCCACCTTGCCGGGAACGGGGGGAACCGCCAGGTGGCTCTGCTTGGGCGAGGGTGTTGGAGTCAGGTTCTGGGAGTCACTCCAGGAAGACGACTGAGCAATCGCGTGTAGGCGGCTGATATCCGCCGAGTGGGGATGCGCGTCGATCACCACGCGGACGTGAGGAGCTCGGCGGCACGTGACTCGCGGCCGTCACGCGGCGGTACCCTTGACGCTGGTATGATCTAGCGTCATGAAGGCCATGGTCGCGACCCGGTGGGGCGAGCCGTCGGAGCTCGAGTACGTGGACGTGCCCGACCCGGAGCCGGGGCCCGGTCAGGTCCTCGTCGAGACCCGCGCGATGGGCTGCAACTTCCCCGACATCCTGATGGTCCAGGGGAAGTACCAGGTCAAGCCGCCCCTTCCGTTCAGCCCGGGTCACGAGATCGCCGGCGTCGTCCGCGCGGTCGGCTCCGACGTGACGCGCGTCCGGCCCGGTCAGCGCGTCATCGCCAACCTCGAATGGGGTGGCTACGCGGAGCGGGCAGTGACCGCGGCCGAGCGCGTGCACCGGATTCCCGATGAGATGCCCTTCGATCAGGCGGCGGCCTTCTTCGTCGTCTACCAAACGGGCTACTCTGCGCTCGTCCGGCGCGCCGCGCTCCAGCCCGGCGAGTCGCTCCTCGTCCACGGAGCCGCCGGTGGCGTCGGGCTCGCGGCGGTCCAGCTCGGGAAGGCCCTCGGCGCCCGCGTCATCGCGACCGCCGGCACACCGGAGAAGCTCGAGATGGCGCGGCAGTCCGGGGCCGACGTCCTCATCGACTACCGGACAGAGGACTGGGTCGAGCGCGTGAAGGCGGTCACCGGCGGCGAGGGCGCGGACGTGATCTACGATCCCGTCGGCGGTGACGTCTTCGACGGCTCGACCAAGTGTCTCGCGTTCGAGGGGCGGCTCCTCACGATCGGCTTCGCCGGAGGGCGCATCCCGACGGTCGCAGTCAACCGTCTTCTCCTCAAGAACATCAGCGTCGTCGGCGTCCACTGGGGCTACTACCAGCGGCGCGGCTCCCCGCTCGTGCAGGAGTGGATGGATGCGCTGCTGAAGCTCTACGACCAGGGCCGGATCCGCCCCGTGATCTACCGCGCCTATCCCCTCCGCGAGGCCGCCGCGGCGCTTCGCGCGCTGGCGGCCCGCGAGTCTTACGGAAAGGTGGTCCTGGTACCATGAATGACCAGGCCCGGACGCCGCGATTCCTCTCCGCGCAGGATCTCGCCGACTACCGGCGGGACGGCTTCCTCGTGCGCCGCGGTCTCTTCGGCGCCGACGAGGTCACCGAGCTCCGCCGCGCCACCGACGAGGTCCAGGCCTGGCCCGAGCAGCCTGGCGTCTGGATGGTCTACGGCGAGAAGAGTCTCCGGGAGCCCGGGCGCCGGCTGATCAACCGCATCGAGAATTTCTATCCTTATCACCCGGGGTTCAAGGCCGTCTTCGACGGCGACAAGCTTCTCGGCCGCGTCCAGGACCTCCTCGGAGAGCCGGCGGTCCTCTTCAAGGACAAGGTCAACTTCAAGCTGGCGGGCGGCGACGGCTTCAAGGCCCACCAGGACCAGCAGGCCGGCTGGAGCGTCTACGCCTCCCTGTTCGTGACCGCCCTCGTCGCCATCGACCAGGCGACCGAGGCCAACGGGTGCCTCGAGCTGGCCGCCGGCCACCACACCCGCGGCCTCATCGGCCCCGAGTGGGCGCCCTTGTCGGAGCAGGACCTCCGGGGGGTCGAGTTCACCCCCTACCCCACCCTGCCGGGCGACGCGGTCTTCTTCGACTCCTTCGTCCCGCACCGGTCGGGTCCGAACCTCTCCGATGAGCCGCGCCGAGTCCTGTACGTCACCTACAACCGCCTTGCGGAGGGCGACCGCCGAGCCCAGTACTACGCGGACAAGCGGAAGAGCTACCCGCCCGACGTCGAGCGGGAGCCGGGCCGGCAGTACGTCTACCGCGTCTGACCCGATGAAGATCACCGGGATCGAGACGTTCGTCGTCGATGCCGGGTGGCGACCCTGGCAGTTCGTCGCCGTCCGAACCGACACGGGCCTCACCGGCTACGGGGAATGCTCGGACGGTCGCAACCCCTTCGGCATCGTCGGCGCCGTCCGGGACTTCGAGCCGGTCCTGCTCGGTCAGGACCCGCGGCCCGTCGAGCGGATCTACTGGGATCTCTACCGCATGGCGCGGCAGAGCCCCGGCGGCATCGCCGCCAAGGCGATCGCGGGAATCGAGCTCGCGCTGTGGGACGTCAAGGCCAAGGCGCTCGGCGTGCCGGTCTCGGAGCTCTTCGGAGGGCCAATCCGGCTCCGCCAGCCGGTCTACTGGTCCCACTGCGGAACCTCACGGGCGATGGCCGCCCACACGATCGGCGTGCCGCCGATCCGCACGATGGACGACGTCCACCGTCTCGGCGAGGAGGTCGTCCGGCGCGGCTACCGGGCGCTCAAGACCAACATCGTCTACCCGGGCGATCCGGCCCGGGTCCACTTCCCGGGGTTCGGCGGCGGACCCGGGACCACCGACCAGACGGTGCCGCCCGAGATGATCCGCCACCTCGAGACGCTCCTCGGCACGTTCCGGCGCGCCGTCGGTCCGGACGTCGGCGTCGCCCTCGACCTCAACTTCAACATGAAGCCCGAGGCGGCGATCCGCGTGTGCCGGGCGCTCGGCGGTCTGGATCTCATGTGGGTCGAGATCGACATGTACGACGCGCGGGCGCTCCGCGAGGTCAAGGACTCGGCGCCCATGCCGATCTGCTCGGGTGAGAACCTCTACGGACTCCGCGGCTACCGCCCGTTCTTCGAGGCCCGGTCGATGGACGTGGTGATGGTCGACGTGCCGTGGAACGGCTTCGCCCAGTCCCGGAAGGTCGCGGAGCTGGCGGAGACGTACGAGCTGAACGTCGCGCCCCACAACTACTACAGCCACCTCTCGACCCTCCACTCGCTCCACCTGTGCGCCACGCTGCCAAACGTCCGCATCATGGAGATCGACGTGGACGACGTGCCGTGGAAGGACGAGCTGGTGGATGCGCCGCCCGTGATCGAGCGGGGAGAGGTCCTCCTGCCGACTCGGCCCGGCTGGGGTGCCGACCTCGTGGAGGCTGTCGCCCGGAAGCACGTCTGGGAGCCCGGGCGCCTGCCCGGGTACGCCGCCGCGACCCAGATGTACGACAAGCCGTCCGGGCGCTAGCCCGGCTCCCTCGTTCCCTCGCCGATCGGGCCCGGCAAGCCTACGCAAGCCCTTGTCGCTCTCGGATACCCACAGTACTCTACCGGAAGCCGGTGCCCACCAGCCCTCCCCACATGAAAGGAGCCGACAGATGAGGTCTCGTCGTGTCGCGGCGCTCGCGTTCGGGATCGCGGTCCTCCTGGTGGCGGGCACGGCCGCTTCCGCGGCCGATGTCGAGATGACGTTCTACGGGAACCAGCACTTCAAGTTCGTCACCCCTGGCGGGCAGGTGATCCTGATCAATCCGTGGGTCAAGGGCAATCCCGACTGGCCCAGCAGCATGAAGATCGAGGAGATCAGAAAGGTCGACGCCATCTTCGTCTCCGGTGGCCACGGAGACGACATGGGCAACGCTGACGAGATCGCCAAGCAATCAGGCGCGACGATCGTCACGCCGGCCGAGCTGGGCACGTACTTCCAGCTGGCCGGGGTGCCGACCCCCCAGATCTTCGGCAGCGGGGCGGGCGGTCAGGGCACCATCGCGGGGGTCAAATACCAGATCGTGCACACACACCACAGCACGGGGTACACCGTGCCCAACCAGCTTATGCGGCAGTACGGGGGCGTCAACTCCGGCTACATCCTGACCTTCGATAACGGCCTCAAGGTCTACTTCGCGTCCAGCTCACCGCTCACGATCGAGTTCCAGCTGTTCGGCAGCCGCTACAAGCCCCACGTTGCCCTGCTTCCAGTCGGCGGACGCTTCCAGATGCATCCGGACGACGCGGCGTACGCCGCCAAGCTCCTCACGACCGACAACCCGAACCTGAAGACCGTCGTCCCGCAGCACCATCGCCTCAGCGCGCCCTCTCCCGGCGGGCCCGGGGCGACGCCAGAGGCCTTCGACGCCGAGGTGAAGAAGCTCGGGTTGCCCCTCGCGGTGCTCAATCCCAAGATCGGTCAGACGTACACGATCACCGCGACCGGGGAGGTGAAGTAGCGCCGGTGGCCGGTCGCCAGAGGGCGCGTCGTGACGGGATGACCGTGGATCCCGCGTAGGACGAGGCCGGGCTGGGGCGCCGACCTCCTGGATGCCGTCGCCCCAGTCCGGCCACCGTCCCCTCGCCGATCGGGCCCGGCGAGCCTAGCCCAGCGGGAGGCCGAGATCCGCGACGAGCGCGCTGTGATCACTGCCCCGAAGGGGCAGGACGCGCGTCTCCGTCGCGACGAGGCCTTGCACGAGAATGTGGTCGATGCGGAGCAGCCGCACCGAGCCGGCCCACGGGCCCCACGTTCGCCCCGGTCGGCGTCCGCCCCGTCGCGCCGCATCGGCGATCGCATCGTCGAACCGCGTCCGCAGGCGGCGGTACACGGGCCAGAGTGGCGTCGCGTTCAGATCGCCGGCCAGCACGCGCCGGCGCCGGGGCGTGGCGTCGACGTGGGCGGTGATCTCGTGGAGCTGGCCGCGCCGGTCCCGATGCCGCTGGGCGACCGGACGGACGTGGGGGGCGACAAGATGGACGTTCAGGACTTCGACGGGCTCGTCGTCCTCGGGCCCGGCCAATTCGGCCACGAACGCCGAGCGATACGGGAGCCGGAGCTCGCGCACGCTCCCCGGCGCCCGGAGCGCGATGCCCATGCCGTTGTGGTCCTGCGCAGGCTCGAGCTTGCCGAACGACAGCACGCGGGCGAGCGCCTCGGCCTGAGCGGGCGCGAGCTCCTGGACGGCGACCAGGTCGGGGTCGACCGCCTCGACGAGGTCCGCGAACGCCTCGGCGTGGGCGCGGCCGTTCGCAAGATTCGCGGAGAGGACCCGGAGACGCCAGCGGCTCATGCGCGGGCCGCGCTCGCGACGACGGGCGGGATCCGGTCCGCCCAGGGCGATGCCCCCTCGAACGCGGCGGCGGCCGTGAGCACCATCGCCTCCTGGCGCCGCCGCCCGACGATCTGGATACCCACCGGAAGGCCATCCCCCGTAAAGCCCGCCGGGACGGAGATCACCGGCAGCCCCGTCACCGAGAGCGCATACGTGAGGAAGAACCACTGCGTGTAGTTCGCGAGCGGCTTCCCGTCGAGCTCCGTCGGATAGGGCTGCTCGACCGGGAACGGCTTGATGGCGACAGTGGGCAGGACCAGGAGCTCGTAGCGCTCCATGAAGCGCCGCACCCGCTCCCACAGCGCGCTTCGAAGCTTCTCGGCGCGGCCGATATCGTACGACGTGAGCCTGAGCCCCTGCTCGATGTTCCAGACCAGGCCCTTCTGCATCTCTCCGCGCCACTCCGCCAGGCGATCGGCGTGGAGCGCGGCCATCGACAGTCCGCGCGTGCCCAGCACGATGTCGTCGAGCTCCACGAAGGACGGGGAGGCCGTCGTCAGCCGGGCACCGAGCGACCGGAACACCCGGCTCGCGCCAGCGGCCACCTGGGCGACCTCGGCGTCCACCGGGATCAGCCCGCCAAGGTCGGGTGCCCAGGCCACCCGCCACCCTCGAACCGAAGGCCGGCGGACTGCCGCCGCAAAGGCCCGCGTGTCCACGTCGTAGGAGAGCGGAGCGCGGTCGTCCGGCCCGGCCATGACCGACAGCATCAACGCCGTGTCGGCGACCGTGCGCGCCATCGGCCCCGACACCGAAAGCGAGTCCCACGCGAGCTCCCGCGGATAGACGGGCACGAGCCCGGGCGTCGTCCGGAACCCCACCACGCCGCAGTAGGCCGCCGGCGTGCGGAGTGAGCCTCCCAGGTCCGAGCCCTGGGCGAGCGGACCCATGCCAGTGGCCAGGGCCACTGCCGCCCCGCCGCTCGACCCCCCGCACGTGAGCGCGAGGTTCCAGGGATTGCGCGTCGCGCCGAACACCGCGTTGAAGGTGTTCCCGCCCGCTCCGAACTCCGGGGTGTTGGTCTTGCCGACGACAATGGCGCCGGCGGCCTTCAGACGCCTGACCGTCAGCGCGTCCTCGGACGGGACGTGATGCTCGAAGATCTTCGAGCCCCAGGTGGTGCGGATGCCCGCGGTCGCCGTGAGGTCCTTGATCGACACCGGAACCCCGTGAAGCGGCGGGAGGGTCGCCCGGCGGCGAAGGGCGGCCGTCGCCCTTCGCGCCGCGCCGAGGGCGGCCTCCCGAGCCACCGTGACGTAGGCATTGACGAGAGGGTTCACGGCGTCGATCCGGGCCAGCACCGCCTGCATCACCTCGAGGGGCGAGACCTTGCGCGCACGATACAGGCGGACCTGTTCGGTGGCCGGCGTGAAGCAGAGGTCACGGTCGGGCACGAAAGTCCTCCTTGGCGGGCTCCTTGAGGAGCCCCGGACACGGGTCCTCATTCTATCAGGCCCGGCGTGGCCAAGACCTACTCTTGCGCGGCGTCTGGCGCGCCCTGACAATGGCCCGGGAGGTATCGACATGGACGTGTACGCACGGCTCGGGGTGCGGCCGATCGTCAACGCCCGCGGGATGAACACGATGGCGAGCGGCTCGCTGATGCCGAAGCCGGTTCTCGACGCCATGACGGAGGCGGCCGGCGCCTTCGTGGACATGGGCGAGCTCAACACCCTCGCCGGCGCGCACATCGCGCGCCTGGTCGGCATCGAGGGCGCCCACGTCACCTCGGGTTCGGCGAGCGGGCTCCTCCTCGCGGCGGCCGCGTGCATCGCCGGCGACGACCCCGAGCGCATCGCCCGCCTGCCCGACACCACGGGGATGCGGAACGAGATCGTGATCCAGCGGTGCGACCGGATCCAGTACGACCAGGCGCTCCGCATGGCCGGCGCGGTCCTGGTCGAGGTCGGCACCAGGGACGCGTGCGCGCCGGAAGCACTCGAGGCCGCCATCGGCCCGAGGACCGCGGCGCTCATCTACATCGTCTCTCCGGGACTCGCGGAGCGCGGGGTCGGGCCCGAGCGCATGGCCCAGATCGCCCACGCCCACGCACTCCCCCTGATCGTCGACGCCGCGTCCACCCTGCCACCGGTCGGGCACCTCAGGCGCTGGACGGAGACGGGCGCCGATCTCGTGATCCTGAGCGGGGGCAAAGGCATCCGGGGGCCGCAGAACACGGGCCTGCTGGTCGGTCGCGCCGACCTCATCCGTGCCGCCGCCGCCAACGGGTCGCCCAATTCCGCCGTCGGGCGGCCCTGCAAGGTCAGCAAGGAGGCCATCATCGGCCTCGTAGCCGCCCTCGAGCTGTTCCTCCAGGACGACCACGACGCCGAGTGGGCGCGCCACCTCGACGAGGCGCGCCGGATCCTCGGCGCGGTCGCCGGCATCCCCGGGGTGCGGGGCCGCCTCGAGGAGGACCGCGCCGTGTGGACCGCGCCGACCCTCCTCCTCTCGATCGACCCGGCGGTCACGGGTTTCACGCCCGACGCGGTCATGCATGCTCTCCGTCGCGGCGACCCGCCGATCATGGTCCGCGTCCACCGGGGCGATCTCCTCGTCGATCCCCATTGCCTGCGCGGCGACGAGGCGAGCCTCGTGGCCCGGCGCCTCCGGGAAGAGCTGCTCCGGCAGCCGGCCCGGCCCTGACACCCGAGATCGCCGATCCCTCGCGACCCGTGTCGTCGCCCCTCTTCCCGACCACTGTCATCGGGAGCCTCCCCCGCCCGGCCTGGGTCCGGGACATCATCCTCGACCGGAAGGCCGGCCGCCTCGACGAGGCCACGGCGGATCATCTCCTGGATCCGGCCGTCGACACGGCCATCCGGCTCCAGGAACGCGCGGGGCTTCACGAGGTCACCGACGGCGAGTGGCGCCGCGAGAGCTACGTCAAGGTCTTCGCCGAGCGCGTCCGCGGCTTCCGGCCCGATCTGAACCCGAGCGGTGGGCTCCCGTACCCCGCAGTCGTGGCCCCGATCGAGTACCACCGTGAGATCGCAGCCCACGAGGTCCGCTACACGCGCGCCCGGACGGATCGCCGCGTCAAGGCCACCCTGCCGGCGCCGTACATCATCGGGCGCCGCATGTGGCATCCCGAGCATTCCCGGGCGGCTTACCCGACGCGCGAGAAGCTCATGCGCGACTGCGTCGACGTGCTGCGCCAGGAGATCGCGGCGGTGCGCGCGGCCGGCGCGGACACGGTGCAGCTCGACGAGCCCTGGCTCGCGACCCTCGTGGACCCCAGGTTCCGCGCCGAGGAGGGGATCGCGGACGTCCGCTACGAGATGGACCTCTGCACGGACCTCTTGAACCAGACGCTCGACGGCCTCGGCGACATCGAGACGGCGGTTCACCTGTGTCACGCCCACTTCGCTCGGCAGCACAAGACCGAGGGGTCCTACGACCTGATCATGCCGGCGCTCGCACGCGTCCGGGCCGGAACCATCTCGCTGGAGCTCGCGACGCCCGTCGCGGGCGGGCTGGGCAGCCTGGCGCACTTTCCCCCGACGCCGCGGCTCGGACTCGGCTGCATCGACCACTGTGAGCGCCGGGTCGAGACGGTGGACGAGGTCGCTGCGCGGGTCGAGGGGGCGATGCGCTACGTCGACCCCGCGCGCGTCGTGCTCCACCCGGACTGCGGTTTCGCCCCCTCCATCCAGAACCCCATGGATCTCGACGAGGCGTACGAGAAGCTCAAGGTCATGAGTGAGGCCGCGGCGCGGCTCCGGGACCGGCACGCCTAGCGCCGCGGGACCCTTCTCCTCGGAAGAGCTGCTCCGTCACCTCGCCGCCGAAGCGCGTGGTTTGCCGCTGCTCCTCCTCACGACTT
>Ga0114129_10003538_pt1 | contig 21985 bp, 24 predicted proteins | sample RhiMetdeltSRZDD1_FD_80071 | JGI IMG/M metagenome (GOLD analysis project Ga0114129, IMG submission 80071) | Populus rhizosphere microbial communities from Tennessee, USA - Rhizosphere MetaG P. deltoides SRZDD1 (version 2) (version 2) | ecosystem: Host-associated > Plants > Roots > Rhizosphere >... | reverse complement strand
TATCGGGCAGCTTCTGCAGGACCTGCTCGCCTGTGATCATGTAGGGAGAGCCATCCGGATTGGTACGCCCATCCATGGCGGCGTACTTGTTCACCGCCTCGGGCCGTACATCCAGATAGACATAGTTTTTGCCGTTCACACCACGCCCTTCGCGGATTTCGGTATAGATCGCGCGCGAGACCACATCGCGTGAGGCAAGATCCTTCACACTTGGCGCGTACTTCGGCATGAAACGTTCTCCGGCGCCATTGATAAGGATCCCGCCTTCGCCGCGCACGCCCTCCGTAATGAGGATGCCGAGCTTGTAGATGCCCGTTGGGTGGAATTGGAAGAACTCCATGTCTTCGAGCGGCAGTCCGCGGCGAAGAAGGACCGCCGCGCCGTCCCCCGTGTACGCGTAGGCATTCGAGGTCACCTCGAAGATGCGCCCATGCCCGCCGGTTGCCATGATCACAGCCTTGGCATGGAAGGTATGCAGTTCGCCCGTGGAAAGCGCAACTGCGACCACGCCCGCCGTCTTGCCATTGACGATGAGAAAGTCCAGCACCTGATACTCATCGAAAAACGTAACCTTATTTTTCAGACACTGTTGATACAACGTTTGCAAGATCATGTGCCCCGTGCGGTCCGCAGCGTGGCAGGCGCGCCGGACGGGTTTGCCCGTTTCGTTGTTGGTGTGCCCGCCGAATGGACGCTGTGAGATCTTCCCCTCGGGCGTCCGGTCAAACGGAAGCCCCATGTGCTCCAGCTCAAGCACTGCGTCGATCGCTTCGTTGGTCATGAACTCGATGGCATCCTGGTCGCCGAGATAATCAGACCCTTTGACCGTGTCATAGGTGTGCCATTCGGGCCGGTCCTCTTCATAATTTCCAAGCGCCGCGCTGATCCCGCCCTGTGCCGCGCCCGTGTGAGAGCGCGTCGGGTATAGTTTGCTGATGACTGCCGTCTTCGCGCCGCGCGAGGCATATAATCCAGCCATCAGCCCCGCGCCCCCCGCGCCAACCACGATTACTTCAAATTGATGAACGTTTTCCATGAAAAGTGACTCCTAGGAAGTCCAAAGGACGTACAGCCCAATCAGACTCATCGAGATGATCATTGCGATGCTAATATACCGGACAATCAAGCGCCCGCGCTCTGTCACGATGTAATCATCCGCGATCACCACCAGACCGTGCACGCCGTGCGCAACCGCCAGCAGCAGCAGGGCGCTGGCGGTCAACCTCCAGAAAGGAGTCGCCCAGGGAGCGAGGTCGGCCACGTTCGTGCTTTGAACATGGGTGTTAGTGGGCATAAATCCCCAGCGCATCACGTCGGCGAGATTCATGTCGTTGCGCGCGCCCATCACCAGCGCGCCGATGATCGCGAACAGGATCAGCGCGTACATCCCCAACGCGGAGAGCCGCGTGAAGAGCCACATGAACATCTCAAAGTTGAGCCCGCGCTTCCGGAGAGGCAGAGTCCTTGGTTTTGTCACTGCCATGTTAGCCTCCCGCCGTGCTGATGATCACATAGACGGCAACCGCAAACAGCGGGAGGAAGACCGCCCATTCCACCCAGATCGCCTCGCGCTGGTGCACAAGCAATTTGGGAAACAGATCGACGATCGTGATCCGCAAGCCGTTGATGGCATGGAATAACACGCAGAAGAAGATGAAGATCTGAAAGAGCCAGTGCTCGTACACATTGTTCAAAAAGCCCCCGATGCTCCCGCCCAGGAACGATGCCAGAATGTGCATCGCGATAAAAACCGCCATCCCGATCCCGCCAATACGGTGCAGGATAAAGGTCAGCATGGGTCCCTGCCCCTTATAGCGCAGGGCGGTCGCCAGGCTGACGTTTCGTTTCAGGCTCATTTAAGCCTCCTTGAGAACTTGGTTTGGGGAAAATAACCCATTTCCCATGCGTGTTTCATGCCTTAAACGTGACAATACTCACGGGTTATTCGTTTCAGACTTCCTCTAATAAAGAGTGGATTGACCTTTATAATCCATAAACAAAGTTAGCACGCGCTCTTATTTTACCGCCTGTCTCAAACATGTGGAACATACGTCAGTAAACTTTTTCGATCCATTTATGAGCTAAAACGTATACCTCAAGTTTACTGTATTCTGCGGCCCTCTGGTATCGAACTATATGTCACTGCGAGCTTTTGGGCATCTTTCCATGCCCTGAAACGAACATCACAGCAATTTGGAGGTGCATATGTCGGAGCCTATTAACAGGCGGGAGTTCATCAAGGGAGTCGGCGCGGTGATTGGCGGCCTGATCACGGCTGTGATCGGGATTCCCACTGTTGCGTACTTGATCGACCCCGCCATGCAGGAGAGCGCCAAAGAGGACTGGGTCCCGGTGGGGAAACTCGAAGAAATGCCGGTCGGCAAGCCAACCCCATTTTCGTTCACTCGCGTCCAGGTGAATGGCTGGGAGCGGACTGCCACCAGTCACGGGGGATTTATCATCCGCAAGTCAGAAGATCCTAACGATTTGCTGATCCTGAATAGCCGCTGTACACATCTTGCCTGCACCGTGAATTGGTCTGAGACCGACCAGGTCTATCTCTGCCCGTGCCACGATGCCAAGTTTGGTCAGCAGGGTGAAGTGCTGGATGGTCCCCCGCCGCGCCCGCTCGACCGCTTTTCGGAATTTCGCGTCACGGACGGCGTTCTCGAAATCTTTTATAAGGAAGCCTGAGCCATGTGGAAAAACGTCTTCGATTGGCTGGATGAACGGCTTGGCTTGAACGCTGCCTACACAAACCTCCTGGACCGCCCGGAGCCTAAAGGCAACTGGTGGAACACGCTCGGTTCCGCGAGCCTGTTTCTGTTCGTTTTACAGGGCGCCACCGGGATTTTCCTCACGGTCTATTACACGCCCTCCCCTGACCATGCCTACGACTCGATCCAGTACATTATGCAAGGAGTCGCCTTCGGGTGGCTGATACGCGGCATTCATCACTGGGGCGCCTCGCTGATGGTGCTGATCGTCTTCATTCACATGCTGCGGGTCTTTGTGACCGCCTCTTATAAATACCCGCGGGAACTGACGTGGCTGATCGGCATCGGTCTGCTGCTCACAACTATCGGTATGGGGTTCACCGGTTATTTGCTTCCTTGGAATCAGCGAGCCTACTGGGCAACGACCGTCGGCACGCAGATCGCAGGGAGTGTCCCCATTATGGGCGAGTTCGTCCTCAAAGCCCTGCGCGGCGGACCCGACCTCAGCGCCCTTACGCTGCAGCGCTTCTTCGCCGCGCACATCTGGATGATCCCGGCTGCCCTGGCAGGCTTGATCGGCGTGCACCTCTATCTCATCATCAAGCACGGCGAGTCGCATTTCCCATCCAAAGAAGATTAACCGCGGAACTGGAGTCAAACGTCTCCAGATGTTTGTGTTTTCGAAGGATACTTCATGAACGACGAAATCAAACAGAAAATCAACGAGCGCTACGAACGTGAGCTGAACAAAGGCGAACGCTTCTGGCCCGACAGCATCTTCAAAGACCTGATTGTCTCGCTGGGCATCTTTATTGTCTTGATTCTGCTTGCCACATTTATCGGCGTTGCCCCGGAGCCTAAAGCGGACCCCGCCGACACGTCCTACCTGCCGCGCCCGGAGTGGTACTTCCTCTTCTTATTCAAATTCCTCGCGCTTTACGGGCAAATTCCCGTTATCGGCAAGATCGAGTGGCTGGCGACAGTCCTTGTTCCGGGTATTGGCATCGGGCTTCTGACTCTCCTCCCATTGCTGGATACATCTCCATACCGGCATTATTCGCGCCGAGTTTTTGCTCTTACAGTGATGGGTGTAGTTGTTTTGGATATTGTCCTGTTGACGATTATAGCCAGCTTGCCTGTCGCTCCAAACGCGCAGGAATTGGCTGCATCTACCACCCTTCAGGCCATTGGCGGCCTGTGGATTCCCGCCGCGGTATTGGCGCTCCTCGTTGGAATATATCTCTTCAGACGCGATATGTACCGTGAGTCGACGCGGCGCAGTCTGCCAATCTGGCTGAGCGTTGTGGCGTCCCTGGCGATGGTTGCTATGACAATTGCCGTCAGCGCGCGCGCCGCGGCATATCCCAGGCCCGAAGAAACCGAAGTCGCATCTACCCTGGTGGATCAAATCCTCGCGGGACAGGACCTATATTCCCTGCATTGCGTGGAATGTCACGGCGATGATGGCTCGGTCGCGGTGATCGAAGGTGTGGAAGGACTGGAAGGCCAGGAGATCATGCCGATCAACAGCCGCGATGTGCTGTATACGATTACCGACTCTGCGATGTACGAGGTGATCGCCTACGGACGCCCGAATGCAGGTATGACTCCCTTTGGGAAAACCTACGGCGGCGAGCTTTCGAGGAGTGAGATCGACTACATGATCATTTTCATGCGCTACATGTGGGATGACCGCTTCGAACTCCCGGCGGAGGCGCTTAAGCCATTGTTCCCACCATTAGCGGAAGGTGAAGTGCCATCCTACGAGGTTCACATCGTCCCGATCGTGAAGCGCTACTGCGTCTCGTGTCACCGCGCGGGGAAGGAAAACAACAACTACCTGATGACCTCCTACAATGAGATTCTCACTACAGGAGATAACAAGGATCAGGACGTGCTTGCCGGCGACCCCAATGGTTACCTGATCCAGGTCATTCAGGGAACGCCCATCCGTGATCCGGATGATCCTCAGAAAGAGTTGATCGGCGTCATGCCGCCCAAGGGACATCTCAAGCCGGATGCGATTGAAGCGTTTATCCTGTGGATTATGAACGGCATGCCGGAGACCGCGGAAGATGCGGCAAAGTTGTTCGTCCCTCCTGCGCCCGAGACTGACACAACTCCATAGTTTAAGCAAAAGATTATAAGCCGCCATCCGAGGCGGCTTTTTTACTTGCAGAGAGCGCGACGTACTGCATAAGGGGGTTACTAAATGAGGGATTAGAAAATTGTGTAGGGCGTAAAGAAACCTCTTCTCGGCTTATCATGTATGGAAATCAACCATAGGAGAAGAGAAAATGAAACGAGTCACCTCGCTTTTTATCGTTGCATTGGTTATGTTTCTGGTTGCGGCTTGTGCCAGTCCTACTCCTGTCGCAACCCAGGAGCCTGCTCAGCCGGCCGCGACAGAGGCTCCTACTCAGGCAGAAGCAACCGAATCTGCCCCGGTCACAGGTGGCACACAGGTGGATATCACCCTGGCGGATAACACAATCGAAACGAACATGACATCTTTCCAGGTCGGTGTGCCATATACATTTGTGATCACAAACGCGGGACGGCATGCTCATAATTTCAATATCAACCCGCCGGTTTCCGTGGCTGGCAGTTTGGAGCAGGCTCTGGATAGTGCTCTGTTGGCCGTTCCTCAAGAGCAACTGAGTCCTGGCCAAAGCACGACCGTTGAATTCACCTTCCCGGACACTGCCGCAGGCCAGCTCTTGGAATTCTCGTGTCTCATCCGGAGACATTACGATGACGGCATGAAAGTTGATATTACGGTCACGCCATAGGAAAATCGGCGGAGGAATACCCTCTTCACGATTACGCACAGCTTTTCTCTCCCCGGGCAGCTATCGGAATAGCATGGTTCCTCTTTGCTCACCTGTTGAGGAGTTTCACTCACAGAATCCTAACGCGAGCTCCTCTCAAGAATAAAAGAGGGGTTCGCCTGTGGCCCAGAGCTAACAAATGGCTTCGGCGAGTGCATCAGAAGAACAGGTACAATATGTCCTCAACCAATGGAACGGAGGAGACGATGAAAACAGCAAGCGGCTTGGAATATATCGAAGTGGAAGCAGGTACGGGTGCGCAGGCAGAAGGAGGCAAAACTGTCAGTGTGCATTACACCGGGAAATTTCAGGATGGCAAGGTCTTTGATAGCTCCGTTTCGCGCGGCGAGCCCATCAAATTTCCGCTGGGCGCCGGGCGCGTGATCAAGGGCTGGGACGAAGGTATCGCTCTAATGAAAGTGGGCGGCAAGGCGCAGCTGGTCATTCCGCCGCATCTTGCCTATGGCGAACACGGAGCGGGCGGCGTGATCCCTCCTAACGCGACCCTGGTATTCGACGTGGAGCTTGTCTCGGTCGATTAGGCGTCAAGCTCTGCTTCCTGATCACAATACAGGCTGCACAATCAAATAAGGTCGAGAGTTCAATCTCGACCTTTTCGATTTCAAATTTCTGTTTTACTAATCCATGTGCTTGATGATCGCCTCACCGAACTCGGAGCACTTGACCTCGGTGGGATTATCCATCAAACGGGCGAAGTCATAGGTGACGGTCTTGGCGGCGATCGCGCCTTCCATGCCCTTGACGATCAGGTCCGCGACCTCGGTCCAGCCCAGGTAACGGAACATCATCTCGCCGGAGAGGATGACCGAGCCGGGGTTGACTTTGTCCAGGTCGGCGTACTTCGGGGCAGTGCCGTGAGTCGCTTCGAAGATGGCGTGACCGGTCACGTAGTTGATGTTCGCCCCGGGTGCAATGCCGATCCCGCCGACCTGGGCCGCGAGCGCATCAGAGAGATAGTCGCCGTTCAGGTTCATCGTGGCGATCACATCGTAGTCACGCGGGCGGATCAATACGAACTGCAGCGTCACATCCGCGATGGAGTCTTTCAGCAACAGCTTGCTCTTCCACTTGCCATCGCCGTGGGTGTCCCACAACTGCAGCGCCTCTTCCACCTCGGCTTTGATATCGTTCTGCTGGGCAGGTGACATCATATCGAAGCCGGGGTCGATCATCCTGGCGTTTTCTTCCACAGACAGGTTCGCATTCTTTTCCTTGTTCCCAAGGATCCAGCTTTCACGCTCGGTCACCACATCGTCCCGGAACTCGCGTTTGCCGACTGCATACCCCCAGTCCTTGAAAGCACCCTCTGTGAACTTCATGATATTGCCTTTGTGGACCAGGTTCACACTCTTGCGCTTGTTCTGTAATGCCCAGGAGATCGCGGCGCTCACGAGACGTCCCGTCCCTTCCTCAGAAACGGGCTTAAAACCAATGCCTGAAGAATCAGGAAAACGCATCTTGGCATATTCCTTCGGGAACGCTTCCTTGAATAGCTCTTTGAATTTCTTGTTATCTTCCGTGCCTTGTTGGAACTCGATCCCTGTATAAATGTCCTCTGTGTTCTCGCGGAAGATGACCATATCCACGTATTCGGGGTGTTTTACCGGGGAGGGCACGCCCTTGTAATACCGCACAGGGCGCTGGCAGACGTACAGGTCCAGAAGTTTGCGCAGGGCAACGTTCAGGGAGCGGATGCCGCCGCCGATCGGCGTCGTGAGCGGTCCCTTGATCCCCACCAGGAATTCCTTAAATGCCTCGGTCGTCTCATCCGGCAGCCAGCTCTGGAACATCTTGAAGGATTTCTCGCCGGCGTAGACCTCCATCCAACGGACCTTGCGCTTGCCACCGTAGGCTTTTTCCACAGCCGCATCGAACACACGCACGGAGGCGCGCCAGATGTCCCGGCCAGTACCGTCGCCTTCCACAAATGGGAGGATCGGATGATCGGGAACGTCCAGCTTGCCATCTTTGATGGAAATCTTTTCCCCACCCTCGGGGACCTTGACATTTGTATAAGCCATGTGTGCCTCCTTGCCAGATGATGCGCGGGATTATAACATTCAGGCCCTGAATGCATCGAGTGATGATTGTCACCAGAAACACTATGTTGTGGAAGTTTCTTGATTAATGGAATTAAGACGAATACCTAAATGCCCCTCTGCTTGTCACGATCCGCTGCGTACCATCCCCTGCCTGCCGTCCTTATGATATTATTTATTTGGGCTTATCTTGCAGTTGTTCGAACTCGCGTTGACTACCGTTAATCCACAGGAAGAAAATAGCAGCGAACACCGACAGAACGAGGGAGACGATTGTATCCAAGGCCTGAGCTCCAATTCGTAGTAGAGATACACTTTTCGAGTCCGATGATGATGTGCTGTGTTTCAGGAGGAGGGGTGAGATTCTTGTGTCCATGGCGTTAGTATACTCTCAAAAGGTTAACAAACGAAGAAAATGAAGTTAACAGTTTTGACAGTATTTTAGCTATAAATATCTGTTTTTGGGAAGGGCAGAATAAAAAAAGGCAAAACAACTGCCCTTGACAAAGACCCCGCTCTGCGTAGAATCACGCAGACATGACCAACCGCTTCTTTCGAGATCCACTGCCTGTGACCGTCAAATTCACATTCTTCCCCCGATTTATTTAGAGAGCCGCCATCGGCTCTCTTTTTTTACACCTTCCTATGCTCAAACTCCCCGGTTTAATTGACCCTCACGTCCACGTGCGCGAACCTGGACAAACACACAAAGAAGATTGGGATTCTGCTACCCAGGCTGCCCTCGCCGGCGGCGTGACGATGATCCTGGCGATGCCGAATACCAAGCCGCCGGTCTTCGACGCCGCGACTCTCGACCTGACTCTCGAGGCTGCCCGGCAAAAAGCGCGCTGCGATTACGCCCAATTTGTGGGTGCAGGTCCTGACAACGCAGACCTCCTCCTGCCTCTTGCTCCCCGGTCCGCTGGCCTGAAGATGTACCTCGACTCTACCTTCGGCGAGCTCCGCCTTGACGACATGACCCTCTGGATGCCGCACTTCGCAAATTACCCAAAAGAATATCCAATTGTCTTACATTCCGAATCCCGCACCATGGCGGCAGGAATCCTTTTCGCCGCGCTGTATGACCGGCCTGTTCACATCGCACATATTTCCCTGAGAGAGGAAGTTTTGTTGATCAAAGCTGCCAAGGAACGCGGCCTCAAAGTGACGTGCGAAGTCTGCCCACATCACCTGTTCCTCTCCAAAGATGATATTCCCACTATTAGCAGCGGCCATCCGGGGCGCGGGGAAGTGCGGCCGAGGCTTGCAACAGGAGAAGACGTCAATTCGTTATGGGACAACATGGACGTGATCGACTGCTTCGCCACCGACCATGCCCCGCATACAATCAAAGAAAAGGATTCCGAAAATCCTCCGCCGGGATTTCCAGGTCTGGAAACGTTATTGCCGTTGCTGCTTACGGCAGTCAATGATGGACGGTTGACGATGGACCATATTATCGAAAAGTCAGTGATCAACCCCCGTCGGATATTTCATCTACCTGAACAGCCAGAAACCTGGATCGAAGTGGACGAAAAGGTGGAATATGAGATCAGAGCCTCCGCGCAGTTCACCCGCTGCTACTGGACTCCCTTCGAAGGCCGGAAGGTCAAAGGCAAAGTGAGAAAAGTTGTGTTGCGCGGGAAAACTGCCTGCGAGGATGGAAAGATTTTCGTAGAGCAAGGCTATGGGAGAAATGTCCGTGGGGGACAAGGAAAATGAGACTGGAAACTGAACGACTCCTCCTGCGCGACTTCGTGAAAGACGATTGGCAACGAGTGCTGGAATATCAATCTGATCCGCTGTATTTGCGCTATAACAGTTGGATGGAAAGAACACCCGAGGCTGTGCAGGAATTTGTGGGCCGGTTTCTAGATCATCAAAAGCAGAGTCCGCGCATTAAATATCAGCTGGCAGTTGTGTTGAAATCAAACAATCAACTGATCGGGAATTGCGGTATCCGTATGGATGAAGCCGATGCAATCGAAGCGGATACAGGTTATGAACTGGACCCGAAGCACTGGAATCGCGGTTACGCCACAGAAGCCGCACATGTCATGGTGGATTTTGGCTTCAGCCACTTTGGCGTGCACCGCGTTTGTGCGGCTTGTATTGCTGAAAATTCCGGTTCGGCACACGTTATGGCAAAACTCGGTATGCAATTGGAAGGAAGGTTTCGTGAGAATAAATATTTCAAAAACAGGTGGTGGGATTCTTTATACTACGCTATTCTTGCCTACGAGTGGGAACTGCATAAACAGGCTCATCCTGTACTGTGGAGACAGATAGAGGAGTAGGGTATGCAAGACTTTACAGACGTAAAACTAGAGATCTTCGTCCCACAGGAATATGCGCTGAAGATCCGTGATCATCTGGCGAAGATCGGCGTCGGGCACATCGGTGAGTACGATCACTGCGTTGCGATTTACCAGGTGCAGGGATATTTCCGCCCGCTGCCGGGAGCGAATCCATTCGACGGGGAGATCGGCAGGATCCAGGAAACAACAGAAGCAAAAGTTGAAGTGAATTGCAAGCGGGAATTGGTAAACGAGGCGATCCAGATCATAAGAAGAGTTCATCCCTATGAAGAACACCTCGTCAATATCATCCCGCTTGCAAACCATCTGTTCGATCTGAAGAGCATGTCAGGTCAATGAAATATACATATGTTAAGGAGTAAAAATGCCCACAAACCACACAAGTCCCTACCTGCCCTTCGGCGACCAGCGCACGGCGCCCTGGTACGGTAAGGACATCATTTCTGTGAAACAGTTCAAGCGCGAAGATCTGGAATACGTCTTTGGGGTGGCACACGAGATGCGCGGCATGGTCGAGCGCGTCGGCACATTCGATTTGTTGAAAGGCAAGATTCTGGCAAACCTCTTTTACGAGCCGTCAACGCGTACCTCATCATCCTTCACCGCCTCGATGGAGCGGCTTGGTGGGTCGGTGATCCCGATCAACGAAGTGAAGTACTCGTCTGTGTCGAAGGGCGAGAGCCTGCCCGATACCATTCGCACGCTGGAATGTTATGCGGACGTGATCGTACTGCGCCATCCCGAGACAGGCTCGGCGGCGATCGCAGCGAAGGCAGCGCGTAAACCGGTCATCAACGCCGGTGACGGTATCGGCGAGCATCCCACACAGGCGCTGCTCGATACGTTCACAATCTTCGAGGAACTGGGCGCGGGTCAAATTGACGGGATGACCGTGACGATGCTCGGCGATTTGAAATACGGGCGTACTGTTCATTCGCTGGCGCGGCTGCTTTCGCTATTCAAGGTGAAGATCAATTACGTCTCGCCAGAGATTCTGCGCATGCCGAAGGAAGTGATGGCCGAGGTGGCCGAGAGGGGCATTCCTCAGGCGGAGTTCAACTCTCTCGAACAGATCCTGCCGGAGACCGACGTGTTGTACGTGACACGCGTTCAGAAGGAACGCTTCGAGGATCCCGCCGAATATGAAAAGGTCAAGGGTGCCTATGTGATCGACCCCGAGATCATGAAGGCCGCCAAGCAGGAGATGATCGTCATGCACCCGCTGCCGCGCGTCGGCGAGATCAGCCCGGACTTCGACGACGATCCCCGCGCCGCCTATTTCCGGCAAATGGAATATGGACTCTATGTTAGGATGGCATTGCTGGCAATGGTTTTGGGTAAGGCGTAGAAATTCTAACCTCGGAGACACCAGGACACTAAGAAAACTCTTTAAAAATCTCCAGGGCTCAGTTTATCCGTGGTAAAAAGGAATCATTATGGAATCATTTTTCTCGTTTCTGGAAAAGCGCGTGGACGATTGTTCATCCCTGTTCTGCGTCGGACTGGATCCCCACGTGAAGGATCTCTCTGCTCCCACTGCCGCAGCCGCGCGGGACTTCTGCATAAATCTTGTGAAACAGACTTCCCGTTACGCCGCGGCGTTCAAACCCAATGCGGCGTTCTTCGAGGTCTTCGGCGCGGACGGCTGGATTGCTCTCAAAGATGTGATCGACGCAATCCAGGAGGAATCAGACCGCATGGGTTCGATGATCCCCGTGGTCCTCGATGCCAAGCGCGGGGATATCGCTTCGACTGCGGAGGCGTACGCCAAATCCGCGTTTGAAAACCTTGGTGCCCATTGCATTACCCTGAGTCCGTATCTTGGCAAGGATTCCATCGATCCATTTATTCAGAATTCGGAGAAGGGAATTTTCCTGTTATGTAAAACGTCCAACCCGGGCTCAGGTGATTTACAGGATTTGATCCTGGAATCAGGTGATCCGCTGCATGTGCATGTCGCAAAACTTGCGCAGATATGGAACGTCAAAAATAACATTGGACTCGTCGTCGGCGCAACCTACCCGGAGACACTTTCCCGCGTCCGTGAGGTAGTACCCGATATCTGGTTCCTTGCTCCCGGTGTCGGCGCGCAGGGCGGGGAGCTGGAGACAGCACTCAAAGCTGGCCTGCGCCAAGATGGCAAAGGGATGTTACTCCCCGTCTCGCGCGCAGTGGCACGTGCAGAAAAGCCAGGCCTCGCCGCGGCAGAATTGCGAGATGAAATCCTCGCTATTCGATCATCGATCAAATAGAACCAAGCACTAATTTAGGAGGCTCAAGCCATGGCAGATGAAACACAGATCACAGACGCCGAATTATCGAATCTCGCCGACGGGTTGTTGTCGGCAGGCTGCATCAAATTTGGTGAGTTCACCCTCAAGTCCGGACTTAAATCTCCCATCTACATTGACTTGCGCCAGATCATCTCGCACCCCAAGCTCCTCGCGGAGATCGCGCAAGCCTATCTGCCCATTCTCTCAAGCCTCCAATTCACCAGAATTGCGGGCTTACCCTACGCTGCCATCCCCATCGCCACTGCCATCAGCCTTGCAGGGAACTACCCGATGATCTATCCCCGCAAGGAAGTCAAGACTTATGGCACGAAAGCCGAGATCGAAGGTGAGTATCATGCCGGAGAGACGGTCCTTGTCATTGACGATCTCGCGACGACCGGTGGAAGCAAATTCGAAGCCATCGAAAAGTTGACGGGCGTGGGTCTGGTTGTGAAGGATGTCGTTGTGCTGGTGGACCGCCAATCGGGCGCGAAAGAGTCGCTCGAGCAGGCAGGATATTCCATGCATGCGGTGTTGACGATCACGCAGCTGCTCGAGTATTGGGAGGGGCATGGAAAGGTACCTAAGGATAAAATAGAGGCGACTCGCTTATTTATCAATAATTCAGGATAAGGCAAATGGTTCGCCGTGAAAAAATTGATCAGTATGATTTAGTCGAAATTATCCAGGTACCCGACAGGTTTGACGGCATAATCGACATTGGCGACGTTGGAGTGGTACTCGAGAACAAGAATGACAGAAACTTCGAGGTGGAGTGCGTCCAACCGGGCGGCTCATCCAAGTGGCTTGCAACCCTGAATGCTCGCTATCTCCGATTGAGAAGCAAAGACCCCTATCATAAGTGGGAGAAAAAGTCATTCGATAAATTTTTGATGCAGAAAAGCATCCGGCTGGGCGCCGTGATCGGCGCAGTCTTCGGGGCATTGATCGGCGCCGGGCTCGGTGCCATCACAGTTACATTCAATGGGATTCTGGTGGGTGTTGTGAGCGGGTTGATCCTGGGGATCGTTACTGGTGTACCCACGGCAGCATTGACGGCAAAAGTAGCGGGCACAACAGGTGGTATCGGTGTTGGATATTTTGCCGGGATGGTGTTCGGGGGAGTTTTCGGGCTGATCCTGGGCGTGCTGATACCCACATCCCTGCGGATAAGTGCCCATACAGAAAGCATTCCTGTCCTGGATGCGTTGATGATGGGGCGCTTTGAAACAGCTATATTGATCAGTTTCCTGCTTTCCATTTTGGGTACAATTGTCGGCGCATGGGTTGGTGGAAAAAATCTCGTTGCAAGAGACTTGGAAAATAAGTAATGGATTCAACGGAAATAAACATTATTCTATGATTGAACTTCTTCCCTCCAGGGACCGCTTTGACGAACTTGTTGGATTTGTTGCTAGCCTCAACAGCGCCGGAGAACATCATATTGGTTTCTTCGGCGAAGGCGAAGCGGACGTTCGCTCTGCGCTCGCCGAATGTATTATTCCGCCGGCGGATGGCTTCATTATGGCCTATGATACTAATGAACTGATCGGCGTCTTCGGCGTGGATGCGGATCCCGAGATCAACCGTGCCTGGCTGTTCGGTCCGCTGGTTGACCATGCGGACTGGCACGATGTAGCCGATCAGCTCTACGCGAAGGTGTTACCGCGCATCCCGGTCGGCATACGCGACTATGACTTGTTCTGCGATGTACAAAATACACATATGCAGGCGTTTGCTGTCAGGCACGGATTCCCATTGCACTCCGAGAACGCGGTGCTGACTCTGGCTCGTGAGAAGTACAATCCGGCCGCGCAGCGAAAGACGTCGATAGTCGTCTTTCACGAGGATTTTCATGCGCCGTTTGAGCAGCTTCACCAAGCACTGTTCCCAAAAGCCTATTTCAGCGCGCGCCAGATCATTGAGAAACTTGACGAGGACCACCGACTCCTTCTTGCAGTGCAGGAAGGTCAACTGCTGGGATATCACTTCTGCAAGATCGAACGCGTCTCGGGATCGGGCTACGTGGACTTTATTGGCACTGATGTTTCCGCGCGCGGGCGCGGCATCGGCGCAGATCTGCTTGCCGCCGGCGTGGACTGGATGCTCTCCCCGGCGACGACACAAAAGATCAGTCTGACGGTGAGCGCGGATAATGTCGCGGCGCGGAGTCTGTATGAGAAGTTTGGTTTCGTGACCGACCGCGTCATGCGCGGGTATCGCAAGCAGGTTGTTTGATGAGGACAAACCCGCTGGAACCATGTTATAAAACCAGAAATGAAAATCATCAGTAGACTTCCTGGCAGACAGCAAATCCTTCAAGTCTTTGCAGTCATTTCGATTCTGCTCTATGGGTGGACAACATATCGTTTCATACAGAAACTGCCAAGCTGGTTGTATTACTTGAACGCCGGGGAAATTCTTTCCAATTACTCATTTACGCTTGTCCTTAACCTCCTGGAAGCACTGCTCTTCATGAGCTTTGTGATTATCCTGGGTTTCCTGCTCCCCAGAAGGTTTTTCATGGAGAGATTCATAGCGCATGGATCCCTGCTGGCTGTTTTCAGCCTCGGCTACCTGATTTATCTGGCAAGCGCCATTGGTCAGAGCAAATCATCACAATTCCCCTCTGAGCTGTTTCGTTGGACACCATGGGTCTTCCTGATCCTCTTGCTTCTGGCGATCGTCTTGCCATTCTTGAAACCGGTGCAAATGATCGCCGACGGATTTGCAGATCGTGCAGTTGTGTTTCTCTATATTCTTCTGCCTCTTTCCGGTGTCGGCATTCTGATATTTCTGCTAACCAATCTAGTGTAAAGTGATGTATGTCGAATTATCACAGGCGTGATTTTCTAAAATTACTGGCAATACTCCCGGCGGCATACGCGCTGCGAAACTGGCTGCCTGTGGATGCTCCCCACCGTGTCCGTTCTGTAGACGGAAAACCGAATGTCATTGTCCTGCTATTCGATGCGCTGAGCGCTTACAATGTATCCTTGTATGGTTATCCACGCCGGACCACCCCAAACCTGGAACGCCTTGCCCGGCGAGCCAATACCTATCATGCTCATTATTCGACGGCAAACTTCACGGTTCCCGGTGTATCCTCCCTCCTGACCGGTCTGTACCCCTGGACACATCGTGCGGTGAATCTCTCAGGACTCATCAAGAGGGATATTACCGATCAAAATATATTTGAATTGACCGGCGAGGGATACCACGGTCTTGCTTTTTCTCAAAATGTGATGGCGACCAATCTGTTGAACCAGTTCCAGGCGGGGATCGATGAAATATTGCCATCCAGTTCGTTCAGCGAAATTTCCTTTCTTACCAGCGAGTACTTCAGGAATAGCCCCAACGCAGCCTATCAGGTTAATGACCATCTGTTATTTGACATGATCGACGCACCGGCCTCGCTGATTTTTGGTGTGGCGCAACGGGTCATGTTCGAGAACCAGAAACGGTTTAAAAGGGATTACCCCCGCGGGATTCCGCAGCCCCGCGAGTATCCAATCGTGTACAGACTGGATAACCTCTTCAACGGATTGATGAAGAAGATCGACGATTTACCACAGCCCTTTATCTCCTATATCCATATTTTTTCGCCTCATGCCCCCTATCGTGCCCGCCGGGATTTCATCGGTTTATTTGATGACGGATGGACACATATAAAAAAGCCCGACCACGCCATTACCGAAGGTGAGTCGTACGAGACAACGGAGCAAAACCGCGTCTGGTATGACGAGTACATCGCCAATGTGGATTTCGAATTCGGAAGATTCCTGGATCACCTGGAAGAAACCGGGATGCTGGACAACACGCATCTGGTCGTTACCTCCGATCACGGCGAGCTGCTGGAGAGGGGCGTGAAGGGACATGTGACGCCTCTTCTTTATGAGCCACTGGTGCGCGTTCCTCTTCTGATCTCCTCACCGGGACAAACACAGGGAAATGAGATCCACACGCCCACGAGCAGTGTGGACCTTCTGCCCACTCTGTTGACGCTCACGGGTCACCAAATTCCAGGCTGGGCAGAGGGGGAACTCCTGCCCGGGTTGGGTGGTGAGGAAAACGCAGAGCGCGATGTATATATGCTGGAGGCAAAATCCAATTCCGCCTTCCGGCCTCTCTCGCATTTCACACTTGCCATGCGCAAAGGCAGGTATAAGATCATCATGTATCGAGGCTACGAAGTGTTTGGAAGGGACGTCTTTGAACTCTATGACCTGGAGAATGACCCGGAGGAGATGAATGATCTCATCTCCAAAGAAGGTGATTTGGCAATCGACCTGAAGGCTGAATTGATAAAAAAACTGGACGAAATCAACAAGCCTCAATCTACATGATCCGCAAGAATGGGAATGAACTATGTCGAAAAAATACACGTTCACAGCCATGATCCAAAACGCGGGCGGAGGGAGCGCGTTCGTGGAAGTCCCTTTCGATGTGGAAGCGACATTCGGCTCGAAGCGTCCCAAGGTCAGGGCAATGATCGAGGGCGTGCCCTATCGAGGCATTCTGACGCGTATGGGAACGGATTGTCATATCCTGGGGATCCGTAAAGAGATCCGTGAACAGGTTGGTAAGACCTTTGGGGATGAAGTGACGATCGCCGTTGAACCCGATACCGAGCCGCGTGTAATCGAGATCCCTGTGGAGTTGAAGAAGGCATTCAGGGCCGATAAAGAGGCGAAAGCCTTTTTTGAGAAGTTGTCGTATACGCACCAAAAAGCATACGTGACCTGGATCGAAGAAGCCAAACGGGAGGAGACACGCCAGAATCGAATTGCGAAAACGGTCGAGATGTTAAAGGAAGGGAAAAGGAATCGCTAAAGGTCGATGCGGGATGTGAATGACGAAGCAACGACACGACAGTCATAAGGTATGTTTATGGAACTCAAATCCTATCTCGAACACCTCTACGACTACAACTACTGGGCGAATAAGCGTTACCTCACCGTAGCAGAAAGCCTGACCGCGGAGCAGCTCTTCCGCAAACAGGGGCACAGCTGGGACAGTGTCCACGCGGTGCTGGTCCACATGATGAGCTCCGAGCGGATGTGGCCGCAGCGCTGGCGCGGCGAGACCGGAACGTTTCTCGACCCGACGGACTTCCCAACGATTGGCGCTGTGCGTGAATACTGGGTGGATGTAGAGAAGAACATGCGCGCGTTCGTAGTTGCGCAAACCGAGGAATCCCTTTTGCGCCAGGTGACCTTCACCAATCCCAAGGGACAGACGTTCACCCTGCCGTTGTGGCAGATGGTCGTCCAGCCGCCGAACCATAACACCCATCACCGCGGCGAGCTGGCAGCAATGTTCGCACTGATGAATGTGCCGCACCCTGAAGAGGAAATCGTGCAATATTTCCTGGTCAAGAGCGGGCAAAGGAAGGAATAAACGCGTGACCTCCATGCGTCCTGCACTGGCATTTCCTTTCAATGATCCCGATGGAACGATGTTCGGTCATTTACAGGCGATCCTGCCAGATTTGAAAGAGCATTTTGAGCGTGCTTACATCTGCCCGCCATTGTCCACTCGGAAGCATGTTGAGCATATTCAACAGTTACGAGCAGATGATTTTTTCACGATCTTTCCGGTAGACCGAAACCTGCAAATAGGCGAACATTTCGCTTATCTTTATCAACGCGCGGCAGAGGCAGCGCCTGTGGAACAGATCGTTCATCTTTGTTATTTGGATCGCCTGGCGTTTGCCCTCACAGGCGAGTATCGGGACGGCTTCCTGAGCGATATCGACTCGCTTTCGTCCAGGGACGTGCCGCTGATTTTCCAGCGCTCGCCAAAAGCCTGGGATACCCATCCACAAAATTATCGCGACCTGGAGGGGATGGTCACCACAGTTGGGCGTCATCTCTTTGGCATGGACCTGGACTATGCCTGGTGCCACATTGCCGTCCCTGCAGGAGTGCTGCGTGCGATCATGCCTCTCGTTAAGAATCCTGACCTGACTATGGTGGCGGAGATGATCTTTTATCTTCAGGGAAACATCCAGATCCGCGCTGTCGACTGGCTTGCCTGGGAAGATCCGTTTATTTTGTCCCGTGACCCCATGGAGCTGAAAAGTGATCGAGAGAATAGTATGGAGGAGACTCACAAGCGCTTGTCCTACACTGTACCTATGATCGAGAACCTCACAAGACTCTCCGCGAATGGAAGGAATCATTAAATGTCCAATCTTGCTGTAAACGTTGCAGTCCTTCACGAGGGCAAAATTCTATTGACCCAGCGCGAAGATTTCGAAACCTGGATTTTGCCGAGCGGCGGCGTGGAAGACGGTGAGAGTCTGGCACAGGCGGCGATCCGCGAGACCCTGGAGGAGACCGGACTGGACGTCGAGCTGACGAGACTGGTGGGTGTTTATTCGCGTTTGGGCAGCTGGTGGGACGGTTATATGGTCCTGTTCGCGGCGAAACCAGTGGGCGGCCAGATCAAATGCCAGGAAGGCGAAACCATTGCCGTGGAATGGTTTGCCTTTGATGAGCTTCCGGGCCCGCTCTCCCTTGGACACAAACGGCGCATCCAGGATGCGATCGAAGGTGCAAGCGGTGTTGTTGTGCTGCAGGAAGTCAAATTGCCTAACATCCCCAATCCGCTTACAAGGAACGAATTGTACGAGCTCCGCGATCGATCTGGTTTACCCCGACAGGAGTTCTATTTGCAAATGATGGAGAACATGGAGTTGAAGGAAACCCTTGAAGTAGGAATGGATAAATTATGAATCATCAAACACCGCAATGGTTCGCCTGGGCCCAGGAGATTTTTTCGCTCAGCCAGTCTGGTCTGACGTATAGCGGGAACGAGTACGATATAGAACGCTACAAACGTCTGCAGGAGATCACGGCAGAGATGATCGCCAGCCAGTCGGAGCTTTCAAAGACATCCGTTCTGGAAAGTTTTTCCATGCAGGCGGGTTACATCACACCCAAGGTGGATGTGCGCGGCGCGGTCGTTCAGGATGGGAAAATCCTCCTGATCCAGGAACGCGCCGATGGCAACTGGGCCATGCCCGGCGGCTGGGCGGACCTCGGGAATTCGCCCGGATCCGTCGCGGAGCGCGAGGTCTGGGAAGAGAGCGGTTTCCGCGTCAAGGCTGAAAAAGTGGTGGCGGTGATCGATGCCAACCGCCTCGAGCCGATGGAGTTCTATCACGCCTATAAGATCATTTTTCTGTGCCGGCTGCTGGATGGCGAGCGCCGCACCAGTTATGAAACGCTTGCCGTGGATTTCTTTGATCCGGACAACCTACCGCCATTGTCGGTCTATCGCACCAACGAAGCCATGCTGCAGGAAGTCTTTGCCCATGTAGCAAACCCAGACCGCCCGACCGCGTTTGATTGACGCAAATGCTCCCGCCGCCGTCCCTTGCGTAGCATCCCATGGGACGGCGAGCGTGATTGCCGACCGAATAACATGTATAAATATATTCGCTCCCTCCTCTTCCGCCTTGACCCCGAGACTGCCCACCAGCTCACCTTGCAGGCCATTCGAGTGGCGGGAAATATTCCGCTTTCCAGGTGGTTCCTCACACAGTTTTATAAAGCGCCTGCTAAACCCGTGCAGGTTTTTGGATTGACCTTCAAGAATCCTGTCGGACTTGCCGCCGGGTACGACAAAGACGCCCTGGCCATCCGTGGGCTCGCTGCCCTTGGCTTCGGTCATTTGGAGGTGGGAACGGTCACGTCCCAGCCTCAGCCTGGGAATCCAAAGCCGAGAGTGTTTCGTCTTCCAGAAGATGAAGCCGTGATCAACCGCCTGGGCTTCCCGAGCCTCGGCTCGGAATATGTGCAAAAGCAGCTTAATCCCTCCCTGCGCGATGGCAGGGTGGAAAGGCTGATTCCACGCTCCAGGAAAAACCTACAGACGACAATCCAAAAGGGAGACGTAATCCTCGGGATCAACCTCGGCAAAAATAAAGACACCCCGAACGAGGAAGCTGTGCTGGATTATCTGGAGCTGCTGCAGTGCTTTGCAGTCCATGCAGATTATCTGGCGATCAATATCAGCTCGCCCAACACGGTCGGCCTGCGCCAGCTACAGGGACGCCTCGCCCTCGAAGCTCTGTTGACACAGCTCCATACCCAGCGCCAATTCGAAGAGAAGAAGCTGGGCAAGCGCTTGCCGCTTCTCGTCAAGCTCGCGCCCGATCTCAGCGTAAACGAATTGGACGATGCTGTGGACGTGATCCTCGACGCCCACATGGACGGCATCATCGTGACGAACACGACCCTCGCGCGCCAAGGACTTGAGTCGGCGCACCGGGGCGAACCAGGCGGGTTAAGCGGAAGACCGCTCCGGTTGAGAAGTGAAACGGTCCTGTGTCAGGTGGTGCACCGTGTTAATGGCAGAATCCCGGTTGTGAGCGTGGGGGGGATCATGAATCCGGAAGATGCAAAACGCCGCCTGGAGCTGGGCGCGGCGTTGATCCAGATGTATACGGGATTGGTCTATGGTGGACCCGGGTTGGTTAAGAAAATCCTGGAGAAGCTGTAGAGCTTCTCCAGGATCTCTGTCGCTATTGGGCAGGTCGCAGGGCAGGCTGTGGCGCTTCCCTGCGGTCTTGGAAGAAGCCTTCGGGTAGCGGAATTGGCGTGAGATTCGCTCCCGCCGAAACATCCCCGAATGGAACATAATACAAAAGGGTTTGCGCCGCGTCGGCGAGTCCTTCATCCTGGAAGGCAAACAGCAGATAGGAACCGTCTGGACTCCAGCGCGCGTCGCGGTAACAACATCTCTTCTCAATTGGGTTCACTGTAAGGGTCGGCTTGTGGGTTTCCCAGTTATAGACATGGAGCTCGCCCCAGCCGCTATTTCGCCTCACCGTATTGAACACAAATTGGTTGAAGCCATCCCAATCAAAATCGAGCATCACACCGCCCTGGAAGCCGGGCGGATTGAAGCGGTTGCCGGGGAAGGTATCCAGAATGTCGATTGTGGCTGGCGTGCACTCATGAATATCTAACACGCTGACCAGATCGGTGCCTGTAGGTCCCTTAAACAGCCATGCCACCAGTTTGTCATCATGCGCCCAGCGCGCTTCCTTCACGATCAGCGCCGATTTGGTTCTTCCTTCGGGAATGATGCAGTGGTCCAGCGCCAGTAAATCGCTTTTCTTGCTGACACCCTTCATGGTCTCGATATCAAAGGGCACCACGAAAATCTCGTTGTTCACCGCGATCATCACCTGCTTGCCATCATGCGAGACGCGGAAAGCATTCAGGGAAGATGCGGATGGGAAATTCGTCAGGTTATCCACGACGTCTGTTTCGACGTTATAGGATTTCACCGTTAAGCCGCTGATGAAAATCAGCGTGTCCCCGTCTGGCAGCCACTGCAGGTCATTCTTGGAGCCGCCATCGGTGGTGATTTGCGTGCGTTCGGAACCATCAACATTCATCAGCCAGACGTCGTTATTCGCGAAAAAGGCGATCTTATCTGCGCCGCCGAAAACCGGGGCGGAAGGTGGAGGAGTCTGCGTGGCGGTTTCTGTGGGAGCAGGAGCCGTCTCCGTGCTGGTGGAGTCGATCACAACCGGGATGGCTGTCTCTTCGCTTACAGCTGTAAACGTGACGGTAGCCTGCGGCGCAGAAGTGGCTGTGCCGCCCGGCACTTCTGTTTTGGGTGGAGTCCGAGTTCTGTTAAAGAGGAAGAAGCCTCCCGCCAGGGCGGCGATCGCCACGACAGGGATGATCACGAAAAGCGCGTTGAACGACCTTTTTTGAGGCAGTGCCCTAACTTGGGCTTCTACAGTGGGTGCCGCGGGAGGAT
>Ga0114129_10003536_pt1 | contig 21985 bp, 17 predicted proteins | sample RhiMetdeltSRZDD1_FD_80071 | JGI IMG/M metagenome (GOLD analysis project Ga0114129, IMG submission 80071) | Populus rhizosphere microbial communities from Tennessee, USA - Rhizosphere MetaG P. deltoides SRZDD1 (version 2) (version 2) | ecosystem: Host-associated > Plants > Roots > Rhizosphere >... | reverse complement strand
GTTCCCGGGCGGGTAATCCGGGCTGATCGCATCGTAGGTCGGGTTGTCCATGTCCGTGTGCTCGTTCCCCGCGGCCGCCACGAGGGTCACCCCGTGTGCGTAGGCGTAGTCGAGCGCCTCGTTGGACATGTCGATGACCGCCGCCTGCTCTTCCTGCTCGGCTGGGGTGTCGAGCGGATCGTCCCGGCAGTTGGCCCACCAGGGATCGGTGAAGAAGCTCATGTTCACGACGTCGATCCTCTGGTCGGCCGCGTACGTGTAGGCCTCCAGCGTCTCGAAGAGGAAGAAGAAGCCGCTGTCCTGCCCTGCTCGCAGGTTCACCAGCGTGACGTTCGGCGCCACGCCCGAGATCCCGAGACCGTTCAGCTCCGCGGCCACCGTGCCGGCGACGTGCGTCCCGTGACCGCCTTCGTCGACCGTCGCCGGGTCGGAGCACGAGTGGTCCGGCTCCGCCTCACACGGGCCGTCGATTAGCGGGATGTCGGTCGTGAAGTTCCGGCTGAGCGCCGTGTTCACGTTGTCGTTGAGGTCGGGATGCGACGCGTCGATCCCGGTGTCGATGATGCCGACGAGCGTCCGCGGGTCACCGGGCTGCGACGCATAGGACCCCGCTGTCGTCGCGTCGATCATGTCCATGTCCCACTGGAGCCCGGCGAGCGGCTCGGCGCCCGCGGCCGCCGCGGTGTCGGCGCTCTGCGCCCTGCTGGCCGCCGTGAGCGCCTCCACCCGGTCGACCTTCTTCCGGAGGGCCGGGGCCGCGTACCCGATGATCTCGTTCCGCGCCGCGCCCGTGATCGCTGCCTCCGCCGAGGCGTCGAGGACGAAGTTCGCGTTCTTGGAGACGACCTTCGCCACGCCGATCGAGCCGATCTCGTCGACGATCGATCCGCCGGCCGCCTCGACCGCGGCCCGCGCGTCGGCCGCCGAGGCGCCCCTGGCGAACTGAACGACGTACTCGCGGAGCTGGCCGCTGCTCCCGGCCGACGCGGTCGGCATGAGGCCGAGCAGCGCGACCGTCGTCGTGACCGCGAGGGCGATCACCATCGATCGGTTCCGCATGCGGAACCTCCCTTCGTGCGTCACCCCCCGCAGCAACATACCGATAGACGCGGAGCGTGTCCAAACGGAAGAGTCGTCTGAGCTACGGTTTCTCCTTGCGGCGCAGGGCCTTCCGGATCTCGCGAGCCGCATTGGCGCCGGGCGCGCCGGTGATCCCGCCACCGGGGTGAGCTCCCGATCCGGCCAGGAACAGCCCCTCCAGCAGGAACCGGTACCGGGCTTCGCCGTTCAGGGGGCGCCAGGCGAAGTACTGGTCGAGCCCCGGCTCGGCGTGCTGGACGTGTCCCCCGGTCAGCCCGTACCCGCGGTCCATGTCCTCCGGCGTGACGATGCGCCGCGCCTCCACGAGCTCGCCGAGCCCGGGCGCGAACCGCTCCAGGGTCTTCACCACCAGGTCCGCGAGCCGTTCCCGCTCCTCGTCCCAGGATCCGTCCCGAAGGTGTCGCGGCGCCGCCTGCACCAGGGCGGTCATCACGTGCTTGCCGGCCGGCGCGAGCGACGGGTCGACGAGCGTGGGGATCGTGGCCTCGATCCACGGCTCCTCCGCGATCTGTCCGTACTTCCACGCGTCGGCGGCGCGCTCGACGTGATCGATCGAGGGCGCGATCACGATCCGTCCCTGTAGCCGCTCGGGGTCGTCGTGGAAGCGCGGCAGTCCCGAGAGCGCCAGGTCGATCTTCGCGGTGGCGCCCGGCTGCCGGATGTTGCCGGTGCGCCAGACCATCGTCGGGCCGAGCTCCACCGGATCGCACAGCGACGCCGTCCGCCCGGGATCGGCGGCCGATACGACGGCACGTGCGTCGATCTCGGTGCCGTCGGCGAGCGTGACGCCGCGGACGCGCCGATCCGTGGAACGGATCCGCGCGACCTCGGCGTCGGTCCGGATCTCGGCGCCGGCCGCGCTCGCCGCCGACGCGAGCGCGGCCGCCAGACCCTGCGTCCCCCCGCGGGCGAAGACCGCGGTCCCGACGGCCCCCCCATCGTTGCCGGCGGAGTCGTTGAGGAACACGGCGGCGGTGCCGGCCGACCAGGGCCCGCACGCCGTGAACAGCACGCCGCGGGTCACGAGGGCCCCACGGACCGCCTCGTCCTCGAACGACTCCTGGACCAGATCGGCCACGGCCATCGGCATCGTCCGGATCGCCTCTCGGCCGAGGGTGGCTCCCAGCCGCCGGAAGGCCCACCCCATCCGCAGGCCGGCGATCGCGTCGCCGAGGGTCGGCGTCACGACGTCCGGTGGGGTCTCCGCGTTCACGTACGCCAGGAACGACGCGAGCGCCCGGATCTTGCGATCGAACCCGAGGAACGCGCGGGCGTCGCCCGGATTCCGTTCGCGCAGCTCCTCGGCCGTTCGTTCCGGATCGCCCCAGAACGTCACCGACGTCCCATCGGGCTGGGGGGCGAACATCCGCACGGGGGGTGTCAGCAGGGACAGCCCATGGCGCTCGAGCTCCAGGTCCTCGATCACCGACCGGCGGAGCCTGCCGACCGTATGAACGATCCCGGGGGCCGTGAAGCCGGGGGAGATCTCCTTGCCCCGGAGGATCCCCCCCACCTCGGAGGCACGCTCGAGGACGAGGACGCTCCGACCCGCCTTGGCGAGCGTCGCGGCCGCGACCAGGCCGTTGTGGCCGGCACCGATCACGACGACGTCGTGGCGCGCCATCAGGCAGCGCTCCGCCGCTCCCGCCGGCCCAGCACCTCGAGCGCCGCGATCCGACCCGGCGCGCCCATGATGCCGCCTCCCGGGTGCGTGGCCGACCCGCACATCCACAGGTCCTTCACCGGGGTCCGGTACCGCGACCACCCGGGAACGGGGCGATTGAAGAAGAGCTGCTCGAGCGAGAGCTCCCCCTGGAAGATGTTGCCCTCCGAGAGTCCGGTGATGTCCTCGATGTCCTTCGGGGAGATGAACTGGGCGCCCACGATGTGGCGACGGATGGTCGGGAACCGCTCCTCGATCGTGTCGATCACGTTCTGCCCGAAGGCCTCTCGCCGGGCGTCGTCCCAGATCTCGTCGCCGGCGAGGCGGTAGGGCGCGTACTGGACGAAGCAGCTCATCACGTGGCCCCCGGGCGGGGCCATCGTCGGGTCCACGAGCGTCGGGATGATCATGTCGACGTAGGGGCGCCGCGACGGTCGGCCGTACTTCGCGTCGTCGTAGGCGCGCTCCATGTAGTCGAGCGACGGGGAGAACGAGATCGCTCCCCGGAGCCACTCGCCCGTCCCCGGCTTGCAGGCGAGCTCCGGGAGCCCGTCCAGCGCCAGGTTCACCTTGCCGCTCGAGCCCCGGTACTTGTAGCGCAGGACCTCGTCGCGGAACTCGGCGGGGAGGACTCCGTCCTCCAGGAGCTTGATGAACGTCCATCGAGAGTCGAGGGACGAAAGGACCGTCTTGGCCTCGATCTGCTCGCCGGACTCCAGTGTGACGCCGGTCGCACGATCGCCGCGGACGTCGATCCGCGCCACCGGCGCCTCGAGCCGGATCTCGGCCCCGTGCGCGCGGGCGGCGTTCCCGATCGCCTCGGAGATGCTGCCGGTCCCGCCTCGCGGCACGCCCCACGCGCGGAAGGCGCCGTCGATCTCGCCCATGTAATGGTGGAGCAGCACGTACGCCGTCCCCGGCGACCTCGGCCCCTGGAAGGTCCCGATGATCCCCGACGCGCTCATCGTGGCCTTCAAGGGGTCCGTCTCGAACCACTGATCCAGGAAGTCGGCGGCCGACATCGTCATCAGCTGGATGAACGTCGTCTGCAGGCGGGTGGGCAGCTCGCGGAACCGTTGCGCCAGCGGCGTGAGGGGCAGCCAGTCGCGCACCGACACGCGGCCCGGATCCGGCGGCACGATCGAGAGGATCGGCTTGATGAACCGAGCCATCTCCGCCATCAGCGGCCCGTACTCCTCGTACGCCTCGGCGTCGTTCAACGACCAGCGGCGCAGCTCCCGAACCGTTCGCCCGTGGTCGTTCACCCGCCACAGGGAGTCGCCGTCGAGCGGCGTGATCGTGCCGTCGAGCGGGAGGATCTCCAGGCCGTGCTTGGGCAGCTCGAGCTCGCGGATGATCTCCGGTCGGAGCAGCGACACCACGTAGGAGAAGACGCTGAAGCGGTAGCCGGGAACGATCTCCTCGGAGACTGCGGCCCCGCCCAGGACGTGCCGGCGTTCGAGGACCACGACCTTCCTGCCGGCGCGGGCCAGGTAGGCCGCGGCGACGAGGCCGTTGTGGCCGCCGCCGATCACGACCGCGTCGTAGCGCTGTGGCACCGCACCTCCCAGCTCAGCCCACGCGTCCCCGCCACGACCCGACAGGCCGGGGCGGCGCCCGATGCTAGCCCGGGCCGGTGAACCGCTCCAAAGGCGACCTGACCTCAGGTCAGCTGCCGGCCGCGTGGCTCCGGCTGCGACGCTACCCTTCTCGCCGATGAGCGTCGGCACGGCCTTCTTCGATCGACAGCAGCCGCTGAACACGAAGCTGTCATGGGGTGAATGGTCCGGGTACCACGCGGCCGCCGTGTACGCCGACTTCGTGGACATCGAGTACAACGCGATCCGCGAGGCCGCGGCGGTGATCGACGTCTCCCCCCTCTACAAGTACGAGGTCTCGGGACCCGACGCCGCGGCGCTCCTCGACCGCGTGGTGACCCGCGACGTCTCGGGGGTCGCCGTCGACCAGGTGATCTACACGCCCTGGTGTGACGAGGACGGCAAGGTGATCGACGACGGCACCGTGACGAGGACCGGGGCCGACCGCTTCCGCGTCACGGCCGCCGATCCCTCGTACCGGTGGTTCCTCCTGAACGCGACCGGACTCGACGTGGAGATCCGTGACACGTCCGAGCAGCTGGCGGCGCTGGCACTCCAGGGACGGCTGTCCCGCGAGGTCCTGCAGGCGGCGACGGGAGAGGACTGGTCGGACCTCCGCTACTTCCGCCGTCGGCCCGGCTCGATCGCCGGGATCGACGTCGATGTGACCCGGACGGGCTACACGGGCGATCGGGGCTACGAGCTGTGGATCCCGGTCGAGGGCGCGTTGGCCGTGTGGGATCGGCTCTTCGAGGCCGGCGCGGCCTACGGGATCCGCCCGGCCGGGATCCAGGCGCTGGACATCTGCCGGCTCGAGGCCAGCCTGATCCTGATCGAGGCCGAGTACACGAGCGCGCGACACGCCTTCGCGCCGGAGCTCAAGTACTCGCCGTTCGAGATCGGCCTCGGAAGGCTCGTGAAGTTCGAGAAGGCGGCCGACTTCACCGGCCGCCGGGCGCTCGTCGCCGAGCGCGAGGCCGGGGGGCCGGCGCGCCGTCTGGTCGGGCTCGAACTGGACTGGCCGGCGATCGAGGCGATGTACGCGAGACACGATCTCGCGCCCCAGATCTCGGCCCTCGTGCATCGACCGCAGGTGCCCGTCTACCGGCAGGACCGCCAGGTCGGGCGGGCCACGTCGGTCGGCTGGGGGCCGACGATCAAGAAGATGGTCGGGTTCGGGTCGCTCGAGCGAGCGCTGACGGCACCCGGCACCCGGGTCTCGGTGGAATGGACGGTCGAAGCCGAGCGCGGCACGATCGGCGCCACCGTGGTGTCGATGCCGTTCCTCGATCTCGAGCGCAAGCGTTCCTAGCGCCTCGCCCGCTCGTTCCTTGCGACAATCGGAGGCGTCGTGGAGTCTCGTCGAACCGCGATCTGGGTCGGATCGGCCCTGCTCGCAGGCCTCATCGGGCTGACGGTCGGGCTGGCCGGGAGCGCCCTGCTGGGCGTCGTGACCGGCGTCGTCTGCTTGGGCGTCGGGATCCTGGGGGTCCGGACCGTCCTGCAGCTTTCCGCGCCCACCGACCCGTCGCGGCGGCGGCTCCTGGCCGTCGCGGGGGTCGCCGGCGCCGCCGCCGCGACGGGCGGCGCCGCCCTGGGCCGGGCGATCCGGGGCCTCGCCCGGCCCGATCCCCGTCCCGTCCAGGAGGCGATGGCCCGCGAGCTCGGTTCCGAGTACATGGAGCTGGTCGCGCGGGCGTACCACCCGGGACGGAGCGGCGACCTCCAGCTCCTGGTGGCCCCCTTCAACAGCGCGAACTATCCCCAGGAGTCCGTGGCCCTCGTGCCGCGGGACCCGCGGACGAGCCACGCGAGCGTCTGGATGTACCTCGAACGGATCCCGTTGGTGGTGCACGGAGCGGGGATCAGGCCCTTCGATTCGGAGGAGCGCGTGACGCTGGCGGACATCGCGCCGACGATCGCGGAGCTGCTCGCGTTCGACGCCTTCGCGGATCAGGGTCGGGAGGGCCGCGTGCTGCCCGGGATCCATCGATCGGGCCGGGCCCCGGAGCTCGTCGTGACGTTCGTGATCGACGGCGGCGGCTGGAACGTGCTGCATCGGTACCCGGAGGCCTGGCCGAACCTCCGCCGGTTGATGCGCGAGGGCGCGACGTACCGCAACGCCCTCCACGGCTCGTTCCCCGCCGTCACGGCGTCGGCCCACGCGACGATCGGCACCGGCGCGTTCCCTCGGACCCACGGGATCACCGGCCACAACATCCGCGACGGCGACAAGGTCCGGAAGTCGTACGGGGTCCCCGGTCATGCCGACCCCGGCGACATCCTCGTTCCGACGCTCGCGGATCTGTGGAGCGAAGAGACGGGGAACCGGTCGTGGATCGGCGAGCTCGGGTACCAGATCTGGCACGTCGGGATGATCGGTCGGGGCGGGCCGGCGCGACGAGGCCACGAGCGGCCGGTCGCGACCTACTGGGACGAGACGGGCGACCCGCAGGACTGGCGGAGCCTGAACGACGAGCTCTTCCGCCTCCCCGCCGGCATGCCGAGGCTGGCGACGTTCGACGGGTACACCGCGACCTACACGCCGAACCCCGATCGCAACCCCGAGTTCGACCCCTCGCATCCGAAGAACCTGCACTGCTGCTCGACCCCGGTGATCCGCTATCAGGGGGACGTGGTCGAGTCCACCCTGGCGAACGAACCGGTCGGGTCGCGGGACGCGCCGGGACTCCTGTTCATCAACTACAAGTCGCCGGACTACACCGGACACGTGTACGGGATGTTCGACCCGATGACCGGCGACGCCCTCCGCGACGTCGACGAGCAGCTCGGGCGGCTGGTGGAGCAGTTGGACGCGCTGTATCGGGATCGCTACGTCTTGCTCGTGACGGCGGACCACGGGCAGTGCCCGCTCCCCGACGCGGCGGGCGGCGTCCGATTGGACCCGATCCAGCTGTGGGACGACCTCGAGCGTGAGTTCGGAGGTGGGCTCTTCGCGCTGGTGCAGAACGTCGTCCCCTCCGAGGTCTACCTGCACCCCGACGTGCTGTGGGACGCCGGAGCGACACGGGAGGACCTCGCCGCGTTCCTCCGGGACTATCCCTACCGGCGCAACATCGGCCCGTACGTGCCGCGGAACGCGATCGAACGGGACCTGCTGGATCGACAGCAGTTCGCCGCGGTCTTCGCCACGACGTTCCTGGACACGTTGGCCGATCGCGACCCCTCGGCGTTCGGCCCCGGGATCTATCCCGAGGCAGACGAGGGCCTGCCGGCCCCCGTCTGAGAGCGCATGACGCTCGAGCTGTCCGACGAGGAGCGAACGATCCTCGATGGGGAGCGCGGCGACGGCGCGGCGCTCGCGATGCGGTTGCTGGTCGGGATGGCCGAGATCTCGCGAGCGCCGCGCCTCCGGGCCATCACGAAAGCGCACATCGACGGCTGCATCGACCACGGGCGGGCCGGGCTCGACTTCGCGGAGCGGCTCGCAGCGGGCGACGCTCGGGTCGCGGTGCCCTCCACGCTGAACGTGAGCTCCCTCGACCTGCTCCACCCGGAGCTCGTCCGGCTCCAGGGCGCGGCTCGGGAACAGGCGAGCCGGCTGATGGACACCTACGTCGCCCTGGGCTGCCGGCCGACGTGGACCTGCGCTCCCTACCAGCTGCCGGAACGGCCGTCGTTCGGCGAACACATCGCCTGGGCTGAATCGAACGCGATCGTCTTCGCGAACTCGGTCCTCGGCGCGCGGACCAACCGGTACGGGGACTTCGTCGACATCTGCGCGGCGATCGTGGGGCGCGTCCCCGACGTCGGCCTGCACACGGACGAGGGACGGCGGGCCTCGCTGGTCGTCCGGCTGCGCGACGTGCCCGATCGCCTCGTGGACTCGGACGTGCTGTTCCCCGTCCTCGGGCATCTGCTGGGGACGATCGCCGGCAGCGAGGTGGCCGTGATCGACGGCCTGCCTGCCTCGACCTCGGAGGATCGCCTGAAGGCGCTCGGCGCCGCGGCGGCCAGCTCGGGGTCGGTGGCCCTGTTCCACGCGGCAGGGCTGACCCCGGAGGCGCCGTCGGTCGGCGCGGTCGTCGCTCCGGGCGCGCGGGAGGTCTCGGTCTCCGCCGAGGAGCTCCGCAGGGCGCGCGACCAGCTGGCTCCGGTGGCGTCGGGGGCGCGGATCGGAGCGGTCAGCGTGGGCACTCCGCACGCCTCGATCGCGGAGCTCCGGCGGCTGGCGAAGCTGGTCGCCGTCGAGCGACCCCGCGTGCCCCTCTACGTGAACACTGGCCGGTTCCAGCTGGCCTCGGTCGCCAGCCTCGGCGAGCAGCTCGCCGACGCCGGCGTCACGGTCGTCACCGACACGTGCACGTACGTGACGCCGATCCTGGACGACGTGGACGGGCCGGTGATGACCGATTCCGGCAAGTGGGCGTGGTACGCGCCGAGCAACCTCGGCGTCGAGGTCGCGATCGGCAGCCTCGAGGAATGCGTACGCTCAGCGGCCGCCGGCCGGGTCGTTCGCGACGAGTCGCTGTGGGGGCCGTGATCGAGGGCCGTGTCCTCGTCGGAGGCCACGCGGAGGCCGCGGCCCTCGTCCTCGACGAGCCCCTGAGTCTCTGGGGCGGCCTGGACCCGACGACCGGCCGGATCGTCGAGGTCCGCCATCCACAGCACGGCGAGGTGGTGACCGGCCGGATCCTGGTGATGCCGTCCGGGCGCGGCTCGTCTTCGAGCGCCACCATCCTCGCGGAAGCGATCCGGCTGGGCACGGCGCCCGCCGGGATCGTCCTTCGCGAACCCGACGAGATCCTCGCGATCGGCGCCCTCGTCGCCGCCGAGCTGTACGGAAGAACCTCGCCGATCGTGGCCGTCGACGCTGACCTCTACGGCTCGATCCGCGAAGGCGAGCTCGTGACGGTCTGATCCCCGGAACGAACGGAGCCCTCCGGGTTCGGAGGGCCCCGCGTTCGGTGGAGGTGAGGGGATTCGAACCCCTGTCGCAGGGCGACCGTCTGGGTCTTCTCCGGGCGCAGCCGGTGGGGAGATCTCGCCTCGGGGCTCCCACCGGCGGAGGACCCCTCGGCCAGCCCGGGTGCGATGTCCCTCGGAGGCCCCCGGGCGGAACCCCCTCGGTGAGTCCTGCTCACGATGCCCGTCCCCGGCCGCAGGCCCTCCGGGGCGGACAGCTACCTAGTGACTAGGCAGCGAGCGCGTACTCTTCGTTGGCGCTTGTATTGATCCCGGCGTTTCTCGAGACTCCGGGGATCTCGGCCCGCTTCTCCCAGGCGATGAACCGTCCTACTCGAAGCCAGTACACCCCCCTATGTGGTTGTCCGGCCAGTATACGGCCGGGCCCGGACGCTCCTCAGCGCTCGGTGAGGTAGCGGAGCACGCGATCGTCGTGCTCCCACCCGATCGCCTCCCAGAACGCCACCGCGCCGTCGTGCTCGGCCATCACCAGGGCGTCGATCCGGCGGGCGCCGAGGTCGCGGAGCCGCCGCTCCGCGGCGGCGACGAGGGCGCGGCCGAGGCCGCGCCCTCGCGCCGCCGGCTCCACCGCCAGCCGGTAGATCCTGCCCCGCCAGCCGTCGAAGGCAGCGACCACGGTCCCCACGATCCGGCCGTCCTCCTCGGCCAGGAGCAGCGAATCCGGATCGCGCGCGAGCAGGGTGAGGATCCCCTCGAGGTCGTCGGTGGAGCTCGGCGCCTCCGTGGCGCGTCGCCAGAAGCCCAGGATCGCCTCCGCGTCCTCCGGCCGCGCGGCCCGGAAGACGTCCGGAGAGAGACTCACCGGAGCCGTGCCCCCAGCTCCCGGACGACCTCGACGATCAGGTCGACGTCCTCCGGCCGGTTCCGCCAGTTCACCGGGGCCGGCCGGAACGCCACCTTCCCGTCGTACTCGGTCGTCCCGAAGAAGACCCGGCCGTCGAGGATCGCGGCCTCGCCGATCCGCCGGTTCAGGTCGTTCAGTTCCTCATCCGGGACGCCGTCCGGCCGGTACCGGAAGCACACGATGTTCAGCGGGACCTCGGCGAGGCGTTCGAGATCCGCTTCCTCGTCCACCCGTGCGGCCAGGCGCCCCGCCAGGTCGAGGTGCTTCTCGACGATGGCCCGGTACCCGCTCCGACCGTACGCGCGGAGCGTCGCCCACACCGCGAACGACCTCGCGCGCCGCGACATCTCCGGACCGAGGTAGCCCCAGGTCGGCTTGGGCCCGAGCGGGTCCGGCAGGTACGCGGCATCCGACGTGAAGACCGCCGCCTGCAGGGTCGGATCCTTCACGAAGGCGAAGCCGCAGTCGTACGCGACGTTCAGCCACTTGTGCCCGTCCGCGATCACGGAGTCGGCCCGCTCGATGCCGTCGACCAGGTGGCGGGTCCGTTCCGACAGCGCGGCGAACAGCCCGAACGCGCCGTCGACGTGGAGCCAGGCGCCGTACCGCTCGGCCAGATCGGCCATCGCCGGGAGCGGGTCGAAGTCACCGGCATTGACCTCCCCGGCGCTCACGATCACCACGGCGGGGACGTCGCCCGCCGACTTCAGCTCGCGTTCCAGGGCGTCCAGGTCGAGTCGGCCGGCCCCGTCGGCGGCGAGCTTCCGGACGCCGCTCCGTCCCAGGCCGAGCATCGCCAGCGCCTTCACATCGCTCGGGTGGACGTAGCCCGACCCGAGGACCGGCATCGGTGGGAGGCCCGTCAGGCCCTCCGTGTCGACGTCGACGCCTTGCCGCAGGCCCCACCACCGGCGGGCGCAGGCGAGTGCCGTGAAGTTGGCCATCGTCGCTCCCGACGTGAGGACCCCGCCCCACGAGGCCGGCAGCCCGAACAGCTCCTTCAGCCAGCCGAGCGCGACCGACTCGAGATGGCCCGCGAGCGGCGTCGCCACCCACGCGCCGGGGTTCTGATCCCACGTGGACGTCAGCCAGTCCGCGCCGAGCGCGGCGGGCGTCGTCCCCCCGTTCACGAAGTGGAAGAACTTCGGCCCCGCGGAGTGGACCATCCCCGCTCCCCCGCCGATCAGCTCCTGCAGCGCGGCGACGGCTCCGATGCCCTCGTCGGGGAGCGACCCGCCGAACGAGGCGGCAACGTCCTCCGCCTCGGCGTCGCGCACCGGCCGGTCCGCGACGGCGTCCAGGTACTTCCGCGCCTCGTCGGCGACGAAGCCGACGACCGAGTCCAGCTCGTCGGGATCCGGCGGGGTCGGTGGCATCCCGAGACGGTACGACATCAGCGTCGCCGGCCCATGGCGCGCTGGATCTCCCGTTCGTGCTCCCGCTTGGCGATCGCCTGGCGCTTCTCGTGCCGACGCTTGCCTCTGGCGAGGGCGAGCTCGACCTTCGCCAGCCCGTGGGAGAAGTACACGCGGAGCGGCACCAGCGCCAGCCGGTCCTGCTGCTGCGCGTCCCGGAGCTGGGCGATCTCGCGACGATGGAGCAGCAGCTTGCGGGGACGGATCGGGAGGTGCGTCTTGGTGTTGCCCGGCTCGTACGCAGGGATGTGCATCCCTTCGAGCCAGACCTCGTCATCGCGAACGCGCGCGAACGCCTCGCTGAGCGAAGCGCGCCCGCCCCGCAGGGACTTCACCTCGTCGCCGGTGAGGACGATCCCGGTCTCGAAGCGCTCGAGGATCGCGTAGTCGTGGCGGGCCTTGCGGTTGGTCGCCACGGTCTGCTCACCGTCGCCGGCGCGACCCGCCATCGACGCTCAGACGTCGAGGAACCGGCGCATCCCGATCGTGCCGGCGATCACCGCCACGACCGCCGCGGCCAGCAGGATCAACGGCGTGACCGCCACCACGTCGGTGTTGCGGATCAACGGCAGCCAGGGCGCCGTGCCACGCAGGCTGTCGACGAAGAACACCTTCACCCCGAACAGGAACGCGATCGCGAACGCGGCACCGACGAGCGCCTCGACCATCCCCTCGATCAGGAACGGCACCCGGATCCGCCAGTTGGTGGCGCCGACCAGGCGCATGATGCCGATCTCCTTCCGCCTGGCGAACATCCCCATCCGCAGCGTGTTGGCCACCAGTCCGATCGCCGACGCGAGCATGATCACCGCGATCGCGAAGACGCTGAGCGAGAGGACCGTCGTGATCGCGTTCAGCCGGTCGAGCAGCTTCTGGTAGTCGGCGACGCTCCGGACCCCCGGCTCGGCGCACTCCTGCCGCTCCTGTCCGCCCGACTCCACCGTCTGACAGCCCAGGGCTGCGGTGATCTGCCGGAAGTCCGTGACCTCCGAGAGGTTCACCCGGAGCGAGGTCGGGATCACCTCCATGCAGTTCACGTTCTCAAGGAACACGGGCTGGTTCGCGAACAGCTCCCGGAACTGCTCGCACGATCGCTTCTTGTCCCAGTAGTCGACATTGGCCACGCCGCGGACCTGCTGGAGCCGCTCGGTGAGCCTCGTGACCGTCCCGTCGTTCACCGGGTCGCTGAGGTAGACCTGCACCTCGACGTTGCCGGTCAGCACGCGCGTCACGAGCTCGAACTCCCGGGCGATCAGGAGCGACAGTCCGAAGAGGAACAGCGCGATGAAGGCCGTCGACATCGCCGCGAACGCCACGACGCCGTTGCGCCGGAGGCCTGCGGCGGTCTCCCGGAAGAAGTACTCGAACCTCGCCATCAGCTGTAGACCCCGCGCGACTGGTCCCGGACGACCTTCCCCTTGTCGAGCTCGATCACGCGCTTGCGCATCGCATCGACGATCGCCTGGTCGTGCGTGGCCATCACCACGGTCGTGCCGATCCGGTTCACCTTGTCGAGCAACCGCATGATGTCCACGGACGTGTTCGGATCGAGGTTGCCGGTCGGCTCGTCCGCCAGCAGTACCAGGGGACGGTTCACGCAGGCCCGGGCGATCGAGACGCGCTGTTGCTCGCCGCCGGAGAGCTCGTCGGGGAACGCGTTCAGCTTGTCTCCGAGCCCGACGTACTCCAGGATCTCCGGCACCCGCTGGTCGATCACGTGTTTCGCCTTCCCGATCACCTCGAGGGCGAACGCGACGTTCTCGAACGCCGTCTTGTCCTGGAGGAGCTTGTAGTCCTGGAAGACGGTGCCCACGTTGCGCCGCAGGTGCGGGACCTTGAACGAGGTCACCTTGGAGAGGTTCTTGCCGGCCACGTACACGTCGCCGTTGGTGGCCTCCTCCTGCTTCAGGAGGAGTCGGATCATCGTCGACTTCCCCGAACCGGACGGCCCGACGACGAAGACGAACTCACCCTTGTCGATCTCCACGGAGACGTCCTCGAGCGCGGTGACGCCGTTCCGGTAGACCTTGGTGACGTGCTGCAGACTGATCATGGCATGACGGAGGAACTCTGGGCGTGGATGGCGCTCACGTTACCAGAGGTCTCCGCAGGAGCCGTGAACGTCCCGTAGTCTCCCCAGGCGTGGACGCCGGGGATCGTCGCCGCCTCGCGATCCTCGCGAGGCGGCGAGTCACTCCCTGGGCCGGCCCTGCGCTGATCGTCTTCGCCGTCCTGTTCGCGCTCCGAGGGTTCGTGGTCGACGGGGCGCTGACGAACCAGCACCCCGACCTGCTGACCTTCTGGCTCCCCCGCTGGTCGTTCCTCGGGCGAACCCTCGCGGCCGGCGATCTCCCGATCCGCAACCCGTTCGAGATGGCGGGGTACCGCTTCGCGGCCGATCCGCAGAGCGGCTGGCTGTACGCGCCGGTGATGGCGCTCTTCTCGATCCTGCGTCCCGGATGGGCGTTGCGGCTGTTCATCGTTCTGAACCCGATCCTCGCGGGCCTCGCGCTGTTCGCGTTCCTCCGGAGGGAATCGTTCGGACCTGCAGCCGCGACGATGGGCGGCCTCGTCCTGGCGATGCCGATCGCCACGTCGATGATCGCGATCTCGCTCCCGTTCGCCGGGGCGCTCGCGTGGACGGCGATGCTGCTGCTCGCCGCCGCGGGGTACCGGCGCGCATCCGCCTGGTCCGGGCGCCTCGCCTGGCTGGCGCTCGGCGCGTTCGCGTGGTCGCAGGTCGCCGCGGCGCACCTGAGCCACGGTCTCGTGATCGCGACGGCGTTCGTGGTCGCCTACCTGGTTGCCGGCGCGGTCGCCGACGCGCGCGAAGGGGTCGTCTCGGGTCGCGCGGCGGCGGCCCGGACGCTGCTGTTCCTCGCGGCCCTGCCGATCGCGGCGCTGCCGATCCTCCTGCCGCACGTCGACTTCCTGGGGGCGTCCAGCCTCCGCGGCGGCTACGGCGCGTTGGGCGATCCGGGCGAGACGGCCGTCGGCGACGCCCTCGGCTCGGCGGGCGTCTGGCCCGGGTGGCCGCTCGGCTTCGCCGCGGCGCCCGGCGCCTACGTCGGGGCGGTGGCGCTCGCCTGCGCCCTGCTCGCGTTCCGCGCCCGGCGTCAACGAGCCACGGTCATCGCCGCGGGCGGGCTGGCCGCGGCCACCTACGTGCTGACGTGGCCGGCCCTAGTGACCGCGGACTGGTTCCGCGCGATCGTGTTGCAGATCCCGTTCGGAGACGTCTACCTCCACAACCCAGGTCGCCTGCGCTACGTCGCGGTCCTGGCGATCCCCGTCCTCGCTGCCGCGGGGCTGCAGGGGTTGATCGACCGTCCGGTCCCGTGGCGAACGGCGGTCGTCTGGATCGCCGGGGCGTTCGCCCTCTTCTTCCTGTGGCCCGTCGTCGCCGGCGGGGACCCGATCCGATTCCTCCTCGTGGCGATCGCCCTCGCCCTCGCCGCCCCCGTGTTGGTGTCGTTCGCCTCGGGCCGACGGGGGTGGGCCACCGCGCCGCTCGTCGTGGGCCTGCTCATCGTGGAGCTGCTGGTGAGCGCGGGGTACTCGCAGGCCTACGGGGGTGGGACGATCTTCACCGGGCTGGAGAGCGGGGACCATCCGATCCTCGTGCCGCAGGTGCTCCGCTTCCCGGACCTGGACGAACGGACGTACCTGCGGGTGACGCCGATCGTGCGGTACCTCCGGCGGCACCCGGGTCGCTACGCGACCTGGGCGCCGCCGGAGGCCTTCTTCGAGAAGGGGTACCTGTGGATGCGATCGCCGGCCGACTGGCCGGCGATCGCCCCCTCCCGCGGGACCCTCTTCGGCGTCCCGGACGCGCTGGGCTACAACCCGGTGCAGCTCCCCCGCTACTGGCGGTTCATCCGCACGACGAACCGGCTGTCGGTCTTCTACAACGCCTCGGTCCTGAACGAGCCGACCGCCGAGGACGTTCGGCTGCTCGGCCTCCGCTACCTGGTCGTACCGACCGGGATCACGCCACCCGTCCCCGGCCGTGTCGTCGAGACGGCCGATCGCTACTCGCTGTGGGAGCTCCAGGACGCGGAGCCGCTGGCGACCATCGCCCCGACCGTCATCTCCGCCGATGATCTCGACCACGCGCTCGGGCTCGTGACGGCCCCCGGGTTCGACCCGTCGCGCGTCACCGTGGTCGAGCCACCGGTCGACGCGACGTCGATGCCGTCGGCCCGACCCGCCGAGCTTTCGATCGAACGAGTCTCACCCATCGAGGTGCGGATCCACGTCGAACCCGACGCGGCGGGCGTCCTGACGATCCGAGACGCGTTCGATCCCGGCTGGCGCGCGACCGCCGACGGTCACGCCGCCTCGACCCTTCCGGTCGACGGGTTCCTCCTCGGCGTGGTGCTCCCCACCGGCGCGCGCGACGTCGTGCTGACCTATCACGACGACGCGGTGATCCGGGGACTCGTGATCGGGGGGGTCGCGTGGCCGGTGCTCCTCGCGGCACCGGTCCTCGCGCTCGCGCTTGAGCGGCGACGGGCCCCGCGCCACGCCGCTCGACGCGGTCGCTCCTAGGCCGCGGCCCCCGCGGACGCCCGGCGTCGGAGCTCGGCCTCGATGAACCGGTCGATGTCACCGTCCAGGACCCGCGACGGATCCCCCACCTCCACGTCGGTCCGGTGATCCTTGACCATCTGATAGGGGGCCAGCACGTAGGACCGGATCTGCGATCCGAAATCGACCGCCTTCCGCTCACCGCGCAGCTCGTTCAGCTCGTCCTCGCGCTTCCGTCGATCGAGCTCGGCCAGCCGCGCCTTCAGGATCCGCATCGCCACCGCCCGGTTCTGCAGCTGGGACCGCTCGTTCTGACACGCGACGACGATCCCGGTCGGGAGATGCGTGATCCGAACGGCGGAGTCGGTGGTGTTCACCGACTGCCCGCCCGGTCCCGACGATCGGAAGACGTCGATCCGCAGATCCTCCTCCGGGATCTCCACCTCTTCCTCCTCGGCCTGCTCCAGGAGCGGGATCACGTCGAGGGCGGCGAACGAGGTGTGCCTGCGCTTCTGGGCGTCGAACGGGCTGATCCGGACCAGCCGGTGGACGCCGCGCTCGGCGGAGAGCAGCCCGTACGCGTTCTGCCCGTGGACCATGAACGTCGCCGACTTGAGCCCCGCTTCCTCGCCCGGATGGAGCTCGTCCACTTCCATCCGGAACCCCTCACGCTCGGCCCATCGTGCGTACATGCGCAGCAGCATGTCCGCCCAGTCCTGGGATTCCGTTCCCCCCGCGCCCGCCTGCACCGTAGCGATCGCGTCGTGCGAGTCGTACGGGCCCGAGAGCAGCGCCGCCAGCTCGACCCGCTCGAGATCCTCCTCGAGCCGCGCCAGGCCCGCCTCGAGCTCCGTGGTCAGCTCGGTATCGGCCTCGTCTTCCAGCAGCTCATCGGTCGCTTCCAGGTCGCCGAGGGTCCGATCGAGACGGTCGTAGCGGTCGAGCTGATCCTTCAGCCGCGCGAGCCGCTGCGTCAGCGACTGGCCGTGGGCGGGATCGTCCCAGATCGAGGGGTCCGAGGCTGCGCGTTCGACCTCGCCGAGCTGCACGCGGAGACGATCGACGTCAAAGGAACTCCTTCGCGGACAGGACGCGGTCGCGGAGCTTCCGCAGGCGGTCGGTGTGCTCGCTCATGAACCGGATTCTAGAGGGACGCTCCGTATCCCCTCCCAGGTGGTGCACGTCACCGGCGGTCGGTGCGGGCCGGCACCGACACGGGAACGGGACCTGCCTACGGTCGGGCGTGCATCAGGCGGTCCCCAGGAGGGACCGACGAGAAGAGGGGGACGACGATGAGCGCACAGGGAACGACGCTCGGCAACCGAGCGGTGCACCTGCCGGTCCGAACGGTGATCACCGTGATCCTCGCGGCGCTCACGGCGACGATCGGGCTGATGGTGTTCGAGGGCGTGCGCAGCGATCACGTGGTCACGTCGACCGACACCACGGGGAACGTGGTGCCGGCGCAGGCGCACCCGACGGGCCTCGCGCGCGGCGGCCTCGCTCCGCTGGTCTCGGCCGCGGCGATCGAGAACTCGTTCGCGGCGGTTCGTGAGCAGGGAGCGTTCGCGTATCACGCGGCCGGCCGGGCCCACGAGGTCGTCGTCGGCGAGACGCCGACGATGGCGAGCGGGATCAGCGGCCTGAAGAACCCCGGCGCCTACCAGACCGCGCCCAAGCGGTCGGCGGCGTGGGAGGAGCGGCTGCTCTGGCTGAAGCTGCGGCGTCGCTGACGTCAACGGCAAGGGCGAAGGGGCCGGCGCGGGCGCGCCGGCCCTTCGTCGTGCACGATCCGACACGGTTCGGACGTAACGAACGTCACGCCCGGTCGGTGCCTCCGGGCACCGACCGGCCAACCCCCCCTCCCTACGCTCGCCCCATCGACCAAGAGGTCCTGCGGGACCCGAGAAGAAGGGGGGAGTCATGAGCGCACAGGGAGGAACCCTCGGTAGGGGACCGGCCCTCCAGCTGCCGATCTGGCCCGTGGCCGCGCTCGTCGTGGCCGCCGTGGCGGTGGCGATCGGGATGACGGTGTTCGTCGGCGGACAGCCGGGGACCCGCGAGCAGGGCGGCGCGATCCCGGCGGCGGTTCGGCCGCTCGACACGAGCGGGCTCGAGAGCGCGAGCCTGTGGACGACCAGCCAGGCCCAGGCGTACGTCGACAGCCTCGCTGCTCGGGCGGCGATGTTGGAGAACTCCTCGGCCGCGATCCGCGAGCAGGGCGGCACCATCCCGGCGGTGTGGGGCGTCTCCCACGTGACGCCTCGGGCGGGGACGTTCGCCGGCTTCGAGAACCCGGGCGCGTACGTCACCCGGACGACCCAGCCGTCGGGCCTCGAGAACCCCGGCGCCTACGGGACCGGCGAGACCGGAACACACGAGCCGATCGTCGTGAACGGCACGATCTGCGGGCAGTGCAGGTAGTCCTCCCCCCGAGAGGGATCGAAGGGGCCGGCGCGGAAGCGCCGGCCCCTTCGACGTGCAGAACCATCCTCCGGCCTCGGCGACGGCGCCGCACGGCCCCGCGTAACGAACGACACACGGGGTCGGTGCCTGCCGGCACCGACCCCGCACCTCCACCTCCCTAGCGTCGGCTCATCGACCAGTTGGTCCTTCGGGACCGGAGAGGAAGGGGGGAGCCATGAGCGCCCAAGGAGGAACCCTCGGGAGGCGGGGGATCGTGCACCTGCCGCTGCTACCGATCGTCGTCGCGCTGGTTGCGGTCGCGGCCGCGATCATCGTGCTCTCGATCCCGAAGAGCGGCACGAGCTCGACCCAGGTGACGCGCGTGGGAGACCTGACGCGGTTCACGAACTCGACCGCCGCCGTCCGCGAGCAGGGCGGCAGCCTTCCGTTCGCCCGCCCGCTGGACACGAGCGGCATCGAGAGCGCCAGCCTCTGGACGCCGGCGCAGGCCGAGGCGTACCAGGCGCAGCTGCGCTACGTGATGCAGCTGTACGAGGGCTCGTCTGCCGCGATCCGCGAGCAGGGCGGGGTCGCCTACCACGCTCCGGGTCGCGCCCATGAGGTCGCCGTGACCTCCGTGCCCTCGACGACCACCGCGATCGTCGGGCTCGAGAACCCGGCTGCCTACGGGGCCGGCGGGAGCACGGCCGGAGCGCACGAGCCGATCACGGTGAACGGCACGATCTGCGGGCAGTGCAGGTAGTCCTCCCCCCGAGAGGGATCGAAGGGGCCGGCGCGGAAGCGCCGGCCCCTTCGACGTGGGGACCGCTGCCTCACCACGCCGATGTAGCGGATGGCACACCCCGTCGGTGCCTGCCGGCACCGACCTCGTATCCCCGCCTCCCTACGCTCGCCCCATCGACCGAAGGTCCTGCGGGACCGGAGAGGAAGGGGGGAGCCATGAGCGCCCAAGGAGTGACCATCGGCAGGCGGGGAGCCATGCACCTGCCGGTGTGGCCGATCGCCGCCGCGCTGGCCGCGGTGGTCGCCGGGATCATGGTCCTGACGATCCCGACGAGCGGGACGAGGTCGGAGCAGGTCACGCGGATCGGAGACCTGACCCGCTTCGCGAACTCGAGCGCCGTCCTCCGTGAGCAGGGCGGCAGCCTTCCGTTCGCCCGCCCGTTCGACACGAGCGGGATCGAGAGCGCCAGCCTGTGGACGCCGGCGCAGGCCGAGGCGTACCAGGCACAGCTCCGCTACGAGACCCGGCTCTACCAGGGCTCGGCAGCCGCGATCCGGGAGCAGGGCGGCACGATCCCGGCGGTGTGGGGCGTCTCCCACGTGTCACCTCGCGCGGGAGCGTTCGCCGGCTTCGAGAACCCGAGCGCCTACGTCGACCAGAGCATCGCGGTGGCGACCGGCCTGGAGAACCCGGGGGCCTACGCGGCCGGCGGACCGGAGCCGCGGTTCCGTCCCCACGGGGCATTCGGCGGCTGAGCAGCAGCACCTCTCTCCCGAGAGAGACGACGGGGCCGGCGCGAAGCGCCGGCCCCGTCCCCCGTCCTAGGCCACCGCTCCGTGGCACTTCTTGTACTTGCGCCCGCTGCCGCACGGGCACGGCGCGTTCCGCGGGATCTTGTCGCTGAAGACCTGGTTCGGGTTCGAGTCCTGCGTGGCGGCCGACGAGGCCGCCGCCGCGTCCTCGTCGCCGTGCTTCTCGGTCACCCGACCCACCTTCGGGGCTGCGGCGCGCCGCTGACGCTCCTCCGGGTTCACCAGTTCGACCCGGTAGATGTACCGGACGAGCTCGCTCTGGATCGTCGAGGTGAGCTCCTCGAACATCTCGAAGGCCTCGCGGCGGTACTCCGTCAGCGGGTCCCGCTGCGCGTAGCTGCGGAGGTAGATCCCCTCCTGGAGATAGTCCATCTCGTAGAGGTGCTCGCGCCAGCGGGTGTCGATGATGTTCAGCAGGACGACCCGCTCCAGCTCGCGCATGTCCATCCCGCGCTGCTCGAGTGAGGCCTCCTTGGCCGCGTAGGCGTTCAGGGCGTCCTCGACGAGCGCCTCGGTGAGCGGCTCCGCCTCGTCGAAGCCCTGGAGCTGCTCCGGCGTCAGCGAGACCGGATAGATCTCGAGGAGCGCCGTCATGAGCCCCTCCCGGTCCCATTCCTCCGCGAACACGTCCGCCGGGCAGTACGTCGCGACGATCGCGGTGACGACATCGGCCACGAACCCCAGCACCTCGTCCTTGAGATCGCCGCCCTCGAGGATCTTCCGGCGCTCGCCGTAGATCACCTCGCGCTGGCCGTTCATCACCTCGTCGTACTTCAGGACGTTCTTGCGGCGCTCGTAGTTGAGCTCCTCGATCTGGCCCTGCGCGTTCTCGACGGCCCGGGTGACCATCTTGGCCTCGATCGGCTCGTCCTCCGGCCACTTGAACCGGTCCATGATCGAGGCGACGCGATCCGAGGCGAACATCCGCATCAGTTCGTCCTGCAGCGAGAGGTAGAACTCGGACTCGCCCGGGTCGCCCTGCCGTCCCGATCGCCCGCGGAGCTGGTTGTCGATCCGGCGTGACTCGTGCCGCTCCGTGCCGAGGACGTACAGCCCGCCGAGCCCCACCACCTCGTCGTGCTCGGCGTCGGTCTGGGTCCGGAACTTCGCGAGGATCGGCTCGTACTCGGCCTCGTAGGCCGCGCGCTCGTCCTCGTCCATCTCGAAGAGCAGGTACCGGTCGTTGTCGAAGTCGCGCGCGGCCATCTCCTGGCGCGCCAGGTACTCAGGATTGCCGCCGAGGAGGATGTCGACGCCCCGCCCCGCCATGTTGGTGGCGACCGTCACGGAGCCCTTCCGGCCGGCCTGGGCGACGATCATCGCCTCCTTCTCGTGGTTCTTGGCGTTCAGGACGTTGTGTTTCACGCCGCGACGGTTCAGCAGGCCGGAGAGGTGCTCGGACTTCTCGATCGACACGGTGCCGACGAGGATCGGCTGCCCGCTCTCGTTCCGTTCGATGATGTCGTCGACGACGGCGTTCCACTTGGCGTCCTCGGTCTTGTAGATCAGGTCCTGCCGGTCATCGCGGATCATCGGCTGGTTCGTGGGGATCTCGGTGACGCCGAGCTTGTAGGTCTCCTCGAACTCCGTCAGCTGGGTCTTGGCCGTCCCGGTCATCCCGGCGAGCTTGTCGTACATCTTGAAGTAGTTCTGGATCGTGATCGTCGCGAGGGTCTGGTTCTCCTCCTTGATCCGGACGCCTTCCTTCGCCTCGATCGCCTGGTGCAGGCCCTCGGAGTACCGCCTGCCCTCGAGCACCCGTCCCGTGAACTCGTCGACGATCTTCACCTCGCCCTGCTGCACCACGTACTCGACGTCGCGCTTGTACAGCTCCTTCGCGCGGAGCGCGTTGTGGAGGTGGTGGACGAGCATCGTGTTCTCGTGGTCGTAGAGGTTGTCGAGGTTCAGCAGCTGCTCGACCTTG
>Ga0114129_10003534_pt1 | contig 21989 bp, 23 predicted proteins | sample RhiMetdeltSRZDD1_FD_80071 | JGI IMG/M metagenome (GOLD analysis project Ga0114129, IMG submission 80071) | Populus rhizosphere microbial communities from Tennessee, USA - Rhizosphere MetaG P. deltoides SRZDD1 (version 2) (version 2) | ecosystem: Host-associated > Plants > Roots > Rhizosphere >... | reverse complement strand
TCGTGCGGCACATGCGTGAGCTGGCGGCCCGGAACGCCGATGCCGACCGCTACCCGTGCTTTCAGGGCGCGGGCTCCTACGACCACTACGTGCCGAGCCCGATCAACCATCTGATCTCGCGCGGCGAGTTCTTCACGGCCTACACCCCCTACCAGCCCGAGGCGAGCCAGGGCACGCTTCGCACCATCTACGAGTACCAGACGATGATCGCGGAGCTCACGGGGATGGACGTGGCCAACGCGTCGATCTACGACGGCGCGAGCTCGCTCGCCGAGGCCGCGCTGATGGCACACTCGGTCACGGAGCGGACGGAGATCGTCCTGGCGCGTGGCGTGAACCCGCTCTACCGGCGCGTCGTGGCGACGTACTGCGATGGCCCGGGCATCCGGCTTCGCGACCTGCCGGCGCCGGAGGGCGTGCTCGAGGCGGACGGCGCGGCGAAGCTCGTCGGGAAGAAAACCGCCGCGCTCGTGATCCAGTCTCCGAACTTCTACGGTTGCCTCGAGGACATCGCGGCCGCCGCGGAGATCGCGCACGCGGCGGGGGCGCTGCTCATCGTGGTGGCCGATCCCGTGAACCTGGGCGTGCTCGAAGCCCCGGGGCGTCTGGGCGCGGACATCGTCGTCGGCGAAGGGCAGGGGCTCGGCGTGCCGATGTCGTTCGGCGGCCCGAACCTCGGCGTCTTCGCCGCCAAGAACGAGCTGGTGCGGCGCATGCCCGGACGGCTCGTCGGCGCCACCGTCGACCGCGACGGGCAGCGAGGCTTCGTGCTCACGCTGCAGACGCGCGAGCAGCACATTCGGCGCGCGAAGGCGACCTCGAACATCTGCACCAACGTCGCGCTCTGCGCGCTCATGGCCACTATCTACATGGCGACGCTCGGCAAGCAGGGACTGCAACGCGTCGGCGAGCTGTCGGCCGCGAAGGCGCACTACGCTGCCGATCAGCTCACCAGGGTGGCGGGAGTGTCGCTGCGCTTCTCGGCGCCGTTCTTCAAGGAATTCACGCTGCGCCTGCCGAAGTCGCCAACCAGCGTCGTCGCGAAGCTGGCCCGCAAACGCATCCTTCCCGGCGTGCCGCTCAAGACCTATGACCGTGCGCTCGCCGACTGCCTGCTGGTGGCGGTGACCGAGCAGCGAACGCGCGAGGAGATCGACGCCTACGCCGCCGCACTCGCGGAGGCCGTGAAGTGAGCGCCTACGACAAGCTCGTCTTCGAGCTGTCCTCGCCGGGCCGCGTCGGCTTCTCGTTGCCGGAGAGCGACGTGCCCGGTCCACCGGTTGCCGAGCTGCTGCCGAAGAAGTTCCTGCGCGGCGCGGCGGCGGGGCTGCCCGAGGTGTCCGAGTTCGACGTCGTCCGCCACTACTCGCGGCTGTCGCGCATGAACTACGGCGTCGACACGCACTTCTACCCGCTCGGCTCGTGCACGATGAAGTACAACCCGAAGATCAACGAGGACATGGCGCGCGTGCCGGGCTTCGCGCGGCTGCATCCGCTGACCCGCGCGGAGGACGCCCAGGGCGCGCTCCGGCTCATGCACGATCTCGCGCAGATGCTCGCCGAGATCGCGGGCATGGACGCCGTGTCGCTGCAGCCGGCCGCCGGCGCGCAGGGCGAGTTCGCCGGCGTGCTGATGATCCGCGCCTACCACGCCTCGCGCGGCGAGAAGCGCACGAAGGTGCTCATCCCCGACTCCGCGCACGGCACCAATCCCGCCTCGACCGCCATCGCCGGCTACGAGGTCGTCGAGGTGAAGTCGCTGCCCAACGGCGAGGTCGACGTGGAGGCGCTCGCGCGCTCGGTCGGTCCCGATGTCGCGGCGTTCATGATCACGGTGCCGAACACGCTCGGCATGTTCGAGCCGCGCATCATGGAGATCACCGAGATCTGCCACGCCAAGGGCGTGCAGGTCTACATGGACGGGGCGAACCTCAACGCGATCCTCGGCATCACACGGCCGGGGGACCTCGGCTTCGACGTCTGTCACTTCAACCTGCACAAGACATTCACGACGCCGCACGGCGGCGGTGGCCCGGGGGCGGGGCCGGTGGGGATCAAGGCGCACCTGGAGCCCTTCCTGCCCACACCGGTCGTGGTCAAGGACGGCGACACGTACGCGCTCGATTGGAAGCGGCCGAAGTCGATCGGCAAGCTGCAGGCGTTCTGGGGCAACTTCGGCATGCTGGTGCGCGCGTACACGTACATCCGGACGATGGGCGCCGACGGCCTGCGCAGCGTGTCGGACAACGCCGTGCTCAACGCGAACTACATCATGAAGCGCCTCGAGGCCGACTACGACGTCTCCGTTCCGGGCCCGTGCATGCACGAGTGCGTGCTGTCGGCCCGCCGGCAGAAGAAGCAGGGCGTGGCGGCCACCGACATCGCCAAGCGGCTGCTCGACCTCGGCTTTTACGCGCCGTCGACGTACTTCCCGCTGATCGTCGAAGAGGCGCTGATGATCGAGCCGACCGAGACCGAGTCGAAGGAGACGCTCGACCAGTTTTGCGACGCCATGATTCAGATCGCGCGCGAAGCGAAGGACAATCCGGCCATCGCCACCTCGGCGCCGGTGACGACGCCGGTGCGGCGCCTGGACCAGACGCGCGCCGCGCGCGAGCCGAATCTCAAGTGGACGCCGCGCGGCTGATCGCCGCCGCCGTCCTCAGCCGCCTTCTGGCCGCTCCCGCGGACGCGCAGGCCCCGGCGTGACCGCGTCCGCGTGGCGATTGCTGATCACCGAGCCGTGCGACGGCGCCACCAACATGGCGATCGACGAGGCGCTGTGGCGGGGTCGGCACGCCGGGACGTCGCCGCCGACCGTGCGCTTCTTCGCGTGGGATCCGCCGACGGTCTCCGTCGGCTACGGCCAGCCCCTCGATCGTCACGTCGACGTCGCGGCGTGCCGGCGCCTCGGCGTCGGTCTGGTGCGGCGGCCGACGGGCGGCAGCGCGATCTACCACGACGGGCCCGAGCACGAGCTGACGTACTGTGTGACGGCCACCGCCGCGGACCTCGGCATCGGCGGCGATTTGCTCGAAACCTATCGGTGGGTCGCGCGCGCGCTCGTCCGCGGCCTGAACACGCTCGGGGCCGGCGCGGAGATGATCCCGACCGGACGCGGGCTCGGGCCCGATCCCGCGTTCTGCTTCGCTCGAACGGGCGCATTCGAGATCGAGGTCGGCGGACGGAAGCTCGTCGGCAGCGCGCAGCGCCGGCTCGGCACGTCGTTCCTGCAGCACGGTGCGGTCCTGCTCGGCGTGGACGGCGCGCGGCTTCGCGAGCTGTTCCCGACCACGCGCGATCCGCTCGCCACGCTGACCACGCTCGAAGCCGCCACCGGCCGCCGCCCGTCGTTCGACGCCGTCGCGCGCGCGCTCGCCGACGCGTTCGCGGCCGAGCACGGCCTGACCCTCTCGCCCGGCGGGCTCTCGGCCGACGAGACCGCGCGGGTCGAGACGCTCGTGGGCGACCGCTATGGGCGCGAGACGTTCCTGACCGCGCCCGCGCATTCATAGGAGCCGGCCCATGAGCCGCGAGTATCCCGACTATCCGCGCGTCGGCGTGGGGGCCGTCGTGCTCTCCCGCGGGCGGGTGCTGCTCGTGCGTCGCGGAAAGCCGCCCGCCGAGGGACGCTGGAGCCTGCCGGGCGGCCTCGTCGACCTCGGCGAGACGTCCGTGGACGCCGCGCGCCGCGAGGTCGAAGAGGAGTGCGGCATCAAGGTGCGAATCGCCGGTCTCGCCGGCGTGCTCGACCGCGTCACGCGCGATGCCGACGGACGCGTTCGCTATCATTGGGTGCTGGTGGATTACCTGGCCTTCCCGGAATCCGACGAGGACACGATCACGGCCGGCGACGATGCGGCGGAGGTGCGCTGGGTGCCGATGGACGAAGTGGATCGCTTGCTCACGACCGACGGGCTGATGGACATGATTCGCCGTGCCGCTGCGCTGTCGACAGGAGGTGGCGCGTGAACGTCGACGTCGGCGGAGGACCGCTCGAGACGATCAAGGCCGACGCGATCGTGCTCGGCGTGTATGCGGAGGAGGCGAAGCTTCGCGACGTCCCCGCGAGGGTAGACAAGGCATTAGGTGGGCAGCTCCGCGAGGTGATCGACGCCGAGCGGTTCGGGGCGAAGCCCGCGCAGGTCACGCATCTGCACACGGCCGGGCGCATTCCCGCGGGGCGGGTCGTCGTCGTCGGGCTCGGCAAGCGCCTGGACCTTTCGTCGGAGACGCTTCGGCGCGCCGCCTCCGCCGGCGTGCGGCGCGCGCGCGACCTCGGCGCCAAATCCGTCGCCATCGACGTGCTCGGCGATCGACTGCCCGCGCGCGCGCGAGCCCACGCGGTCACCGAAGGCTCGCTGCTCGGCGCCTACACGTTCGACCGCTACAAGCGTGAGAAGGCCGAGAAGCGCGTCGAGACGCTGACCGTCGTCGAGCCCGATGGCCGGCGGCGCCGCGAGGTATCCGACGGCGCGCGCACGGGAGAAGTCTTCGCGGACGCGACCTGCTTCGCGCGCGATCTCGTCAACAGCCCGGCCAACGACGTGCACCCGACGTACCTCGCGAAGGTCGCCGGCGACATCGCCAAGGACGCGAAGCTGGGCCTCAAGGTGCTCGACCGCGCCGAGTGCCAGAAGATGGGCATGGGGTTGTTCCTCGGCGTCGCCGCGGGCAGCGAGCAGCCGCCGAAGTTCATCCACCTCTCGTACACGCCGTCGGGACGCAAGCGGCGACGCGTCGCCATCATCGGCAAGGGCATCACGTTCGACTCGGGCGGTCTGGACCTCAAGTCGGCCGAGGGGATGCTGCGGATGAAGAACGACATGTCCGGCGCGGCCGCCGTGCTCGCCATCATGCGCGCGCTGCCGCGGCTGTCCCCGGGGCTGGAGGTGCACGGTCTCATCGCCGCCACCGAGAACATGCCGTCGGGATCGGCGGTGCGTCCGGGTGACGTGCTCCGCGCGATGAACGGCACCACGGTCGAGATCGGCAACACCGATGCCGAGGGGCGCCTGACGCTGGCCGATGCGCTCTGCTACGCGGCAGAAAAGATCGAGGCCGAGGAGGTCGTCGACATGGCGACGCTCACCGGCGCGTGTGTCGTGGCGCTCGGGCCGCTGTGCTCGGGACTGTTCGCCAACGACCAGGGCCTCGCCGATCGGCTGCTCGCCGCCGCCGAGAATGCGGGCGAGCGCGTGTGGCAGCTGCCGCTCATCGACGAGTATCGCGAAAACCTCAAGAGCGACGTCGCCGACTTCAACAACGTCGGCCCGCGCGGCGGCGGCGCGATCACCGCGGGGCTCTTCCTCAAGGAGTTCGCGGGCGACCGGCCGTGGGCGCACCTGGACATCGCCGGCCCGGCGTTCGTCGAAAAGGACACGCCGACCGGTCCGCGCGGGGCCAGCGGCGCGCCCGTGCGCACGCTGCTCTGCTATCTGATGTCGCAGTGATCATCGCAGCGTCGATCCGAGGCGCGCCACGGCTTGGCCGGGGTGCGTCCGAGCGGCGGGGGGTCCGGGGGCCATGTCGGGGCCCCCAGTAATGTCTGGCGTCGACCTGCACTCGCACACGACGGCGTCCGACGGCACGCTGACGCCGCGCGAGCTCGTACAGGCCGCGGCCAGGCGCGGCGTGCGCGTGCTGGCGGTGACGGACCACGATTCGACCGAGGGGCTGCGCGACGCGTTCGACGAGGCCGCATGCCATCCGCCGCTGACCATCGTGCCGGGGCTCGAGATCAACTGCGACGTGCCGGGGGCCGAGGTGCACGTGCTCGGCTACTACGTCGATCACGAGGCGGCGTGGTTTCAGGAGTTCCTGCGGGAGCAGCGCGTCGAGCGCGCGGCGCGCGTGGAGCGGATTGCCGCGAGGCTCGCCGAGCTCGGGATGCCGATCGATCTCGCCGAGGTCTTCGCCCTGGTGAAGGAGGGCTCGGCCGGCCGGCCGCACGTCGCGCAGGTGATGGTGCAGCGCGGCTACGTGACATCGGTTCGCGAGGCCTTCGACCGCTACCTGCACGCCAACGGTCCGGCGAACGTTCCGCGCCGGCGGCTGTCGCCCGCGGAGGCCGTGCGCGTCATCCGCCGCGCGCACGGCGTACCGGTGTTCGCGCACCCCGGACTCGCCGATCGCGACGCGCTCATTCCCGAGCTGATCGAGGCGGGCCTGATGGGCATCGAGGCGATCTACGCCGAGCACTCCGCCGCCCAGACGGCGCACTACAAGGATCTCTGTCGCGCCCATGGCCTCGTCGCCACGGGCGGGTCCGATTACCACGGTGAGCGCACCGGCCGGACGAATCCGCTCGGCCACCCTCCGGTGCCGATGAGCGTGTGGGAAGCGCTGAAGGCCGCCGCGCAGAAAGCACGCGCAACGGAGCCGGGCCCATAAACATCCAGGTCTTTGGCTTCCACGACTGCCAGGACACGCGCAAGGCGCTGCGCTTCTTCGCCGAGCGGCGCATCGCCGTGCACTTCGTCGATCTGAAAGAGCGTCCCGCCGCCAAAGGCGAGCTCAAGCGCTTCGCCGACCGCTTCGGCCCCGCGGCTCTCGTCGACAAGGACAGCGCCACCTACAAGGCGATGGGGCTGCGCGTGGCGCTCGACTCGCCGCAACGACTGCTCGAGCGCGCGCTGGTCGAGCCGCGCCTGCTGCGCACGCCACTGGTTCGCAACGGCGGCAAGGTGGCGATCGGACACACGCCCGACGAGTGGCAGGCGTGGCTGGACGCCGACAAGAAGCGACTGTAGTGCAGGCGCTCGACGGGCTCACCGTGCTGGACTGCGCGACGTTCGTCGCCGCGCCCTTCTGCTGCACGCTGCTCGGCGAGTTCGGCGCGAGCGTGATCAAGGTCGAGCAGCCGGGCATCGGCGACGATCTCCGCCGTCTCGGCCGGCGCGCGGCGAGCGGGCAGCCAGACTGGTGGCTGGTGGAGTCGCGCAACAAGAAGTCCATCACGTGCAACCTGCGCGCGCCGGAAGGACAGGCGCTGCTGCGTCGTCTGGCCGCCTCGGCCGACGTGCTCGCGGAGAACTTCCGGCCCGGCACGATGGAGCGGTGGGGCCTGGGCTGGGAGGATCTCCGCGCCGTGAACCGCGGCCTCGTGATGGTGCGCATCTCGGCATTCGGGCAGACGGGCCCGGCGCGCGAGCGCCCGGGGTTCGGTCGTATCGCCGCCGCGGTGAGCGGGGCGTCGTATCTGTCCGGACACCCCGATCGCCCGCCGGTCAGTCCCGGCACGCCGACGATTCCCGACTATCTCGCGGGCGCGTTCGGCGCCTTCGGCGCGCTCACGGCTTTGCGCCACCGCGACCGCACCGGCGAGGGACAGGTGGTCGACATCGGACTCTACGAGCCGATGCTCCGCATGCTCGACGAGCTCGTGCCCGTGTACGGCGCGACGGGCTACGTGCGCGAGCGGATCGGCTCGGCCACCGAATACGTCGTGCCCCACAACCACTATGCGGCGCGCGACGGCGGCTTCATCGCCATCGCGTGTACCAACGACCGGATGTTCGAGCGTCTGGCGACGAAGGCCATGAACCGGCCCGCGCTGGTCTCGGAGTTCCCCACGATGGCCGCGCGTCTGGCGCGCCGCGAGGACGTGGACGCCGCGGTGGCGCGCTGGGTCGGAGCGCTCGACGCCACCGAGGCCCTGGCGCGGCTGGATGCCGCCGAGGTGCCGTGCTCGCGCGTGGCGAGCGTGCGGGACATCTTCGAAGACGCGCAGGTGCGCGCGCGCGGCAACATTGTCGAGCTGCCGAGCCCGCTGGGCGGTCTCCTGCACATGATCGGCGTCGTGCCGCGGCTATCGGCCACGCCGGGCGAGGTCCGCGAGACGGGACCCTTGACCGTCGGCGCGCACAACGAAGAGATCTATTGCGGGCGGCTCGGGCTCAGCCGCGACGATCTCGCCGATCTCCGCCGCCGTGGGGTCGTCTGAGGCGCGGGGAACCGCGCCGCCGACGGGCTCGTTTACGGGTTCGCATCCACCTCGTCCCCAGGAGGCTGTCATGGCCGTGAATCCGTTGAGCCGCAGAGAAGTGATGAAGTTCGGCGCGTTCACCACGGTGGGCGGTGTGTTGACGCCCGGGATCTCGCTGGCCCAGGCGATCGCCACCGACACGCGCGGCATCCTCGCGCGCGACGTCGAGCTCAACGTGGGCGGCACGAAGATCCCGGCCTACGACGCGCGGCCGGAGCGGCAGGATCGCTATCCGATCGTGGTCGTCATCTCCGGCTTCACGGGCAATACCGACCAGAACAAGGACGTCGTGCGCCGCTTCGCGCAGGCGGGCTACTACGCGATCGCCCCGGAGCTCTTCTTCCGCGAGGGGCTCATGTTCGGCAAGGCGCAGCCCGAGCTGGCGAAGATCTCGGCATCGATCGGTCGCAAGCAGTACCTGGGGGACATTCGCGCCGCAGCGGACTTCGCCAAGTCACAGGCCTGGGCCCGGCCGGAGCGGCTCGGGGTGACAGGCTTCTGCGGCGGCGGCGCATTGACGCTGCACTTCTCGGCGGAGAACCCCGACGTCACCGCAGCGGTGCCGTGGTACGGCCACGTCAAGCGCGTGTACACCGACACGCCCGGCGTCGACGCGTTCGCCGTCGCGCCAAGGATCAAGGCGCCGGTGCTCGGGCTCTACGGCGACGCCGACACCGGCATTCCCTCGGCGGACGTGAAGGCGTTCGAGACGGAGCTCAAGAAGACCAACCCGAACGTCGAGTTCGTGCTCTACCCGGGCGCGCCGCACGCCTTCTTCTCGGACGATCGGCCACAGGTCTACCGAAAGGACGCCGCGGAGGATGCCTGGAAGCGCTGCCTGGCCTTCTTCGACAAGCACCTCAAGGCCTGAGCGGCGCCCTCACGGCGCCTTCCACGCCGAGCCGCCCCGCGCGTCGAGCAGCGTCGCATGCGGGTCGCCCTCGCGGGCGAGGCCGAGCTCGACGCGCGGCCGGCCGGTCGTGTCGTAGAGCGTGAACGCGGGCGCGCCCTGGGCCAGCGTGACGAGGCCCGCCCGCGGCCGGCCCGTCTTGTCGCTGAGGACGAGCAGCGACGTCTCGTCCTGCAACCCGACCATCACGCGAGGCAACCCGACCGTGTCGCGAAAGCGCAGCGCAATCTCGTTGTCGGTGTCGGTCGGGCCCAGCTCGGCGCGAACCCGGCCGGAGGCATCCTTGAGCACGAATTTCTGCGCTTCGACGACGCGGCCGCGGGGGACGGCCGCGCCGATGGTGACGACGGCGAAGGCGGCGAGTCCCAGCGCCGCGGCGCCGCGCCGCCAACGGCGGACTTGGCCCTCCAGTCGCTCCAAGCGCCGCACGATCGATTCATGTCGCTCGTCAGCCATCGTCACCTCCGTGCCCAGTGAGTCGCGTGGCACGTCGGCGCCACGCCGGGTTCCAGCGTAGCTCAGCCGGGTTCGAAGCCGGGAGCTTTGCCGCGCGGCCGGACCGGCCGCGGGGTCACGCGCAGTAGGCGGGAAAGACGCCGCGGACGACCTCGCGCGGATTCATCACGAGCAGGCCGGTGACCAGCTTGCGCGCGGCGCCGCGCACGGCCACGAACGTGATCGACGCGGTGGCCAGCGTCCGCCCCGCGTCGTCGTGCGCGCTCACGCGCGTCGTCCAGTAGCGCGGGTCTGCGGCGTGCGGCCGCGTGGCCGCGCGCTCGCCGCTCACGTGCACCGCGCTGCCGGCCGAAGCGTCGCCATGCACGGCGACGGTGAGCTCCGTCGTCATCCCCGACTCACCGCTCGCGAGCGCGCCGAGCCAGAAGGCGGCCTCGTCGAGCAGCGTCGTGAGCGCCACCGGCGAGACGCGCCCGTCGCCGGCGCGAAAGGCGGCGTGCGGCGCCCACACGCCGCTGACCGTCGCGGCGTCGAATGCCAGCCGGGCGTGCAGGCCGCGCGGATTCTCGATCCCGCACGCGAAGCACATCAGCGACACCGGCAGCGGCGCCGACTCCGAGCCGCGCGCTGAGCCCACGCCGGTCTCCGCCGCCTCGGCAACGCCCGATGTCAGATGCTCGCCATCGACGCCGCCGTCGACGAGGACCGCACCGCCACGCTCGGCCACGCGGCAGGCGAGGCCGTCGCTCGACGCCGTTCGGGTGAGCATGAGGGGCACCCCGAGCGGCACGCGGCGCAGGTATCGCGCACGCACCGTGCGCTGGCCGCGCCGCGCGGCGAGGAGGTCGAAGAGCCCGAGCATGGAGCCGCCGTGCGCGGCGTCCGGCAGCCCCTGGAAGTCGGCGTCGAGCGTGAGCGTCGTGTCGGCGCCGTCGCCGACGACGGCGGCGCGCAGCGTGGCGTCGATGGGGGTCATGCAATAATGTTGCGTGCCGCCGCAGATTCTCGCACATCGCGCGTTCGTGCGCGCGACGCTGACCAACTTCTTCTTCAGTCTGAGCCTCAATGGCTACGTGCTGCTGCCGCTGCACGTGCACGCGCTGGGCGGCACGGAGGTGGCCATCGGCGTCGTGATGGGCATCTACAGCGCCGTCGGCATCGTGTGCCAGCCCCTCGTGGGGCCGTGGGTGGACGCGTTCGGCCGGCGCGCGTTCATGGTCGGCGGTACCGCGCTCGTGCTCGCGGCGTCGCTGCTGCCGATCGCCTTCGACTCGATCGGGGTGTTCGCGCTGGTCCGCGCGCTGCACGGCGTGGGCTTCTCCATCTACTTCGTCGCGATGTTCTCCTTCGTCGTCGACCTGGTGCCCCGCTCGCAGCGCGGCTGGGCCCTCGGCATCTTCGGCGTCTCCGGCTTCGTCGCCACGGCGGTGGCGCCGCTGCTCGGTGAATGGATCGTGCGCTCGGTCGGGTTTCGCATGCTGTTCGCCATCTCGGCGATGCTGGGCGCGGTGCCGCTGGCGCTGGTGCTGCGTCTGGGCGGTCCGCGTCGGGCGACCGCGACGGCGCCGGCGCCGGGCTGGATGCTCGCTGGGCTCGCGGACGTCCTGCAGCGCCACATGGTCGTGAGCCTCTTCTTCGGCCTGGGCTCGGGCACGATCTTCGCGTTCCTGCCGACGTTCGCGCAGAGCCTCGCCGTGACGACGCTCTCGCTGTTCTATACGGCGTACGCGGGCGCGGCGATCGCGGTGCGCGTGTTTGGCGGACGGCTCATCGACACGCACGGCCGGCGCGCCGTGATCGTGCCCTCGATGTTCCTGCAAGCGACCGCGCCCGCATTGCTCGCCGTGGTCGGCATCCTGGTGACGCGCACGAGCACGGTCCCCGTCGTGCCGGTGCTGTTCCTCGCCGGGCTGCTCTCGGGCGGCGCGCACGGCTTTCTCTATCCCGGCCTCGCGGCGCTCGTGACCGACCTCGCGCCGCCCGCCCGCCGCGCGACTGCCGTCGGCGTGTTCAGCGCGATGTTTCTCGTCGGCCAGGCGGCCGGCGCCTTCGTCTTCGGCTGGGTCGCGCATGCGCTCGGCTACGCCTCGATGTGGACGATCCTCGGCTTTTCGCTGCTGGCGGGTGCGGCGCTGTCGATGGGGCTGGCGCGGCCCGCGCCGCACCACCCCGCGAGACGGGCGGGTATACTGACGGCCGATGTCCAAGCTCGAAGCCGATGACCTCCGCTGGGCGCTGCAGCGCCGCATCGAGGACGTCTTCGCGAAGCTCGGCGAAAAGTTCGGCGATCTCACCGGCCGCATCGAGACCGACATCCGTCCGAGCGTTTCGTTCGACGACGTCGGCGGGCTCCGACAGGCCAAGGCGGCGCTGCGCGGCTTTTCGCACGCGCTGACCAAGCCCGAGCTGTATCAGGAGTGGGGGATCACGCCGCCCAAGGGCGTGCTGCTGTACGGGCCACCGGGCACGGGGAAATCGAAGCTCGCGCGCGCGCTCGCCGCCTCGGCCGGCGCGATCTTCTACCACGTCAAGCTGTTCAACCTCACCTCGAAGTTCGCCGCCAACACCGGCGAGCTGCTCCAGGAAATCTTGAGAATCGCGGCCGGCGAGGGCAAGGCGGTGCTGTTCCTCGACGAGGCCGAGGCCTTGTCGCTCGAGCACCTGCTGCCGCCGCCGCAGGCGCGCGAGGCGAGCGCCCGGCTGGTGGCCACGCTCTGCGAGCGGCTCGACGGCCTCCCCGAGAGCGCGCGGATTCTCGTGATCGCCTCCACCAGCCGCACCGACGCGGTGGATTCGGGTCTCGTCGCGCCGGGGCGGCTCGACCATCTGGTGGAGGTCACGCTCCCCGACGCCGACGAGCAGCGCGAGATCCTGGAGCTGCTGAAGGCGCGCATGGAGCGCACCGCGGGTCGCACGCTGTTCGAGGCCGTCGACTATCGCAAGGCGCTGCCGATGATGGGCGGCATGAGCGGGGCCGACATCACCGAGATCCTGCGCCGCGCGGTGGAGGAAAAGGTGCATCGGGTCGCCGAGGGCGGGGAGGCGTCGCTGGTCAGCACACAGGACCTGCTCGAAGCCATCGACCGCTACAAGCGCGTGCGCAGCGTGGTCGAGAAGATCCGCTACGGACAGTACCTGTGATCACCACCACGCCCATCCGCGTCCGCTACGCCGAGACCGACTGCATGAAGGTCGTGTACTACGCCAACTACCTGACCTACTTCGAGGTGGCGCGCGTCGAGTTCCTTCGGCAGCAGGGCCATGCCATGTCCGACGTCGATCAGAAGGTGCACATGCCGGTGGTAGAGGCCGTCGTCCGTTACCACAAGCCGGCCCTGCTCGACGACCTGCTCGAGGCGCGGTGCTGGATCGCCGAGCGCAAGCGCGCGTCCTTCCGCTTCGGCTACGAGCTCGTGAACGACCGCGGCGAGCGCGTCGCGTCGGGCTCCACGCTGCACGCGTGCTGGGACCCGGCCACGTCGAAGATGATCGCCGTCCCGGCCTGGCTGGCTGCCATCATGCCGGTCGCATTGCCCTCGCCGCCGTCGGCTGTATAATCCCAAGTCGGCCGGATGATCGAAGTACAAAATCTCACCAAGCACTACGGCCCCGTCACCGCGATCCGCGACGTGTCGTTCAACGTCGCGCCCGGCGAGATTGTCGGCTTCCTCGGCCCCAACGGCGCCGGCAAGTCGACGACGATGCGGATCCTTTCGTGCTTCATGCCCGCCAGCGGCGGCAGCGCCAAGGTCGCGGGCTACGACGTCTTCCGAGAGTCGCTGGAGGTGCGCCGGCGCATCGGGTACCTGCCGGAGAACGTGCCGCTCTACACGGACCTGCGCGTCGCGCCGTATCTCGAGTTCGTCGCCGAGGCCAAGGGCGTGCCGCGCAGCGATCGCAAGAAGCGCGTGGCCGAGGCCATGGAGCGGTGCCGCATCGCCGACGTCCAGAACCGGCTGATCGGCAAGCTGTCGAAAGGCTACCGGCAGCGCGTGGGGCTGGCGCAGGCGATCGTGAGCGATCCCGCGGTGCTGATCCTGGACGAGCCCACCATCGGGCTCGATCCCCGGCAGATCACCGAGATCCGGGAGCTCATCAAGTCCCTGGCCGGCGAGCACACCGTGATCTTGTCGACGCACATCCTGCCCGAGGTGTCGATGGTGTGCTCCTCGGTCGTCATCATCAACAGGGGCATGATCGTCGCGCAGGGCCCGATCGACAGCCTCGTCGAGCAATTCTTTCCGACCTCGCGCGTCGAGGTCGAGATCGCCGGGCCGCCGGCGGCGGCGGTGCGGGATGCCCTGCGGCTCATCCCCGGCGTGGTATCGGTGAACGATCTCCCCGGCTATGACGGCATCGGACGCTACGTGGTCGAGTCCTCGCGCGGACGCGACGTGCGTGGGGAGGTGTTCCTGCTCGCCGCTCAGAAGCGCTGGGATCTGCGGGAGCTGCGCCGTATGGGCATGACGCTCGAGGAGGTCTTCCTGCACGTGGTGGCCGGCGAGCAGAGCGCGCCGGAGGAGACGGCGTGAGGATCTGGCCGATCTTCAAGAAGGAGATGCGGCTCTACTTCACCTCGCCGGTGGCGTGGGTGATCATGGCCGTCTTCCTGTTCATCGCCGGCTACTTCTTCTATTCGATCTTCAGCTACTACGCGCGGGTGTCGATGCAGTCGGCGATGAACCCGATGGGCGGCGGGCTCAACGTGACGGACGGCGTGCTGCGGCCGCTGTTCTCGAACTTCAGCGTGATCCTGCTGCTCATGATGCCGCTCTTGACGATGCGCCTGTTCGCGGAGGAGCGGCGCAGCGGCACCATCGAGCTGCTGCTGACCTATCCCGTGCGTGACGGCGCCGTGCTGCTCGGCAAGTTCCTGGCCGCCTTCGCGCTGTACGCGCTGATGATCGCGCTCACGCTGCTCTATCCGGCGATCATCTGGTACTTCGCGCCGCTCGAGTGGGGACCGATTCTCACCGGCTACGTGGGCCTCCTGCTCATGGGCGCGACGTTCATCGCCGTCGGCGTCTTCGCCTCGTCGCTGACAGAGAACCAGATCGTCGCGGCGCTGGTGAGCTTCTTGATCCTCCTGATGTTCTGGGTGGTGGGCTGGTCGGCGGACTTCGCGGATCCCGCGATCGGGCGCGTGCTGCAGCACCTGTCGCTCACGGAGCACAACGACAGCTTCTCCAAGGGCGTGTTCGAAACGAAGGACATCATCTTCTACGTCAACTTCACGCTGGTGGCGTTGTTCCTCGCGCTTCGTTCGCTCGAGGCGCGCCGGTGGAAGGGTTAGGCATGCGCCGCCTCGCGGACGTCGCGTTCTATGTCGGCCTGATCGCGCTGGCGGCGGCCGTCATCCAGCCGTTTGCCCTGCCGAGCCAGGGGCGCTTCTGGCGGCCGCTCGTCGTCGCGGGCATCGTGCTGGTGGTGCTGTCGGCGCTGCCGTGGCTCGCCGGCGCCCGCCGGAAGATCGGCGCGCGGACGATGTCGTACGGCCTCAACGCGCTGGTCTCGATCCTGCTCGTCCTCGGCGTGGTCGGGTTCGTGGAGGCGCTCTCGGCCCGGCACAGCAAGCGCTTCGACCTCACCGAGAACAAGCGCCGCAGCCTGTCGCCCCAGACCGTGTCCGTGCTCCGCGGCCTGAAGACGGACGTGAACGTCGTCGGCTTCTTCCGCTCCGATCAGCCGGGCAAGCGCGTGGCCGAGGACCTCTTCAAGCAGTACGCCGGGTTCGCCGGAAAGAAGCTCACATGGAAGATCGTCGATCCCGACAGCGATCCGGCGCTGGCGCGGCGCTATGGCGTCGAGTCGTACGGCACGATCGTGCTGGAGACGAAGGCCCGCTCGGAGAAGGTCCTCGACGCCGAGGAGGAGAAGCTGACCAACGGCCTCCTCAAGGTCACGCGCGAGGGCAAGCGCACGGTGTACGTGGTCCAGGGCCACGGCGAGCACGAGATTGGCAACACCGATCGGCCGGGGTTCTCGGAGGCCAAGGGGGCTCTCGAGAAGGCGAACTACGACGTCAAGCCGCTCGCGCTGGCGCGCGCGGCGGCGATTCCCGACGACGCCGCCGTCGTCGTGATCCCGGGCCCCCGCACCGATCTGTTCCCGCCGGAGGTCGACGCGCTCGACGTCTATCTGGGCAAGGGCGGCAAGGTTCTGGCGATGGTCGATCCGCCGTTTCCGGCGCGGATGCAGGACGCCACGATCAAGCGCTTCCTCGGGCGCTGGGGCGTCGATCTCGGGGACAACCTGGTGGTCGAGCTCTCCCCGATCGGCCGGCTCTTCGGCATCGGCCCCGAGGTGCCGATCATCCAGCAGTACGAGCCGCACGCGATCACGCGCGACCTCGCGGGCATCACGACGCTCTTTCCGCTCACGCGCACGGTCACGCCGGTCAAAACGCTGCCGACGGGCGTCAACGTCCAGCCACTCGCGCGCACGAGCCCCGAATCGTGGGGCGAGACCGACCGCCAGGCGCTCGAGCAGGGGACGGCCAAGCCCGATCCCCAGGATCCGAAGGGGCCGCTGCCCGTCGCCGCGGTGGTGACGAAGGACAAGGCGCGCATCGTCGTGTACGGCACGTCGAATCTCGCCACCAACCAGTTCCTCAACGTCCAGGGCAACCGGGATTTCTTCCTCAACACCGTGAGCTGGCTGGCCGAGGAAGAGGATCAGATCACGGTGCGGCCGAAGGACACGAAGCAGACGCCGATCTTCCTCAGCGCCCAGCAGGGTCGCGTCGTGGCGCTGCTGCCGCTCGTCGTCCTGCCCGGCCTCGTGCTGGCGGGCGGGATCGTCGCCCTGGTCCGCCGGCGCTCCACGAATTAGCGCGCGATGCGCTGGCACACGACGACCGCGCTCGCCATCGTCCTGCTGCTCGTGGGCGGCTTCTATTACCTGTACGAGATCCGCTGGGCGCCCGAGCGCGAGCGCGTCGAGACGCGCAAGGGCCGGGTGTTTCAGGCCGAGGCGGCCGACGTCACGGCCATGGAGCTCAAGCGCCGCGAGGACACGGTGCGGCTGGCGCGCGCGGGCGAGGGCTGGGAGCTGAAGTCACCGGTCATCGCGCGCGGGGACCGCGCGCGTGTCGACGAGACGCTGACCACGGTGCTCACCGCAAAGGCCGACCGCGAGATCGATCCCAAGCCCGCCGCGCTCGGCGACTTCGGCCTCGACAAGCCGGCGGCCGAGGTCACGCTGACGCTCAAGGACGGCAAGACGCTCGCACTGCAGCTCGGTAACAAGACGCCGACGGGCGTCTGGGTCTATGCGCGGGAGGCGGGCAAGCCCGCCGTCGTGGCGCTGCCCGACGGCGTCCTGCGTGAGGCGACCAAGCCCGTGAGCGAGTTCCGCGATCGTACGATCCTCACCATCGACCGCAAGGAAGTCTCGGGGTTCGACGTGGCGATGCCGGGCGAGACGATCAGCGTCGCCCACGCCGGCGAGGCGTGGCGCATCACCAGGCCGATCGCGCTGCCGGCGGATACCGAGGCCATCGGCGACATGTTCGAGAAGTTGACGGCGGCCAAGGTGAAGGAGTTCGCCGCCGAGGCGCCGCCGTCGCGCACGACGTACGGGCTGGATCGTCCGCTGCGCCTGACGATTCACACCGGGCGCGACAAGGATCGCTCGAGCCGCACGCTGCTGATCGGCCGCACCGACGATGCGAAGAAGGGCGTCTACGCCATGCGCGAGGGCGAGGACAGCGTGCTGCTGCTGCCCGAGGACGTCGCGAAGGCGATTCCGCGCACGGTCGCGGCGCTGCGTGACAAGCAGCTGGTGGCCGTCGACCGTGACAAGGTCACGCGTGTCGACGTCGAGAGTCCGAAGGGCGTCGTCACCCTCACGCGAGAGAAGGATCGCTGGACGATCACCGCGCCGCAGGCGCTGCCCGCCGACCAGCTGGAGGCCGGCGCGCTGCTGACTCGGCTCCGCGACCTGCGCGCGCAAGGCTTCCTGAGCGACGACGCCTCCGCCGTTGCGCGCGTGCTCTCCAAGCCGACGGTGAAAGTCACGCTCACCGAACAGGGCAAGCCGCCCACTACCGTGCTGTTGGGCCCGTCGACCGAGCGGCGGGGCGGCGCGCCGAGCGCGTATGCGGCCGTGGCCGGCCGAGGCCCCGTGGTGCTCGTGGAGGGCAAGGCGCTCGACGACTTCGGACGCTCGGTCGACGATCTCCGCGACCACGCGCTCTTCGCGGGCCTCGAGCCGAAAAACATCAAGCGGCTGCGCGTCACCGCCGCTGGCCAGACGGCGGTTCTCGAGCGCAGCGGCGACACCGACTGGAAGCTCCTGGAGCCGACCAAGGGGAGCGCCAAGAACCCGCGCGTCGAGGATCTGGTCTATGGCGTACGTGCGCTGCGCTGGAAGCAGATCGTCGCGCCCGGCGGCGAGGATCCGGCGAAGTACGGGCTCGATGCGCCGACGCTGGAGGTCATCCTGCTCAAGGGCGACGGCGGTGAGCTGGCACGGCTCGTCGTCGGGCGCCGCGACGCCGACCGGGCGTACGTGCGCACGGGCGGCGGACCCACGATTTACGCCGTCGATCCGGGCACGCTCGGGCCGGCGCCCAAGGTGCCCGACGATCTGAAGGGGTGATACAGTTGCCCCCCAATGCCCCGTGAGATCTTCATCGTGGCGCGTGATCGCCCCGATCTTTATCGCTACCTCAGCCAGACTTTTTCCGATGCCGAAAACGTGCAGGTGATCTGGGACCGCCGCGCCGGCGAGCGCCGCGCGGCGCAGTTCTCGGTCCGCAATCCCGAGCGCCGACGCAGCGAGCGTCGCCGCCGCGCCGCTGTGGAGCACGAGCTGCGCAACGTCGGCTACGCGTTCATCACGATCGAGTAGCCGCGGCTTGGGATACCAGTCGAATGGAAATCACGTCCGGGGTCGCCGCCATGGTGGGGCAACGATGGCGTGCGCGTCTTTCGGTGATCACGATCGTGGCGGTGACGCTCGCGCCCGGAGCGGGAGCGTCCGCCGCGGACACCGACACGGAAACGGGTTCGCTCGACCGCGCGGCGTTGACGGTGCTCGGAATCCGAGCGGGCGGCTCCGAGACGCTCGACGACGTCGTCGCGCGTCTCGGGCCGGCGCAGATCTGGAGAACGGGTGATGCGGCGGAGTCCATGTCGCACGCCTGCTATCGCGTGTCCGGGGCCGCGCCCGGGGCGGTGATCTGGTTCGGGTCGAGCAATGCGATGTCGGACCCCAAGGGCCAGGTGAACCACATCGTCCTCTACGGCGATCCGCTCGAGTTCGGCGAGCGCGAACGGTGCGCCACGTTGGATCGCCCGGTGAGCTCGATGGCAACGCCGAACGGTCTGAAGCTCGGCATGACCGCGGGCGATGCGCGGCGCATTCTCGGCCCCGGCCGGCCACGCCAGGATAGCGTCGAGTACAGTGATTCCCAGCGACGCTACCTCGAGCCGGCCGACCCGCGATACGCACACTGGGCGTCACAATTGCAGTGCTTCCCCGATGCCTCGCGCCCGTACTTCGATGATTTCGCGCACATCCGGATTCGGTTCAAGGATGGGCGGGCGATCCGCCTCGGCTTGAGCCGCAATCAGAGCTGGTGTTGATGCTGGCGATTTCGGCGACGAAGGAATGGCGAGCCGCGCATCCCGGGGCGATCGTCGGCGTGCTCGAGGTCTCGGGCCTGAAGGGCACCGGCTCGCCCTCGAGCGTGCAGGAGCGCAAGCGGCAGCTCGAAGCGAGCCTCCGACAGCGCTACCACGGCTTCACCCGGCAGCAATTCCTGGCTCTCCCTGTGATGGCCGAATACGATCGCTACTACCGGCGCTTCAACAAGACCTATCACGTGCAGCTTCAGCTGGAGTCCGTGGTGCTGAAGGGCAAGCCCCTTCCGGACGTACTGCCGGCGGTCGATGCGAATTTCATGGCGGAGCTCGAGACGCTGGTGTTGACGGCGGGTCACGACGGCGACAAGCTCGTCGAGCCCCTCGTGATCGATGTCTCCCGCGACGGCGAGCAGATGACGCAGATGCACGGCGCTCCCAAGGCCATTCGATCGGGCGACATGATCATGCGCGACGCGGAGGGAATCTCTTGCTCGATCATCTACGGCCAAGACGCCCGGTCGCCGATCGCTGCAGGGACGTCACGCGTTCTTTACGTTGCCTATGCGCCGGCGGGCGTGTCCGTGGATGCCGTCGAACGCCAACTTCGAGGAATCGAGGACAACCTGCGTCTGTTGTCAGAGGATGTCAGCGTCGAGCAGCGGCGCCTGCTGACGTCGTCTTCGGCATCGTAATCGGTCGGGACTCCACGCTCGAGAGTTTTCGGGTGGCCACGGTCACCACCATCGGCTCAGCGCAGGAACTTGAAGAAGAACGTGGTCGCGCAGGGCCTCCCGTCGGGGAACAACGCATAGTCGGGAATCTGACCACAGCGCTGCCAGCCGCCGCGGCCATACAGACGCTCTGCATCATCGCTTGCCGTATCGAGGACGAGCAGCGTCTTGCCGGCGCCGCGCGCGCTGCGCTCGGCGGCGGCGAGCAGCGCGGCGCCGATCCCGCGACGCCGCGCGCGCCGGTGCACGAGCATCTTGGCGAGGTCGCCGCGGTGCGGCTGGTTCTCGGGCTGCGCCAGGATGACCTGGGCGGTGCCGAGAATCGTTCCGTCGGCGTCTTCGGCCGCGAGCACGACGCGCTCGCCGCGCGCCACGCTCGCCGAGATGGTGCGCCAGAAGGCGTCCGCCTTTGCGCGGGTCATCGGCAGCATGAAGCTGACGGAGGCACCTCCCTCGACGCAGTCGATCAGCACGTCGCTCAACTCGCGGATCTCGCGCTCGCCGAAGGACTGCAGGCATCGAATCTGGATGGCGTCCGACACGGTCATCTCCTCGGCGCCCGCCAGTGCTCGCCCGCGATGATCACGAAGTACCGCGCGGGCTTGCGGGTACGGTTGCGAAACGCCGTTGGCGCATTGAGCTGCATGGCGAGGCAGTCGTCTGCCGACAGGCGATAGGTGACGGTGCCGAGCGTCACCTCGACCACGCCCTCTTGCACCCAGATCTGCTGATGAATCGTCACGTCACGCGCGCCGGTCTCGTACGCGACGCGGGCGCCGGCCGGCAACAGGATCTCGACGATCTGGATGGGGGAGGGGAAGTTCGCCGGTGAAATGTTGCGCCGTACGTAGCCGGACTGGGGATCGCGCCACGGCGTCCGCTCGTCGGCCCGGGACACCGGGTCGGCCGGCGCGCTGGCGTCGTCGAACAGCGTGGCCAGCGACACGCCGAGCCCCGTCGCGATCTTCTCCAGCACGACGGCGGTGGGGCTGCTTTCGCCGCGCTCCACCAGCGAGATCATCGACCGGCTGACGTCGGATCTCGCGGCCAGCGCGTCGAGCGTCAGGCCGTGCTCCGTCCGAAGGGCGCGGACGCGGCGCGCGAGGCGCGCGTTGATGTCGGAGACGGCGGGCGCGCTCACCCGCTCGGGCATATCGGGCCGTCCTGCATAGTGGAAGTACTATCCAGTATAGTGGATGCAATGTCAACGACCGGCTCTCGACGTCGCCGCCGACCGGAACGGCGCAGCCGCGTCGATTCGCGCCAGCGACCGGCGTGCCGCTATCCGCGTGACTGAGGTCGGCGGCCGCTGTAGCATGAGAAGCCGTGGCCGAGCCCGGCATCTATCTCAAGCAGCTCGAGCTGGGACCGATGCAGAACTTCGTCTATCTGATCGGCGACCCGGTGGCCCGCGAATGTGTCGTCGTCGATCCGGCGTGGGAGATCGACACGATCGTCGATACGGCGCAGGCCGACGGCATGCGGCTCACCGGTGCGCTCGTGACGCACACGCACCAGGATCACGTCGGCGGCAGCCTCACATCGTGGGGCATGCCGGGCCGCATCCCGGGCGTCGAGGAGCTGCTGGCCCGCGCCCCGCTCAAGGTCTACGTCCACAAGGCCGAGCGCGAGTTCTTGCCTGGGCTCGGCTCGGATCTCGTGAAGGTCGACAACCACGACACGCTGCCGATCGGACGACTCACGCTCACGTTCATGCACACGCCCGGCCACACGCCCGGCTCGCAGTGCTTTCTCGTCGACGGGCGGCTCGTGTCGGGCGACACGCTCTTCATCGGCTCGTGCGGGCGCACCGATCTGCCGGGCAGCGACCCGAGCGAGATGTACTACTCGCTCACGCAGCGCCTCGGCGCCCTGCCCGACGGCACGCTGCTCTTCCCCGGGCACAACTATGGGGGCCCGTCGTCCACGATCGGCGACGAGAAGCAGCGTAATCCGTTCATGCGGTTCGCCTCGCTCGGCGAGTTCCTCCGGGTGATGGGCGGCAATCGCGTGACGCTGAGCTGACCCTCGGCGTGATCTCCGGCCACGACGTCGCCACGCTGCTGACCCGCCACGGGTTCGACTTCTTCACCGGAGTGCCGTGCTCACTCGTGGAAGACGTGATTGCCGTCCTCGAGACCGAGCGGGACGCGCCGTACGTCGCCGCCGTGCGGGAGGACGCCGCGGTCGGCTTGGCGGCGGGCGCGTGGTTCGCGGGTCGACGTCCGTGCGTCCTGATGCAGAACTCGGGGCTGGGAACGAGCCTGAACGCCCTGGCCTCGCTGTCGCTCATGTACGGATTGCCGGCGCTGATC